>JADMIO012752766.1_pt1 | contig 75941 bp, 67 predicted proteins | sample 8958161 | NCBI WGS metagenome assembly JADMIO01 (sample SAMN16585339, study PRJNA669376) | soil metagenome | isolation source: Crop rotation soil | place: USA: Cullars Rotation, Alabama | collected 2011
GCCGCGACTTCAAGTCACGTGAATTCCAAGCTTCGGATCCCACTGTGCTGGAAAGACCCGATAACAAACCCGTTTCCGAACGCGGTACAACATAAATGATCTTGGTCATGAAGTTAAACAACCAAGTCACGTAAAGCAGGCCGAAGAGGGTGTAAGCCATCGTTTGCAGCGGCGCGTGCTCGCGTAACGAGGCAAACATTTGGCGCGCGAACATTGTCAGCAGGAAAAAAAGCATCACCGCCACTTCGAAGTCGTACGACCGCGCCGGGCCCATGTGAGAAAAATAGTAGTAACTCCCTACCAACATCACGGCCGCGCATATCAAGCCGGTCACTTTAAAGTTCGGCAGCCGGGCATGATCCAGCATCCGATAAAACTCCCACAGGCTGAGCAGACCGAAGAGCGTGATCAGAACAAAATAAAGAATCTCGTAACCGGAAAAGGCGGTGCCCAACGCCAGCGTCCAGAGCACGATCGTGCTGACGAACCGCAGAATGAATGTAGACCTCGTCGTCGGCGGTTTCGGCGGAGCTTCTTCAACCGTCGCGGGCATCATTTGATTGTGCGACCGACAGCGACTTTGTCCACCCATTACGCATTCTGAAACGCGGAATTGCTTAGCGTCACACTACCTTGTCCGTCCAAGTGAGCCGGAGGGACGAGATTGTCTCGTCCCACTAATTAAGTGCGAAAATTATGGAACGAAACCACCGCGTCCTCTCCACCGGTGGGCCGGCGCGCGCAGAGAAAGAATTGCCACGGCTGGTTCGGGGATGCCCAGACTTCGTTCGCCAAACACCCGCCCGTTCAGAATCTGTGTGAATCTGCGCAATCTGCGGATAGCTTCTAACCGTGCAGAAGACGATGAAAGCCGTCGTGAAGAGCAAAGCCGAGCCCGGGCTTTGGCTCGAAGAAGTTCCGGTCCCCGAGGTCAAAGGCGATCACGTGTTGATCCGCGTCCTTAAAACCTCGATCTGCGGCACCGACGTCCACATTTACAATTGGGACGCCTGGGCGCAGAAAACGATTCCCGTTCCGATGACCGTAGGCCACGAGTTCGTCGGAGTGATCGAAAAGGTTGGCGATCACGTCAAAGGTTTCGCCCAGGGCGACCTCGTCGCGGTGGAAGGTCATATCACCTGCGGACACTGCCGGAACTGTCTGGCCGGGCGCCGTCATCTCTGCCCGAACACCCAGGGCGTCGGGGTGAATCGCCCTGGCGCCTTCGCTGAATACGTTGCGATTCCGCAATCGAATCTCTGGCATGCGGACCCGTCGATTTCGCTCGACGTCATCTCCTGTTTCGACCCGTTAGGCAACGCTGTGCACACGGCATTGTCGTTCGATCTGGTCGGGGAAGATGTTCTGATCACCGGCGCCGGACCGATCGGCTGCATGGCGATCCCGATCTGCAAACACGCCGGCGCCCGTAACATTGTCATCACCGATGTGAACCCTTATCGCCTCGAGCTGGCGCGTAAAATGGGAGCGACCCTCGCGCTCGATGTTCGCGAGGAACGTCTGGCCAGCGCGATGAAGAAGCTCGACATGAAGGAAGGATTCGATGTTGCGCTGGAAATGTCCGGAAATCCGAAAGCGTTTGAGGAAATGCTGCCTAACATGTTCCACGGCGGAAAAATAGCATTGTTAGGGATCATGCCCGGAAGCGCTCCGGTCGATTGGAACGTCATCGTATTCAGCGCCCTGACCCTGAAAGGAATTTACGGGCGCGAAATGTATGAGACCTGGTACAAAATGACCGCACTCATCCAAAGCGGCGTCGACATTTCACCGGTCATTACCCATCGCTTCCCGTACACTCATTTTAAAGAAGCCATCGAACTCATGAAGTCGGGCAAGTCCGGCAAGATTGTTCTCGATTGGAGCGAGCGATAGCGATTCAACGAACCAACAGGTTTAGCGCCGACAGCCGAACCGTTAGGCCGGCTACTCGTCGCGCGGACCAAACTCGTGCCAGTTGATCTTGGGAGGGAGAGGCGGCGGCTCGCCGGTGCGTCGCAACCGCGAGCGGTAAAACCAAAATATCAGCGCACCGACCGGCAGCCCGACGCTCAGGATCCAGGGTCCATAGAATTCGCGAAAGGTTGATGCCCCGAACAACAAAATCGAGATCGGTCGAATGGCCCAATTGCCAGTAGTCCAGTTGAACTGAAGTTGACCGAAGCCGATTACCATAAAAATCGCCCAGAGCCATGGGCGGCGCACCCTTGATCGGAAGCAGACTACGATCGTCGTAACGATGAAGAGCGGCACGAAGATGACCGCCGCCAATACCACATAATGTCCGACCGATTTCCCAGTTAGCGTAAATCGGTGCAACGTTTCAAGCGAAGCCGCAATCGGAGTGAAATGCGCGCTGGTGATCCGGCGTTTAACTGCATCGCTTTCAATACGGACCGTGGCGACTACCCACGTCTCCGTAAATTGAATCTGATAGGTCAGGTTCGTCACCTTTCCGGAACGAGTCTGACGGGTAAAAAATGCCGTGTTAGCCCCAACCAGTCCTACCTTTGTCGGCTCGCCGTGATCGACGATATCATGCATCCGGGCCAGGTCGTCAGGTCCAACCTTAACTGCCGCGTCCAACAGTGCTTTCGCTTCGTCGTAACGAGCGGTTCTGACCGCGTCTATGAACTTTCGGGCAATTTCTTCGTCCTCTTTCGGGGCGAACTTCTCAAGGATTGTCTTCTGATCGATGCAACCGGCGATCGCGATGAGCAGGAAACCGCACACGGTTAGAATTGTGATCGGCGGCTTCGTTAGATTTCTGATTCCCGAACTAATGCTGCTCAACATCGTCGCTAAGAAGCTGTGGATTTAAACCCTAGAACTCTTTCAAAAAGGAATGCTGGTCTTCGTTCAAATCTTATTCGAGATACAAATATGGCGACCGACGAAACACGAATCGATCAAATAGTTGGGGGCATTTACCGCATCGCTACGTGGCAAACTCCCTACGGGATCACGTTTAACCAGTTCCTGATTGATGATGAGCAGCCCACGCTCATCCACACCGGAATGCATGGACTTTATGACGGGATCCGGAAAGCAATCAGTCAGGTGATGGATCCGGCCCGGTTAAGAAACATCGTCCTGCTACATTGGGAAGGCGACGAAAACGGCGGTATGACCCGTTTCATGTATGATGCGCCTCAATCCGATCTGCTTGGCTCATTGCTGTCGATTCAGCTGAACGCTTACGGTTTTGGCCTAACCGAACGCGTCCGCGGCTTCCGCGACGGCGAAACGCTCGACCTCGGCAAACACAAGCTGCGGTTCATGGAGACGCCGCATGTTCATCACTGGGATTCGATGATGGTGGTGGAGGAAACAACCGGGAGCCTCTTTCCGTCTGATCTCCTGATCCAGCCGGGCGAACAACCGCCCGTAGTCACCGAGGATCTGTCGCAGCCCATGCTGGAACTGTATCGCGCCGTCGGCATCTTCGCTCACGAACGTCCGGTTAGGCAGGTGGTTGAGCGAATTGCCAAGCTAAACCCGGCCTGGATCCATCCGATGCACGGCGGATCTTTTGAGCGCGTTGCCCTGCCTAACTATACCAATGCGTTGAACCAGAACGAATTCAGCTACACCGGACGGTTGCTCGGTCGCGAAATCGCATTGGCGCCGATGTGACTTCGGGAGTTGAGCCGAGCGCCGACGGCGGGATGTCAATTCCAGCCTGGGGCAACGCCCCAGGTCCCTTTTGGATCGATAGGTAAGCGCGGTTCATCTTCATGCCGGCATCTTCGGCACCCGAACTTCTTGAAACCTGACCCGCCTGCCAGCGAGGAGATGCCGGCGGGACCGGAACTAATACCGTGCTAAGGGTCGTTTCGAAAACCGCGGCGGGCGACTACTCCATTGCTGCCGCTTCGTCATGGTTACCCTGTAGTTCCAGCACCATCCGCCGGATGTGCTTGTATTGCATTCGGGGCATCAAAAACTTCAGTGACTCCTCCCGGCTTCCCCAATGCAGCACCTCGATTCGCTCCGTACGCGCTCCCCACGAATTCATCGCATTCCGGTTAGGCATGTAGAGGTCAATGGTGTTGCGTCCCGCCAGCGCCCAGCCGTAATCTTCAACCCGATACGTCTGACCGGTTGATAACAATCGGAAAGTCGTCCCCGCCGGCCAACGCGACCAATCCGCGGCCGCACTTCCAATCGTCGGCGGTTTCTTCTTCATCGCCTTTGCCTTCTTCGATGATTTCTTCGCGGATTTCGGCGCTTTGCCGGTTTTTTTAGTCTTCGACTGCAGCGCGATCGTAATGTTGTCGTCCTCTGATAGTTCCCTGAGAGAGACGTATGCCAGGTTCTGCACCACGGTGACCGATTGTCCCCGGTTATTCTCGGCGCGGCGCTTCCCCGGACTGGCCGCTCGCAGTTGCCCACCTAATGCATTGCGAGAGCCGTACTGCCGATGATCCGATTCGGTGTGCGTGTATGCGGTCGTCCGCACCTGCTGGAAATTACTTTGCGCTAACGGCGGCTCATAAACCGGCAAACGCGCCTGACGACTAACTTTGGGAGTCGCACAGGACGAGAAGACAAAAGTTGCGACAACCGCGAGAGCGGCGGCGGGGAGAAACGAAAGTCGCAGGTCCCTCAAAACGAATCGCCGGGAGTTATTAACAGCTATTCACAACCCCCCGCAAGTTGTTTTTCCCGAAATTCTTCGCATCGGATGCTCCGCGCTGAACACACACCATCCTGGTACGGGATCCGTGAAAATCTGTGCTGATGTGTGGCTTACAAAATAAATCAGGGTAATTTCGATGACGTTATGCTCGCCGAATTTAAAACGCAGATCGCTCAGACCCTGAAGGAAATCGAGGCTCAAGGCCTATATAAAAAGGAGCGGATCATCACTTCGCCGCAGGATGCGCACATCAAAGTCGCGGGCGGCCGCGACGTCCTTAACATGTGCGCCAACAACTATCTCGGATTGGCGGATCATCCGGCCCTGATCACCGCTGCTAAGGAAGCGCTCGATACCCATGGCTTTGGCATGGCCAGTGTCCGCTTCATTTGCGGAACGCAGGATCTGCACAAAGAACTGGAAGCGGCGTTAACGACGTTCCTCGGCACCGAAGACACAATTCTTTACCCCAGCGCGTTCGACGCGAACGGCGGGTTATTTGAAACGGTACTGAGCGATGCGGACGCGGTGATTAGTGACGAACTGAATCATGCTTCGATCATCGACGGGATTCGCCTCTGCAAAGCACAACGGCTCCGTTACAAGCATAACGACATGGCCGATCTCGAAGCGAAGTTGAATGAAGCGGCTGGCGCCCGAGTGCGGCTCATCGCTACTGACGGTTGCTTTTCCATGGACGGAACCATCGCCGATCTCGAATCAATCGTTAGTCTGGCGCAAAAATATAGAGCACTGACCATGATCGATGATGCGCACGCGACGGGGTTCCTCGGTAAGACCGGCCGCGGAACTCACGAATACCGCAACGTGATGGGAAAGATTGACATCATCACCGGCACGCTCGGCAAAGCATTAGGCGGCGCCAGCGGCGGCTTTACCAGCGGCCGGAAAGAAGTTGTCGATCTTCTCAGGCAACGTTCACGGCCTTATCTTTTTTCCAACAGCGTTGCGCCGCATATTGTGGCGGCCACGTTGAAAGCGCTGGAGTTATTGAGTGGTTCCACCGAACTGCGTGACAAACTTGAGGAGAACACAAAATACTTTCGCGCCGCACTCATTGAGAAAGGGCTAACGATCAAACCCGGCGTGCATCCGATCGTCCCGATCATGATCGGCGACGCCGCGAAATCCCAGAAATTCGCTTCCCGAATGCTTGAGAAAGGCGTCTACGTGATCGGTTTCTTTTATCCGGTTGTTCCGCACGGCACCGCGCGGGTCCGGACCCAGGTATCAGCGGCGCACTCCCGCGAAGATCTGGAATTCGCTGTCAACGCCTTTGCCGAGACTAACGAAGAATTGAAATAGAGCCGCATCCCGCCTGAAAGCGGCGAAGGATCGCCGCACTCCTCGCCACGGCGAGTCCGTCCGCTGGCGGACAAGACGCAAGCGCCTATTGAGCATAAATTCGCGGACACGTTTTGCGACAACGACTGCTTCAAACGCAATGTTGCGAAGCCGGATCGGGTCCGAACGTTAGCGGACGCGCATTGAGCCTGATGTCTCGGCCACGTTTTGGAGTGCGGCGATTCCTTCGCCGCTTTGGCCGACCGGTTAGCTGGAGCGTTCGGTTCGGAACGATAATGGCGTAGCAGTTCTGCTTCTAATCTTCCACCTCTGTCGAAATCCTGGATTCGCCTGCGCCCTGTTGCAGCGCTTGTTCCATTGCCCGCCAGGCCAGCATCGCGCACTTCACCCGTTGCGGAAACTTGCGAACGCCACTGAGCAATTGCAGATCTCCCAGTTTAACCGGAGACGATTCGGATTTTCCGGTGACCAGATCATGAAACGCACGGATCGTCTCGGTCGCCTCGTTTCGCGGCTTTCCCTTTAGCTTCATCGTCATCAGCGACGCCGACGCCTGGCTAATGGCGCAGCCGTGTCCGCTGAATTTCAAATCTTGAACCGCCCCATCAGCGGCAAATTTGGCGCTGAGATGAATTTCATCCCCGCATGCCGGGTTATCGCCGTGCACATGAACGTCGGCGTCCGGAATTTGGCCGAAGTTTCGCGGGCGCCGCGAGTGATCCAGGATGACTTCCTGATACAGTTCTTCCAGCTCTGAGCTCATCCGAAGAAACGCGCTGCCGCCGTAAGGATTTCCAGCATGCGTTCGACCTCAGATGAGGTGTTGTAAAAGTAGAAACTCGCGCGAGTTGTGCCCGATACACCGAACCTTCGCATCAAAGGCTGGTTGCAATGATGTCCGCCTCGCAGCGCGAGGCCATATTGATCGGCGTAGGTCGTTAGGTCGTGCGGATGAGCCGCGTCCATCACAAAACCAACCAGCGCTCCACGGTTGTTTGGTGGACCAAGCAAGCGGATTCCCGGAATCTTCGCCAGGCCCTCAACCGCGCCACGGGTGAGTTCGGAATCGTGCTCGAATATTCGTGCGCGACCGATGTTTTCGATGTAATCGATCGCGGCGGCCAACCCAATCGTGCCGGCAATGTTAGGCGTGCCGGCTTCAAAGCGGTGCGGCGGCTTCTTGAACACGCTTTTCTCAAGGGCGACCGTGACAATCATTTCACCGCCCCCGTGATAGGGCGGCATGGAATCGAGGACTTCGGCGCGGCCGTACAGAACGCCGATGCCGGTGGGTCCGCACATCTTGTGACCGGAGAACGCCAGGAAATCGCATCCGATCTCCTGCACATTCACCGGCATGTGACCCGCGCTCTGCGCGGCATCCACCAGAGTCACCGCCCCAACCGCTCGCGCTTTGGCGCAGAGTTCGGCCACCGGATTGATTGTGCCTAACGAATTCGAGACGTGGGTAAAGCCGAACAGCTTCACCTGGTCGTTGAGCAGCTTCTCCAACTGCTCCATATCCAACTCGCCCTCATCGGTAACCGGGACGAATCGAAGTTGCACGCCTAACCGTTCTGCCAGCAGCTGCCACGGCACCAGGTTACTGTGATGCTCCATTTCGGTGAGCAAAATCACGTCGCCCCGTTTCAGAAATTTTCGCCCCCACGCTTCTGCCACCAGATTGATGCTCTCAGTCGTTCCCCGGGTAAAAATAATTTCGTCCGCGCTGCCGGCTCCGATGTAACTGGCCACCGTTTGGCGCGCCTTCTCGAACGCGTCGGTGGCGCGCCCACTCAGTGCGTGAAGACCGCGATGCACATTGGCGTTGTCGTGCTCATAATAATGCCGGAGCGCATCCAACACGTAGGTGGGCTTCTGTGAACTCGCCGCGTTATCAAAGTAAATCAGCGGATGGCCGTTAACGCTTTGATCGAGGATTGGGAAATCGGCGCGGACGCTCTGCCAATCCCGCTCCGCTTTGGCCGACTGATGCATAACTGCAATCTCGTAGCGAGCGACAGGTGTCGCCACCGGAATCGGTCAACCCCCGCATGGACGACTTGCCGCGACGCCTGTCGGGCCGCCATACTTCCACCATGCTTTACATGGTGATTGAACACTTCAGGGAGGGCGCAGCGCCGCAGATATACCAACGTTTTCGCGAAAAAGGCCGAATGATGCCGGACGAACTGAAATACGTTTCCAGCTGGATCAGCTACGATCTGAAAACGTGCTGGCAGGTTATGGAAGCCAACGACAAGGCGCTATTTTCGCAGTGGACGCGAAACTGGAACGACCTGATGGATTTCGAAATCATCCCGATCTATACCTCGTCCGAAGTCGCAAAGAAAATGGAGTGATGGAGTAACGGAGTGTTGGAGTGATGAGGCCGAAAATATCATTACTCCACCACTCCTCTACTCCTTACCCAGCTACTCCACCTGGTGTAGTGCGATGCTCGACCCAACCCACGTTTTATCCTTGTTGAAATCGACTCCCATCATTTTCCCCTGACTCATCCTAACGAGGTTATTCACCAGGGTGGGCGAAGGGTCGCCTTCCGGCCATAAAAACATCATTCGCAGCTCGGCCTTTGACTTGCGACCGTCAACGGTCGGAACGAATTCAGCGTAGGTTACTTTCTTCTGCAAGATCCATTCGTGCGGTTTCGGTAGCGCCTTGAGCTTTTCAGGCGTCGGCTCCATGTCGACACCGAGTCCGGCAAACGAGTAGAGCGGTTTCAACACGTAATCTTCAAGCCGCTCGTTTGAGGGAAACTCATCCGCGAAAAAAGCCGGCGATGTGTTCTCCGTTTTCAGAAACGGAAGCGAATGTTTGCTGATGCGAAAGTACCAGTTCGGGTGACCAATCCATTTCACATTAAGATTATCCTGAAACCGAAATGGCGGGACGATGTCCGGTCGGCGAATCAACTCATCAAAAATAACGCGGTTGTAAATACGATGAATCGGAACGTCGCGCCCGTCGCGCTCATGAAACAAATCCCGTCCGCGTTTTTTGACCTGCGTAAGACAGACCGTTTGGATACCGATCAAGCGCTCCGTGGCCGCGAAATCCACCCGAGTTTTCTGTTTGTCCGGTTCAATTTCGAGCAGGACGACGTTGTCCGGATCGGCGTCGCCAATAATGGTGCGCTTGAGCAATCCGATATACTGCTCGTCCTTGATTCCGCCGAACGACGACGTCCAATTGCGCGGGATTGCCGGATAACATTTTCGCAGGCAGTGCAGCATCAGCAGCTGAAAGCCATACAGACTTGGAAACGCCTGGAGCTCGATCAGCTTTGGCACCAGCCGATTTCCTTCCGAGCAAATTCCAAAATCAACCACCAGGAAATTGGGATGCGCCGATTCGTTAGGCACTTCCAGACCGGCCGGAATCGCGTCACCCGAATGCCGCACGAATTCCGGGGTGCGGGTTAGTCGCACGATCTCGTATGCCGCGGCCTCAACTTCCCTGCTAAATTCGCGCGTTAAAAATACCGGAGTCTCTGAAATCCGGAAATCGGCCGGCCAGCGCTCGGCGTGATTAACGCAATCGACTAATGCGGCATATTTTTCCGGCGTGAAGTCGGCGTTAAACTTTTCTCTGAGTTCCGGGTCCATGACAGAAAATGACGAAGCTCGAATGTCTAATCACGAAGGAATGATACGAATTGCGCGTATTGCAAATCGAGGTCTTTGATCATTCCTTCGATATTCGTCATTAGAGCTTCGTCATTTCGCGGCGTGCCAATGGACGAGAATCCGCGGCCCCGAGCCGCGCTTATCTGATCGGAAGGCTCGAGCTAAATCAGAAACTTGCCGCCGCGCATCACCTGATCGCCGTCGAACCAGATGTCAAAATTGCGGCCTACGCAGTCGATATGCGTTTTGGAAAACCAATCGGCGCCGGTATGTTCGGCATATGGATGACCGAACGCTATGTGGACGCCGGGAATTTTTTCATCCTGCAAAATATTGCCGATAACCCGTGCGCAGGCGGTGTTCGTGCCAATGGCAAACTCGCCTACCCGATTGCTGTTCTCATCAGTGGTCGTGTAATTTCGAAACTCTTCCCGCAATCCGATGTGATCGCATTTTAGATCGGCAATGCGATTGTCCCGGACATCAATCGTTAACGGGGTGTCATGAAGGTCACCATACTTGGCGCAAAGATAATCACCGACGACGCCATCCACCACGAACCGGCCGTTGGTGTTCATCGGGGAAGTGAAAATCTCGCCTCCCGGCAGGTTGCCCCACTTTTCCGGTGTAATGATGCCGCTCGTTTTGAGCCACTTCAATGAAGGCGAAAATTCTGCCGTGAAATCGGTGCCCGCCGGAGTGGCGCAGGTGATTTTCCTGGCTTGTCGCGCCCGGTCGATCAATCGCTGGCTCAGCTCGTCGATCGCGCGAAAATCTGCCCGCATTCCTTCCAACATGATCTGACGGCTAATGTTAACCATGTGACCATGCCGGATGTGGTTGCGGTTAACGATGGAACTCATTTGCATCCGTGAGCCGAGTTCTCCGGTCTGGCTCTGGGCGCAGAAAATCGAGACCTGCGACTGAGCGAGATCGTCCAGAATTACAGGTGGCATGTTCCGAAGTGGGCGAGAATCGTAATTCTCGAGCAAGAAAACCGCGTGCTCAGCGCCAACGTCCTCGACTTCGGCTTGCAACGCCGCGGCGATGTCGCGCGTGGCCTCATCAGTGATGATCGTAATTCGCTCCTCCGGCTTCAATTGAAGGCACACCCGGATTGCATTGCGGGCGCCAGGCACCAGTTCGGCGTCGATTGTGTCGATTGTCAGTCGGTCGGGCATTTTAGCGAGCCTGAGTTTTACCCTCGAAATGCAGCCGGAGCAAACGCCGCGCCGGCAATCCGGGCGGGGGTTCCAAGCCCCGGTTTCCTCGCTCCGACAAAGAACAAATCCGCCGCATCAAAACGCATGTTTTCAGTCGCCCTTTGAATATTGAACTTTGGTTCTTCCCTGGTGCTTGGTGTCGTCGTCGTCGGCCAGCTAGAACCGAGACCTGTCATACGCCGGCATAACCGATCACCCGCGGACTGATAACCCTTCATAAGTTTCGGCGACGATCTGATCGACTACCGCCTTGATGTCCTGGGTCTGATGGAAAACCGTCAGCTGCCGGTCTGCGCCGGTGCCTTCGCGGCAAATCCGTTCGATATGCTGCATCTCGCGCTGGCTGCCCAGTTGTTCGGCTTCGTCCGCTACAAATTCCAACAACTCTTTGATCAGTTCTCTGGTGGGCACCTCGCTTTCGCGACCGAAATCAATCAAGTTCCCATCCAGACCATAACGACTCGCGCGCCACCGGTTCTCATCCAGAAGTCGCCTTCGATACACCCGGAATGTCGTATTCTTCCGCAACAGCTTGAAAAGTTTGGCCACAATCGCCTGGATGAGCGCGGCGATTGCCATCGTGTCGTCCACTCGCGATTGAGCGTCGCACACGCGCAGCTCAAGCGTGTCGAACACCGGATGCAACCGGATATCCCACCAGATCTTCTTCGGATTATCGATGCACCCCGTCCTAACGAGTAGTTTGCAGTAATCTTCGTACTCAGAAAGCGACTCGAACGCGTCGGGAATTCCGGTGCGCGGAAATCGCTCGAACACTTTCAGCCGGTAGCCTTTGAGCCCGGTGTCCTGGCCTACCCAGAACGGTGAGTTCACCGACAACGCATAAATATGTGGCAAAAAATACCGGGCCTGATTCATCACGTGAATCGCGGTTTCACGGCTCGGGATTCCGACATGAACATGCAATCCGAAGATCAGGTTTGCTCGCGCCAGCGACTGCATGTCTTTCACGATCTGTTGATAGCGCTCGCCCTCGGTAATGAGTTGGTCGCGCCAATGAGACAGGGGATGGGTTCCTACCGATGCGATCTTGAGTCCCGCCTTTTCGGCTAACGACGCTAGTTTGCTGCGAAGCTCGATCACATGCTCGCGGGCGTGACTGACCGACTGACAAATCTCCGTTCCGAGTTCGACCACCGACTGGTGCATCTCGGGTTTGATCTGCTCTTTGAGCACGATCTTCCCTCCCTCGAGAATCTCGTGAATGTGCGACCGCAACTGCCGGGTCTCAGGATCGACAATCGCAAACTCCTCCTCGATTCCGAGGGTGTAAACGTGGTCCTTCATTGGGCTACTCTATATATATATACGTATTCTGCGCCTGGAGGGGAAGCCGTCTGCTTCCGGCCGGACGATCCGGACTGGACGGACACAAAAGTGTCCTCCGCAGAGGAGGGCCCGCTTCTTCTGTAGCGGCGGTCTATGACCGTCGCACTATCCCATTGTAACTTGGCAACAGTTGTTACGATTCAACATCCGTAACTCGTTAGACCACGTCCTGCAACCGGCGCAGGTTGACCCCGGATTGCACATACTTGCCCCAGCTCAAATTGTCCTGGCCGGGAATGTGTTCACGCGCCTTGCGAATCGCCATATCGGACACGGCTTCCACTACCCAATCGAAATTCGCCTGCCCTACCGACGCCACTTCCGCATCAGGCGCCGGATTGCAAAAATCGATCGCCACCGGCACGCCGTCGCGGATTGCGAACTCGACCGTGTTTAAATCGTAGCCGAGGAATTGATTTAATCGCAGAACGCCTTCCTCTACCTTGTGCAGGATGTCCTGCGGCGTTTGCCACTCGGTTTGATACCGCAAGTGATAAGGATTTCGCGGTTCGTACGGCATGATTCGAACATTACGTTGATCGATGCTGTAACACCGGAAATACATGTCGAACTTCACTTCCTCCTGCAACATCATCACCAACTGGCCGGTCTCGTTATACGCCCGAAAAAATTCCTCCGAATTATTCAAGCGATACACGTTCTTCCATCCGCCGCCGGCGAATGGTTTAAAGAAGGCAGGCCAACCCACGTAACTGAAGATCCCTTCCCAATCGAGTGGATACTTCAGGTTCCGAAATGATTTGTCGTTAGTGTCGGGCGGCGGCTGATTCGATGGCAGCAACACCGTCTTCGGCACGGCGACGCCAATCTTTGTAGCCAACGCGTTATTAAAGAATTTTTCGTCGGCGCTCCACCAGAACGGATTGTTAATCACCGCGGTGCCGGTTAACGCCGCGTTCTTCAGCCACGCTCGGTAAAACGGGACGTCCTGCGAAATTCGATCAATCACCACGTCGTATCCACACGGCTCGCCCTGCACGACTTTGTCGATTTGGACAAACTCGGCCATGATCTCGTGGCCGCCCGTCTTCTGGTTTACCCGCTCGACAAAGGCCGGAGGAAAACTGTGCTCCTGGCCGAAAAGAATTCCGATTTTTTTCATAAGATGTGCAGATTGAGATCGGCTCGCTCGAGCTGAGCCCCACAGCCGATGGGAACCGGCAGATTAGCCGAGAAGGCGAAAACGGCAACCCTGTAGCAGCCGCTGCGGCTGTTTGCCCTGGACTGCCCAGATGCGCGCCCATTTCGTTGCGTTGGCGTCGTCTGGAACCTCAAGCGGTTTCATAGGTTTATGTCGAACGGGTAGACGCCCTAACGAGAAGTAGACTTGATTGCACTGCAATTAAAGGCAGAAAAAAATCGGCGCAGCCTATACCGATTGGCGGCCGACCGACACACTGGCGGGGACTTCGCCTTCGTCGCGGCGAGAAGGAGACGGGGATGCAGTCGCGGGCCGGAAGCTGCGCCAGTTTTCCAGCGGCATTCCGGCGATCGACATCAGCACCAGCTGGCTGATCATGAATCCCACCAGCCATGGAAATGCTTTCTGCATAAAGCCGTAGGAATGCAGACCCACGCCGAGCATGTTCACCCCAAACCAGGAGAAACTGGTGATCACATTGCCGAAAATAGCCATGACCATCAGTCCGCGCTGCTTGATGAAGCCGCCCCAGCGCGCGTGCAGAATAATCGCGCACCAGAGCACGATCAGCACTGCTCCGTTTTCTTTAGGGTCCCAACCCCAGAATCGTCCCCACGATTGATCAGCCCAGATTCCGCCCAGAACGGTCCCGACGAAACTGAACAAGGTGGCAAAACAGACCACGCCATAAGTCATGCGGGCCAGCGAATCAGCGGTTCCCCGTTTCAACGAACGAGTAAACACGCCCCTAACGACATAAAGAATCGCCAGCATACCCGCGAGGAACATGGCCGAATAACCGGTTGTAATCGCTACGACGTGCGTGGCCAGCCAGATATTGGTGTCCAGCACCGCCTGCAACATTTCCAGGGTATCGCCGCTCCCGGCCAGATGATGGGCGATAATCAGGGTGATGAAACCAATCGCTCCGGCACAGGCCGCGCCGATCCCATCACGATAAATCCGCTCCAAAATCAGCGATACAATGACCGCTCCCCATCCAATAAATATCGCGGAAGAATACAGATTGGTGACCGGTGGCCGTTCCTGAAGATACATTCGCGATACCAGACCGAACGTATGAATGGTTAAGGCCAGCAGCAGGAGGTAGAACGCTGCCCGGGCCAGCGGCTTGCTCCAGCCTAACCACGAACCACAGGCCAGCAGAAAAGCCAGAACATAAATCGCCATGCTCTGGCTGAATGGTTGCAAACGGTTAAACAAGAATTCGAACCGGCTGCGCTTGGTCGCATTAACCTGCTCTTTACCTAACGACTCCGACACGGCCGCGACGTGCTGGTCGAATGCCGCTCTGTCTTTTGCGCGATAAGCATCGGCCATTTCAGCATATTCTCCGACTAACGGGTGAAGCTCGCCTGTTCCGACCGATTGCAACAAACTGTCGCCAATCGAAAGCCAGTGCGTCGAACCATCCGCCGGCGGAATTGTCAGCATGTAGGCCATCTGAGACATTCTTCCGTATCGCTCCATCATTCCGGCCACATCCTGCAGCTTGGATTGATCGAACGAATGGCCTTCCTGTCGTTCCCGGGCGGCATGCGCGGCCCCCGGCATTTCCTGGGCATACCGCTTCAGTTCGGCGGAAAAATTCCGCGCATCTTCCGGTTGTAGACTGTTTTTCAAACGCTGATACAGGACCAGCGCGTTTCGCAGATTGAGGATCGCATTCTGATAGGCGGATCGCTGAACCGATTCCAGCTTCTCCGATTCCTGCCCCTGTTGATCTATTTGCTGAAGGAAGGGCGCAAAATCGATGTAACTGAAATATTTTCGATCGCTCTGTTGCCAGCCGAACAATCCCAGCACTTCGTCATTCTGAACGACAAACAACGGGTATTGATCGCTGACCGATGGATTAAAAAGTGTGGTGGCCAGCCAATCCAGCGCGGTTAGGTGCTCGCCATTTTCCAATCGCAACGTCTGTTTCCCGTGAATGATCAGCAGGGAATTCCGAGCCACCGTGTCTATCGGTTTGATTCGGCCGCCGACCAAAACGGGAATTTTACCGAATTGCTGAAGATCAAACCGATCGCCCGAAACCCGCGGCGTTCGCCAACTCGAGGCGATCCAGGCAGCCACCAGGATCAACATCAACCATGGAAACAATCGTTTCATTCTTACCTCTTACCCCGCACCCGCCATCCGCCGTTTGCGCGCGAATCCGACGAGATGATAACCAAACTGCACCAGCAAGCCCGCCGCCACAATTACGCAAGCGATATACGGCGCCAGAAAACTGGGATTACGCACCACCTGCAGAATCGTGGCCTGGTCTCCGGGCTGAAATCCGGATTGATAGAACGTTTCACCGCGGTATCGCAGAGGATGATTCATATAGATCAGAACGTCCCGGTTTTCGGAACGTTCCGGGTCGATCAAGGTCACCCGGCTTGAAAAATCTTTTGGGATCTCTGTGCCCGGATACCGTTCATGGGTGAACTTTTGCAGGGTGATACTGTAAGGCTTGTAGTGGCGTGTCGGCCGCATCGTCATCACCCAGGTTCGTCCGCCGAAGGAGAATGTCTGCGGCGCTCCCAAAGCATCCGAAACCAGCCATGTCCCTAACGATGCGCTGCCGTCTTTAGGCACAATTTCGATCGCAGCGCTGGTGATATCGCGTTCGTCAACCGCGGTGGCCTGAGGAACCGATTCCACCGCAATCTGAGCACCGGGCCCCTGATTGGCAATTGGCCGGACATTCGGACCGGCGTCTTTCAACATGCGCAAGCGGGAATTCGGATAGAAATGCCTAACAACGATTCGAAACGGAAGACTCGGGTGTTCGATCGAATCGTTGCGACGCAGCATCGTCGCTGGAATTGCAGTGACCTGGTCGAGTTCTCGATCAGTGGTATCGATTACCGCCAGTTCGGCTTTCCGCTGGTCTTCGGAATAATTTTTGGTTTCGCCGTTAGCCAGCTGCATGTGGCTCTCAACCGCAAAAAGATCGGTGAAGAGGCCGCCGGCAAGCATGATGATCAGCCCGGCGTGCGTCAGATGAATTCCGAATTTTCGCCAGGCCCATTTGAATCGTTTGGCATGCGCGGCAATCAGATTGACTAACAATACCGCGCCAATCAGATGGCCACCGGGGAAAACCGGCATCCTGAATCCGCGGCCTTCCGCCGGCCACCACACAAACACGCTCTGAAAATAGCGCTCCTGCGCTTCATGGATCCCGAGGTTCACCTGGGCCAGGGTGCCCGCAAAAATCAGAACCATCGCCGCCGCCAGGCAGATGATGGTCAGCTTTAGGGAGGTGAACAGGTTTACAACCTTTTGTAACACAGCTGGGATTCTAGTTAGGGGATAATCATGCCTACGGACGAAGACATCACCGGCCGTCGGCGGTCTACCGCGTCGGAGGGACGAGCTTGTCTCGTCCCATTAATCCTCACCCGGGAATCAATAAGTGGGACGAGACAAGCTCGTCCCTCCGACATCAGGATTGGAACGTTTTCCATCAGGAATGAAATTGAACCGAGCGAATGAACTCGATGAACTTGGTTTTCTCCGCTTCCAGCGCCGGAGCCGGGCCGCTCATTTTAAAGAACCAGCTGCGGCCATCGCGCCGCGTCCAGGCAGCGATGACGCGCGAATCTTCCGACGTCATGTCGAGCGTGGAAAACTCAGCGTCGCCGTTCAACGGAACGACCAATTCCTGCACCTGCGCGTCGCTGATCGGCGGCAACCCGATCTGTTGCCGCCATCGGTTGACATTATCGGAGTCGGGGCCGCCATCGCCAGGAAAGGTCACCACCGAAATATCGATCTTCGACCCGTTAGGCGCGGCCGCATTGAAACTGGCGTAGCGCATTGACGAAGCCGGGACTTCGGTCCAACCGGCCGGCGTTTTATATTCGATCTGCGGCTTGGGTTCGTTCAGCGGCATGCTGAGATCATCTTTCTGGGTCGCAACTTTTTGGGCCGAGCAAACCGCGGTGACCCATTTTTTAAATTCCGGCTTTTGCGCTTCGGCCAGCTCGGCATTGCCACGCATTTTAAAGAACAGCGTGCCGCTCTCACTGCCGACCATCGCGGCGATGATTCGGCCGTCTTTTGCCGGATCGGCGCCGGCGGGCAATCCAGCGAGGTCGACCACTGTCACATCGCCCATCAAAGTCGTTAGGTGTTCGCTCATTTGGACGAGCTTGGCCGAATCAATTGGCGCTTGGCCGAGTTGACCGAGCCAGCGATTCACATTGTCGAGCACGTTCGACGCGGACGCGCCTAACGTGACCAGTGAAACATCGACCACAGCGCCTTTGTCTCCTTTCACCAGAAAACTCGCCTGCCGCATTTGGGACGGTGGTTGAGCTTCCCAATTCGCCGGAACGGCTCCGGCGTTCCCGGAGATTGCCGCCATTCCATGCGGCGACATCGGGGACGGCGCGTTTGTCGGCATCGAGTTGCTCGGTGCGGCGGCCGATTCTTCCAGCGGCGCTTTGACCACCCGATACACTTTGATATCAGCCTGTCGATCGCAGCCGGCAATCGCCGCAGCGATCAAACTCAACGCGACAACGGCCACGCAACCGCGGAGCCTTATTCCTTCCGGCGGTAGAGAGACCGATTCTGTGTGATGCCTTTGGACGCCCATACTGACGAAATACTATTTCTGAATTCCGCCAGTATGACAATCGGCACACGAAAAATCGGTGTATTCCGAATCGACGTGGAAAAACGTAAGTCCCTGTGGATTAACCTGATTGATCGTTTCGGCGCTTCCCTGGGCCACGATCAGATGACACGAATTACAGTCACTGGCCTTGATGGAAGCATTGCCATCCGCGCTGGCGTGTTTGCCGTCGTGACACCGAAAACAGCCATTCCAGTCCTTGTGCCCGATGAAATCGGGATGGGTTCGCCAATCCATTTTCATTTCGGGAAAGAAATTGGAGCGATAAATCGCCTGGGCTTGTTTGATGATTGGTTCGGCCTGCGCCGGATCGGGATAGGCCGCTTTGAGGGCGGTAGTAATCCCCTGCTCGGCTTCGGTCCGGTTCTTGTACGGCTTAACCAGTGCATCAACTACTTTCGATTTCACCCAGGGCACCTTTGGATCCAATCGGCCGCTGGCAAGCGCATGATCCACGGCGTCGTTAGGCGATTCGACTTTGTGCGCCGGCCGGGTGTGACAATCGAGACAATCCATCCGACGAATTCGGTGCTTTGACAGGTCGTCCGTGAACCCTTCGGCCCGGTATTCGGTAACGACCCCGTTAGGATCGGTTTTACGCACCCATGGTATTTCCTGCAGGGTGTCGTCGGTAGCAATGTACTCGATTTTGTTGGCAATGTTCATGTGCCAATGAATGCCACTGGAGGTGCCGTCAGTTGGATTGCCTCCTCCGACATTCAGGACCAGGCGCACACCAAACGGCGTATTTTTTTCGTCGGCCAGGAAGTGATTGTAATTTCGGTAGATGACTCCTGCGTTCTTCTCCGGCCAGTGACATTGTTCGCAAATATGTTGAGGCGGACGGGGGTTGATCTCGTTAACAAAAACCGGCCGCGAAAAGTCTCCGAGCACCGTGTGATAAAGCTGCCGCACTCCATTTAACTTCGTTTTGAAATAAGCGGCGGCCCCGGGTCCAACATGGCAGGCCACACAGGCTACGTTCGCGTGAGCCGAATGCTGAAACGCAACGTATTGCGGTTCCATCGGGACGTGGCAGGTCGTCCCGCAAAATTCCACCGATTCGGTGAAGTGATACGTCTCGTAACTTCCCAGCGCGGTCAGGAACAAAAACGCAACGCTTCCGACGGCGAATACCGCCAGAATTCGGCGGTCGCGCCGGCGGGACAGATCGATATGAATCGCCGGCGGTTTCGCGACAAAGCCGCCGCCGCGTTCTTTTCGGCGCTGGATGAGCGCGCCGATGCAGGCGATGAGCAGGCCGAGGAAGAAAAATCCCGGCGCGATTAGGTAAGCGAGGATTCCAACATATGGATTCTGCAGTTTAGCGAACAGATCGATCGCCAGGAGCAGCAGAAACGCGAACGTTGCGCTCGCAGCCAAAAAGAGGCCGGCCCAGCTAATCCAGTTCTGGAAAAGCCTTGTGAAGGAGGAGCGCGGCTCGGAACCCTCGGCCATAACCTATTCGCGCAGTATGCTAGGGAAAACCGGCGCGTGTGAAGTCAAACCGCAAGGCAACGCGAAATCATTACAGAACTCGCCTTCCGCCGCAGTCCCCGACTGCAGCTCGTTCGTCCACAACGTGGTGAGCGTTGCCAGAACTATTTCTTCAGCGTTCGGATGTAGGCCACGAGCGCCTTGGCGTCAGCCTCGGAAACTTTTCCCTTGAAGCCCTTCATCTTGCCCATGCCATCCAGGATCGCCTTCTGAGCTTCGCCATCGCTGAACCCCTGATCCTTGGTGTAGTCCTTTACCCCAAGCTTCTTTCCCATCGCGGTAGCACCGCTACCGTCTTTGCCGTGACAGGAGGCGCAGTGTTTAGCCCAAAGTGCGCCGCCATCCTGACCATAAGCCACGCCGGCGGAGGCAATGATCGCTGCCATTAACAAGCATAGTTTTGGTTTCATGAATTAATCTCCCGTTCAGTAATTGAGACGACAATGTTTCGCGTCCTGCAAGCCTAAATCGTGTCGGACCTTGGTCGTATAGGTCCGCCAAGAACCGGTTCGGCTTGTTTTAACTGCGTAACAAGATTCCAAAGCATCACGCACAATCCCGAGGCTCCGAACAAACAGATCGCGTACAGCCACTGCCAGTGTTGGCCAACCCAGTCGCTTTCGCCTGCGGCAACTCTGAGCGCGCTGTCGACGTCTTTACTCGAGTAATCAGTGCCATAGATCCATTTGGCGATCCGAAGTTTCGAATCGAGAAACACCAGGAGATTGGGATGCATGAACTCGGTGCCGGCTTTCGCCGATTGAAACCCGATCGACTCCAGCAACGCATCGATGTCGCTTTGCGAAGAAGTTCCTAACGACCACGCCAACGGGATATTCTGGCGTTTGCGATACGCGGCCAATGTTTTCGGCGTGTCGCTCGGATCGAACGAGAACAACAGCACCCGAAATTGACTCTGATCGGATAAGGCTGTCGACATCGCCTTCTTTAACTGGTCGGTATTCACGACGCAGGCGCTGGAGCAACGGGTGTAAATGGGCAGCAACACCACCGGATAACCGCCAAGATCGGACAGTTTTCGGGTGCGTCCGGTATCATCGATCCATGATATCGCCGCAACCGGCCGGCCGGTGAGCGGTTGCATTTCGACGACGTTGGCCCGCAAACCGGAACATCCGGCCGCCAACAGCAACGCCCAAAACATCATCCGCGTCTTCATTTCACCCGTTAGGCGGTGGACGTTGTATCGGCATGGGGTTACCCGGATCGAATGCCGGGGCGCCGGGAAAATTACTGCGCAACGTCTGGGCGATCGGAGGGGTGTAAGCGATGAGCAACAACAGCGTAGCGCCCACCAGCCACGGGGTGAAACTTTGCACCGCGCGGATCGGTTCGTCATGGTAAGGCTCCGACTGGATCAGTTCCAGCGACCGCTGGCGGACGGATCGCCCTAACAACGTTGCGAAAAACACCAGAAAAAACATCGCCGCCGCGATGGTCATGATGGTTCCGCCGGCGCTTCCGAGGATTTTTGCCACCTGCCAGTCGGCATGATAAAGGCTCGAGTTCGGATCAGTGTAACTAACTCCCATATTGGTCCGGCGCGGCTCGCCGCCCGCACCGCCAATAAACAATCCGGTCGAGAAAATCATTATGCCTAACGTCCAGACGTACGGCATCCAGACGTTCAGCCAGGCGAACTTAATCTCTTTGCCGGTAAACTTCGTCACCAGCCACAAACTCATTCCGATATAGGAAAGATAAATCGGACCGGCGACGGTCTGATGAAAATGCGCCGGCAACCACGACGTGTTGTGAACAACGGTGTCGAGATTGTAGGACGCATTGATCAAGCCAGTGACGCCGCCGAAAATGAAAATCACCAGGCCGCAGAAGAAATACGGAAACAGCCAGCGCTCGCGATCGAGATAGGGAAGCTTCGCCCACCAGCCCATGAGGCCACGTCCGCCGCGTTGTCGGGCGCCATGTTCCATCGAAGCCGCCATGGTAAATGCGGTGGCGAAACTCGGCACCGCCACCAGCATGGTGAAGAACGCGTGCACGAATTTCCAGGTGGTGCTGATCCCCGGCTCAGTGAATTGATGATGAATGCCGACCGGTGCCGAATAGAGGATTAGCCAGAGAAACGTGAGGCGCCCGGCGAAATCAGAGAACAATTTACCGCCGCACAGCTTCGGCAGCATCGTGTAATACATCACGTAGGTCGGCAGCAACCAGAAGTAGACTAACGGGTGGCCGAAGAACCAGAATAGCATCCGGGCCAATGGCACATTGACCGTGGCCACCCATCCCATCGACCAGGGGATGAGCATGAAAATGATTTCGATCGCCACCGGAATTGTGGCGATTAACCACACAATGAATGCCGCGAAAATTCCGACTACTGCCAAAGGCGATTTCTCGCCAGGATGTTCGCGCTTCCAGGCGAAGTACGGCGGCAGCCAGTTGAAGAACGCAATCCAGGAACCGACTACCACCAGCGTTAACCCGATGTAAAAGGTCGGATGCGCGCGCAGTGGTGGATAGAATGTGTAAAGCACGTTGGCCTTGCCGCTGAGGATGGCGCGTGAGCCTAACAATGTGCCTGCCATCATCAATCCGAACGAAACCCAGGCTACGCTCATGTTCAGTGGCCTGCGCAGATAAAACCGGACGACGGCGTACCCGAACGCGACCGCGAAAAACGTGGTGAACACGATGGCGTTCACTACCCCATGAAGGGTCAGCCCCTGGAAATAAGTCAGGCCCAGAAAGCTGTCGGCGCGAATATAACCGGCCCGGTACAGCACCTGAAGCATTCCGTGATAAATGCCGAGAATCAGCAAGACCATGGGAAAAATGATCTCGATCAGGATCATCTTTCTCAGACCCGGTTCTATCTCGATCTGCTCGTTAGTGAAATCCAGCGCGCTCATTTGAGGTTCTTCATGTACTCAATCATCTGATTGAGCTCTTCCTCGGTCAGATCAGTCTTGCTCATCAGATCTTCAAAACCTTCCGGAATCTTCGCCTCGGGATTCACGATCGCTTCTTTCAAGTAGGCGTCATCGACAGTGACGGTCTGCCCGTTAGTCAGTTTCTGTTTGCGTCCCAAGATCCCTTTCAACGTGGGTCCGATGCTTTCGCTGCCGTCGACTGAATGACACGAGAGACACTGCTTGGCATCAAGCAGGCGATAACCCGCGTCGGTCGGCTCCGATGTGGAGGCGATGGGTTTCGGAGCGAACCCGGCGCGATCAACCACTCGCAAATTCGTGGCCATCCGATCGTGGCCGGTGCCACAGAACTCGTGACAAAGCAGCTGATAGTCTCCGATCTTGTCGAGCTTAATCCGGGCGTAATTCACCACGCCCGGAACAACCATGAGGTTCAGATTCGTGCCTAACAGAATCAATCCGTGGGTTACATCAGGCGTGCTGACATAAATATCCACGATCGATCCGGCTGGAATCTCCACGTCCATCGGTTCGAACCGCCACATCCTGGCGACGTAATGAATCTCGTAGTGGTCCGGCGAATGAGTAATCACCTCACCTTTTTCGAATGGCTTTACATCCGTCAGGCAGGTCGGGAGTCCGACGTGAAAAAGTTTAACCGCCAGTGCGGCCAAGCCGAAAAGCGTTAAGGCAAACGCAGTGGACACCCAAAGAATGCGTCGTTCCAGCTGAAGCGTCGTCATCGGTGCCTAACTTCGCGCGATCATCAAAAAGTAAATCACCAGCCAGAGGGCGGCGTAGAACGCGAGCAGGATGACGAAAAAGAAGATGGCGCCGCGAGGAAAGAAGGATTCCGAGTGAGCCTCCCGCGAACCGCCGGGCGAAATGGGTTGGTCGGGCTGACCAGGATTCATAGTTCGGCCCCTAACCGGTCTGGCACTTCCAAGCTGACGAAATCAAAATCGATATTGCAGGCCGGAATAGATCGAGTGCGCTCGATAATTATTATGCCCACCGAACGTTTCATCGGCATAATTGAAATAGGTATACTTCAAGAGAAGCCGCATATTTTTACTAAGCTCGCGGGTCAGACTGATCGACGCGTTATGCTCAGTCGCTCCCATGCCATACGGCATTCCCACGGCGGCGTTTTTAAACCAGTCAGGAGCTCGATAGAAATTGTACTGCAGGCGCAGGTCGGTTTTGTCGTCGATCACGTAGCCGGCGCCGCTGCTGATCGTCCAATAGTCGCTCCTGAAATCGGTAACGCTCGGACTTGGATAGAACGGTCCGGTTGCAGATCCTCCCTGGGTAATCAACCTGGTGCTGCCTACCGGCGTGCTCGTTTGGCTCAACACGTAGGAGAAGTTCGCATCGAAATAGAGTCGCGGCAGCGGGCTCCAGTTAACGCTCTGGTTGATCATATGATTCTGAATCAATCCGGTTCGCTCTTCGCCCAGAATTACGCCCGTGGGCGATGCGCCGGCACCGACCGGAGCGACGGCCCATTTTCCTGAGACCGACGACTGAACGAAATCGTATCGGGTTACCAATGCGACAGTGCCGAGGAACGCAGGCACTTTGGGCCGCACCGTGAGCCGGATGTTGGCATCCTGCATGTCCCAGTCCTGGCCTACCATTCGTTGTTCGCCCTCCGCATCTTCCACCGGCGATGTGTTCAGTCTTCTTTCGAACTCGTTATCGTAGTTGGCGATCTTGTAATAGTACTGCGCTGAAATACTGATGCGCGATGCCGGATACCAGTTCGCGCCGACCGTATATTTTTGTGTAGCCAGGAACAGATCTTTATCCTCCGTTCCTTCATCGACGCCGTTAGCTACTTCGTGTTCTTTGCGATTTCCGAACTCGTTCTCCCACTGGCCCTCCAGATAGAAGAACCAGTTTTCAATCCCGGTATAACGAAGCTCCAGCTGCTCAGAGAATCGATTTAGCTCGTTTGATGAATCTCCGGATACGGGCACCGGCGGCGTTCGATGAAAACCGCCCTGCGGGTTGGCAGGAGTGAACGGCGCCACGTTGCCGGTGGTGTTGATATCGAGATAGGTGCTGTCACTTTCAGTGTCTTCCCGGGTGTAACGGAAACCGCTGATTAGCGTGATGTCCTTCGCCGGGATCACCAGGATGTTGGCATTAAAAACATGCTCATTGCTTTGAGCGCTGCCGGCCAGGTTGATGATGCTATGATCGTTGCTTTGCAGCGTCAGGATCGGCTCGTTAATGCCGGCGTTGTAGAAGGGCCCAACCACTCGCGAACCGGTTAGGTCGTTGTTCAACGCCGTGTAGGAATAGCCGGCGGTGAACCAGAACCAGTCCTTGATGCGGCTCTCACTAAAAATGTGCCCGCTGAACATGTCTCCATCGGTGCTGTCGGCCTGGGTAACGAATCGCTGCGCGCCCGGTGGGTTAACCCGAGGCGGTAACTGGCCGGCGCCACGAACCAGCTGCAGTTTGTCGTCGTTCTCATCGTGTTCATATCGCATTCCGATGGTGACTGAGTGGTCGCCAAATCCCTTCATGATATCCAACGCGAAGATGTCCCGCGTTTCATCAATATCGCGGTAAGCGGGGGCGATTTTGCGCGTCGAATTTGTGGGCAGACCCGTTAGGCTAGTATCGCCCCATATTGTCGAATCTTTCTCGCCCTGTCGCCACAAATGCGAGTAGCGCAGCGTAATCTCAGGCCAATCTTTTATTCGCAATCCCAGTTCGATCCACGCTTCACCGCGATCGATGTGCATTTCCGGGATGGGAGGCTCGAAGAACACCGCGTGATGCGGAAACCAACCGCCGTTACCATCGTACCAGCTGCGGAATTCGGTAAATCCGCCGCGCAGATAGCCTACGTCCGGATTAGAGAGATCAATCTTAACGTCGTAATCGTTTAAATCGAACATGGCGTGGCCATCGACCACGACCTGCGTCTTTTCCCCAATCTGATGTTCGAAGTGCAGATCTTGAATGCCTCCGAAAACGTCGCCGGAAAGACGATGCTCCTGTTTAAATTGGGCTTCATCGCCGTCAATGATGTTGCCGCCAATTCCGAGCTCAATCCAATTTTTTGCCTCTTCCTCTTCCGTCGTCGCGGCCGTGGTTGTGCCGTCGGGTGTCATCTTTTCGCCGGCGCGGGCAACGCTCGGACTAACGAGCATTGCAACGCAAATTCCGAAAAGCGAGAACTTGAGTAACCACCCGGTCATATACTCAATACCTCAGATGCTCGTTCACCTGCGAACCGTGAATTGCTTCGTGGCAACCCGCTGACCAGCACGTCCCCTGTGGCAATCGGGTAGTGTGATCGGAATCACCGATAAAGATCCGACCGTCTACATGCTGTTCTTCAAAATGGCATTTGAAACAAAGCGACGCGTTCCGATCGATCAGCATCTTGCTGTTCACCGATCCATGCGGCGAGTGACAGGTTACACAGCCCTGGCGCACTCCTTCGTGTTCGAACACGAATGGGCCACGTTGGGCGGTATGACATTCGAAGCATGTCTGATTGGCGCTGAGGAATCCCATTCCTCCGCCGCGGAGGTTCTGATGGAGGGCGGTGCCGCCTCCGGTGATCGCCTTGCCTTTGTGAGGATCGTGGCAATCCGTGCAGCTCATCTTATTTTCGAGCACCGGATGGTGATGCGGCAGCTGGAATTTAGCGCGCACTTCAAGGTGGCACTGGAAACAAGTCTCCGGATCACGATGCGGATTGATGATTGTGCCCCGGCCGCCGCCCGCTTCCACGTGTTTGCTACCCGGGCCGTGACACGATTCGCACCCCATTTCCTTGGCATTGTCGCCTCTGGCCGTTAGGCGGGCGTGAGTCGCGGTTTTGAAATCGCGCACAATTTCGCTGTGGCACGTGTCACACGCTTCCGATCCGACGAATTCCGCGCCCGGGATCGCCGGTGGCGCCATGATTGTGCGCGTTGTCGTGCAGGAAAGTAATATCAGAGTCAACGCCGCTGCCGCTCCGCAAGCCCCAAAAAGCGTCTGACGTTCACTGGCCACTCTTCGAGAAATTCTCGAAAGCCACCGCACAGGCGGAGTAATGTCAGAACGGAGAAGCGCTGACAACGCATTTCTTCGGTAATTGGCAGCCGAGTTCGAAAATCTCTAAACCGATTTTGCCAGGAACACCGCTTCCGCTTTCAGCTTCGAATCGATGCGCGATACGTCGTAGGCGACGTCGCGCTTAGGTTCTTGAGCACTCGATTAAAGTGGGACAGCGATTGAAATCCGACGGCGAACGTGATTTCACTGACCCGGGTGTGGTTGTCCTCCAGGACGGCAGGCGTCGTGGAAACGTAATCGCCGAACAATTCGGACAAAGCTGAAGCCGGTGATCTTCTTGAATTTTTCGCTTAAATGTCCGGGACTGATACGATGCTATTCCTAACCGTGATCGGTGCCGTCGCCATGCTGGCGCTTTACACTGCGATCATCTTCGGGCGCCTGCGTCAGCCGGAATGGTAATAAGCTAGCCTAACGACAGCTTAAAGTCGCCACATCACTGCGGTGATAACGTGGAAACGATCAAGAATACCACCGGTCTCGGCAGTGAAAGACCACCGCTTATTAAACTCCCAGTTCCCACCGATCAACACGTTCCAATGGTCTTTCGGTTTCACCTTAACCGAATACGCCGGGCCGGTAGTGCCGGCGAGTTGGGCGAGCAACGGATGATCACTCAAATCTATCTTGCCGTGGATTTCCGAGGTAGCGGCCAGAAACATCCCGCCCACCCACAGCGAACCGGTGCCAAACCTTCCACCAGAGCTCATCAACATGCCGAGACGCGGCGCGAAAGTAATCGACTGAATCGGTTCGTCTCCGATCTTGCCCCGCTTTTTCGAGATGAGCTCACCAGTGGTGTAGTTCGCATCCAGCGTCAGGAAGAACGCCTTATAACCGCCGGCCAGGGTCAGGCCTCCGCCATAACTAAACCGGTTATACTCGACTTCGCTTTGGATCACGCGGCCATCACGCAGAACAATCGCCGGCCTGGTAACGCCGCCGGTGTCGCCGATCAGCCCGTAGATATTCAGAAATGGAAATATCCAGGCATCAGTGCGGAAAACGACGGTGTGCGTTGTGGTATCGGCGTTAGGCAGTCTCAGGTTCAGAGTTCGGTCCTGAATATGGATATCCGATACCTTCATATCCTGGTTGATGAAGGTGTAGCTGACGCCAAACCCGAATGGCAGCGGCAGATCGAATCCTTTATCCCTGGCTGCCTTCCCCCAAATCGGGAGCCAATCCACTAACGGCTTGATTTCATCGACTTCCGGTTTTTTGCCTAACGGATTTCTGTCGTAAACACTAGTCGGAGGCGCGACCGACGAAACGGCAGTGCTTTGCCCGCAAACATTGCCGCTTCGCCACACCAACCATAACGCGACAGCGGCAATTGCCGGATTACTGAGACGTCGATGAGCCATGGTAACAGGAGAGCCGCGATTTATGCGAAGCCTAGCGACCCTGGCGTGATAAGGTCAACCGCGATCGCCGCTGATCAGATAAGCGTGTGATCATAGTAAACAGTCGTTAACGGCGAATCATATCCATCACTCCACCACTCCATCGCTCCATGCTCCAGGTCTGATTGCTGTTTGCTTCGCAGTGACCTCAGTGGATGATTACCGTTATGGCATACGGTCAACTCCTCGTCGCTCACAACTTGATTCGTTGGCTGGTCCTCACCGCGGGAGTTGTCGCAGTTTTTGCGGCATTCGGAGGATGGAACGGGAACAGGCCGATGACCGCCAATGTCCGCCGATGCGGCGCCCTATTCGTGGCCAGCCTGGATCTGCAGTTTCTGATCGGCCTTCTCCTTTACTTCGTGGCCAGCCCAATCCCAAAAGCGGCGTTTCAAAACATGGCCGCGGCCATGAAAGATCATGAACTGCGATTTTTCACCGTTGAGCATACGACCTACATGTTGATTGCCATCGTCGCCGCGCACGTCGGTTCGGCGTTGTCGCGCAAGGGAAGAACCGACGCCCGAAAATATCGCGGCGCGGTGATTGGTTACGGGATTTCGCTACTCGTTATTCTCGCTGGAATTCCGTGGTGGCGCCCGATGTTGCGCTGGGTTTCCTGATCGTCCAGGTCTGTGAGTGTGAGTGGCGTCACCATTCGTCGGGCGAGCGCGGCCGACGCACCGACAATCGCTGATATATATAATGAGGCGATTGCCACAACGACCGCCACGTTCGACACCGAGCCCAAGAGCACCGAGGAACGGATCCGATGGCTCGCGTCGCATGACGATCGGCATCCCGTTCTCGTCGCCGAGCTCGATGGCGCGGTCATCGGCTGGGCGTCGTTAACGCAATGGTCGGATCGGGCGGCGTATGCCGACACCGCCGAGACATCGTTTTATGTGCACTCGAGCCATCGCGGCCGCGGCATCGGACGAAAATTGCAGGAGGCGTTAATCGCTGAGGCGCAACGACTCGGATTTCACACGCTCATTGCGCGGATTACGGCGGGCAGCGGTGAAAGTCTGCATCTTCATGAAACAACCGGGTTCGATCACGTCGGCGTGCTCAGGGAAGTTGGGCGCAAGTTCGGGCAGCTGCTGGATGTGCACGTTCTGCAAAAGATGCTTTAACCGGAGCTCACGGAGGAAACGGAACGTCCGATAGTTAGGCATCGTTCCCTACCCTCATGATCGTGATCCTGCTTATGATCATGATCCTGATTCAAAGCGGAGAAGGAATCGCCGCACTCCAAAACGCAAGCGCGCATTGAGTTTTGTAGTTTGCCCACGTTATGGTGCGGAGGACCCGTTCCTCTAGTTGTAGCGGCGGTCTGCGACCGTCGCATTATCTGATGCCGGATGAATCTTTCGGCGGTCATAGACCGCCGCTACAGCGCTCGCGGAACGGCTCAGCCACAGCCTAACTAAAGCGTCGACAAATAGTACGGCAGCATGTCGCGCCAGTAATTCCAGTCGTGCCCGCACCATTTGCGGTCGTCGAGCCAGTGCGAAATTCCTTTCGAATTCAAAACGCCGGACAACCGCAGTGATTCATGCCTGGTGTTATCCCATTCACCGGTACCGATAATGATCCGCATGTGATTATATTTCCAGGGATCCGGCATGTTAGGCAGGTATTCGTACGGACTGTTAAAATAAACATTGTCGTCGTGATAGCCCTGAAAAAAATCGCTGACGTCGAACGATCCGCTGAGACTGATCAGCACGTTAACCGCATCGGGATGGCGAAACGCTATATTCGCCGCGTGATATGCTCCCAGGCTCGCGCCGCAAACTGCTACCCGATGCGAATGGGACTCGCGCCGCGCGAAATCGAACACATCGTGCACGATGACGTTTTCGTAGGCGTTGTGCGTCCGAATACGATCCGCCGGATGAATCCCTTTATTATAGAAGCTTTCCAGATCGATGGCATCGGGGCAGTAAACCGTTAACTGTCCGGCATTGATGTATCCCGCCACCGAGTCGACCAGCCCGAAATCCTTGTTTTGAAAATATCGCCCGAACGAGGTCGGAAACAGAATCAGCGGAAGGCCACCGCCACTGCCGTATACCATCATCTCGAAATCACGGCTCAGATGCGGTGTGTACCAACGGATGTATCGCTCGTTCATGATCAGAAACGGGTTAGAGGTTTAACAGGTTAAAGGACACGTTTGAAACGCTTTTCCGCCGCAGCTAAGCCGTTAAAACGACTGGCTCAGGGGTATCGCTGGCGGTCACCGGCCGGAAGGCCGGTGCCAATGAAATTTATTGGGGTTCGCACCCCTATCAACCTGGCATTAGCACCGGGCTTTAGCCCAGTGGCGGACAAATGCGGACAGGACCAGCCGGCTTCAACGGCTTACAAAATTACGCAATTCAACCGTATCGTACAATCCGCAGGCATAACCGTGCGCGTTAATGAAGAGATCACTCGACAAAATCGACCCCTCAGACGAAGCGTCTCGGTCGGGATATGCCAGACCACACTTTAACCGGAAACATCATTCGCCACTCGCATTTTGAATCGCGATTGCTGCGGAACCGTCGCGATGTCCTGGTCTACCTCCCGCGAGGTTATCGGCGCCAGCGGCGATCTCGTTATCCGGTGCTCTATCTGCATGACGGGCAGAACGTTTTCGACGCCGCGACGTCGTTCGCCGGGGTGGAATGGGGTGTCGATGAAACGGCCCAACAATTGATTCGGAGAAACCTGATCGAACCGGTCATTGTGGTTGGGGTTGATAACACCGGGGACAATCGGATCCACGAGTATGCGCCTACCCGTGGAGTGATCCAGCAAACCGGGTCGCGCAAAAAGAGGAGCCGCGGTCTGGGAAAACAATACGGACGTTTCCTGATCGAAGAACTAAAACCGTTCATCGACAAAACCTATCGAACCCGACCGGAGGCTGAGTTTACCGGGCTGGCTGGATCGTCGTTAGGCGGATTAAGCACCCTCGCCCTCGGGTTGTGGTTTCCCAATGTGTTTACCCGGCTGGGGGTTTTATCACCTGCGATTTGGTGGGACGACCAGGCGATCGTTCGGATGGTAGAAGAATTGCCTAACAAGCTACCTTTGAAAATCTGGCTGGATACCGGCACGCACGAAGAAGGCTGGGAGCGCGCTCGAACGCTGCGAAATGCCCTGGTGGAAAAAGGATGGAAATTGTACGACGACCTCCAATACATGGAAGTGGAAGGTGCCGAACATACCGAAGGCGCGTGGGCTGCGCGGATGGATCCGGTGCTGCGATTTCTTTTTCCTCCTCCGCCGCCGTCAACCCGGCCTTAACCCCGAGCCAGCCGGCGGCGAGGTAGCGGCCGTTCACCGAACGGCCATGGCCATGGCGATTGAGGTCAATCGCCGCTACCGTAGTGGCCTAACGATGATGCATTGGCGCGATCGGCTGTCATGCGCACCAAATACTCTCACTAAGAGGAAGAGCGACTTCGATCCGTCGCACGCTTCGCAGGCCATCCCTGTAGCGGCGGTCTATGACCGCCGGAAATTTACCAATTCGGCAAGCTCACACCGGACACGCGGGCAGATTGGAGTACCCCCTTTATTTCCTCGGATCGTATTGCGCAAATGAATCCGGCGGTCATAGACCGCCGCTACAGGAAAGGGAGAGCCTAAACCTTCGGCTCGGGTGGATTCGGCGGCAACGGTTCCGGCGCAGGGTTTGGTGGCGAGGGCGGAATGGGGGTCGGCGGAACCGGAGCCGGAGCTGGGGTTGGATTGGCGTTCACGTTTGGTCCTAACGAATACTCATTGTAACGGCTTACCATACACCTGAAATACTCTGGCAAATCCACCAACAAATTCCTCATCCTTCTCAAATTCGAAAACGCGTCGCTCTGGAAACCAGGTGAGCTCGCGCGGGCCATCCGGATGATTCGGATCGTAGGTATTATACCGGACAACCTTATCGTTAGGCGAAGATCGTTTCCTCCCGTACACCATGACGGCGTGGTTGATATGCAGCGTGGGGAAATCAGAAAGAAAAGCCACGAATAACTGACCGTTAGTGAGCGCCTTCTCAATTTCGTCGTGTTGATAAGCTTGGTAGTCCTTGCTGTGCTTGTAGACCATGCGGTAATTGCCAATTCGGACATACGTTGGCCAGCCCAGCCCGATATTCTTTTGCAAAACCCAGCCGCGTTTGTGACTGAGCTCGCGCAAATTGCGATAGCCCGGAAACACCACCCTCTGGTCCGGCGGCAGCGCTTCCTGCCAGGGCGCGTGTTTGGTTAACTGGCGAATCCGTTTTGCCAAATCTTCATCATTCAACGGCGTGGCCCTGGGGTCGAAACGAGCGAACTTCTGAAATTGCACCGTGGTGCGGCACATGACGAAGCAGCGCCGGGTATAACGAGGTGTGCTTTCCTTGTCGCTCGCTTTTCGTAAACGAGCCTTGCCTTGGTGGTAATCGAACACGGTTGAGTTCGCGAATGCCAGCGTATCGCGGTCGAAATTGAAAGCATTTGCTCCCCTAACCGGCGTCACGCCGCCGATGGTTAAAAGCGCGACGCCTAACCACAGGATGGTGACTCGGATACTGTTTGCACCCGCCCGAACCGAAGGTTCGTGCCTGCGCTTTACCCTGCAGACATGCCTGCCTGCATCACCTCGCCCCCCGCCCGGTTGAATCACGTCGTGCTGCGATGAGAGTTTCCGGATGTTTTCCCTTCGGCGAAATTGCCGAGGGCGCGGAATTTTTTATAACGCTTCTTCAGCAGCTGCTCTATCGGCAGTTCCATAAGCGTTTTGAGATTCTGTCGGAGCGCCACTCCGAGATTAGCTGCGGCAACGTCGGGATCGCGATGCGCGCCGCCCTGCGGTTCGGGAACTACTTCGTCCACGACTCCGAGTTTCAACAGATCGGCCGCAGTGAGTTTCAGCGCTTCTGCCGCTTCCGGCGCATGTCGTCGATCGCGCCATAAAATGGCGGAGCAGGCTTCGGGGCTGATCACGGAGTAATAAGCGTTTTCCAAAATCATGACGTGATCCGAAACGCCGATGCCTAACGCGCCGCCGGAACCCCCTTCACCGATCACTGCGGCCAACGTCGGCACCCGCAGCTGCATCATTTCCCGAAGATTGACTGCGATGGCTTCAGATATGTGGCGCTCCTCGGAGCCTACTCCCGGAAACGCACCGGGCGTGTCGATAAGCGAAATCACTGGCATCCCGAACTTTTCGGCCATGCGCATGAGGCGCAGCGCCTTTCGATAACCTTCCGGATGCGCGCATCCGAAGTTGCGCATCACGTTCTCCTTGGTGTTGCGCCCTTTCTGATGGGTGAGGACGACACAGACCTGATCGCCAAGTTTGGCGAGGCCGCTCGGCATCGCTTTGTCATCGGCATACAAACGATCGCCATGCAGTTCGACAAAATCGGTAAAGCACCGCTCAATATAATCCAAGGCGAATGGGCGCTGAACATGGCGGGCGATCTGGACCCGCTGCCACGCGGTAAGATTTTCGTAAATCTCGCGCCGGGTGGCGTTGATCTTTGCCTCCATGGCTGCGACCTCGGAATCGAGATCGACATCGTGACGGCCGGAGTGCTCCCGAATCTCTTCCAGCCGCCGCTGCAGCTCGAGAATCGGCTTTTCGAAATCCAACGGTTGAAGGGCCATGTGCTACGCGACGCTAACTCGGTAAAAGGGTTGGAACTTTACAACGGAATTGCCTTCCACGCCAGGGTTGGCCCTGAATTCCCTGACCCCTCCGGGACTTTAGCGATTTCACGATTCGCGTCACCTAATCGGTAATTGTAACCGGCGTCCGTCCGCTTACCAGGCTGCTAAGCTCCTCGACGTCGGAAGCAGCCATCCCGAGCCCGGTGGCTGGCGGCGGCTGGTCGACACGCGGGCGGGCCCCGTCCGGCATTGAGTATAAAATGTAGCCGGGCGTGCCGAGTCGGATCCAGCGGGTGCTACCAACGTATTCTTTGGTTCCGAAGCCGACCCGTTTGCCGCCTTTCCACGCCATTACTTCCGCCACTTTGGTGACTGTCCGCGGCGGTTGCTTGGCCGGGAGCTTCACTTCTTTCACATGATACTGCTTGAAGAATGCACCCTTATTCAACAGCACGACCAGGTTCGCTTTTCTCTGGACGACTAACGAGAATTCGGGATGCGAGATTAACAATTTTTCCCCTATCCGCAGCATGGTGCTGTTCAGATTATTCATGCGCATGATCAGCTCCGGAGTGGACTTCATCTTTTGAGCGATCCGGGCCAGCACGTCTCCCGATTTGACGACGTATTCCTGCTTTTCCGGAGAAGGTGTGCGCGACAGAAAGATGCTGACGTTGATTTCCCCTAACAAGTCTTTGGCTTCTTCCACGTGCAACCCGTTAGGGTATTTCTCGATGAAAGTGGTGAGCGCCGCCCGCGCTTCCGGTAACTGCCCTTCCTGTCGGAGTTTTGCGGCAGCCTGAAATTCCGGAAGACTGATATCAGGCGTCGGTGCCACCGACACTTCACCCCGCTGTTCCTTTTGCAGCTCGATCTGCTGTTTAAAAAACAGGTTGTATCCGAAGAACGCTGCGCCTCCGAACACGATAATCGCCAGGAGGAAGGCAAAAAGCCATTTCATGCCGAGAAAACGCTATACATACGTTCGCCGCCCGCTGTTAGTCGGCGCCGCCGGTTTCGGTGCCGGACCGAACTCGGCAAACAATCAGCTGGTTTTCTCCGGCGCGCCGCCAGTTGAATCTGTCCGCGCGGTGGACGAATCCCCGCCCGGAAAAATTTTGTGCCAGAAACGGCCCAGGGTCCGTTGCTCTTCGTTCGTCCAGGTGAAGTGGCAATCCTCGCAATAAAACTCTTTCGGAAAAATCTTCAAAGCAAAGAGTACGCTGGCCATTGCCGGAGTGATGGCTTTGCGGGTGAGTTGCGGATACTGAATGCTGGAGGAACCACATTGCTGACAACGAACCATCGCGGAGGCAATGTCGGGATCGCTGGTTTCCCATTCGGTCATGAGTTGCTGGGCGCGTTCGAACTCCTCGTCATCCACCTGCACCTTCACATTCGCCTGAGGCTTCGACATGAAGGCAACAGCCTGAAGATGTCCCTCGTTATGAATGTCGGCCTTCACCCCTGCTTCGTGAAACCGCTCTTTCAGCCGCTTGGCTTTACCGGGTTCGTTAAAAGTCGCGATCGTAACCATACGTTTGGCCGTGGCCACCGCCAAAGACATCAAACATCAGGTCGCGCCTGAGCGCAAGATTGCGGTTTGGAGGGGGGGTGAAGCGAAGTGGCGCAGACAATCCTGTCCGCATTCCTTTCGGCTACATCACCGGGCGTCTTTCCATCTCCTAGGCTATCACCACAATTTTGCGCGAAGCGGGTTGCAGTGCGGGAGGACCGTCCGCCTCGCACCGCTTTGCCCCACCTACCCAGTCCCGTTTACCAGCATGCGCGCGGACGTGGCGAACTCCAGCTTCTTGGAAGAACACGCTTCCTGAAACGGTAGCGGCGCAAAGATCACCGCGGTTCCGGCGCGCCAACGGCGCAACCTCAATTCCAGCCTGGGGCAACGCCCCAGGAATACGGAATCAGAACAAGAAGCGCTGAAAGCGCGATTCAACTCCAGAAAATTCAATCCCAAAGATACCGCTCGTCGAATTCGATACCGTGTTTACGCAGCAATTCACGATATTCGTCCTGAAAGCTGTGGCTTCGGTGATGCTCCTCCTGTCTCTCGACATACCTCACTACTGCTTCAAGTTGACTCGGACTGACTGAGAACGCGGAGTATCCGCGTTGCCAAAAGAAGAGCCGATAACTCTCATCAAGCGTTTTCATCCATTTGGAAGAACTCTTCTTTATTTTCTCAACCAGATCGGCTTGCGATATCGATCGTGGAAGGGTGACTACAAGATGAACGTGATCTGCAACGCCGTTAACGCATGAAACATCGCATCCAAGATCGCGGCAAATAGTGGCCAGGTAGGAGTGCAACCGGGGCCTAACCGCTTGTTGCAGCCATGGTTCACGGTTCTTCGTGCTAAACACAATGTGCAAAACAACTTTGCTGAGCGATTGCGCCACGTCCGGTATGATGCACGAGCTGTCGTGGAGAGGGAATCGCGCTTTCAGCGCTTCGAGCCCTTAATATTCCCGTTCCTAGGGCGTTGCCCCAGGCTGGAATTGAGTTGCGCCGTTGGCGCAGGATTCCTGCAATTCAGCAATCGGCTCCAGCCAGGCCTCGCAGTGGGCTTTCGCAGAGATACGTAAAGGAGTTCCGTCTGACTTTCACCCGCCCGGTGGGAACCAATGATACAAAATGAAATAAACCAACACGCCGGTCACGGACACATACAACCAAATCGGCATGGTCCATTTCCCCAGCCGGCGATGACGATCCCACCTCCTTTGAAACACCGGAACGAGCGTGAGAATCACCAACGGTAACGTCACAATCGCCAAAAGGATGTGCGACATTAGGAGCGGAAAATAAATCGCGGCGATCCAGCCAGTGTACCCGGACGATTTCTCCCCGACTTGCACATGATAGACCACATAACCAATCAGAAATCCGGTAGAACAAATGAGAGCCGCGATCATGCATGGCACGTGTCGCTGCCAGACCTCGCGCCGAATCCAAAACCATCCCGCCGCGATGAAAATGGTGCTGAGCGCATTCAACGAGGCGTTAATGGCGGGAAGATCGTTTACGGTCATGAGATGAAGCTGCGAAGGGCGGCAACTATTATTATAGTGAGAGATTCAGCCTTCTGCGCTGTCTTATAACAATCAGAGGGCCGTGAAATCCAATTCGGTTCAGCCTGCTACTTCAATAGTCTCCCGGCAAATAAACAACCAATGTCCGTCCTGATTCAGGATCAACCAAAGCAGACGCCTCCGGCGCAACATCGCGCCCGGCGAAGCTTTGGCCGGCGTCTGTTGATCAGCACAATCCGTTTCGTCGTCGTAATGATGGCGGCTGCGATGATCGGGGGCGGATGGTATCTGGCAAAAAAAGGATTCGGTCGCGAGTGGCGCCTTCGCGTTGTTGAGGAACTTCACAAACGCGGGATCGAAGTATCAATTCGACGCCTAACATTGAACCCGTTTCGCGGCCTGGTTGCCAAGGATGTGCGAATCTTCGATTACAAAAATCGCGCCAACACGCTCGCGCTGGTGAGCGAGATCAGTCTCGATATTAATTACGCGGCGTTCTTTCATCGCCAGCCGTTTCTGAACGCCATCGATATCCGTAACGCGGAAATATGGCTGCCGTTTGATGCCGGCGATCCGCAAACGCGACAACCGCGCCTGAAAAATTTTCATGCTCACGTCTATTTCCCACCGGAACAAATTTACGTCAGCCAGGCCGAGGGAGTTCTCGCCGGCCTGCGAATCTCGGTGACCGGCCAGTTGATCAAGCGTGATAACTACGCGTCGACGCCCCCGCTAAGCCAGGAAGAATGGCAGAAACGGCTGAAAACTCTGAGCCGCGTAGTTAGTGAGCTGCAGAAATGCAGCTTTCCGGCAGGCCCGCCTACGCTCCAGGTGAAATTCACCGGTGACCTGGCGGAGATGGAAAATTCGCACGTGGAAGCCACCCTGCATGCCGATGCGATCCGGCGCGATCGCTATGAGATTCGCAACCTAACGACCAACGCCAACTACACCGATCAACAACTAACGATTTCGCAATGTGAGTGGGCGGACCAAGCCGGGGCGTTTGGGGGTCGAGCCAGCTGGAGGCGCCAAACCGGGGATGCGGATTTTCAGCTGCGAAGTTCCATCGATATAAAATCACTTCTGGAAGCTTTTCGGGATGCCGGGCCGCTCGCTGATTTCAGCTTCCAGACGCCGCCAGCCATCGAGATATCCGGCGGCTTCAACTTCAGTGAATCGCGCAAGATTAAAGTGCTCGGCCACGCCGCAATCGGTACGTTTGCCTACGAAAATATTCCGCTTAACGACTTGAGCGCCGATTTTTCGTGGGATGGCGAACGAATCCTGGTGCGCGACCTTTTGGTGAAACAAGGTGATGGCCAGCTCAAGGCGGCCCTGCTCAGCGCGCCGACGGACTTTCGGCTGGACGTCGACAGCACGCTGAATCCGGTAGTTCTGAGGAATTTTCTTTCGCCCGAGATGCGCAAATTCCTGGGCGAATGGCAATGGCAGCGCCCGCCCATCATTCATCTCGAGATTCGCGGAACGGACCAGCGACCAGAGACGTGGAATGGAACCGGGAATGTGACCATGCAAAAAACACGGTTCCGAGGCGCGCCGCTGAATAGTGCTACTGCCAAGATTCAGTTCGGTAACGGTGCGGTTACCTACGAAAACCTCCGGGTGGTTCGCGACGAAGGCGTGGCGAGCGGAACGTTCACCTACGACTTTAAGAATCACGAGGCGCGGTTCGCGAATATCAAGACCTCGATCAATCCCAGCGACGCCATTTTGTGGATCGATCCCGATTTGTTGAAGGCCGTGACGCCGTACAAGTTTCATCAACCGCCGAATCTCACCGCATCCGGCGTTTACCAGTTTGGCGGACGTAAAGGGACGAAGTTTGAGATCACCGTCGATGCGGCCCGCGGAATGGATTACACGTTTCTGGGCAAGAACCTTTCGTTTGATCGGCTCGCGGCCAAACTGCTGTTCACGACGGACCGTTTACAGATCAACGATTTCAAAGGCGCTATTCTCAACGGGAGTTTGGTCGGGACGGCCGACATCGCGCTCGGGCGCGGCGAGCAGCGCTACCGGGCGAACATCATCGTAAACAAAATCGATTTCCCGCGCCTAACGGACCTCTATTTCAACTACAAATCCGCCCAGGGGCAGTTGCTCGGAAACTATGAATTTACCGGCGCTGGATCGGACAGCCGGCGAATGCGCGGAACCGGGAAGCTGGAAGTTACCCAGGGCGATGTGTTCGCAATCCCGGTTTTCGGCCCGTTATCCGACATCTTGAGCGCGGTGGTGCCGGGTTCAGGCTACAGCAAAGCGCGGCGCGCGACCTCTACGTTCACGATAAAAGACGGCGTATTTCACACCGACGATTTCGAAGCGCAAGGCCAATGGTTTAGCATGTTAGGCTGGGGCGACGTTCATTTTGCGGACGACAAGATCAACTTCACCATGCGCATCGACATGCATGGCCCCGGCATCCTGCTTACACCCATGTATAAATTGTTCGAGTACGAGGCCACCGGCAGCGCGAAGCATCCGGATTGGCATCCGAAGAGATTTTGATTTTCGAATTTCGATTTTCGCTTTTCGCATGTTGAGCCGAAAGACATGAGAGCACCGCGGGGACAACGAGCGCGTATGAGTCGGTCGCGGGCGGGTCGCCCGGGGATGGTTCGTGAAAAAAATCGCCGCCCACGTTTGCGATCTTCGGCCAGCGACACACGCGCGCAGGGCGCCTCTCTGCCTCAATCGACAATCGAAATTCGGAAATCGAAAATTCTTCTCGGCTCTCACATGTCGATCGGAGGCGGTGTGCATATGGCGATCGAGCGGGCCTGTTCGATTGATTGCACCGCGATGCAGATCTTCGTCAAAAATAATATGCAGTGGTTTGCGCGACCGCTGGCGGAAGAAGAAATCACCGCCTTTCTAAAGCACGCCCAAAGATGCGAACTGGAATCTGTGTTCGCGCACGCAAACTATCTGATCAATCTGGCTGCGACTAATCCGCAGTTTCATTTCAATTCGATGCGCGCACTCGGCGAAGAACTGATTCGGGCGGATCAGTTGCGGCTTCCGTTCCTGGTCGTGCATCCGGGGGCACATATCGGCGCCGGCGAAGAAGGCGGTTTGAATACCATCGTGGCCGCGATTGACCAGGTACTGGGTGCAATTCCGAAAGTGAAAACAAAGATTGCGCTTGAGACCACGGCCGGCCAGGGCTCATGCCTCGGCTGCACCTTCGAGCAGCTCGATTATATCCTAACGAATGTGCGGGAGCCGGAACGGCTTTGCGTTTGCCTGGACACTGCGCACGTGTTCGAGGCCGGCTACGATATCGGCACCGAGGCTGCTACCCGAAAAGTGTTTCAACAGTTTGATCGGATCATCGGATTGCAACACCTCGCCGCAATCCATCTGAATGATTCAAAGACCGCGCGCGGCTCTCGCGTTGATCGGCACGCCCATATTGGCAAAGGCCAGATTGGCCTGGAGGCTTTTCGATTCATCATGCGCGATCGACGGTTCCGCAAAATCCCCAAGGTATTGGAGACGCCCAAAGGCAAGGATTTGAAGGAAGACGTGGAGAATCTGAAGGTGTTACGCGGGCTGTCGGAGGACAAATGAAGAATGTCGAATGTCGAAGCACGAAGGAATGATTGAAGGCCGCGCCAAGCTACAGCTCATCCGAATTCCTTCGGAATTCGTCATTCGAGCTTCGTCATTTACTTGATCAATCGAATCGTTAGGGGATAACGATACAGTTTGCCTTCGCTGGCCTGGATCGATGCCACGATGACCAACACTACGTTGGCGATGTGCAGGATGAAAAGAAGCGCGAATCCGACCAGCACCAGGCACAGAATCCCGGAGATGGCCGTGTAAATCAACATCGAGATCTGAAAGTTCAGCGATTCTTTGCCGTGCGCGTCGATTTCAGGTGAGTCATTTCTTTTTGCCAGCCAGACAATAAGAGGTCCGAGGATGTGGAACACCCACGGAATGACGAAACCTAACAACGCGCTGGCGTAACTAAGTACGCACCAGGTGCGAACATCTTTCCTGACTAAAGAGGTTTCCATACCGAATGTCCTTTCGCTCAATAAGACACTAGCTGGCAGGGACCCGTTCGATTTCGGCTCCGAGTTCCCGCAGCTTTTCGTCCAGATGTTCGTAGCCGCGATCGATGTGATAAACCCGGCTTACCTCGGTGATGCCGTCCGCCTTCAGGCCGGCCAAAACCAGGGCAGCTGAAGCACGCAGGTCGCTGGCCATCACTGGCGCCCCGTAAAGTTTTTCAACCCCTTGAATGACTGCAGTGGGTCCTTCGAGCTGGACGTGCGCGCCCATTCGTTTCAGTTCCGCAACGTGCATATACCGCTGCGGAAAAACGTTCTCGGTCACCACACTAATGCCGGCGGTCGTGCTCAGCAGCGCGCACATTTGCGCCTGCATGTCAGTAGGGAAACCGGGGTAAGGTTCGGTCACTAACTCCAATGGTTTGGACGTGCCGTTAGGCGCGATTGAAATTGAATCACGGGTGCTGGTGATTTTATATCCGCAACTTGAAAGCGCCGCGGTCACCGCGCCCACGTGCTCGGGGTCAGCCCGCTTAATCGTTATACCTTTGCCGCAAATCGCGCCAGCCACCAGGAAGGTGCCGGCCTCGATCCGGTCTGGAATGATGTCGTGCTCGGCGCCGTGCAGCTCCTTCACCCCCTCGATAATCAGACGGCGTGTGCCGGCGCCTTCGATCTTCGCCCCCATCTTGTTCAGGAAATTGGCGAGATCGACGACCTCCGGTTCCTGGGCTGCGCCTTCGATCACGGTTGTGCCTTCGGCGAGCACGGCCGCCATCATCACGTTGTCGGTGCCGAGCACCGTGGGACCGAATTTGCCGCGGAGATTGATCACCGCACCGTGCAGTTTAGGAGCGAAAACTTTGACGTTGCCAGCTTCTACCCGAACCGCAGCGCCTAACGCCTCAAACCCTTTCAAATGCAAATCGATAGGCCGATCGCCGATAACGCAGCCGCCCGGCATCGATACAGTGGCCTCATTACACCGACCGAGGAGAGGACCAATAACGCAGACCGACGCGCGCATCCGGCGGACGACATCGTAGGGTGCGATCGATTCCACCTTCTCCGCCTTCACACAAACCGTCCCGCTGGCGCGTTCAACATCGGCGCCGAGGTAGGTGAGGATCTGCAGCATGTAATGGGTGTCGCTCAGATCAGGCACCCGGCGGAGGATGCATTCCTCCTTGGTTAGAAGGGTTGCCGCCAGAATCGGCAGAGCCGAGTTCTTCGAACCGCTAATCTTGATGGAACCCGATAGGCTGCGGGCACCGTGGATCAGGATCTTATCCATATCTGGCAAACGCGAATCGCGGGGTACCTGAATAATCGGTTTTGGCCTGAATGTCTTTGTATTTTTTTTCGTGCAAACAGGCCATAACTCCCTCGGCTTGACCGGCTCCAAGCTCCAGCGCCAGCAGGCCGTTGGGCTTGAGCCGATCCGGTGACTGAGCGATCAATTTTCGGATCAGTTCGTCGCCCAGGTCGCCTCCAAAAAGCGCTACCTCGGGATCGTGGAGAACCTCCCTTGAAAGCGTTACTCGATCGTTCGCGCTGATATAAGGAAGGTTCGCGACAATCACGTCGAATCTTTCCGAAAAAGGCTCCAGCAAATCGCCCCGGACAAACTCCACTCGCTCGGCAAGTCCGAGCCGGGCTGCGTTCTCGCGGCTGAGTTGCAAAGCTTCCTCCGAGACATCGACCCCGACGACTTTTGCGCCTGGCAGCTTGTTGGCGAGGCTCAGCGCGATTACGCCGGAACCCGTACCAATGTCGGCAATCGTCAAATCCGCACTCCCCAATCCACTATCCGCAATCAAAAGGCCCACCAGCTCTTCGGTTTCGGGCCGGGGGACCAGGGCGCGTTTGTCACAGGCAAAAGAGAGGCCGCAAAACTCCACCGTCCCGAGCAAATGCTGCAACGGCTCGCCTTCGCCTCTTCGCCTAACGAGTTCCCGTAAAGGTGCGCGCTCTTCTTCGGTCAGATTGCGGTCGAACTCAAGATAAAGTTCGATGCGCTTTCGGCCGAGACTATGAGCCAATAAATGCTCGGCATTCAGCCGCGGACTGTCGATGTTCCGCTTCTTGAAATAATCGGTGCTCGCCTGCAGCACCTCGAGAACGGTCATTGTTTTGCCACAATGTATCGCCACGGGAACCCAAAGCGGCGCAGCGGCGCCGCACTCCAAAACGCAAGCGCGCATTGAGCGTTGCGCCACGGCCACGTTTTGGAGTGCGGCCCTGCCGTGCCGCTTTGGATCGCAATTTGCGTGAAGAACGGAACTCGACGCCGATACATCTGATTGAAAACTCGAGGCTAGGCGGCCGCCGATTCCTTCAGTCGCTCCGCCAGGTCGGCGGATTGCAGTGCCTGAATCATTTCGCCGAGGTCGCCTTCCATTACCCGATCCAGGTTATAAAGAGTTAGGCCGATCCGATGATCGGTGAAACGGTTCTGCGGAAAATTATAGGTCCGGATTTTTTCCTCGCGGCCGCCGGTGCCAATCTGTCCCCGACGTTGAGCGCTGTATTTTTCTTCTTCCTCGCGCTTTTTTCGTTCGAGTAAACGCGCCCGCAAGATGCTGATCGCCTTCTCCTTGTTCTTAAGCTGGCTCCGGCCGTCCTGACACCTAACGATTGTTCCGGTCGGAATGTGCATTACCTGCACCGCGGAGTCGGTGGTGTTAACACCCTGTCCGCCGGGGCCGCCCGCGCGCGAAACTTCAATCCGCAGATCATCCGGTTTCAGCTCGATGTCCACGTCCTCCGCTTCCGGCAAAACCGCAACCGTCGCGGTGGAAGTATGAATTCGGCCCTGCGCCTCCGTCGCCGGAACGCGTTGCACGCGATGCACTCCGCTTTCATAGCGAAGTTTCCGGAACACGGCTTCGCCCGAAACTTTGAAGATGACTTCCCTTAATCCACCAAGCTCCGATGGACTCGATTCAAGGTCTTCGGTCTTAAGCCCGGACGATTCGGCATAACGATTGTACATCCGATAAAGGTCGGCCGCGAAAATCGCGGCCTCGTTACCGCCGGTGCCGGCCCGAATCTCGATAATCGCATCGCGCTCGTCGGTTTCATCAGCCGGTAGCGCTGAGATTTGGACGGCGCGTTCCAGATCCGCGACCTTTTTCTCCAACTCGGGAATTTCATCGTCGGCCATTGCCGCCATTTCTATGTCGCGCGACGTGGAAAGCTCCCGCGTGTCGTCGAGTTGTTTACGGGCAGCTTCGAGTTCGTCCCATTTGGAGAGCAACTGCTCGATGCTGGAGCGCTCACGCATCAATTCCTGGGCGCGCTTGCGGTTGGAAAACAGATCCGGATCGGCAATCTCGCGGTCCAGCTCGGTGAACCGTTCACGTTTACGCTGAATTAGAGAGGTAAAGTCCATCTGCGGATTCCAGGCACGGCACTGCGTCGGCGTGGAAAAGAGCGCCTCGACGCAGCGAGGCGACTACAGGTTTGAGCAGCTAAGCCTTGGTGGCGCGGGTGGCCTTGGTGCTGCCGTAGCGGCGAGTGAATTTCTCAACTCGGCCGGCCGTATCAACGAACTTCTGTTCCCCGGTGAAAAACGGGTGACAAGCGGCACAGATACCGATTTTGATGTCACGTCGGGTTGAACGGGTATGGTAAACCGCGCCGCACGCGCACACTATGTCGGTCTCTTGGTATTCAGGATGGATGTCCGCTTTCATGGTCCCAGAAGAGCGCGAAATGTAAGCATGGGCCGCATGTTTCGCAAGTCATGAAAGTCATGGATCCGCTGCTTGCCGCCTGGGAGGAAAATCTCAGCCGCCGGCGACATTTGCCCGCGGTTTTGGACGAAACCGGGGCTTCCTTACGGACCTTTGAGGAGGTCGAATCCAGGTCCCGGGAATTTGCCGGCCAACTGGAACCATTTCAGCCGGGCCAGGTCGTCGGGGTACAGATTGGCAACCATCCCGATTGGCCTTCCATCTTCCTGGCCTGCTTGCGCCGGCAACTGGTGGCGGTACCGCTCGATCGCTCCATCACGGCACAGGACCGGACCACGGCGCTCACCATCTGCCGCGCATCCGGATTGGTGACAATCCCGGGGTCAACCAATGGCAAACAGCCTAACGAAAACAAACCCACCGTTACTGCGTTCACGCCACAGGATGTCGCATGGGAGAATGACGCTCCTTGTTTACTGAAACTGACTTCCGGCACCACCGCGGCTCCGCGCGCGATTCGGTTTCGCAGCGAACAGTTGATGGCCGATTGCGTTCAGATCTGCGACACCATGGGAATCACGGACGATGATTTGAACTTCGCCGTTATACCGATTTCACATTCCTACGGATTCAGCAATCTCCTCACGCCGCTAATTGTGCGAGGGGTAGCGATGGCATTGAGCAGCGATCGGTTGCCCCGCGCGGTGATGCACAATCTTCATCGATCCGGCGCGACGGTGTTTCCGGGCATGCCGGTGTTTTATCAAGCATTCAACGAAATGACTGATGCGGCTTCGTTAGGCAAAGTTCGGCTTTGCATCTCTGCGGGCGCGCCCTTGACCAGCGCCGTGGCCATCAAATTCCATGAAAAATTCTCGTTAGGCGTGCATTCGTTCTATGGCTCGTCCGAATGCGGCGGGATCTGCTACCATCGGGGAGGAAACGCGTTCGAAGACGGACTTGTTGGCACTGCGATGGATGGCGTTCGCCTGGAAACATTACGGTCGGACAGCGCAGTTAGCCAGATTCGGGTTCACAGCGCAGCGGTTGGTGACGGTTATTTTCCTGAGCGGGATGAATTAAAGTTAGGCAACGGAACGTTCACTCCCGACGATCTGTTAAGCAAAACGCAGAATGGCTGGAAGATCGTTGGCCGTGTCTCTGATGTAATCAATGTTGCCGGGAAAAAAGTAAATCCCGCGGAGGTCGAAGCTGAATTGTTAAATGTACCCGGTGTCCGCGAAGCGATTGTGTTTGGTCGCGAGTCTTCGTTGCGACATCAGGAAGTAGCGGCCTGCGTGGTGGCCAGCGGCGGTCTGTCCGAAAGCGAACTGCTGAAGCTGTGCCGCCAACGATTAAACGGCTGGCAGGTACCTAAACGGATCTTTCTCCTGGCTGAATTACCGGTTAACGAGCGCGGTAAAATCAGCCGCCGTGAACTCGGGACGCGTTTCGCCAAACATTGAACGCAGATTTTCGCGAATCTCTTCTGTAGCGGCGGTCTATGACCGTCGCATTAATTTTCGTAACGGTAGTGCGACGGTCATAGACCGCCGCTACAGTAAATAGTCACTCCATGCCTTTTGTTTCTGTCGTTATTCCAGCACTGAACGAAGAGGAACCGATCGGTGACGTAGTCCGAACGGTGCTCGGCACCGAAGTTCCGCGCGAAGTAGTCGTAGTCGATAACGGCAGCAACGACGCGACCGCCGAGCGAGCTGCGGCCGCCGGCGCGAAGGTCGTTAGCGAGCCTAACCGGGGTTACGGCAGAGCCTGCGCGGCCGGGGTGCGCTCCGTTTCGCCCGACTGCGAAATCATCGTTTTCCTCGACGGCGACGGAAGCGATTGCCCGGAGTTCATGCAGGCGATGATCGATCCCATCGTTGCCGGAACCCATGATTTCGTGATCGGTTCCCGGGCCCGGGGTAAGCGGGAGCCCGGCAGCATGAATTTCCAGCAGCTATTCGCCGGACGTTTGGCCGGGGTCCTGACCACCCTTCTATATAGAGTACGTTACACCGACATGTGCCCCTTCCGGGCCATTCGGCCGGCAACGCTCGCCAATCTCGGAATGCGAGAGCAGACCTACGGCTGGAATTTGGAAATGCAGATGCGCGCAGCAAAACGGAAGCTGCGCATCCTCGAAATCCGGGTGGATCATCGCTGCCGCACCGGAGGAGTTTCCAAAGTGTCCGGAACATTACGGGGAACGCTCGTCGCCGGGACTAGGATCCTGGCCACCGCGTTACGCGTAGCGCTGGAATGACGAAGTCCGAATGACGAATTCCGAAGGAAGCCCGAAGCCTCCAATCATGCATAGCCGGCGCGGAGTTTCGTTATTGGGCTAATTCCTTCGTGCTTCGAAATTCGAACTTCGTCATTCCACAACATCCGGTCGGATAATTTGATTCTCAACGTGGACCGAAGTTGTTAGAGACGATCATCATGAGCCGGCCGACGGCCATTCTTACCGGATTTGTGGCGGGCCTCATCGCCGCCCTCGCCATGCTGGTCATGATGTTGATCCTGGCAACGCTCGGGATTGCCACGCCGCTCATCGTAATCGGCGATCGTTTGTCGGTTTTCTTTGAACCCGGTCCATTTCTCAAGCTGATGGGCAAGGTGGGCGGATACAATCAACTGAAACAGTTAGGCGTCAGCTCAACTGCCGCCGGAATGCTGTTCGTGGGCGGAGTCGGCGGTGTCCTTCTCGCTTTGTTCAGCCGGCGCACCGGAAGGCCAGTCAGCACGGTGACGACGGTCATGCTGTTCGTGTTGCTGCCGATTGTGGCGGTAACGATTTTTCTGTGGCCAGTGTTAGGAACACACTACCGGGGTTTTCCCATCGACGCCGCCCGGCTGATAACCGTGATCGGCTTCACCGTATGCGTGGTCATTTACGAACGCATTCTGGTCGGCAGCTGGCGTTTCCTAACGACAACCAAACCGGCCGAACCGAGTACGGAATTCTCTCCGTCGATCGGGCGCCGCGCCGTCGTGCTCGGCGGCGCCGGACTTCTGCTCGCCGGGGGCGGCGCGGCGCTGGTTCGGAAGTTGTATCGAGCTGCAACGTTCAGTTACGACGGCACGCAGTACAAAGGCGCCGGGGTCCAGCCGATTACGCCTAACGATCAATTTTATTGTGTAACCAAGAACGTGATCGATCCGCGGGTGGACGGCGGGGTGTGGCACTTGGAAGTCAACGGTTTGGTGCAGATCCCGAAAACGTTTCGGTTAGCGGAGGTCCAGGCGTTTGGAGCGGTCGAACAGGAAACAACCCTGATGTGCATCAGCAACGGCCTCGATGCGGGTCTGATCAGCAATGCGCGGTGGAAAGGCGTTCCCATGCGAGACCTCATTAACGAGGCAATAGCTCTTCCCGGCGCAGCCAAGGTGAGATTGCACGGCGTCGACAATTACACCGACACGTTTCCGCTGGAGAAGGCGATGAATCCTACCACTTTGGTCGTTTACGAAATGAATGGGGAAGAACTCCCCGACCGGCACGGGTTTCCGGCCCGGGTCATCGTTCCGGGATATTTCGGTGAGAAACACGTGAAATGGCTCACCCGAATTGAACTAACGACCGGCGACGCGAAAGGATTTTACGAAAAACAAGGCTGGGGCCCGGATTTCGTTGTGCCTACGCGGTCGCGGATTGATGTTCCAAACGCCGAAGCTACAATCTCGTTAGGCAAACTGACCGATCCGATAGAAATCAAGGGAATCGCCTACGGCGGCGATCGTGGTATTTCAAAAATCGAACTCAGTTTTGATTACGGGCAACAATGGACTGAGGCCGATATTTATTACAAAGGAAACGATCTGTCGTGGTCCCTGTGGACAGCGCGCGGCGGATGGCGTCCGGAAGGTCCCGGAGTTTACGGTCTGACCGTGCGGGCGACTGACGGCAAAGGCGAAGTTCAGGCATTCGATCCTAACCGTCCGTTTACGTCGGGAACAAGCGGGCTTCACCAAATCAACGTCTACGTGACGGCTTGACTGCTCTTTGTAGCGGCGGTCTATGACCGTCACATTAACGCCTGCCTGAGAACGGACGCGGAATTGATAGTGCGACGGTCATAGACCGCCGCTACAGAAGATAAATTTAAATCACCGCTGGCACTTCGAGCACCACACTGTGCTGCGCCCGCCAACTGTTGCGTGCCGCAACGGAATTCCATGTTTTGGGCAGACGCCTTCCCGTTTCCATTTTTGATGAATCAACCAGTCGTCCGGCGGATCGGAAAAATCTTTCCCGGTCGTAGCCAGCGCGGTTTTCACCACGGATTTGGTTTCGCGAAAGATCGCCTCACGCTCGACTGTTGTTAGGCGAAATGTCCGCTTCTGTGGCAGTACACCTGCCCGCCAAAAAATTTCATCAGCCATCCAATTTCCGATCCCGGCAAAGCCGTTCTGCATTAACAGCACTGCTTTGATCGGCGCCTTTTCATGTCGGCGAAGGAACGTTGCGAAAAATGCGCGATCAAATCCTTTCGATTCGATCTGGGGCGGATGACTCTTCCACCAAACGGGCTGATCCGCGCCCGAATGAATCCTCACCCGGCCGAGCTGGCGGGTATCAGCAAACACCAGCGCGCGATCGCGTTGATACAACACCAGATGCTCGTATTTGCCGGGCCGCAAGGCCGCCGGGCCAGTCCGCATTTTGCCGGTCATACCGAGATGAATGCCTAACCAGTAATCTCCGGAGAATCGGAACAGCATCTGTTTCCCGTGCCGCTCGGAGCGGACCAGTGTCTTTCCGATCAGTTTTCGCAACGCGCCCTGATCCAGGTCGCGCAAGACGTACTTACGCGCGTGGAGTTTCACGTCGACAATACGGCTGCCGATTCCCGCCTCCCACTGTTTGCGATACCACTCGACCTCGGCCAGCTCGGGCATAACCGCAGATTACGATGTAATCTACGGAAGCACCAAATCCCAACCTCCAAGCACCAGGGGATTCGCAACCCCGGGTTGTCGGAATAACGCGTGACACAATGATGGGGCCGCGAACCTTGGAAAAACTTCTTCGACCCCTCCGGGGCCGAACCTTTTCTTGGGATCGCTGTGGTTGCACCACCGGCTAATTTCTCCCGTGCCTCCGGCACGATCGGTTTGCTCCAGCGACTTGGAAGTCGGCAAGAGACCAGTTCGCGAGAAGGTGAGATTCGAAGTTGCACATAGGGGAGCGGCCATTTGGAATTCCCGAAATTGTGGCACTTCGTCGGCAAGAGTGCGTTTTGCGAGGAAGGTGGATCGGCCGCTCCGTCGGGCGATGTTAGGCCCAAGCGCCGAAGGCGCTCAAAAACTCAGCCCTGAAATCCATCGGAGCCGTTAACTCCTACTTGCCCGGCGAGCGGCGATTTGGAATTCCTGAAATTGTGGCATTGGCTTCCAGCCAATGTTTGAATGAGATCATCGGCAAGATGCCAATGCCACAAAGCAGCTCAATGCTTGGTCACCTGTAGCCGAGCAAATTTTGCCGCCGCGTTGTTCAATGTGGCCCGGATCGTTTGCTTGCGGCCGTCGTCAGCCAGCACCTCGTTGGTCACCGAAGCGGGCTGCCAGCTCTGCAAGTTGGTGGATTCGTAAACCGCGTAGTCCAAGTCAGTAGAGTCCAGGATTTTTGTGTAAGTTAACGACAATGCTCCGTTTAGTTGCGCATTCGCCGTGCCGCCGGCGTCGGCAAACTTTGGCCGCAGATTTTGCGAATACTCTATTTGATTCGTTAGGCCGTCACCGTCGCTATCGGCGGTTAGACCGCCAATCGCCGGATTCGCCGCCTCAGCCGGCGTTAACCAGTATGATGTCCAGGCGCCGTAGTTGGTGAAAGGCGCGCCGTCGCCATCGCGTTCGCCATTCAAATCGCGGTCGACGCCCATTCGCAGCCCCGTCCCGGGCGCGACGCCCATAAAGGTCAACTTGTCACCGTTCTGAATTTTCGTTTTCAACTGGGCCTGGGTGAACGGGCCGAGCCCCGTCTTGTCGGTCGCGTAATTGCTTGAGGCCGGCTGGTAAAGCAACCCATGGGGTCGTCCGTCGATTATTCCCTTCGCAATTAAATCGACGTTGTTAGCCGCTGCTTGGCTTTGCAGCAAATTCCAATCAGCATTCAGGGCCGAGTCGTTAACGTTCGCTGCACTCACCGTCCGGTTATAACCCACCGCTGGCGCCATGCCGGTGTCGAGACACATCAGGAATGAATTCAGGTTTGTCTTACGCGTCGTGTCGTTCTTGATCAGCACGAAGACGTCCGTGCTCAGGAAACGGAACACCGACGGAAAGCTTCCGTCGTGAGTGAATCCGACACCATCGAGTGAGATGGCACCGGGGGCATCAGTGAAGAAGGTTTTTTTGTAGATATTGCGGAGCTGCGGAACTTTCATGCTCTGCGGTTCCTTTAAGAAAGCCGCGCTGGTGATCGATCGGTTCGAGCCCGGGCCGGGATTAACCACGTGACAGCGGTTACAGGTGATATTCAGGGCATAGGGTTCATTCAGAAAGGTGTTGAGCCCGGCGTTAGGATCCCCGCCGGCGACACTTGCCGGTAATGTCCGGTCGAGTTTCTGATTTGGATTAGGCGGGAACTGCACGGTCTCGATGAACTGTTTATACGCATCCATGTCAGCCGCGGAAAGTTGAGGACCGCCCATTAGCGAATCGAAAGCCGGATTGAAGGATTCAAAGCCGGATCGATCGGCACGCCAATGTAACGGCGTGAGATTGGTCAATCCCTTCAACGTTTGTGTTCTCATCGGTCCCTTCATCGGATGCATTGGGAATTGGTTGCTGGTATTCTGAATGGATGGTGTGCCAGTCACCGTTTGCATCTGGCCGCCGGGATCGCCCAGATCCCATGACAGCCGATCGGTATCGCCGTCGAGATGACACGACGCGCAGGATACGGTCCCATTGCCAGACAGCCGGGCGTCATAAAGAAAGCCCCGCCCGTTTTTGATGACGGTTGGTGTCGGATCAAACGCGCCGATTGGAAACTCATTGATGACCTTGTCGCTGGCCACATCGATCACACTGATGGTATTACTAATCCGATTTAACACATAGAGTTTGTTGTTAGGGGAATCGAGCACCAGGCCACGAGGACCACGCTTATCCCGGGAACTGGTCGCCGGTGGAGTGAGATCGATGCGCGAAACAACAGACCCGTTCGCATTGATCCGGGCGATGCGATCGCTCCCGAATGCGGCCACGTAAGCAAACGTGCCGGATGGATCGAAAACAATACCCATTGGCTGCGCCAACGCTGTGCTTTGCGCCGCCGGATTCGGCAATGTGTTGTAATCGATTCCCGGGTTCAGATCGGAAATGGTGAGCGCGCCGTTCGACTGAGCAATTCGGGTCACGCGGTTATCAACGAAGTGAGCCCGCAGATTCGGCTCAAAGCGAATCAGATTGCGCGCGTCGGTGTTGGTGACAAATAAATCGCCGGTCGATGGCTGGACCGCGATCCCCAGATTAAGGGTCCCGATGTGTGGAAAGTAACGGGTCACCTGCAATGTCGTGGTATCGATTTCGGCGACGTCGTTATCCGGCATGTTGTATTTGATGACCGAGGGATTCCACTGCGGATCAGTAGCATCCACGATCAATGCTACGGCAGGGGGCGCGGGCAAATTGGAGTTTGTGGGCGAAGGCTGCGGCGGGGCTTGCTGATAGGGGATCACAGTGGTCCGGTTACCGGACTCGGCGAACACGACGTGGACCCTGGTGCCGTCATTATTAACCGCCAGGGCCCGCGGCTGCTGACCGGTTAGGGGAATCGTGGTAACCAGCGCGTGTGTAATTGCGTTATAAGCGCGGACCTCGTTGTTCCCAGCCACACTGACGAAAGCCAGGCCGGCGGCGAATACCACGTCCGCCGGTTCGTCTTTGACATAAATCGTATCGGTTACCAGGCCTAACGACACCGATACAATACTGATGCTATCGGAAAGTTCGTTTACTACCCAGACCTCGTCGTTGGTTCGCGGGCAGAGCGAGACTGGTTCAATCCCGACTGGAATTTCTTTCGACAGCAGTGGCGGTGTTTGGCTGAGACTAAAAACGGACAGCCGGGCATCCGCGCTGTTCACCGCAAAGAGAAATTTACCGTCAGGCGACAATCGAATCGAATTTGTTTGCCGGGCCTCGAAATTGACAAACGCGGCGGGGGTGACCTGTGCCGGTGCCGGCACGGTCGTCCATCCAAGAAAGCAGGCAAAAATCAGGAACAGGTCCCTACGCATAAAGAGAGACGTTGATTACACTCTATTTCTGGAAATTCTGAAAGCGCCAAGAGCGCGCTAATCGCCAGAAGGAGCACAAGCCCCTCTCCGAGACGCCCCTAAGGGCAGAAAAGGATTGCAAATACTATGGAAATTTGACACAAAGGGCTCCGTATGACGGTATCCACTTCTTCTCCTCGTCGACTTCTGCCCGACAAACGCCTCGCCCTTTATGGAGTCGCCGCCGGCGCCGCTCTCGCCGGTGCCTCGTCTGCAAACGCAAATCTGGTCACGCTCGATCTCAGTGGTGTAAACCCCACCGACCGGTCGACCGCGCCGAGTGGCAGCCTTTGGTTCGACGTCAACGCCGCTACCGCTGGGGCGGCAGTTTCCACCACCGGCAATTTTAGCGGCGCCGATTTTCGAATCTTTACCGGCAATTTCGGCGGCCCGTTCGGGGCGTTCGCGAGTATATCCGGTCTGACCGCTAACAACGGAATAGTCGGGACGCAGATCGAAGGATTCAAGGCCAGCAATCTCAGTCCGAGCCATTCCGTTGGGCCGATGGATACCTTCGGGCATAACGCCACCATCACCAGCAAGTTCGGCGGAATCGACCCCGGACAGAGTGGCTATCTTGGCCTGAAATTCGAGATCGGGCCGGAAATCCATTACGGGTGGGCGAACATAACCGTGGGCAACGTCGACTACCCGAATGTCACTTTGAACTCGCTCGGCTATCAGACTATTGCGGATACGCCGGCTCATGTCGAAGAACCTTCGTCGGGCCCCTCAGTTCCGGACCAGGGCAGCACGCTTGCGCTAATGGCTATCGGCGCTGCTGGCCTCGCGGTGATGCGAAGCCGAGTCCGACCACAGCGGGTTACTACTCAATAACATTTGCTTCCCTTCCACGCAGCCCAGTGGCCGTTGCCATGCAGTAGTAAGCCGTTCTGGCCCTAATCGGTCAGTGGAATATCCGTCGGCGCCAGAGCGCCCAATAGAAACGCTGCCGTCGCGCCGCCGAAACGGCTGTTGATCCGGCCTGCGACTCCTTAACCGCCAGTCTCCCGCAAAGAGCCAATTTAATAGGCTTGACAGCAGCTATGAAAATTTGACAGAAGTTCGTCCTATGACGGCTTCCACCTCTCCCAAACGTCGCGCTCTCTCTGATAATAAACGCCTTGCTCTCTACACTGTCGCGGCAGGTGCGGCTTTAGGCGCCGGCGCCTCCAGCGCGGATGCTAATCTGGTCACGCTCGATCTGACCGGCCTGAACAGCGCTAACCGATCGACTAACAGCACCGGGAATCTTTATTTCGATGTCAACGCCGCTAACGCCGGCGCCGCGGTCTCCACTGCCGGCACATTTGCCGGTGCAGACTTTCGCATATTTACCGGTAATTTTTTCGGTCCTTCCGCCAGTATCGCCGGAACCCAGCCGAACAACGGCATCGCAGGCGAGACACTTGAGTTTTTCAAGGCCAGCAATCTACCCGCCAGCCATTCTGTCGGACCGATGGACAACTTCCACGGATCGGCTGTTATCACCAGCAACTTCCCATTGGTCACCTTCGCCCCCGGGCAGACCGGATTTCTCGGACTAAAATTCGAGATCGGCCCCGATATTCATTACGGGTGGGCGAATATCACCGTGGGCAACGCTGACTACCCAAATGTCACGCTGAATTCGTTGGGTTACCAAACCGCCGCCGATACTCCGGCTCACGTCGAAGCACCGTCGTCGGGCCCTTCAGTTCCGGACCAGGGCAGCACGCTCGCGCTGCTCGCGATGGGCGCCGCCGGCCTTGCTGTCGCCCGCAGTCGAGTAAGACCGGCGCAGGTTAGTCGTTGAGATCGGCCCTTACAGTCCGGTCGTAACCACGTTTGGCATACCAGCCAGCGCTGGTGCTTGTACGCCTAACCGGCTTCAGCGGCGCCGCGTCCTGGGAACCCGATTCTCGCCTCTCATTATCGTTGATAATGAGGACCGAATTTGATACAACAAAAAGCGTGAAAATGCCGGCTTCTCCAACCGCAACCGGCCGGACGGCGTCCGCCTAACCTTCCCCTGCTTTGATTGCCGCAAGTTTCGCCATTCGGCGCGCCACTGACATCGATCGTCGCAAATTGTTCGCCGCCTTAAGCGCCGTTTCGGTGCCGGCAAACGCGGAGCTTTTTACTGCCTGTTCAACCGATTCGGAAGCCCTCCTCGGAGCCGGAGCCGTTTGGTTCAAACCGAACCGGACCTTTCCAGACTATGCCGATGGCCTGGTGCAGGTAGGCGAGCCGCATCGCCGACAAGGGATAGGTCGTGCGTTGCTGGATCGCCTAACCGAGGCAGCGCGTGACGGCGGGGCAAGGGAATTCCGAACGCGGCGAATGGAGCACAATACTACCGGGTTCCAGTTTGCGCTCGCTTGTGGTTTCCAGCCAAACACCCCGACCATCACCTACGAGGCGCCGATGGAATCTTACATCAAGGCGTACACGCCGGTTTACGAACGGTTGGTCGAACGCGGTCGAATGCCCGCCGGCGCCCGAATGATCCCGCTGAGGGAAGCCAATAAAGAAGAGGTTGGCCAACTCCTGATAGAGTACCTCGGGTTCCCGGCTCAGGGCACGGCGGATCGGCTGAGAGGGACCACCGACCAAGGATTCTCTCAAACAATTTCACGAGTGGCGTTGCTCAACGGCAAAATGGTCGGCGTCATTCTTTCCACCTACCACGGGACTATGGCGGCGATCGAGGGAACGGTTGTTCTGCCGGAACATCGCCACACCTGGGTCGCCTCGGCCCTCAAGTATCACATTATGCACGCCCTGATCGACCAAAACGTGAAGTGGGTGCAGTTTAGTGCCAGCGACACTCAACACCGGGATACTGCGAATTTCGCCCGGCGACTACCGCAAACGCGAGTAGTAAAAACCGTCGGCACGGCCGTGCTCGACCTATCCCAGCCGCAATGAATAAGGTCCTGATCATCGGCTGGGACGCGGCGGATTGGAAGTTGATCGATCCGTTGATTGAGCGCGGCGAGATGCCAGTCCTTTCCCGTTTTCTGGAGCAAGGTGTGATGAGCGACATCACCACGCTCCAACCGATCCTCTCGCCGATGCTGTGGAACTCCATCGCCACGGGCAAACGCGCGGATAAACATGGCATTCTCGATTTCACCGAAGTTTCGCCTAACGGAGACGTCAGGCCGGTCACCAGCACATCGCGAAAGGTCAAGGCGCTTTGGAATATTCTCAGTCAGTCGGGACTTCGCAGTCATGTAGTCGGCTGGTTTGGAGGTCACCCCGCTGAGCCGATCAATGGCGCCTCTGTTTCGGACATGTATCCGCACGCAACCGCGCCCCCGGGCGATCCGTGGCCGCTTATGCCTGGCGCGGTTTACCCCGACCGTCTGGCCGAGGAACTCGGAAAGCTTCGAGTACGCCCGGACGAAATAACCGGCGACATGCTGCAAATGTTTGTCCCGCGAGCAGCGGACGTCGATCAGGACAAGGACCGCCGCCTGGCAATCGTGGCCAAATTGTTAGCCGAATGCTTCTCGATTCACGCTGCGGCGACCTGGCTGCTCGAGAACGAACCGTGGGATTTTGGCGCGGTCTATTACAACACCATCGATCATTTTTCCCACGGGTTCATGGCTTATCACCCGCCTCTGATGGATGGCGTGCCCGAAAAAGACTTCGAATTGTACAAAGACGTGGTGAACAGCGCGTATCGCCTGCATGATCTGTTGTTAGGCCGGCTGCTTGAACTCGCTGGACCGGACACAACCGTCATTCTGCTGTCCGATCACGGGTTCCATTCGGATCTGCTCCGGCCGCGGTACACCCCGACCGTACCGAGCGGTCCAACCATCTGGCATCGTCCCCTCGGAATCTTTTGCATGCGCGGCCAGGGCATTAAACGCGACGAACGAATCTACGGCGCCAGCCTGCTCGACATTACTCCCACAGTTCTCACTCTGTTTGGACTGCCTGTTGGACAGGACATGGAGGGCCGCGTGCTGATTGAGGCATTCGAGCAGTCGCCAGAACTCAATTTTATCCCGAGTTGGGAAGCCGTAGAAGGAAATGCCGGAATGCATGCCGGCGAAACCGAGTTGGAGCCCGAACAAACGGCGGCTCTGCTGGAACAATTCATCGCTCTTGGTTACATCGATCGCCCTGACAAGGACCGGAATCGAGCGGCGGCGGCGTCCCGGCTGGAGCAAAACTGGAACCTGGCCCGAGTCTACATTGAAACCGCTCGTTATGCCGACGCTCTCGAATTGCTTGAACAGCTCCATTTCGAAGCGCCGGACCGATCGGATATCGCGTTTTTGCTCGCGCGGTGCCAGGCCCGGCTGGGGCTTCTGGATGAGGCCGAACAAACCGTGGCGCCAATGTTGGAGATTTTGGGAAACGCCGCGTTTGCATCGTTGATCCGGGGCAACATCGCATTTGATCGCGGGCGATACGCGGAGAGCCTGCAGTTTCTCCTCGACGCCGAAAAGGCGGAGCCACGTTTGCCCGATCTTCATCTCGCAATTGGCAACACCTATTTGCGATCGTTCCGCTACGCCGATGCCGAGCGGACCTTTGAACGGGCGCTCGAGATCGATCCGCATAGTGCCCAGGCGCGACTTGGCCTGGCTCTAACCCTGTTGCGTCAGCGCCGCTATGACGAAGCAGCCGGCGCGGCGATTCTGGCAGTCGGTCTGCAGCATCATCTGCCGATGGCGCATTTTTACCTCGGTTCTGCCCTGGTACGTTTGCAGATGTTTGATCGCGCCATTCCGGCCTTTGAAATGGCCGTTAGGCAACGGGGACCGCTTTTCATGGCACATCGATGGCTGGCGCGTCTTTATAAGAATCAGGGTAACGACGAGCGGAGTGCTTATCATTTCTCGGAAGCGATCAAGGTTGCCAAACAACGGAAAACGGCCGCAATCGAATTGAAGACGCTGCAGGAAGCGGCGCGCGTCCGGGCCCAAAAGCGCGCGGAACTAGCCGCCTCCGCCCCGAAAACGGCGCCGGTTAGGCCAAGCACATTTACGGTCGTTTCCGGTCTGCCCCGTTCAGGCACCTCGCTGATGATGCAAATGTTGAGAGCGGGCGGCATGGAAGTGATGACCGATCATCAGCGCACCGCCGATCCGGACAATCCCGAAGGTTACTTCGAATGGGAAGACATTAAACGCGTGGGCCAGGAACCCGATATTCTGAACCAGGTCGATGGAAAACCGGTGAAGATTGTGTCGGCTCTTATCCCGGCACTTCCGACCATCCATCGGTATCGTGTTATCTTTATGAGCCGGCCAATTCCCGAAGTGGTCGCCTCGCAAAGCAAAATGATCGATCGGCGAAAAACACGCGGCGCGAATCTTTCGCCGGACAAACTGGCTGAAAGCCTTTCGCACCATCGAATGACGATTCGCGCGGGCATGGAATCATCGCCAAATTTTGAAGTGCTGGAGGTGGACTATCCGGACTTGATAGGCCAACCCGCTGTTTGGGCGGAAAAGGTGAATGAATTTCTCGGCGGCAAATTAGATACCGCGAAAATGGTCGCGTGCGTGAAGCCCGATCTGCACCGAAATCGCGCCGTTCCCGCGGCTATTTAAACGGAGGGACGAGCTTGTCTCGTCCCATTATTTGCTTCTGTCCGTTTTGATTTGGGACGAGACGAGCTCGTCCCTCCGTTGGAAGACTTGCGCCGCGTGCTAGATTGATACATGGAGAATGTCATTATCGTCGGGAGCGGCTGCGCCGGACTAACGGCTGCCATTTACGCCGCCCGCGCCAAGCTTAGCCCGCTGGTTCTGGAAGGTCGTCAGCCCGGCGGTCAGCTTTCTACCACCACCCTGGTGGAGAATTTTCCCGGGTTTCCCAACGGCATCGAAGGCCCTCAGCTCATTATGAACATGCATGAGCAGGCCGAAAAGTTCGGTGCGCGATTTTCCTATGCCGAAGTCACCGAATTCGAAACCCAAAACAAGCACGTCCGGATCAAGGCTGACGACGAGTGGCTGGAAACGAAGGCGTTGATTATTGCCAGCGGCGCCTCGGCCCGATGGTTAGGCTTGGAGAACGAAGAGAAACTAGTCGGCCATGGCCTAACATCATGCGCGACCTGTGACGGCGCCTTTTACAAGAACGTTCCGGTTTGCGTTGTCGGCGGTGGCGATTCGGCCGCAGAAGAAGCGCTGTTCCTGACTCGGTTCGCATCCAAAGTCTATTTGATCCACCGCCGCCACGAACTACGCGCTTCGAAAATCATGGCCGATCGAGTCCTCGCCCATCCCAAGATCGAACCGATTTGGGATACGGTGGTAAAGAAGTATGTGGCCGATGAAAAAGGCGAAATGCAGGCAGTGTTGCTCCGGAATGTCAAAACCGGTGAGGAACGCGAATTAGAGGTCGCATGTGTATTCGTAGCGATCGGTCATATTCCGAACACGAACCCGTACGCGGGTAAACTCGATGCGGATGCGGAAGGATATCTAATCGCGAAGAATGCTGTGGAAAGTAAGCATCCGGGTGTGTTCATTGCCGGGGATGTGGCTGATCGTCAATTCAAGCAGGCGATCACCGCTGCCGGCGCCGGCTGCGCCGCAGCATTGAGAGCCGAGCGTTATCTCAGCGATCTCTAATCGGAATAGTCGGCAGCCGAATGACGAAGCCCGAACGGCGAATGTCGAAGGAATGACCCCGATCACCGGCTAGGTCTTCTTTTCATCATTCGGGCTTCGTCATTCCTTCGTCATTTTCCGTTGCGGCGCTTAACCTTGGGTAGGCAATGAAGATCTGCGATCTCACCCAGTTTTACTCGCCGTTCAGCGGCGGCGTGAAACGATACCTTCACGAGAAGATCGCATTTATTCAAAAGCACCGACCTAACGACGAACACATCCTGATTGTCCCCGGCGGCAAGACTGAAACGACGACCGCGCCGCAGTCGCGGATCTACTCCATCCATTCCCCCCTTGTTTCCCGAACCTCACGCTATCGCGCCCTAATCAATCTTCGGGCAATAGAAGAGATTCTTGAACGCGAAAGGCCCGACATCATCGAATCGAGCGATCCGTATCAACTCGCCTGGAAAGCCCTTGCATCCGGCCACGCACTCAGAATTCCGGTGGTTGCATTTTATCATTCGCATTTCCCCGAGGCCTATGTGCGCAGCGCGGCCAGATTCTTCGGCCTAACCGCACATGATGCGATTATGGATCTGGCCCGGCGCTACGTTCGCAACCTTTACAATCGGTTTGCCGCTACCCTTGTACCGTCGGAAGCGCTGGGGAACATTCTCGCCGAATGGGGCGTCGCTAATGTGCGGATGGTGCCTCTCGGAGTGAACATCGACATTTTTAAGCCGGACAACGATGCTGCCGCGACCATGCGGCACACCCTGGGAATCGCGTCCGGGCAGAAACTGCTCCTTTATGTCGGCCGGTTGGCGCCGGAAAAAAACACTCGAACGCTGTTCGCCGCATTCGATTTGCTTGCCCGGCGTCGGCCTAACGAGTTTCATCTCGTTGTGATCGGCGACGGCTCGGAGCGCGACCAATTAATGGATCTTCAAAACCGGACCCGTCGTGTTTCCTGGGTGCAATATTCCAACGATTCCGCAGAGCTCGCCCGCTACTACCGCGCGGCGGATCTGTTTGTTCATCCCGGCATCCAGGAAACATTCGGCCTGGTAAGTCTGGAAAGTCAGGCCTGCGGTACACCGGTTGTCGGAATTCGCGGCAGCCGCATGGATCAGATCATCTTCCACGAACAGGAGACCTGGGCATCGGAAAACACGCCCGACGCTCTCGCCACCGCCATCGAGGAAAGCAGCTCGCGCCTGACTCGGGAAACGGGGCTAAATGCCGCGCAAGCCGTTGGCGACCTTTACAGCTGGGACCGGGTGTTCGATCAACTGTTTTGCATTTACGCCGAGGTTTGCGGAAACTACCGGCGATCTTAGTGTTGTGCAGCAACCGTCATGAATTCGTCCCGCCACGAGTCTTACACCATCCGCAACTACCGCCCGTCTGATCGCGAGGCGGTCCGGAGATTGTGTTGTCAGACCGGGTTCCTGGGTGAGCCAATCGACCCGGTCTACGAAGATCGCGAACTGTTCTCAGACTTCCTGACGACCTATTATACCGATCACGAACCCGAATCCTGTTTTGTGCTCGAAATGGACGGCGAAATTCGTGGCTATCTGCTCGGCTGTCGCTGGCCGTTGTTGAATCAGGTTTACTCGTTATACCAGAACGTAGTCTTGTTTTTGCGAGCCTTGACTCGCTACTTCCGGTACAACAGCGCGTCGCGCCGATTTATTTTATGGACGCTGAAGAATGGATGGCGCGAAGTCCCGGCGGCGCCGCGGCGGACTCCGCATTTCCATATCAACCTGCTTCCAAGCGCCCGAAAAATATCGACCACGCGCGCGTTGATGAGTGCGTATCTAAGTTATCTTTATCGCTGCGGCGAAAAACGGGTTTACGGCCAGATGGTGACGTTCGAAAGCAGGCGCGGCGAGCGAATGTTCGAGCGGTACGGATTCAAGGTTCTGAATCGCGCTGAGATCACAAAGTACAAAGCGTTTTACCCCGAATCAGTCTATCTCAGCACCGTAGTCAAGACGCTTGAACACGGACCGCTTCGCGTCACATCGCGGGATAGATCCGAAGTCGCCTAGTCGTTAGGATTGAAGTCATCTTTCCGCTCTGCGGCACTTTTGGTCAATCCAAAGCGGCGGAGCACCGCCGCACTCCAAAACGCAAGCGTGGAAGAACGCGTGATGGCTCGGCTACGTTTTGGAGTGCGGCGCTGCCGCGCCGCTTTGGATGACGTTTATATCCTCGGAACAGCACTTGAACGTTCGCTTCTGTCGAAAACCGATTTCGCTAATGCACGCCTGAGCGTGACGCCAACCGCGAATAAGAGATAGGGTATGACCACGACAACTGCACCATCCCTTCCGCCGGAAATTACCAAGGCCATTCACGAAATTACTGGCGCGGCTGACGATTTCGAACCGGTGATGGATCGGATCGGAAATGCCCGCTTTGTCCTCATCGGAGAAGCGAGTCATGGGACGCACGAATTTTATCGGGCGCGGGCCCAGCTTACCAAACAACTGATAATTGACCGCGGATTTAACGCCGTGGCCGTCGAAGCCGATTGGCCCGACGCGTATCGCGTGAATCGTTATGTTCGCGGCGCCGGCGACGATGCGGATCCGGTTGAAGCCCTCGGCGGCTTTCAGCGTTTTCCTCAATGGATGTGGCGCAACGCAGACGTGGTCGATTTTGTATCCTGGCTTCGTGCGCATAACGATCAACAATCAGCCGAGCAGCGAAAGTGCGGATTCTACGGCCTCGATTTATACAGCCTGAACTCATCAATTGCCGCCGTGCTCAACTATCTCGACAAGGTCGACCCCGAGGGCGCGAAACGAGCCCGGCATCATTACAGTTGCTTCGAACAATTCGGTAAGCGCACCGAAACGTACGGTTATGCCGCCGGCCTTGGCCTGGCTCCTACTTGTGAGTCGGCGGTGATAAAGGAACTAACCGAACTCCGCCGGAAGGCGATGGATTACTCGCAGCGGGACGGACCACTCGCGGCCGACGCCTACTTTTTCGCCGAACAAAACGCCCTGGTAGTACGCAACGCCGAAGAATATTACCGAAACATGTTTAACCGCGAGATTTCATCGTGGAATTTGCGCGATAACCACATGATGGAGTCGTTAGTCAACCTAACGAATCACCTCGACAAAAACGGCGAGCCCGCCAAAATCGTGGTTTGGGCGCACAACTCTCATCTGGGCGACGCCCGGGCGACCCAAATGAGCGAGCGCGGCGAGCTCAATCTTGGCCAGCTCGTTCGGCAAAAATTTCAGGACGAGGCGATTTCAATCGGATTCACCACTTATGACGGCACGGTGAGCGCGGCCTCCGACTGGGACATGCCAGTGGAGCGCAAAACGATTCAACCGGCGCAGCCGGAAAGTTATGAAGCGCTGTTCCATCAATTCGATAGCCCTAACTTCTTTGTCGATTTGAGGAACGAGGCGGCTCGTGAAACGCTTGGCGTCTCCCGTTTGGAACGGGCAATCGGAGTGATCTATCTCCCCGACACCGAATTAGTGAGTCATTATTTTTACGCTCGGTTAAGCGAGCAATTCGACGGCCTGATTCATTTTGATCATACCACGGCGGTCGAACCACTGGAACGCACGGCCGAGTGGATAACGGGCGAAGTGGAGGAAACCTTTCCCAGCGGGTTGTGATGCGCTGCTACTGTAGCGGCGGTGTAGGACCGCCGTTCGAAGATGTCAGAATCGTCGGCGCTCATAGCGCGCCGCTACAGTAGCCCGAGCCTATCGCCAGAAGGCCAGGATCAATCCGCCCGCGATACCGCTCAGCGCAAACAGTATGGCAACCCGGTAAAAAATCGCTGCGCCTCCAACCACCGCAACCGCAACTGCTTTGAAAACGAGATTGGAAATCGCCGCGATCAAAATCGTGCGCCAGCCTAACGCCGGTTCCAGTTTTCCGGAGTCCACCAGCCGCGAGGTCGAAAGCGTGACCGCGTCCATATCGGTTAGGCCTGAAATCACACTCACCACATAAAGACCGGCGGCGCCGAATTGTTCGCGGGCCGCGGCTACTCCGAGTTTGATCAGGGCGTAGATCGCGGCGAACACCAAAGCGGTTTTTAATTCGGCCGGATTATGCTGGGTAGACTGAACACCGGTCTCCTTCCGCCAAAACAGGCAGGCGACGATAGCGATGACCGCCATTGCTCCGAACATGGCCGCGAGCGGACCCGCCAGAACAGCGAACTTTGCCGGGGCAACCACCCCGATCTCGATCAGCACCCTAACGAGGGTGACAGTCGAGGCAATCATGATGATGAGGGTGGCCATCCCGACCAGAGGTTTATGCTTCCCGGCCTGACGCGCCGCTCCCACGCTGGTGGCCGTGCTGGAAATCGTCCCGCCCAGCACCCCGGACACCAGCAGACCGCCGGTGCCGCCGAAAAATTTGTAGGCGACATAACCGGCAAGACTCAAACCCACGATCAAAACGACCATGAGCCAGATCTCGAACGGATTCAGGACTTGATACGGCCCATAGCTCTCGTTAGGCAACACTGGCAGCACTACGGTCGAGACGAATACAAACTGCATGATCGCGCGCATGTCCGTCTCGCCCAGCCGGCCTACGAACTGATGCAGCGGCAGCTTCAGGTAAAGTAACAACGCGACCACGCCCCCCATTACCACCGCAATGAGGATCGGACCGCTGGCAATGAACACCCCCAGCGCGTAAAGCAACAAAACCGCGATCTCAGTCGTTAGGCCGGTCTCGGTTTTGTCTTCTCTCAATCGCGCGGCCTGCGTAACTGAAACCAGCGCCGCCAGCGCAACAAGGCCGGCCACCACGATCCAGCCGCCATGCACTCGCGCCAATTGGCCGCACACCGTGCCAAGCAAGGTGATGAGCGGGAACGTCCGGATCCCGCCGATCGCGCTCTTGGAACGTTCGCGCTGCAGCCCCACTAGCAGACCAAGGCTGAGTGACACCAGGAGCTGTTGCGCAATTGCCAGGTCCATACCGCTCGATTGGAAATTGAATGCTCCCCCGCAAATAGCAGCGGCGTCAAGCTCCGGAGGCTCGAGGTTTATTCGGGCTGGCCGGAGGAAAGGTCGATGATTATGCTTTCGAAGCGCGTGATCACAAGCACGTTACCAACAGCAGTTGATCCCGCTCAAACATGCCTGACCACGAGCAACCGATTGTTTGTGGAACTGACTTTTCGCCCAGTTCAATCGCGGCGGCGGATGTTGCCTGTGCTTTGGCCAAACGGCTCGACACAAAACTGGTGCTGGTGCATGTCGCCGCCATCCGCGGACTCGGCCCGCTCGATCCAAGTGTCGTGCAATCCGCGATGGCTGATGAACGCGCGGCGCTGGATCGGGAATTGGCCCGACTCCGCGATTGCGGGGTTGAAGTGGACGGACAAATTCGCTCCGGGTCGGCATACGATGAACTCGTTACCGCTGCTTCGGAAGCCAATGCGCGCTCGATCATTCTGGGCGCGCTTGGGCATGGGTTTGGCCACCGATTGCTGATCGGCAGCGTGGCCGAGCGCACCGCCGAAACATCGCGCGTCCCGACGGTGATCGTACGGCCGGGCGGCAACCTCCTGTCATGGCTCCAAGGCAAACACCCATTGAAGGTATTGTTAGGCTACGATTTTTCTCCTGCGGCCGATGCCGCTCTGCAGTGGATCGGCAAACTGCGGAAGGGCGATTCGTCATGTGAAATCAACGTCGCTCACATTTATTGGGCGACCGAAGTCGCGGCGCGATTCGGTTATAAAGGAAAAATTCGTTTTGGCGACAACCCGGACGAACTGCAGGGACCCTTACGAAACGAAATCCTGGAGCGGGTCTCGAAGGTGATGCCGATGGATTCGGTCAAAGTTGTTGTTCTGCCGGCATCGGGAAGTCCGGAAGGTTGTTTGTATGAACTTTCGAATGAGCAGAAGGTGGATCTCATCGTGGTAGGAACGCATCAGCGAGCCGGATTGGGTCGTTTGCGTTTCGGATCGGTGTCGCGGGCGGTGGTTCACCATGCGCACGTGAGCGTAGTAGTAGTTCCGCCCCCGCGAGAGCCGCCATCGGAATAGGAGGCCGCAGCCCGGTCGGACCAACGGTCGCGACGTTACGCGACCGAGCGTGAATGCAAACGGGGCCAGGATGACGCCGGATAGGAGTTGTCGCCGACTGCGCATTACGCGATTATTCCTAAGCTCCCCTCGCCAATCGTCTGCAGTTAACCTAACGAAAAACCGCTTATGCACCTCCAACGCTTCTTTGTCGAAGGTCTCGCCCACGCTTCCTACCTTTTCGGCGCCGATGGCGAGGCCGCAGTAGTAGATCCAAAACGCGACGTGGAAGATTACATCGAAGAGGCGGAACGACAGAAGATGAAGATTGTCGCCATCTTTAACAGTCATCCTCATGCCGATTTTACTTCGGGGTTTAACGAGCTTGCGCAACGCACTGGCGCGAAAGTCTACGTCTCGCATCTTGCTCCGGCCAAATATCAGCATGTGGATGGCAAAGATGGGGACCGGGTAAAGATCGGCTCATTAGAAGTCGAACTTTTGGAAACGCCCGGCCATTCGCCCGACAGCCTTTCGTTCCTTGTCCGGGAGAACGATGCGCCGATCGCAATCTTCACCGGCGACTTGCTATTCGTGAACGATGTGGGCCGCCCCGATCTGCGGGACGCGGAGGAAGATGCCAGCGGATTGGCCGGCAAGCTCTACGATTCGTTGTTCCAGAAGATCCTGACTTTGCCCGACGACGTGAAAGTTTATCCGTCACACGGCGCCGGATCACTCTGCGGCCGGGCAATCTCGGACGCGCCATTCTCGCTGGTTGGCCAGGAGCGCAATTTGAATTGGGCGATGCAAATCAAAGATCGCAACGAATTCGTTAGGCAAATGACGGCCAATCTGCCGGATCGCCCCGCGTATTTCTCTTATGACGTCGATCTCAATCTGAAAGGTGTGAAGCCGTTCTCGGACGTGCCAGTGCCGCGGCAGATGACCGAAGACGAACTGAAGGCCGCAGCCAAACAAGGCGCGGCTGTCATCGATGTGCGCTCTCCCAAAGAATTCGGAGCCGGACATTTCCCCGGCAGCATCAACATCGGTATCGGCAGCCCGTCGTTTTCCACCTGGACCGGGTTCATGATGTCCGGCGAAAAACCGATCGTGCTGGTAGTGCGCTCGGAAAAAGACGCGAATAAGGCGCGGCTGGAGCTGGCGAGAATCGGGTTCGATAACCTAACGGGTTACGTTATCGCCGATGCGCTTACTCAAACCCAAAGCCTGCCGCAGATCAGTGCGACCGAATTAAAATCGAATCTGCAAAACAACGGCCCGTTCGTTCTTGATGTACGCACGCCTAACGAGTGGAAAGGCAACCACATCGACAACGCGACGCATGCCCCCCTCGCCTCTTTTGCGAAAATGATCCCTGATTTGCCGAAGGATAAGCGGATCGCGGTGATCTGTGGCAGCGGTTACCGCAGCTCGATTGCCGGCAGCATGCTACGGGCGCGCGGTTACAAAACGATCGAAAATGTGACTGGCGGCATGGAGGCCTTTGAGGAAGCGGGCGGATAATCGACAACAACTCAGAACGAGGATTAAAATATGGCAAAAAAAGACAAAGACTCAGTTTACAAGGTCGTTGAAGTAGTCGGCACAAGCACGATTTCGTGGGCGGATGCGGGCAGGAAAGCCGTTGAGGCAGCGGCCGGATCGCTCCGCGATCTGCGGGTCGCCGAGGTCGTGAAATTGGATATGGCAATTGAGGATGGAAAGGTCCGGGCCTACCGGGCCCGGGTCGCCTTATCCTTCAAGCTCGAAGGCTGAGGCCTTCGCGTATTTGTTAGGCCGAGCGACGCTCGGCTAAAGCACGCCTTCTTCGACATCGTAGACGTCGAAGAAGAATTTCACCTTACTCGGAGGATGGCAGAACTGCGGAATATAGGTTTCGAAATATTACTGTACCTGATCGGTTAGGTCGCACAAACGAAGACATCGCATCTCGTTATTCCATTTGATGACCGCTTTGGAATCCTTCTGCGTAGTGTTGTCGCGAATCCAGCGATCGACTTCCTCGTCGGTCGCGCCGGTTCCGACGAACTGCTTGAATTTCATCGCGTCGAGGCCGGTAAACTTCCAAAAATAGGCACCCAAGCCGCAGGGGTAGAAGTTGTACTCGCCATTAATGCCGAGTATGTCCGCTCGAGCCTTATCAAGCATTCGCGCCGCGATCACAAAACCACCGAGTGTCTCTCGCGGGCTGCGGGGCGGTGTTTTTCTTAAATCGCGGGCGAGCTGCTCAACTTTCGCTTTGTTCATAGTCAGAATGATCGCACGTCGGCACTGTTTTTTCCTGCCGGAACCGTGCAACAACTTTTAGCCTCTTTCAGTGCCTGCACAGCCCAACCAACAGAGCCATTGAATCGCGACCGACGTTCTTCGAGGTAATCGGCCGTCGATACAGAATTCGTTGCGAACAAACAGTTTATCAGATCTACGGCAAACGCGATCGTATTTACCGGCCAAGGAAGCGGGGAGCCGGAAACAGTAACAGCTTCGCGCGTTGAACGGGACTCCTGACGACTGGTTAACTGCGGTTGCGAGCTATGAGTGAATGATTCGGGTGAACCGGTCATCGACTTTCGGGCGCGATCGAGTAGCGTTCCCCCGTAGTTCGGTGACAACCGATACGAGGAGGGCAGTAATTTCCAGGGCAATCAACAATCCGACTATTCTGCGAGGACTTTCAGAGTTCGGTCAATTTCTGCTGACGAATCAGGATGAAATCACCCGTCGTTGGGTCACGCTGGTGGACCGCAGCCCGGAGGTACCTTCTTCGGAGGATCTAAGCTACCGTCAACTGCTCGACCATCTTCCTTCCCTGTGCATTGAGTTGGCTTCGATTCTCAAGCAACCGGACGCGCAGAACATTCGCGATTTGGCGGCACGTGATGGCGGGGAACATGGTCGTAAACGGTGGCAGCAAGGTTACCAGCTGGAAGAGCTGATCCGGGAAATCTGCTTGATCCGACGGAACTTCCTGGATGTCTGGCCCGATGCTTTTGCCGCGAAGAACGAACGGTTCGATGGCGAAACGAGAGAGGTCGCCTGGCAGTTAGCCGATCGCTTCTTTGATGACCTGATCATTGATTCTACCGTTCAATTCGTCGACGAACAGAGCGAGGCCGTCCGCAAGATCGAGGGCGAGTTGGCCCGAGAAAAGAGATTAGGTGCTGATGCGAAATCTGATTTGCTTCGACACGTTAGTCATACGTTGCGCGAGCCGTTAACCGCCATCGTCTTCGCGGCCGATGCTCTCATCCACGAAAAAACGCTTACCGTCGAAGGGAAGGAGAATGTGCGGATCATTCTGCGGAATGCCAAGGTTGAGGCGGATAAAGTTGAGGAACTACTGCTAGCGTCCGAGCTATTCTTCCATGGCCGGTCGAAGTCGACCGCTGAATAGCGGCGCCTTGCCGAACAAGAGCTGCAACGCAGTGGGACTGCGGTTTGCCTACGTTCCATCCAGCTTCCGGCCCATCGCGTGCTTGCGAAACGTCGTAACGATGTAACTCTTGTTACGATTTTGCCCCCAATTACGCCGGCATAGCTCAGCTGGTAGAGCAGCTGATTTGTAATCAGCAGGTCGTCGGTTCGAATCCGTCTGCCGGCTTACCATCTAAAGTGTTAGCTATCAGGTATTTACATCGAAAATCGGTCAGCGTAACAGCTCCCAAACCAGTTGGGCTTGGACACTTATTGGACAGTTTTCGCTTTGAACCTGTGCGAATCCCGGCCCTTCGAATGTTCCTGCGTAGACCCTAACGGGATTCGAAATCTGAATCGGCAGCAAACTACGGTGCCTGCAATTCTGTTGCATTGCCGGTTAGCCGCTTTCGTGCAGATTAACGGCACTTCGAGTGCCGAATCCCCGCGCTCGCGCGCACCGTCATAAAACATGATTGATCCGCAAAGCGCACAAGCAGCGGCCTCTACCTTGGTAACACTGGTAGGTTTGATCTGTAACTGGCGACAGGAGCGTGCGATGGTCGCCACAGATAAGTTTCAGGACTTTCTGACTTGGCTGGCCAACCATAACTTTCAAGAGCTGCACGCTCAGATCATTGACTCAAGTGAGCTCCAAAAAAGTCTAAATGATCTTTTACGGCAGGATAATGCAAAGCTGGCCGAAAAGCTGGACGTAGCTTGCTCCTTACTCAGTTCCATCTATGACCGGATTGAAACGCTGGCTCCGGTCGTTCAGGCACTTAATGCGCCGACTGATGCCCTTTCGCTTCAGGCGACTGAAATCCTCAAATATTTCAGCGATTGTGGAGCCGAAAAAATGTTAGTGTATCGGAAGTTTGATAAGCCCGTAATCGTGTTTCTGCCGAGGGGACAGCAGATCAGTGGCAAAGAATCGAGATTTTTGCTTAACGACATCAGCAACTTGGAGGCGACTGGACTGATTCAGCTTGTCGACCACAATAGTAGCGGCGAACCAATGTATGGCCTTACGCGAGCGGGAGAAACATTCGCTAGCGAGCTTCCGGCGGTTGAAGTACAACAGCCCAAGTCTGACTGATCGCTATAATTTTTCGAAGAGCCGCGGCACCTAACATCTAGTCAAGCTGCGGTTCTTTTATTGAGAGTCCTACGGAAGGTTCTGCTCAAGCCAATCAACACCATTTTGCTGGTTGAATCCCCACTCCTCCGCTTTTTTCCAAGCGCGACCCTCCACAAAATCTCGGCTGACCTTGAGCGAGATATATTCATTCACACGACGGAGGATTTTATTTTCCGCGCTGAAACACGGCGCCAAGTATCGGTCAACGAGCAACCGCATCCTAGTGTTCATCCAATCAGCGAAATCTTCCGAAAAGTAGAATGTGTGAGCTAACTCATGGGCTATTATCGCATCGACGATTGGTTCTGGAGGAGCCTTCTCGCCCGCGAACAACTCTTGTCGGAAATAGTACCAAGAACCGCTTGTTGCCGCCCATCTGACATTCAGCTTGCCCAACTCCTCTTTCGTCCGAATTTCGATTTGTGGTCTTCCGTCGCTATATCTGTTCCAAATCGTTTGGATCCTACCGCGATCTAGTGGCGGTATCATTTTCAAAACGCGGTCTATAGCCGTCTTCGGATCGTGCATCGCCATGGCTAATGGTTGAATGAAGAACCGCACATTTCCTGATTCTCGAATCCCACAACGCACAACTAAGCTGCGGTTAGGCGTTGCCGACCACACAGCATCGACCTCGCTTAGAAAGGTGGCGGGCCTTTCAACGATTGGCGCAACATGAACGCGCCATGCGGCAGTACTTTTAGTACGATTCTTGACCGACGACCTGATGAGCCAGCACAGTCCACGTTTCGTTAAGGCGCGCTTGCTGAACATCGATGACGTCATCCTTTCGTTCTTCTCGCAGCTCTTCGACAGCCTGTTCGAGAACATCTGTCGGCTGGGCGTTAGCGAAGAACTCTTCTGCGGTCATAAACTTAGTCGGATCGGGCATTAATCTTCTCCTAAGTTATGGGTGTATTGAGGAAATGTCACAGGATTGTTAGGGAGGCTCGATTTTTGGCCGTTCACGAGCATAGTGCCCCCTACTCTCGCATAGATTGGGAAGTCTTCCAGTTCGTTAGCCGTGGCGTCAAGTACAATCTCGCAAGAGCAGCGGCCGGCGTCATACAATGACTTCGGGGCGACCTCCATAACCCAGACGAAGTGAGGCAAGTGAATGTTCAAAACAAAAGCGGCCAATTGATCAACCGGGGGGCCAAGAGCCGTCGCCAGCTTACGCTTTTTCCAGGAGCTACCGGTCGTAAAAAACAGCCTGGTAACAAGCGTCTCCTTTTCATCTTTTGCGCTGAACTCGCTCTTTCGATCATGGCTGGCGAGGAGCTTTTTCAGCAGCGTCCGTGCCTGCTTTCGGGCACCCGTCGCCGGTAGAAACACCTTTTCGGGCAGCGGGCATACCGCTGTGGCGATGCTGTTGAGATCGTAAGTGGCGCTAGTCCCCGCAAAATAATTCTGTGGATCGCCCGGGTAGCCTAACAATTGATAGGGGAAGAAGTTGTCGTCGACGACGATGAATTGTTTTAAAAAGCTAGAGCTGGACACCAAATTTTCTGAGTCTGGCGAAAATGGGCGGTTTAGGTCGAGTGTATGACCAATGAGTGCAGCAACGTGACCTCCAAAGCTGGCAAGTACCGGAATGCCAGACTCGACATAGGTGTATAGGTCGTCGAAGGCGGCGGGATAAAGGATCGGATGAGCTTTCGCTGGCTTCGTTAGGAACATAAGGGGGTGACATCCGAAATCAGACAAAATTTTCGAGTAATCCGAATAGGTCATCCCTCGATAGGGCACGACGCGCCCCATGGTGGATGCGGTTAGCTTCACTAAGTCATAAGGAAGTAACTGCGCGTAGGCGGAATACCTTTCGGAAAAATAACGGCAGACCCCCCATAACGTCGCGTGAGCGCAGACCGTGGCGTCCGTGTCCTGTGATAGGTACGGGTATCCTCGGACATGAAGTTCTTGGCCCAGCAGATGGACAACAAAGGCGGTTCGTAGGCAATAGAAGCCGTCCTTATATTTTCTGCCAACCTTCTCTGCTTTCCAGCACATTGGGATCCTAAGCTTAGAATTCCACGTGGACAAGTTGTCGCGGCCGCTTCTATAGTGTCACCTAAATACTAGTGACTCCAGCGTAACTGGACTGGCCACAGTTAGGCCGCAAATGTAATCACACTGGCTCACCTTCGGGTGGGCCTTTCTGCGTTCGCGAGTGGACCCGATAAGCTCATGGAGCGGCGTAACCGTCGCACAGGAAGGACAGAGAAAGCGCGGATCTGGGAAGTGACGGACAGAACGGTCAGGACCTGGATTGGGGAGGCGGTTGCCGCCGCTGCTGCTGACGGTGTGACGTTCTCTGTTCCGGTCACACCACATACGTTCCGCCATTCCTATGCGATGCACATGCTGTATGCCGGTATACCGCTGAAAGTTCTGCAAAGCCTGATGGGACATAAGTCCATCAGTTCAACGGAAGTCTACACGAAGGTTTTTGCGCTGGATGTGGCTGCCCGGCACCGGGTGCAGTTTGCGATGCCGGAGTCTGATGCGGTTGCGATGCTGAAACAATTATCCTGAGAATAAATGCCTTGGCCTTTATATGGAAATGTGGAACTGAGTGGATATGCTGTTTTTGTCTGTTAAACAGAGAAGCTGGCTGTTATCCACTGAGAAGCGAACGAAACAGTCGGGAAAATCTCCCATTATCGTAGAGATCCGCATTATTAATCTCAGGAGCCTGTGTAGCGTTTATAGGAAGTAGTGTTCTGTCATGATGCCTGCAAGCGGTAACGAAAACGATTTGAATATGCCTTCAGGAACAATAGAAATCTTCGTGCGGTGTTACGTTGAAGTGGAGCGGATTATGTCAGCAATGGACAGAACAACCTAATGAACACAGAACCATGATGTGGTCTGTCCTTTTACAGCCAGTAGTGCTCGCCGCAGTCGAGCGACAGGGCGAAGCCCTCGGCTGGTTGCCCTCGCCGCTGGGCTGGCGGCCGTCTATGGCCCTGCAAACGCGCCAGAAACGCCGTCGAAGCCGTGTGCGAGACACCGCGGCCGGCCGCCGGCGTTGTGGATACCTCGCGGAAAACTTGGCCCTCACTGACAGATGAGGGGCGGACGTTGACACTTGAGGGGCCGACTCACCCGGCGCGGCGTTGACAGATGAGGGGCAGGCTCGATTTCGGCCGGCGACGTGGAGCTGGCCAGCCTCGCAAATCGGCGAAAACGCCTGATTTTACGCGAGTTTCCCACAGATGATGTGGACAAGCCTGGGGATAAGTGCCCTGCGGTATTGACACTTGAGGGGCGCGACTACTGACAGATGAGGGGCGCGATCCTTGACACTTGAGGGGCAGAGTGCTGACAGATGAGGGGCGCACCTATTGACATTTGAGGGGCTGTCCACAGGCAGAAAATCCAGCATTTGCAAGGGTTTCCGCCCGTTTTTCGGCCACCGCTAACCTGTCTTTTAACCTGCTTTTAAACCAATATTTATAAACCTTGTTTTTAACCAGGGCTGCGCCCTGTGCGCGTGACCGCGCACGCCGAAGGGGGGTGCCCCCCCTTCTCGAACCCTCCCGGTCGAGTGAGCGAGGAAGCACCAGGGAACAGCACTTATATATTCTGCTTACACACGATGCCTGAAAAAACTTCCCTTGGGGTTATCCACTTATCCACGGGGATATTTTTATAATTATTTTTTTTATAGTTTTTAGATCTTCTTTTTTAGAGCGCCTTGTAGGCCTTTATCCATGCTGGTTCTAGAGAAGGTGTTGTGACAAATTGCCCTTTCAGTGTGACAAATCACCCTCAAATGACAGTCCTGTCTGTGACAAATTGCCCTTAACCCTGTGACAAATTGCCCTCAGAAGAAGCTGTTTTTTCACAAAGTTATCCCTGCTTATTGACTCTTTTTTATTTAGTGTGACAATCTAAAAACTTGTCACACTTCACATGGATCTGTCATGGCGGAAACAGCGGTTATCAATCACAAGAAACGTAAAAATAGCCCGCGAATCGTCCAGTCAAACGACCTCACTGAGGCGGCATATAGTCTCTCCCGGGATCAAAAACGTATGCTGTATCTGTTCGTTGACCAGATCAGAAAATCTGATGGCACCCTACAGGAACATGACGGTATCTGCGAGATCCATGTTGCTAAATATGCTGAAATATTCGGATTGACCTCTGCGGAAGCCAGTAAGGATATACGGCAGGCATTGAAGAGTTTCGCGGGGAAGGAAGTGGTTTTTTATCGCCCTGAAGAGGATGCCGGCGATGAAAAAGGCTATGAATCTTTTCCTTGGTTTATCAAACGTGCGCACAGTCCATCCAGAGGGCTTTACAGTGTACATATCAACCCATATCTCATTCCCTTCTTTATCGGGTTACAGAACCGGTTTACGCAGTTTCGGCTTAGTGAAACAAAAGAAATCACCAATCCGTATGCCATGCGTTTATACGAATCCCTGTGTCAGTATCGTAAGCCGGATGGCTCAGGCATCGTCTCTCTGAAAATCGACTGGATCATAGAGCGTTACCAGCTGCCTCAAAGTTACCAGCGTATGCCTGACTTCCGCCGCCGCTTCCTGCAGGTCTGTGTTAATGAGATCAACAGCAGAACTCCAATGCGCCTCTCATACATTGAGAAAAAGAAAGGCCGCCAGACGACTCATATCGTATTTTCCTTCCGCGATATCACTTCCATGACGACAGGATAGTCTGAGGGTTATCTGTCACAGATTTGAGGGTGGTTCGTCACATTTGTTCTGACCTACTGAGGGTAATTTGTCACAGTTTTGCTGTTTCCTTCAGCCTGCATGGATTTTCTCATACTTTTTGAACTGTAATTTTTAAGGAAGCCAAATTTGAGGGCAGTTTGTCACAGTTGATTTCCTTCTCTTTCCCTTCGTCATGTGACTTGATATCGGGGGTTAGTTCGTCATCATTGATGAGGGTTGATTATCACAGTTTATTACTCTGAATTGGCTATCCGCGTGTGTACCTCTACCTGGAGTTTTTCCCACGGTGGATATTTCTTCTTGCGCTGAGCGTAAGAGCTATCTGACAGAACAGTTCTTCTTTGCTTCCTCGCCAGTTCGCTCGCTATGCTCGGTTACACGGCTGCGGCGAGCGCTAGTGATAATAAGTGACTGAGGTATGTGCTCTTCTTATCTCCTTTTGTAGTGTTGCTCTTATTTTAAACAACTTTGCGGTTTTTTGATGACTTTGCGATTTTGTTGTTGCTTTGCAGTAAATTGCAAGATTTAATAAAAAAACGCAAAGCAATGATTAAAGGATGTTCAGAATGAAACTCATGGAAACACTTAACCAGTGCATAAACGCTGGTCATGAAATGACGAAGGCTATCGCCATTGCACAGTTTAATGATGACAGCCCGGAAGCGAGGAAAATAACCCGGCGCTGGAGAATAGGTGAAGCAGCGGATTTAGTTGGGGTTTCTTCTCAGGCTATCAGAGATGCCGAGAAAGCAGGGCGACTACCGCACCCGGATATGGAAATTCGAGGACGGGTTGAGCAACGTGTTGGTTATACAATTGAACAAATTAATCATATGCGTGATGTGTTTGGTACGCGATTGCGACGTGCTGAAGACGTATTTCCACCGGTGATCGGGGTTGCTGCCCATAAAGGAGGCGTTTACAAAACCTCAGTTTCTGTTCATCTTGCTCAGGATCTGGCTCTGAAGGGGCTACGTGTTTTGCTCGTGGAAGGTAACGACCCCCAGGGAACAGCCTCAATGTATCACGGATGGGTACCAGATCTTCATATTCATGCAGAAGACACTCTCCTGCCTTTCTATCTTGGGGAAAAGGACGATGTCACTTATGCAATAAAGCCCACTTGCTGGCCGGGGCTTGACATTATTCCTTCCTGTCTGGCTCTGCACCGTATTGAAACTGAGTTAATGGGCAAATTTGATGAAGGTAAACTGCCCACCGATCCACACCTGATGCTCCGACTGGCCATTGAAACTGTTGCTCATGACTATGATGTCATAGTTATTGACAGCGCGCCTAACCTGGGTATCGGCACGATTAATGTCGTATGTGCTGGGGAAAG
>JADMIO010806440.1_pt1 | contig 75940 bp, 63 predicted proteins | sample 8958161 | NCBI WGS metagenome assembly JADMIO01 (sample SAMN16585339, study PRJNA669376) | soil metagenome | isolation source: Crop rotation soil | place: USA: Cullars Rotation, Alabama | collected 2011
CTTTCCCTGGTGCTGGATTTGTTGGAGGCGAAGATTCATGGCTCACCGCTTCATCAGCGTTTCGTCGAGGTTGAGCAGCACGTTGGAAACTGTCGTCCATGCCGCGAGCTCGGGCGCAGGCACGCTGGACGGCGGCGGATTCTCCGGATTGGCGATCAGGGCGGAGGCCTTGTCCGGCGCCGCCGCGAAATTAGCCAGCGCCTCATCGTGCAACGCCACGAGCGGCGACACCTCCGCGGCCGAGGGCGCACGGAACAGCACGTGCCGGAATCCCGCCTTCACCTTGTCTGCGGGGGTTTCGCCTTCCGTCACCATCAACCGCGCGAGTGCCTGCGCCGCCTCGACGTAAACCGGATCATTGAGCGTCACGAGCGCCTGCAGCGGCGTGTTGCTGCGATTGCGGCGGAGCGTGCAAACCTCGCGGTTCGGCGCGTCGAAGGCGACCATCGAGGGATACGGGCTGCTGCGCCGCCATTCCGTGTAGAGCGCACGCCGCAGCCGATCTTCGCCCGCGCTCGTCTTCCAATCCAAGGTGGAGCCGAAGGCCGCGCTCAGGCCGGAGTTCGGTTGATACGGCCGCGTCGACGGCCCGTGCATTTTCGCGCTGAGCAACCCGCTCACTGCGAGCGCCTGATCGCGCACCACCTCGGCCCCGAGCCGGAAGCGCGGCCCGCGCGAGACCAGCCGGTTCTCCGGATCGAGCTCGAGCGCCTTGGCCGTCACCCGCGAACTCTGCCGGTAGGCGGCGGAGGTCACGAGCGTCTTGAGAAAACGTTTCGTATTCCACCCTCCGTCGATCATTTCGCCCGCGAGCCAATCGAGCAGCTCCGGATGCGACGGCACCTCGCCCTGCGAGCCAAACTCTTCCGTCGTCCGCACGATCCCGATTCCAAAAATCGCCTCCCACAGCCGGTTCGCCTGCACCCGCGCCGTCAACGGATTCTCCGGGCTCACCAGCCAGCGCGCAAGCGTCAGCCGGTTGACCGGTGCGCCCGCGGGCAGCGGCGGGAAAACTGCGGGCACGCCGCCGGACACTTCGTCGCCGAGCGCGAGATAACTGCCGCGCAATTGGACATGCGTCGTGCGCTGCTGCGTCACCGGCAGCTCGCGCATGATCGGGGTCGTTTGAATCACCATGTCGTCGAGGGTCTGCTGCAACGTCGCGGCGCGTTTCTGCTCGGCGCGGAATTCCGGCGCGATTTCGCGCACATAATAATCGAGCAACTTCTCCTGCTCGGTTGCATCCCGGGTCGCCTCCGCTTTCGCCAGCGCGGCCAGTTCCAGCGGCGGCATTCGCAGGAGATCATGGGCGCGCGCATCGGCTGTCACGCCGATGCGAAAATGCGCCAGCGTCGCCTTCGGCAGATCCGCGCGGTGATCGATCGTGAGCACCAGCGACTCGCCCGGTTGGAGCACGAACGGTTTTTCCGGTTCGATCGCGAGCGCGTGACCGCGCTCCGTCGCCCCGGCAACGCCCCAGCCCTTTTTGGCGGCGCCTGGCTTGTGGTGGTTGGGGATGCGCGGTTCCTGATCGGCGATGACGAGCGATTCGTCGAAATCCGCCTGCGCAAAATCCGCCGTGGCCCGCGCGAGCTTCATGTCGCGCGGATCCGCGGGGAGGATCGTGCGGCTTGGTTTCGGCGCGTCACGACCCAGCGTTTCCCACACCGGCTCGTGCTGCTCGTCGAGCAGCACGACCTTCAATCCGCTCGGCGTCGGGTCGAGTCCCGTGCGACCCCACATCACGATCCGGTCCAACGGCAGCGTCGCGCCGAGGTCGACCTCCCACCAGGGATTGTCGCTGCTCTCGGTGAGGCTGATCGAGTTTTTTTCCACCTCCCCCTCCGTCACGCCGTCGATCGCGCGTGACGCGACCGCGCCCTCGGCGGTCGAGCTTTGCGTGGCCTTGCCGTGCAGCGCGACGTTCGCCCCGCCGCTGAAAACCTCGAGCTCGGCGAGCGGGATGGTGCGGTTGGCGCCGGGGAACTCCACCCGAACGAAGCGCGCGCGTCGAAACGCCTCCGCCGGTCGGATCGCAGCGCGCACGCGCGTCACGACAAAATTTCCCTCCGCCCCGGCGCCGGCGCCCACGCCTTCCGGCGGTTCCAGCGGCAACGATTCGATCCGCAGCGCCGTGATGGTTTCGCCCGCGGGCGAGGGCAGCTCGATAAAGTAGGTGTCCAGCTCCTTCGCCGCGGTGACATGCACGCGGCCATCGGCATCGGCCGCAATCTCCGCGCCCTTGGTCGATTTGACGGATGCGGGCTGCGCGACCCGCCACGCGAGCGTCGTCGGAAATTCGCGCGCCCACGTTTGCGCCGCAGCGGCGTGCGCGCCTTTCGCCATGCGCATCTTCGCGACGAGCGCCGCAATCTCCCTGGTCGCGGCGTCGCGCTCCCGCTGTTGCGCCTCCGTGTAAAACTCGGCCAGCGGCCACTCGTCGTTCCGATCGGCGTCCTCGCTTTGGTTGAAGATCGCATAGAGCTGGAAGTATTCCTTCTGCGTCAGCGGATCATATTTGTGCGTGTGACATTGCGCGCACGCCATCGAGGTGCCCATCCAGACGGCCATGGTCGTGTTCACGCGATCCACGACCGCGACGCTGCGGAACTCCTCGTCGACGGTGCCGCCCTCAGTGTTGTTCATCGTATTGCGATGAAAACCCGTCGCGTAGATCTGCTCGGGGGTCGGGTTCGGCAACAGATCGCCGGCGAGTTGCTCCACCGTGAATTGATCAAAAGGAACGTTGCGGTTGAAGGCGTCGATCACGGTGTCGCGGTAGCGCCAGATGCTGCGCGGCTGATCGTCGGCGTAGCCCTTGGAATCGGCGTAGCGCGCGAGATCGAGCCACAGCCGCGCCCAGTGTTCTCCGTAGGCCGGCTTGGCGAGCTGCCGATCGACGAACCGTTCGTAGGCGTCGGCCGCGCGGTCGCGGATGAACGCGTCCGCTTCCTCCAGCGTCGGCGGCAGCCCCGTAAGATCGAGCGCGACCCGCCGGGCGAGCGTGGCGCGGTCGGCTTCGGGCTGCGGCCGCAGGTTCGCGTCCTCGAGTTTCGCGAGGATAAAGCGATCGATCGGGCCGCGCGGCCACACGGTGTCCTTCACCGCCGGCGGCGCGGTGCGCCGCGGCTTTTCATAGGACCAGTGTTGCGCGTAGGTCGCGCCCTCGCCGATCCAACGCTTGAGCAGATCGATTTCCTGCGCCGAGAGCGCCTTGCCGGTCTTGAGCGGCGGCATGCGATCCTCCTCGTCGTCGGTCGTGATGCGTGTCACGAGTTCGCTTTGCTCCGGATGCCCCGGCGTGATGGCCGTCCGGCCGCCGAGATTCTCGAGCGCGCCGGCGCGCAAATCGAGGCGCAAGCCGTGATCGCCGCCCTTGCGCTCATGTTCGTCGGGCCCATGGCAGCGGATGCACTTCGTGAAAAGGATCGGCCGGATATCACGATTGAAATCGACCGGCGCGGCCGCAGCCGTGATCGGCAGGAGCAGCCAGACAGGAAAGCGGAAACGAGCGACGAAAGTCACGATGGGAGGGTCAGCGTGCGAAAGCTCGTCCAAGGAAAAGCGCGCCGGCACGCGCGTCAACGGCCGCGCATTTTTTGAAAATGAATATTCGCGCCCGATCGTCGCGTGGTGGTCGCGCGCGGCGCGCCGCCACGCTCGCGTTGACCGCGCCCGCCTCGTGCGTTCTGCTCGGTTCACCCCATGAGTTCCCCCGCCCACACTCCCCCGAGCCAGCGGCTCGTGTCGCTCGATGCGCTCCGCGGCTTCGACATGTTCTGGATCCTCGGCGGCGACGCGCTGGTCTACGCGCTGGCGCGGACTTGGAAGATCGCGCCGTTCCGGGTGCTCGGCGATCAGCTCGAACACGTGCCGTGGGCGGGCGTGCATGCCTACGATCTGATCTTTCCCTTGTTCGTGTTCCTGTCGGGCGCGTCGATGGCGTTCGCGCTCAACCGCATCATCGCCGAACAGGGGCGCGGCGCCGCGGTGAAACGTGTGCTCGTGCGCTCGCTCATCCTGTTTCTCATCGCGCTTTTCTACAGTGGCGGGTTCCGATCCGAGTGGCCCGACATGCGGCTCCTGGGCGTCGTCAACCGCATCGCCCTCGCCTACGCCGGCGCCGGCTTGCTCTTTATCTACCTGCGGCCACGCGGGCTCGCGATCGCGACGGGCGTGATCCTCGTCGGGTATTGGGCGTTGATGACGTTCGTCCCGATCCGGGACATCGCCCTCGACAAGGACGCGATGATCGCGCGCTTCGGGCCGAAACCCACGCGCGAGCAGGTGCACCAGGCCTATGAGGCCACGACGGCGCGGGTCACCGGCCACTATGAACCCGGCCTGAACGTCTCCAATCATTTCGATTTCGAACACCTGCCGGGCCGGCTCTACGACGTCTATTGGGATCCGGAAGGCATTCTCAGCACGATTCCGGCCGTCGCGTCGTGCCTGCTCGGCGTGCTCGCGGGCCTCGTGCTGCGCCGGAGCGATCTGACCGAGATGAAAAGAGTCCAGTGGCTCGCGATCGGCGGCGTGGCGTTGCTGGCGCTTGGCTTCCTGTGGGGCCTGCAGTTCCCGCTCGTGAAAAAAATCTGGACCTCCTCGTTCGTGCTCGTCGCCGGCGGCTGGAGCGCGCTGCTGCTCGCGACCTTCTACTACGTGATCGACGTCCGCCAGTCGCGCTGGTGGTGCCCGGCGTTCGTGTGGATCGGCATGAACCCGATCACGCTGTATGTCGTGAAGGGCAACCTGATCGGCTTCCCCGCGCAGGCGCAGCGGTTCGTCGGCGGCAGCATCAAGGTTTTTTTTGAACATCACATCACCGCCGGGGCGGGCGACGTCGTGATCACCGCCGTTTCGCTCGGGCTGGTGATCCTGCTCGCGTGGTTCCTCCACTCGCGGAAGATTTTCCTGCGGGTCTGACCGGCGCCCCTGCCCCCGATGGCCGCGAAGAAATCCGCCGACCAGTGGTTCGCCGAATACGGCGAAAGCCACCAGGATGACACGAACGAGCTCATCCACTGGATTTGCGTGCCGCTGATTTTTTTCTGCGTGCTCGGCTTCGTCTCGGCGATTCCCGTGCCGGCGGCCTGGCTGCAGGTCGCGCCGTGGTTCAGCTGGTCGCTCATCGCGATCGCGGGCGCCTGCGGATTCTACCTGCGGCTGTCGGTGCGACTGAGCGCAGGCCTGCTGTTTTTCATGTCGGTTTGTTACACCGGCATCGTCCTGCTCGAGCTGTTCGCACCGTGGCCGGTGGGGAAAATCTGCGCGGTGGTCTTCGTGCTCGCGTGGATCGGCCAGTTCATCGGCCACCAGATCGAGGGCAAGAAGCCGTCGTTCTTCAAGGACGTGGTCTTTCTCCTCATCGGTCCCGCGTGGCTGATGAGCATGGTCTACAAAAAATTCGGCCAGAAATACTGATGCGTGCGCGCCGGTTGCTGTTGGCCTGGTCCCTTGCGTTGCTCGTTTCGCACGCGCGGTCCGCACCGCACACCGAAGTTTCGATCCGCGGGGAAAAATTCCTGGTCAACGGCCAGCCCACTTACGCCGGGCGCACGTGGAACGGCGTTTCGATCGAGGGCCGGCTGATGAATTCGCGGATGGTGCAGGGCGTCTTCGACGACCTCAATCCCGCCACCCGCTCGCGCTGGGTTTATCCCGAGGGCAAAGCGTGGGACGCCGACCGCAACACGTCCGAGTTCATCGCGGCGATGCCCGAGTGGAAACGCCACGGGCTGCTCGCCTTCACGCTCAACCTCCAGGGCGGCAGCCCCGAGGGTTATTCGAAGAGCCAGCCATGGAATAACCCGGCGTTCGCCGCCGACGGCACGCTGCGCGCCGACTACGCCGCCCGGGCCGCGCGCATCCTCGATCGCGCGGACGAACTCGGCATGGTCGTCATCCTCGGGCTGTTTTATTTCGGGCAGGACGAACGGCTCGCGGATGAGGCCGCCGTGATTCACGCCGTCGACCAGACGATCGACTGGCTGTTCGCCCATGGCTGGCGGCATGTGCTCGTCGAAATCAACAACGAGACGACCAACAACTACGACCATGCGATCCTGCGGCCCGCGCGGGTCGGCGAGCTGATCACGCGCGTGCGCGAGCGGACGAGTGGCGGGCGGCGATTTCTCGTCGGCACGAGTTTCACGGGGCGTAAAGTGCCCGATGACGGCGTCATCAAGGTTTCGGATTTCGCACTGCTGCACGGCAACGGTGCGACGTCGAATCCCGCGCTCATCACGCAAATGGTGCAGCAGACCCGCGCGTTGCCCTCCTGGCGACCAATGCCGATCCTCTTCAACGAGGACGATCACTTCGATTTCGATCAACCGGAGAACAACTTCACGGCCGCGGTGCGCGCCGGCGCGTCGTGGGGCTATTTCGACTACCGGATGAAGGACGAGGATTTCGTGGACGGTTACCAAAGCGTGCCGGTCGACTGGGGCATCCGATCCGCGCGCAAGCGGGCGTTCTTCGCGAAGCTCCGCGAGATCACGGGCGGATTTGACGCGAAGTAACGAAAAGGTGGGCGCCGATTTCCCCAGCGGCGACGGGCGACGGTAGGGAAACCGGCGCCCACCAACGCCGCATTTACGGCGCCTGCTTCGCCGGCGCCTCATAGCCCAGCGGGACGCGCACGCGCACGTCGACGGGCTTGCCATTCTGCGTCGGTGGCACGAACAGCCAGCGGCTCACGGCGGTCGCCGCCGCCCAGCCAAAATCCTCGCGCGTCGCCGAGGCGACCCGCGGCAACTGCACGCGGCCCGCGCGATCGACGATGACTTCGATCTCCGCTTCCGCCGAGGCATGTTCATTCACCATCGCTTCGGGAATCGCGGGCGCCACCTGGTAGCGCGGCTTGAGTCCCGCATCGAGCGAGGCCGGCCCTTCCACGATCGCCGCGGGATTTTTTTGGAGAGCGGCGAGCAGGCGCGTCCCGGATTCGCCCGGCGTGGAATCACCCTCGCGCAAATCGAAGGCGTGGGTTTTCGCCAGCATCGTCCACGTGGGCTTGCCGTCCTTCTTCGCCGGCGTGAACTGACACGCCGCGATCATCGCGGTCGCCGCCGCCCCGAATTCCGGCCCGGTTGCTTCCTGCACTTCAATCCGGCGGGTGTGCCCCAGCGGATCGATGAGGAACACCACCGTGGCCGAACCCCCCTGGCTTTTCTTCGCCGACTCGAACGGATAAACCGCCGGCGCCGATATCTTCATCTCGGGCGGCTTGTCGTATTGGAACTCCGCCGGATACGTCTTCGGCGACACACTCGGCGCCGCGAAGGCCTTCGCAACGCGGGTGTTGGCCGTCCGCGCCACCTTGAAATGAAACACCAGATCGACCCGCGCGGCGACGGGCTGGCCGGCTTTCGTCGCGGGCTTGAATTTCCACTTGAGCGCCGCATCGACCGCGGCCGCCTCGAATTCCGAATGCGGGGAGAAACTCACCCGCGCTTCATGGGCGTCGCCCGCCGCGTCGACGAGCACATCCAGCTTCACGTCGCCCGCGATCGCCTGGGTGAGCACGGTCGTGGGATAATCAGGCTTCACTTCCTTGCTGGCCTTGGGGCCATGTTCAAAATCGCCGGCCCGCGGGGTCGCGTCGACCGAGACCGAACCGCGCACGCTGCCCAGCCCCACGGCGCCCGGAGTCATGCGATCGGGCGTCACTGGATTGAGCAACGACTCCGGTGTCGGCGGCGGCGTGGTGGTCGTGGGGGCTCCCGCCGGAGTTTGGGCGGCAAGCCAGGGGGTGGCGCACGCGAAAGCGAAAAGCGCCGTGAGCGGAAGGCGGAGTTTCATGGGGGTTCGTAATTCGGTTGTGGTCGAATCCACCGGCGCGACCTCCAGCGCCGAACAGAACCCCGAGTTGAGCGTCGAATCCCCCGCGTGAAAAGAACGAATGCGCGCCCGGACCCGGGCGCGCATCCGATCAATCCGGTCGCGGCGGTTACTTTTCCGACTCGTCGACGACGATCGTGCGGGTGCCGCGGCCGCTGCGCCAGAACTGCACGCGCACTTTCGGGCCTTTGATTTCCTCGCTGAGCTTGACCGCATCCTCGACGTTCGTCGCCGTGCGGCCATCCAGCGAAAGGATGACGTCGCCCTCGCGGAGCCCGGCACGCGACGACGGGCCGTCGGGGGCCACGCTCGTCACGACCACGCCTTCGTAGCGCTTCGGGAGGTTGAGCTCGCTGCGGACCTCGTTGGTCAATTCACCGATCGAAACGTCGTCGAGCACGCCTTCGCTGCTGCCGCCGATCGAACGATCATCGCCGGCAAAAACCTGGTCGGTCAACGTGCCGAGCTTCGCCTTGGTCGTCTCGGTCTTGCCGTCGCGCACGTAGGTGAGCTTCACCTCGGTGCCCGGCGCCAGCCGCGAGATCATGAGCGAGAGATAACGGTTGTCGCGGACATCGACGCCGTCGACCTGCGTGACGATGTCGCCGTTCTTGAGCCCGGCCTTCTCCGCCGCGGTGCCCTTGCGCACCTCGTTGATCAACGCGCCCTGCGAAACCTTGAACATCGACGACAGCTCCTGATCGAGCGGCTGCGTGTCGACGCCAAGATAGGCACGCTCGACCTTGCCTTTCGTCACGAGCTGCTCGGCGATCAACCGCGCCTGGTTGATCGGAATCGCGAAGCCCACGCCATTGAATCCGCCGGTGCGGCTGAGGATCGCGGTGTTGATGCCGACGACGCGGCCGTCGGTGTCGAAGAGCGCGCCACCGGAATTGCCCGGATTGATCGCGGCGTCCGTCTGGATGAAATCCTCGTAGGTCTCGATGCCGAAGCCGCCGCGGCTGAGCGCGCTGACGATGCCGCGGCTCACCGACTGGCCGACGCCGAACGGATTGCCGATCGCGAGCACCGTGTCGCCGATCTCCAGCTTGTCGCTGTCGCCGAGCGTCGCGGCCGGCAGGCCGGTCGCGTCGATTTTGATCACGGCAACGTCCGCCTTGGGATCGCGGCCGATGACGGTGGCCTTGAACTCGCGGCGTGGTTCGCCGAACGCGACCTTCACTTCGTCGGCGCCCTCGACGACGTGGTTGTTGGTGAGGACATAGCCGTCGGGCGTGACGATGATGCCGGAGCCCAAACCGTTTTGGACCTGGTCAGGCATGCGACCGCGGTTGGCTGAGTCCGGAATCCCGAAACGGCGGCGGACCGCCGGATCGTCGAAAAACGAATCCATGTCGCCGCGGGAGGCTTTGACTTTCTTGGACGTGAAAACGTAGACGACGCTCGGCGCGGTCTTTTTCACGACGGAGGAATAACTCACGCGCTCGGTGACGTCGCGGTTGACGACCTTGCCGTCGGTCTGGAATTTCGGCGTCGGATGCGTTTCGAGTTTTTCTGCGCCCCACAGCGCGAGGCCGGCGAGGGCGGCCGCGATCACCGCGGCGCGGAACATATGGTTTCGTTTCATGGCTTAAATTTCGGGAGATGAATTTGACCGTTGAAGGGAGGAAAGTGCGGTGGGCGCTCTGACTTTTTTCGCGGCGACAGGTTCCCTCCCCGGCCGGAGGTTCAACTCCGGCTGCCAGAACGAGTAAAAGCAAAAACCGGCCGTTCGCAACAGGCGGCGGCCGGGCTGACCGCTCCGGAGTCAACCGATCGCGCGCAAGGCGCGTCACCTCCTGAGCGCCACCGCCGCGCGTTTTTGTCTAGCGGGCGGAAAAAAACGCACCCGTCGTTTCTGCTCTCGCGGGAGAAAAGAAAGCCCTCCCGCGATCAGGAGGGCAAAGCGGGAGAGGGTTACCGCCTGGCTCCCCCATCAATTAGCGGCCGCGACCGAAACGTTCGCGGAAGTGCTGCCGCATCTGCCGGACGCGCTGTTGCTGCTGCTCACTCAGCACGCCGCGCATTTCGGCGCGCGCCGTCTGCAGCGTCTCGCGAAGCTTCGCGCGTTTCTGTTCCGGCGTGAGGGTGGAGTCGCCGCGGATTCCCTGGACCTGCGTGCGGATTTTTTCGCGCTCGGCCCGGAGCTGCGTGACCTGATCGGCGGAGAGCCCGAGCCGGTGGACGATGCGTTCGCGCATGGCGTGGCGGCGAACCAGCAGCGCCCGGAGGCGCGGGTGTTTCGCGGCGGCGGGCGAAGCGGCATCGCCGGCGGTGAGCAGGGGAAGCGCGACCGTGGCGAGGCCGACGGCGAGCAGCGTGGTGCGGGTGAACGATTTCATCGGGGTGGAAATTGGAGCGTTGGAGTTCGCGAGCAGTGACGTTCCGGCGGGCCGTTGGTTACGCCGCACGGGGGTCAGACGTCGATCGCCACGACTTCGTGCGCGAGGATGGACGGCACCGCCAGCTCGAGCCATTCGCCCGATTGGCGGGCGGCCGGCGTCGTTCCGCCCACGAGCAATCGCGTGCTTCTGGCTCGGACACCTTCCGGCAGCCGCACGCGCACCTTTTGTTCGCCGATCGGGATCAACTCCCGGATCGGGCCCTTCATCATCATGGGGTTCGTGAGATTCACGAGGTGCACGGCGAGCGAGGACTTCTGTCGCCAGAGGGTAACGTCGATCACGCCGGGGCCACGCACCTCGACCGGCGCCGGCTCGTTCGTCGCCCACGCGACGGCGTTGCGCAGCAGCTTGCCGTGATCCAGATCGAGAATTTCCCAGAACGTGCGATCGATGTCCCAGGGAAAATAAACCACGCGGCCGCCCGCGCCGCCGATCTCACGCAGGAAAACCTGCGGGATGTCTGTCCGCGGCGTGCGCGCGAACACCTTTTCCATCGGCAGATCCGGATAGCTCGGGATCAGCGTGAGCGGCGCCAGGGTGGAGTTTTCCTGCGGCGTGAGGTCGACGCGCCACACGCCGTGCACGATCCGCGGCGCATCCTCGAGTCCGGCGAGCAGCGGGTGATTTTTTGTGCGCTCGTGTTCGAGCGTGAGATAGGCGTTGTGCATCGGGCCTTCCGTGTTGCCCGCGAAGCTCGCGCCAAAAAGATCCGCGAGGCCGAAGTCCTTTCGCTTCACGCCCCACTCGTCGTAGAGCGAGGTCTCGGACGTGGCGACAATCCCGCCCCCGCGCGCGACGAATTGCCGGAGCTGCTCGCACTGCGCTTCCGAGAGCGCGGCGACATTGGGCAGGATGAGGGTCTTAAACGGCGCGAGGTGCTCCGCATCGAGCAGCCGATCGTGCACCATCTCAAACGGCACGCGGGCTTCGATCAGCGCATGATACCAGCCGAGCCCGGCGTCCTCGACGCTCTCACGTGCCCGTTCGCCGCGGAAAAACCACGTCGTCTGCTGCGAGTAGACGATCGCGATGCGCGCCAGCGGCCGCTCGTTGCGCAGATACTTTTCGTGGGCAGCGCACCATGTGTAGAGTTCCTCCACCGGTTTGAGCCACCGCGGATCGTTGATGCTGCCGGCGAATTTCGTGAACCACGGCCGCATGCCGTTCGCGATGCCATCGATCGCCCACAGGCGGATCTCCTCGGCGTTCTGCACCGAGTCCTTCCAGCGATACGGCTCCTCGAGCCCGACGCTGAAAATGCCGACGATCGGCTTGCGGGCCATCGTGGAGCGAAATTCCTTCGCGCTGCGGCCATTGGCCCACGGCGGCATCACCCCGCGTCGCGCCTGCCGATCGGCCATGAGCGTCGGCGCGAGCTCGCCGATGCGCTTCATATCGAGTGGGCCGGTCGCGCCACCCGCCGTGTTGGGGATCACGCACGCGTCGGGATTGATCGCGCGCACGGCCGCATCCCATTTCTGCCAGAGCGCGAACAGTCTTTTCTGCCGCCAAAGAATGTAGGCGCGCGTCGCGGGATCCTGCGGGTTGTTCGTGCTGCGCGGCAGCTCGAAGCCGGACGCGTCGTGAAAATTCTTCCGGCAATGCTCGCAGTAACACGTGCCCGACCCGTCCCAGCGATTGATGAAGATGCCGTCGGGTTTGTAGCGCGTGACGATCTCGCGCTTCACCTCGGTCATGAAATCGAAGTTGTAGGGCCCGAGCCCGCAGGTGACCCACATCTCGGGCGAAGCCCAGTGGCGGCGCCGCTTCCCGTCGGCCGTGACGTGAATCCAATCCGGATGCGCCGCTTCGACGTCATCGTAGGTCGCATGCGGATCGGTGCGCGCGATGACGACCATCCCGAGCTTGCGACAGCCCGCGATGAGATCGCCGAGCACATCGCGAGCGCCGAGCCACGCGCTGCGATGGTGAAACGGGATCGTCGTCGGATAATACGCCACGCAACCGCCGCCGCTGAGGCAGACCGCGTCGGATTTCGTGCGGGCGAAGTAGTCGAGCCAGAATTGCAGATCGAATTTTCCCGGATCGTTCTCGACGAGCGTGAGCTGCGCCCAGCGCATCGGCCGGTCAATCCACGAGGGCGCGGGCGGCAGCGCGCCAGCGCCCGTGATGGGCGGAGTCGATTCCGCTGCTCGGGCGCAGCGCAGGGAAACTTCGCCGAGCGTGACGGCTGCGCCGGCGACCGCGGTGGTTTTGAGGAAATCGCGACGCGTCGAAGGAGGCATGAGCGGGCGGGGTTGGGTTGTTGCTAGCGCGCGAGCCGGCGGCCGCAATGGCGGAGTTACCCTCTCGTCACGTCCCTCGGCGCGTGTCCCATCCGAGGATGTAACGTATTACGTTACAAACGGGCTTCACCCGGCGGCGCCCTCCCGGGAAAAAGTGTCACGTAATACGTGACACTTTCAGCGGGGCATTTCCGGGCTGGAACCGGCCCGACAGTCGTGCGTCAGTGTGTGGGCCCATGCGTTACCCCTTCCGTCGCCGGCTCGCACGCGTCGCATCCGCTTTCCTTCCGCTGCTGGTCAACCTCGTCCTTCGCGCGCAAGGCACGATCACGCTCCAACTCCAGGACTACGCATCCGCGCCGATCACAGGGCTCAACAACTCCAGCGAGAACTCCGTCTATCTCGCCCGCGTCAATTTTCTCCGCGAGGAACCCGGCACGAGCCTCAACCGCTTCTTCATCTGCGATCTCAACGGGAAGCTCTACCTTCTCGACAAGACGACGCGCCAGTTCACGACCTACCTCGATTTCAACCGCAACACCACCGAGACGCCCGGCGTGACCGGGCTCTTTCCTGCCTTCACCCGCGCCGGCGGTTACGCGAACGGGCTCGTGACGTTCCAATTCGATCCGGAATACCGCACGGCCGGCAGCCCGAACTTCGGCAAGTTCTACACGGTGCACATCGAGACCGACACGAACGATGGCGCGGCGGCGCGCCTGCCGAACGCCTCCGCGTTTCCGGGTTTCAGCAACGCGTCCACCTACGCCGCGACCAGCGTGAACGAAGCCCCTGGCACCGACGGCACCAACACGCGCCAGGCCGTGCTGATCGAATGGCAGGACACGAATCCGACCAACACGACGTTCGAGGGCACCGCGCGCGAATTGCTACGCATCGAGTTCAATGGCCGCATTCACCCGATGGGCGATCTGCTGTTCAATCCGCTCGCGACGAACTCGTCGCACCCCGACTGGCGCAAACTCTACCTCGCAGTCGGCGACGGCGGCGCCGGCGAACAAAACAACGCCACGCTCCATGCCACGCCGCAGCGGCTCGACGTGCTGCAGGGAAAAATCCTGCGCATCTCGCCGGATGCGCCCGGCAGCGGCTCGCTGCGCTACACGATTCCCACAGATAACCCGTTTGTCGGCTCCGTGCTCTCGCCCGCCCCACGCACCGAAATTTACGCCTACGGTTTTCGCAACTGTCACCGGATCACGTTCGATCCACCAACCGGGCTGATGCTGGAGACCGACATCGGTTTCCACACGTGGGAGGAAGTGAACATCATCCGGCGTGGCGCGAACTACGGCTACGCCGATCGCGAGGGCACCGAGGTGCTCAACACGGTCACCGGCTTCGCCGCCGGCCCGCTGCCCGCCGACGATGCGACGAAAAACTACGTTTACCCCGTCATCCAATATCCGCACAGCGCCGCGCTCGGCGTGGGTGACGCGATTGCGGGCGGTTTTGTTTATCGCGGCACGCGGCTGCCGCAGCTCCAGGGAAAATTCATCTTCGGCGACATCACGACCGGCAAACTCTTCTACGCCGATCTCGCCGCGATGGTGGCGGCCGACGATGGCAACCCTGCCACGCTCGCGCCGTTTTACCCGATCGAGATCGTCTGGAACAGCCCGCGCATCTCGGTTGTCGCCGGCACCGTGCTCCGCTACGATCGCATGTATGAGATCGTCGCCGACGAATATCACGCGCGCGGCGGTCCGCTCAACACCCTGCCCGGCTCCGCCGCCGTTTCCGATCTCACGGGTGGCGGCCGCGCGGATATCCGGCTCGCGGTCGACAACGCCGGCGAGCTCTACGTCCTCAGCAAGAGCGACGGCATGATTCGGTATTTTTCCGATCCTTTCCTCGCCACCGTCGCGCCGGTTATTTCGAAGCAGCCCTCCGCCCAAACGATCGCCGCCGGCGGCACGGTGGCGTTCACCGTCGAGGCGAGTGGCGCGGCGGGTTACCAGTGGAAACGCAACACCACGGCCATCAGCGGCGCGACGAACGCCACCTACACGCTCACGAACGCCGCCGTCACCGACGCCGGCAGCTACAGCGTCGACGTCATCAATGCCGCGGGCACCACCACGAGCAACGCCGCGACGCTGACCGTTTCCGCCACCACCGATCCCGGGCATCTCACGAATCTCTCGATCCGCTCCAACGCCGGGACGGGCTCCGCGACGTTAACCGTCGGCTTCGTGCTCGACGGGTCGAGCGGCGCGAGTTTTGCGCGCCGGTTGTTGCTGCGCGGCGTCGGACCGTCGCTCGCGCAATTCGGCGTCGGTGGTTCGCTGCCCGACCCGAAGCTCTTCCTCTATCGCGACACCACGCTCATTGCGTCGGCCGACAACTGGTCCGATCCGTTCCCGGGCGCGAGCGACGGATTCTCGGCGCCGTTCGGCGCGTTCAAGCTCGTGCCCGCCACGCCCGACGCTGCGTTGATTCAAGACGCGTTGCCACGCGGCGCCTACTCCGTGCAGGTCTCGAGCGCCGTGGCGGGCCAGTCCGGTTCCGCCCTCGCGGAAATCTATGACACGCCGGGAGCGGCCACGGGTTTTCGGCAGCTCATCAACGTCTCCGCGCGCACGACCGCCGGCCCCGGCGACAACACGCTCATCGCGGGCTTCGTCATCGGTGGCGCCACGGCGCGCACCGTGCTCGTCCGCGCGGCCGGCCCCGTGCTCACCACGTTCAACGTCACCGGCGTCCTGGCTGATCCGAAACTCGCGCTTTATCGCGGCAGTGAAAAAATCGCGGAGAGCGACAACTGGCAGACGAGCCCAGAGCTGGTGAACACGTTCAACTCCGTGGGCGCATTCCACTTCAACGCCCGCTCCAAGGACGCCGTGCTCTACCTCACGCTGCCGCCCGGCGACTACACGGCGCAGGTCACTCCTTCGACCAGCTCAGGGCAGGCGGGCGCGACAACGGGTATCGCGCTCGTGGAGGTCTACGTGCTGCCTTGAAGTAGCCACGAGCGTGAGCGAGTGAGATTCGCCCACGTCCACTCGCTCACGCTCGTGGCTACCCACCGGATTGGCTGCCCACCGGATTATTTTGCCCGCGCGGCCTCGCCCGCCGTGCTCGTGGTAAACGAAAACGGGATCTGCGCGCGGGCCACGACCGGTTTGCCGCCCTGGCGCGGCCGCTCGTATTGCCAGGCAGCCGCCGCCTGCATGGCCGCGTAACCAAACGCCTCGTCGCTCGCCGACACGAGCCGCGGCAAACGCACGAAACCTTCCTCGTCGATCAACACCTCGATCCGCGCGGTGCCGGCGGTCGCGCCGGTGGGCGCCGTCACCGGAAACACCGCGGGCCGCCGCGAGATGGGGGCGATCGGAGCATCCAGCGCCGCCAGCGAAATAATCCGCTCCGGATGTTTCCGCTCGAGCGTGAGCAACGGATCCCCCGGATCGAAGCGCCCGGGCTCGAGATCGAATTTCTTCTCGAAGACAAAGAGATGCGGGACCGGCTTCCCCTCCCGCCGCGCCGGATCGAAAACGAAACCCTCCAGCGCGGCCGCGAGTGCGCGACCGAACTCCGGTTTGTCCGCCGCCAGGATTTTCACGCTGGTCACCTGCCCGCGCGTGTCCACGGCCGCCACCGCCTTGGCGTTGCCGGTCACGCCCGCGCGGCGCAGCGCATAGGGATAGACGATCGCCTGCGCGCCGCGGATTTTCGCCGGCGTGTCGAAGCGCAGATCCGGCCGCAGCTTCGTTTGATCGACGTCCTCGTGATATTCGAATGCCTCCCGGACCGCCCCGCGGGTGTAATAGTGAAACGTGGTGCGCAATCCCTCCGCCGCCACCGGCTCGCCGTCGAGCGTGGCCGGCGCGTATTTCCATTCGTGCAGCGCGGCGATGGCCGTCGCGTCGAAGGCGGGATTCGTCGAGGTAACCACCACGGGGTTCTGCACCGCGCCTTTCGCATCGACGTCGTAGCTCAAGGTCACGTCGGCCTCCATCCGGCTGTCGTTGAGCTCCGGCGGATAGCCGAGCGACGACTTCGAAATGATTTTCGGCGGCACGCGTTTGAAATAATCCGCCAGGAGCGGCTGGCAGAGCACTGGCACCGTCAGCGTCGCGGCCACCGCCCGGCCAGTCGCGCGCGCGGGAGCGAATCGCCATTTTTGCAGCGCCTCCCGCACCGCGGCATCGAGTGCTGCCTCCAGCGTCGCGGCCGGGGTGATCGCGGTGACGGCGCCCGCCGCGTCGAGCGCGAGCTGAAGGCGCACGACGTAAGGCTCCATCGCCTCGCCCGCCTTCGCCGTGACAAACACCGGCGCCACGGCGAGCAATCGCGGCGTGGCGTCGGGCTTTTTTTCGGCGGCTGATTTCGGATTGAAGATCACCGGCACCCAGACTTGTGCGGCGATGCGCTTCCGGCCCCGCATCGCCGGTTGGAAAAAGATCCAGCGGCCGGAGGCGGATTTGACCGCCTCGACGAACGGCGCGTGCGTGCCGTGGATGGTTTGCTCGACGGTCTTTTTGTCCGCGTCGACGTAACGCATCGCGATCACGTAGCCGGGCTCGGCCAGCGACCGCAGCTCGGCCGGGAAGTCCGGGTGCAACTTGGTGAAGGTCGACGGCAGCTTGTCCGTCGGCGGCATCGGCCGCAGCGACGCCGGATCGCCGACCATCACATCCTGCGCCGCCAAGCGCGCCGCCCCGATCAGGCTGAACGCGATCGCCAGCGCTACGAGCCGGCCGTGGGGATGCGGGGCGTTCATCGGCAGCAGACGATTAAGCGCACCCGGAGTCGGCGCAAGCACCGGGCGGTCTCGGACCGCTCATGGCGCCGCGAACCACGCCCGGTAAGTCCCCATGTGATAGAAGGGGTGACGGCGGAGGAAATCGGCGGCCTGGCGATTGGCGGCGGCCACTCCCAGCACCACCCCCACCAGCGCGATCGCGAGAAAGGCGCGACCGGTGTGGCGCCAGGCAGAACGCCTAAGCGCCGCGAGGACGATCCCGGCGCCGCCCGCGGCGAGCACCACCCAAGCGAGAAAACTCATGCCCGTGTAGTAATACGGCCACATCCGGTGATGCGCCCAGGTTTGGTATTTCAGCGTCAACCCCAGCATGAGATTGGGCGCGAACGCCGCAAAGACCAACGCCGCGATCATGCCGGCCGGCCGCACCCGCGACGGGTTGGCGGCTGGTTCGTCGGGTGCCATTCCGATCCATCCGATGACGCCGGCGAGCCCCGCCAGCATCACCGTGGCCGGCGTCGACCAGGCGGTGATGCGCTGCCACCATCCGCCGAACGACAGCCAGAGCGGGCCTCCGGGATCCGCCGTCCGCGCCAGCCAGCTATCGAAGCCCGGCAGGCCGCTGCCCGTGTAGGCGATCCAGGCGAAAATCGTTTCGCGCACGTTGGGCGACAGTCTTGCTCCCTCGTAAACCTCGTTCGTCGTCGCCGCCAGCGCCGCTCCGCGCAGCCACCACGACAGCGCGAGGTAGGCCGTGAGGATTGCACCGCAAAGCCCAAGCTCGCGCCCGATCGCCCTGACGCCCGCGCGTCCCTCGGAAATCCACCGCAGCCACGCCGGCCAGACGATGAACACCGCGTTGCCTTCATGCACCGCGAGCGCCACCGCAAACGCGACCATCAGGCCGCACCGGTTGAGCGCAGACGTCGGCCGCAGCGCCAGCGCGCCCATCACCCACACGCCCGCCCAGCCCAGCCAGAGCAGCGGAAAGGACAACAACGCCTGGTAGCCGATCGAAACGGGCACGGCCGCCGCGCTCCCTACAACAACCAGCCAGGCCGTCCGACTGCTCCGGCGCCAGGCCCACGCGAACCACGCCGCGGCGCCGACAGCGATCATGAACGCCATCAACCGAAGCAACGTATGGACCGCTTCCGACGGTTCACACATCACTCCCTCCAGCAGTTGGAATTTCAGATCCGCATAAATCCGGCCGATCCGGAAATCGTGCATCCGGATGGTGATCGCGTAGACCGGGCTCGTCAGCGCGTGAAAGATCGCCTCATCGTCCGCCGTGACGATCCGCAACCCGCTCGTGGTGGCGCCCAGGTTCAGCAACAGCGCCGTCGTAGCCGCCGCGAAAAAAAGGGATTCCATCGCCCGGCGTCGCGCGTGCATGCGGCGGGAGCATACCCTTGCCAGCGGTTTTGTTGTCAACCGCCCTCCAGCGTAACGGTGGGGCGGGCTTTAGGCCCGCCCTGGCAGGGATAAACCCAGCCCCACCATAATACTGCCCAACCGGGGAATTGACCGCGCGCCCCGCGCCCGGCTAACTCTCGCGTCTTATGTCCGCTGACTCCGCCACTCCCGCCACGTCCATGGATGCCATCGTGTCGCTCGCCAAGCGCCGCGGTTTCATCTTCCAGTCGTCCGAAATCTACGGCGGCCTCAACGGATTCTTCGACTACGGCCCGCTCGGCTCCGAGTTGAAGAAGAATATCCGCGACTGCTGGTGGAACGACATGGTCCGCCGCCGCGACGACATCGTCGGCCTCGAGTCGTCGATCATCATGCACCCGAAGGTGTGGGAAGCGTCCGGCCACGTCGCCGGGTTCACCGACCCGCTCGTGGACTGCAAAGTGAGCAAACAACGCTATCGGGCGGATCAGCTGTTTTTCGCGCCGGTGGTCGTCGATGGCAAAGTCGCCGGCTACGTCTCGGCACTCGAAAGCGAAAACACCGCCGGCGATCTCCAGGCCGCGGCGGAGAGCTTCAAACGCAAGAAGGCGCTGCAAGGCGCGCTCGCGCCGGTCATCGCGAAGGACATGACCGAGGCCCAGCCCGAAGAGATCGAAAAGATCCCCTCGCCCGCCACCGGCGAGCCCGGCTCGCTCACGCCGCCCCGCGCGTTCAACATGATGTTCGAGACGCACGTCGGCCCGCTGCGGGATTCGTCGGCCGTCGCCTACCTCCGTCCTGAGACGGCGCAGGGCATGTTCGTCGATTTCAAGAATGTCGTCGACACCGGTCGCGTGAAGCTGCCGTTCGGCATCGCGCAAATCGGCAAGTCGTTCCGCAACGAAATCACGCCGCGCAACTTCATCTTCCGCTCGCGCGAGTTCGAGCAGATGGAAATGGAATATTTCATCCACGAGGACGCCGACTGGTCCAAGTGCCACCAGGACTGGATCGAGTGGTGCCGCCAGTGGCTGATGTCCATCGGCCTGCCGGAGTCGCACCTCTCGCTCTACGCACACCCGAAGGAGAAGCTCGCGTTCTACTCGAAGGGCACGGTGGACATCATGTTCAAGTATCCCTTCGGCGTGCAGGAGCTCTGGGGCATCGCGGCCCGCGGCAACTACGATCTCGGCCAGCACGCGCAGGCCTCGGGCAAGCCGCAGGAAATTTTCGATGAAGCCTCGAAGAAAAAGTTCGTGCCGCACGTGATCGAGCCGGCCGTCGGCGTCGATCGCATTCTCCTCGCCGTGCTTTGCGCCGGCTACGCGGAAGAGGACGTGAAGGACGAGAAGGGCAACGTCGAGAAACGCACGGTGCTCCGGCTCTCGCCGCGCATCGCGCCGGTGAAAGTCGCCGTGCTCCCGCTCCTCAAGAACAAGGAGGCGCTCACCACCCGCGCCCATGCGCTCTACAAAAAGCTGCAGCGTCGCTACGCCGTGTTCTACGACGACGGCGGCAACATCGGCAAACGCTACCGCCGCCAGGACGAGATCGGCACGCCGTGGTGCGTGACGATCGACTTCGAGACGGTCGAGAAACCCGGCGACACCTTCACGCTCCGCGAACGCGACAGCATGAGCCAGCGCCGCATCACCGAAGCGGAGCTCTTCGCACTGCTGGAAGAGCAAGTTTACTGATCGGGCGCGGGTTCGCTTGTAGGCCGGGCTTTACGCCCGACGGTTTCCGCGAGTTCTGTCGGGGGATAAACTCCGACCTACAAGCGAACCCGCGCCCTGACAAAACCTGTCAGGAGACTTCGCGGCCCTCGACCTTGGGCCTTGAATGTGAAGCGCGACCGGCCAGCGTCGTCGGCCCCGCATGTCCGATCCCGCGCCCAGTTCCGCGTCCCCGCCGTCCGAAGATTTCTCCTTCTGGCACGGCGTGCGCGACGCGCTGAAGGGCGCGCATCACGATTACACCTCCGCGCCGCTCAACCGCGCGGTGCTGCTGCTCGCGGTGCCGATGGTGCTCGAGATGATCATGGAGTCGCTCTTCGCCGTGGCCGACGTCTTCTGGGTTTCCCGGCTCGGCAAGGAGGCGATCGCCACCGTCGGGCTCACCGAGTCGATCATGACGCTGGTCTATGCCGTCGCGATCGGGCTGTCGTTCGCGGCCACCGCCATCGTTGCGCGCCGGATCGGCGAAAAGGATCCCGCCCGCGCCACGCAGGCCGCCGGCCAGATCATCCTGCTCGGCGTTTCGTGCGCCGCGGTGCTCGGCGCACTGTTCGGATCGTTTGCGCCGGACATCCTGCGGCTGATGGGCGCCGACGCGAAGACGATCGCGATCGGCTCGAATTTCGCGCGCACGATGCTCGGCAGCAACGTCACCGTGTTCATGATTTTCCTCATCAACGCGATCTTCCGCGGCGCAGGCGATGCGGTGATCGCGATGCGCACGCTCTGGCTGGCCAACGCGCTCAACATCGCGCTCGGGCCATGCTTCATCTTCGGGCTCGGGCCGTTTCCAGAACTCGGGCTGACCGGCGCCGCCGTCGCGACGAACATCGGCCGCGGCACCGGCGTGCTGTATCAACTCTGGCACCTCTCGTCGGGGCGGCATCAGGTGAAGTTGCGCTGGACGCACCTGCGCCCCAACGCCGACGATCTCATCGCGATCCTGAAACCGGCGTGGAACGGCATCGCCCAGCTCCTCATCAACACGACGAGCTGGGTCGGGCTCTTCAAAATCCTCGCGTTCTTCGGCAGCGCCGCGCTGGCCGGCAATACAATCGCGATTCGCGTGATCATGTTCGCGCTGATGCCGGCGTGGGGCCTGTCGAACGCCGGCGCGACCCTCGTCGGCCAGAACCTCGGCGCCGAACGTCCGGATCGGGCCGAGGCCGCAGTCGGCATCGCCACGAAGTTCAACATGATCTTCCTTGGCATCGTCGGCGCGATCTTCGTCGCGGGCTCGCATTTCATCATCCTGTGCTTCACCCGCGAACCCGAGATCCTCCGCTATGGCACCTGGTCGCTGGCGATCGGCGCCACGGCGTTTCCGCTCTACGCGGCGGGCATGTGCTACCAGGGCGCGTTCAACGGCGCGGGCGATACCGCCACGCCGACGCGGCTGAACTTCTTCTGCTTCTGGTGCGGGCAGATTCCGCTCGCGTGGATCCTGTCGCGCGTCCTCCAACTCGGCGCGATCGGCGTCTTCATTTCGGTGCCCGTGTCGTTTTCCGTGCTCGCGCTGTGGAGTCGCGCGCTCTTCCGGCGCGGCGACTGGAAACGAAAAAAGGTCTGAGGTTCGTTCGAAAAGAACACGCAGTGCAAAGGTGGGCCGGGCGCTCTGTGCGCGGCCTTTGTCCACGACAGCACAATCAATTCATTGGCCGCGCGCGGAGCGCACGGCCCACCCCAAACCTTCTCACCCAATGGGGCGATCACCTACCGGGAAACCGCCGGGGCCGCGGAACCTCGCCTCGCCGGGCGGCACGATCCGGAGGTTTCCCCGCCATGCGTCCGCCGCTTCCCCGCTTCGCTTGGGCCGTCCTCGCCGCACTCGCGCTGTCCGTCAGCACCGTGCGCGCGCAGACGCTGGGGTTCAGTATCATCCCAGTCACCGGTTCGCCCCCGCACGGCACGGCGGTGGACGGGGGACGTCAAGATTTCGGTTCGTCGCTCGGCCTTCTCTTTTCGCTGAACTCGTCGTTAACAATTACGAGCCTGGGTTACTGGGATGATTACGATTCCATCAACAATGTTGATTTTGGGGTCACTGCCGATCTCACGGTTGCGATCTTTGATTTGAACGCCAGTGGCGGGCCGGCAATTTTTAAGGACAGCGGAAACCGCGAGCTCAAACTCGTTTTTTCAGGAACGATGGGCACTTTGGTGGGCGCCACCGTGCCCAACGAATTGGAATCAGACTCCGCGGGCACGGCCAGTGGCCGAACGGGCCAATTTCGGCTGGCCGATCTTTCGACCGCTTTCGCATTACCGGCCGGGAACTACGCGCTAGTAGCGTGGGGTTACGAGAATGCGAACCAGTTCCTCAATGGCTCCAGCGATGGACCTGTGCTGAGTGCGAATAGCTTTGGCGGCATTCTGACCTTCGACGGCAATGCCTACGACGACACCAACTCGCCCGGCGCTTATCCCACATTCACCGATTTGGGTAACGGTGTAAGCGGTCCACTCTACACTTCCGCAACATTCGCCGCGATTCCCGAACCGCCGGAAGCGGCTCTTGCGTTCGCAGCCGCGGCACTCGCGAGTGCCCGCCTCGTTCGCCGGCGTCAGCACGCGTCGGCCGCCGGTGAGTGAGGATGCTTCGCCGCGGTCGTCTTCGCGTGGGGTGAGGCACCGGCGGCCGCTTTCGCGGTCCGCTCGTCCATGAGAATCGTGTTTCGTTCGTGGCCGGTCGCACTGATGCTGCTGCTCGCCGGTTGTTCCGGCGCCTATTATCAAGCGATGGAGAAGATCGGTTTCCCCAAGCGCGAAATCCTCGTCGATCGAGTGGAAAAGGCGCAGGCGTCGCAGACCAAAGCCAAGGCGCAATTCGCCAGTGCGCTGGACCATTTTCTGGCCGTGACCCAGGCGGATGGCGGCGACCTCCAAAAGAAATACGACGAGATGAGCCGCGAATTTTCGCGCAGTGAAGCCCGGGCGAAGGACGTGCGCGAACGGATTGCCGCGGTCGAGGACGTCTCGTCGGCGCTGTTTCGCGAGTGGCAACAGGAGCTCGGCCAGTATGCCAACGCCACGCTGCGCCGCGACAGCGAACGCCAGCTCGATCAGACCCGCCGGCGCTACGATGCGTTGATCAGCCTGATGAATCGCGCGGCGGATCGCATGGATCCCGTGCTCGCGACCTTCCGCGACCAGGTGCTCTATCTCAAACACAACTTGAACGCCCGGGCCCTCGCCACGCTCGACCAGACCCATCGCGAACTCGAGGCCGATATTTCGCGGCTGGTTGCCGACATGGAAAACTCGATCCGCGAAGCGCAGAATTTCATCAAGGATCTGAAGTCGGCGCCTTAGCGCCACGTTCGCGCCGAAGCGGAAGCGCGCCCCAGAGGGATGGTTCTTTTCGCATCCGCTCACCGGCCGGCGGCGTAGATGCTTGATACCATCTCCATGAACAAAAATATCCCGCTCACCACCGTCGTTCAGAACCTCTACGCTGCCTTCGCCCGCGGCGATATTACCACCCTCCTGGCCGGGTTGCGCGAAGATGTCCGGTGGGGCCTCAACGTCGAGCCCGCCGCGCCCGGCGCTTCCGCCGTGCCCACGTTTCGCGCCTGCTCCGGCCGGGTCGAGGTGGCGGAATTCTTCGCCGGACTCGGTCGCGACCTCGAATTTCACACCTTTGCGCCGCAGAGCTTCACCGCGGGAGCGCGCGAGGTCGCGTGTCTGCTGGTCATCGAAACCACCGTGCGCGCCACGGGCCGGCGGGTGCGCGTCGAATCGCTGCATCATTTCAGCTTTGATGAAACCGGGCTCGTCAGCCGCTTTCGCGAATTCACCGATACGCTCGCTGTCGCCGCGGCGTGGGGGAAAATCACGGCGGCTTGACCGGCCTTCGGCCGGGGCGGCGTCGAGCCGGCGCGTGTGACCAGGGCGCAAGCGATGGCGCGGCATCGATTTGGCCGCCACCCGGCGGACCGGAGCCGGCCTGGACGCGAGCGGAGGCCCGGGAAATATATCGCAGCTCGATATATTGTTCGGGCCGCTAATGCCGTGCCGTTGCGCGCTTAATTGCGGCGGGGAAGCCACGCGAAGCATTTGCCCTTCCCGAAAAAACGTCCACCGTGCCGGTGTCATGTTTTCCTCCCTGCCACCGCTCCCTTCGTTCGTGCTTCGCGTGCTCCTCGCGCTCGGTTCCGGTCTGTTGATCGCCGGGTTGCTGTGAAACGCTTCGGTTATGTCCGCGATCCGCTGTGCGCGCTCGCCTGCGGTGGCTACGCGTTGAACCGCTGGCTGCTGCGTCCGCTGGGATGGGCCGCGGGGCCGTTCATGCGCGGGCACTTCAACGATCTGCTCCTGATTCCCGCCGCGCTGCCGCTGCTGCTCTGGCTGCAGCGGCGCGTCGGCGTGCGCCACGGTGACCAGGCGCCGTCGTGGCGCGAGATCGGCCTGCATTTTGCCGTGTGGTCGATCGCCGCCGAGGCGCTCGCGCCGCGCCTTTTCCATCGGGCGACGGGCGACTGGGTCGACGTCGCTGCTTATGCGGTCGGCGCCGTCGTGTCCGGCTGCGTCTGGCAGTCCGGCGCCACGACATGAGCTTCGATCTCCTCGCGCCCCACTATACCTGGATGGAGCGCGCGCTCGCCGGGCCGCGTTTGCAGCGCTGCCGCACCGCGTGGGTCGATCAACTTGCCGGCTCCGAGCGCCTGTTGATCGCGGGTGTCGGCCACGGCCATTTTTTGCGCGCGTGCGCGCGGAAATTCCCGCGGCTGGAAATCACCGGCGTCGACGCCAGCGCAGGGATGCTGCGGCAAGCCGAGGCCCAGGCGCGTCGCGAATCTCTGGACTTGGGACGCTTGCATTTTGTGCACGCGCGTCTGCCGGCCTGGTCGCCGCCATCCGCGACCTTCGATGCGATCGCCACGAATTTCTTCCTCGATTGCTTCCCGCCCGAGGAACTTTCGGCCGTCATCGCCACCCTCGCCCGCGGGCTGAAACCCCGCGCCCTCTGGCTGAACGCCGACTTCGCCATCCCGGCGCACGGCTGGCGCCGGCAGCGCGCCCGGGCGATCCACGCGGCGATGTATGCGTTTTTCCGGCCGATCGCCGGCGTGCGTGCGCGACGCGTCACCGAGCCGGACGCGATTCTGCGCGAGCACGGCTTCCGCCTCGCGAAGCGGCGCGCGAGCGAATGGGGCCTGCTGCGGGCGGATTTGTGGGTGCGTTGATGCGGTAGCCGCTGCCTTCAGAGCGCGGCACGCTCGGTTTCCGCTCGGATGTGCCGCAAGACCCGCTCGTGAATGGTGTGCACCAAATAGTCCGACCACTTCTGCCAATAGTGGGCCGGCCAGAGCTTTTGCGTATACCAGGTGGTGCCGTCCAAACGCGTGCGCCCGTTGGGCAAAGGGGTCAGCAGGAACTCACCCCGCTGCGATCGGAAGAAGCCGTCCAAGTGGGGCGGGTGCAGCGCGCGATACGGCGACAACTCGTGCATGGGATGAGGCTGTTCGATCACGTCGAAGGCGAGCCGGTGCGGTTCATCCCAAACCGTGATCGGTTCGACAAACGCCCCCGTGGAAAATTCGCAGCGTCGGACGGCACCGGTCCCCCGGCCGGTGATCGTCGCGCGGACGGGATAGGCGATGCCGGTGCGAAACACGAACTCTCGCGCCGGTGGAAGGTCGGCAAACGTCACCACTTGGTGCCATACGTCCTCCGGGCGGGCATCGATCTCGATGCTCGAGGTGACCGAAACCATGCGGGGCGGGGTTTGCACCCTCGCTTCGTTCGTCACTGCGAGCGGCAGCGCAATCCACCCGACGGAATAGATCCGGGCCGCTTGGTGGGCGCGATGCCACCACGAAAATTGCAGGGAGTGTCCCACGGTCGCGCCCAATAACGCGAGCGGGGCGGCCAACGGCGCGGCCATCGCCACGCAGATCAGGCCTTCGATCGCCACCGCCACAATCACGAGTCCGCAAAACAACAGCGCGAGGAGGGCGACGCTCAGGCACTCGCCCAGGGTGCGCCGCCGCGGTGCGGCGTGAATCACCGACGCCACCAGCCCCAACACGAAGGGCACCGCCACAAATACACCCCAGCCATAACTTCGCAAAGCGAACGTCGCCAGCCACGCCATCGGCACCACCAACAAAGCCGTCAGGACGATCGCCACGGCGGCGCTCAACGCCCGGCTTTCCAACGCGAGCCTTCGGACCAGCCAGGCCCGCAGGCCGGACTCCGCCGGCGGGCCTTCGCCGCGCTGCTCCCGCGAAGGCAGGAGGCAGAGCAAGGCGAACAGGACGATGTTGATGGCGGGGAGAAAAAACAGCACGACCAGCCACCACGGCCCGCCGGCATCACGCAGCCGCCGCAGCGTGAGCAGCACGCCGATCGCGATGAAGGGCAGCGCCAGCAACAGCAGCGGAATGGCATAGCCGGGAATTTCGCGCGCCTGTCCATTCAGGTGCGCGACCGCCGGCTGCCAATAGCTCATCCAGTTCCAATAATCGCCACCGAGCGAAAGCACGACGAGCCGATCGAGCCCGAACTTTGCCGCCATCAAGCCGAGCCCCCACATCGCGTAAGTGCGTCGCGCCGTCCGTCCGTTCGGCTGCAGCCCATCGATCACGCGATTCATGGGTCACCTCTTCGTTTCAATGTCGCGAGGGAAGCGCGGCCACCGGCATCGTCGCGACCGAGGGAGTCGATTCCGTCCGTGTGCCCTTCCGCCGCATTTTATCGAAGTTGAACATGTTGAAGAAATGCATGCCGCCGAGGACGAGCATCACGACGCCCAGCTTCATGAAGAGGAACTCGATCATCTCCTGCAGATCGTGCGGCTTGTCGCCGTAACGCAGCGCGAACGAGATGAACCCCAGGTTGATCAAGTAGAACCCGACGACAAGGAGGTGATTCACCGAATCGGCCATGGTCTCGTTGCCGTGGAAGGCTTGCACCAGGAAAACGCGACCGTTGCGATGCAGCGTGCGCGCAACCCAGACGGTCAGGAAGACCGAGGCGGGGACATAGAGCAGATAGGCGATGACGGTATGGTTTCATGACTGCCTCCTATTTTTGTTATTTCTGTTTTTTTAGAAACTCTGACCAAAAAATTTTATCCGGCCAGCCGGAAGACCTTGTCGCCGACTTGGAGCAGCCGCTTTGCCGCGCCGGGTGATAGCGCCGCCCCGCGATCCGCCCAGTTGCCGGCGAGTTCGAGAAATTCAATCAGCTGGGCGAGGCGCGCCTTGGTGTGGTCGGCGTCGGCCTTGCCGGCATTCGCTTCCGTCGCGCATTCGCGCAACGCCGCCAGGGTCGGATCGAGTTCGCGCCGCTTCCGCTCCCGGGTGATGATGAGAAACATCTCCCAGATGTCGCGCAGCGTCTCAAAGTGTTCGCGGCGATCGCCGAAGACATGCACCGTGCGGACGAGGCCCCAGCCGTGAAGCTCCTTGAGGCTGGTGCTGATGTTCGAGCGAGCCATCTCCAAGGTCGTCGCGATTTCGTCGGCCGGCAACGGCTTCGGCGATAGCATCAGCAGCGCGTGGACTTGGGCGACCGCGCGGTTGATGCCCCACTTCCACCCCATCTCCCCCCAGTGGAGGATGAACTTCGTCATGACGGGGGTGAGCTTCATAGTTATTTCTGTAAATTCAGAAATCTTGTTCGTCAAGCGCGCATTTGAAGCGAAGGGCTCGAAACTTGAGGTGCCAAATCGCCACCTCAAGTCTCTATCGCGGTGCCGTCGAACACTTCCGAGTTTGTCGTTCTGAGCGCAGCGAGGAATCCAGCACAAGAATCGCCGCGGCTTAAAGGAACGAAGATCTAAGTGGATTCTTCGCTGCGCTCAGAATGACAGGCCTTTTTGCGATGCCCTCTACTTCGCCGGCTCGGGCAGCTTCGCAAGCAAGGCTTTCATCGCCGCAAGTTGCTTCGCGTGCGCCGGATCGGCGGCGAGGTTCTTGAGCTCGCGCGGATCGTTGGCGCGATCGAGGAGCATCGCCCCGCCGTCGCCGCGATCCCATTCGGCGAAATGCCACTGCGCGGTCGCGACGGAACGGCCAAGGTGACCGTGGTATTGCACGACCGAATAGGCCGGGCGATCCCATGCCGCCGCGGGATTGCGCAGGAGCGGCACCATCGACACGCCTTCGATCCCATGGGGCACGGGCAACCCGGTGAGATCGCAGAAAGTGGAGTAGAGGTTGATCATCTCGACCGTGCGGTCGCAGACGGCGCCGGCCTTGGGTGTGACACCCGGCGCGGCGATGAGCAGCGGCGTGCGCGTGGCAATGTCGAAGAGCGAATAGGCCTTCGACCATCGGCCCTTCTCGCCGAGGTGGTAACCGTGATCGCCCCAGAACACGACGATGGTGTTGTCGCGCTGGCCGGTGGCATCGAGCGCGGCGAGCACCCGGCCGACGAGGGAATCCATGAACGACGTCGCGGCCCAATACGCCCGCTTCATCTCGCGCGCCTGGGCCTCGCTGGCGTCGCGGCCGATGAAGAGATCGGTGTTGCGCGGGACGACGCTCAATTCCGGGAAACCCGCCGGCACCGTCGGATGATTCGCGAAGTCCGCCGGCAGCGTCATTTTGTTCACGTCGTAGAGATCGTAGAACTTCTGCGGCGCGCGCGGTGGGCTGTGGGGATTCGCGAAGCCGCACGCGATGAAGAACGGCTGCTCCTTGCCGGCGTATTTCTTGAGCAATTCGATCGTGGCGCTCGCGTGCTGGTAGTCGGCGTAGGTTTCACCTTCACCGGGCAGCACCACGAAACGGTCCGATCCCTCCTGCGGGTTGGCGGGCGCGCGGCGATTCGGCGCGCCGGTGCCGGGACCGTCGATCGATTCGGAGGCATCGTCGGCGTAGCGGTGTTCCTGGCCACCTTCGGTCCAGGCAGTCGTGTCGTCGATGCCGTCGTGAAAAATCTTCCCGGCGCGCGCCGTCGCGTAGCCGTGGTCCTTGAACCAGCGCGGAATCGAAATGTAGTCCGGGTGCTGATGTCCCCACCACTGGCGGTTGTCCATCACGCCGGTCTGCGTCGGATAGTGGCCGGTGAGCAGCGAGGAGCGCGATGGGTTGCAGAGGGGATATTGCGCGGCGGCGTGGTTGAACCGAACGCTTTTCGCCGCGAGCGCATCGATATTGGGCGTCTTGATGCCTTCGACGCCGTAGCAGCCGAGCTCCGGCCGCAGATCGTCGGAAATAATAAACAGGATGTTCGGCGGCCGCTTGGCCTCAGCCGCCCGCGCGGCGGCGGCGAACGACAGGGCGGCAGACGCGATGACCAACCAACAGGGCGGGGATTTCACCCGGGCACCGTAACGGGCCGAGGGCAGGCGGAAAGCGCCGCCCCGGACGGACAGTCCGCGACCGTTCCCGCCGGTTAACCCGGCCGCGTTTCCAGCCGGACGGCCTCGAGCGCGAGCCGCATTTCCTGCAGGAAGAAGATCGTCGAACCGATGAGTGTGAGCAGCGCGGTGCTGAAAAGCCCGATCACGATCAAGCCGGAGTCGAGCTCCAGCAGCGCCGACACGAACAGGACCAGAATCAGCACGCTGACGAGTAGCACCGTAATGGCGCCGAGCGTGATCGAGCGCTGGAGGATGCCAGCCCGCCGATCGATGATGGCGATCTGGGCGTCGATTCGCGCCCGGTCGGCGCCGACCGACGTGGCGCATTCCCGCGCGAGCAGCCGTGATCGATCGATCAGGCGGCCCAACCGGTTGGTCAACGAGAGCTGCAACAGTCCGACGCCCGAAATCAAAATCACCGGCGCGACGGCGAGCTGGAGAATCGGGATGAGCTGGGGCAGCGACGGCACGGGCATGGCGCGACGACCGTAGCACGCGCGCGGGAAACCGCGCGGCATTTTTTGCCGAGGATGACGCGCGGCGCCGCTTGCCGTGCCTCCGGCCTTTCGCTCCACTCCCTCCATGGACGCTCTCGGCCAAGCCCGCACTTTGATTGACGCCGCGCATGCGGCCGATCCGACGCAGACCGCGGAGGGGCGGCCCGCCGAGCTTGTCTATGCCGACCGCATGGAGGCCTGGATCGTGAAACTCGATTCCGCCGCGTCGCCGCTGTTGCGGCTCGCCGCCCGTTGCCAGCATCTCGAGCGCTGGAGTGTGTCGCGCGCGAGTTTTCCCGAAGGCAAGGTCGGCTACCTCAACTGGCGGCGCTCGCTCTATACGAAGCAAGCCGAACGCGCCCGCGAACTCCTCGTCGCCGCCGGCGTGAGCACGGCCGAGGCCGCCGAGGTAGCGACGTGGGTTTCGAAATCGGGCCTAAAAACCAACCCCGGCACGCAGGCGCTCGAGGACGCGGCCTGCCTCGTGTTTTTGGAAAACGAGATCGAGGCTTTCGCCGTCCAACACGCCGATTACCCGCGCGAAAAATTCGTGGATATCCTGCGGAAGACGTGGCGGAAGATGAGTCCGCGCGCCCAGGATCTCGCCCGCGGCCTCACGCTGCCGCCCGCCATCGCGTCGCTGGTCCGCGAGGCCCTGTCGGCCTGACGGTCTCGCACGTTTAGCTTTGAAACGATTCTCCGACCGATCCGTCATTTCCCTCCACGGCCGCACTCCGGCCGGATTTTCCCCGGCATGGCTCAACCTCCCCCCTCGCCCTCACCCGATCGTCGTGATTTTCTGACCAAGGCTGGCGCCGTGGTGATCGGTGCAGGCCTCGCCGTGGTGGCGCCGGTCGCGGGCTTGACAGTGCTCTTGGATCCACTGCGGCGCACCACGGAAAACGGCGGGGCGGTCCGCGTCGCCTCGCTCGAATCGCTGCCGGGCGACGGCACGCCGGTGAAATTTTCCGTGCTGGCCACCAAGGTCGACGCGTGGAACCGCACGCCCAACGTGCCCGTCGGCGCAATCTATCTCCAGCGGCTCGCCGGCGGAAAAGCCGTGCGCGCGTTCAACGTGAAGTGCCCCCATGCCGGCTGCTTCGTCGACTACCGGCCGGACCGGAGCTGCTATCACTGTCCGTGCCACGACAGCACCTTCGCGATCGATGGCAAGGTGCTCGACCCGAAGAGCCCCAGCCCGCGGCCGCTGGATGAGCTGCCCGTGGAAATCCGCGACGACGGGATTTGGGTGGCGTTTCAGAACTTCCGGCCCGGCGTGGAGGAGAAAATTCCCACCTGATGAAGGCCCTGTTCGATTGGATCGATCATCGGACGGGCGCAAAAAAGCTGCTGCACGAAGCCCTGTTTGAAAACGTGCCGGGCGGTGCGCGCTGGCGCTACGTCTGGGGCAGCACCCTGACGTTTTGTTTCGCGATCCAGGTCATCACCGGTCTGTTCCTCTGGCTCGCCTACAGCCCCGGCTCCCAAACCGCGTGGGAGAGCGTTTACTTCATCCAATATAAAATGGCGGGCGGCTGGTTTCTGCGCGGCCTCCATCACTACACCGCGCAAGCGATGACTGTGCTGCTGGTGCTCCACCTGATGCAGGTGGTGATCGACGGCGCTTACAAGGCCCCGCGCGAGGTCAACTTCTGGTTCGGCGTCGTGCTGCTGCTCCTCGTGCTGGCGCTGTCGCTCACGGGCTATCTGCTGCCGTGGGATCAAAAGGGTTATTGGGCGACGTCGGTCGCCACGAGCATCGCCGCGATCACGCCGGTGATCGGGCCGGCGTTGCAGACCGTGGTCGTCGGCGGCGCCTCCTACGGCCATCACACGCTCACGCGCTTCTTCGCGCTGCACGCCGGTTTCATCCCGGGCCTGATCGTCGTCTTCATCGTCGGGCACGTTTATCTCTTCCGCCGCCACGGGCTCACGCCGAAGGAACCGCGCACAAAACCCGACTCGGCGTTCTGGCCCGAGCAGGTATTTCGCGATGCGGTGGCGTGCCTCGCGGTGCTGGCCGCGGTGCTGTTCTTCATCGTCCGGAATCACGGCGCGGAGCTCGACGCCCCCGCCGATCCGTCCGAGCAATTTTCCGCCGCGCGGCCGGAGTGGTATTTTCTCTTCCTCTATCAACTGCTGAAATATTTCCCCGCCGGCACGGAAGTGTGGGGCGCGATCGTGATTCCGACGGTGTTCATGATCGTCCTCATCGCGATGCCGTGGTTCGGCCGCTCGAAGGGCGGCCACCGGTTCAATGTCGGATTTCTGTGGGCGATGCTCGGCGGCGCGACCTTGCTCACCTGGCTCGCGATCGACGCCGATCGGCACAATCCCACCTATGCCCCCGCCGTCGCCGCGGCCAAGCGCGATGCCGAGCGCGTCGTCGCGCTCGCACAAGCGCCGTCGGGGATTCCCGTGACCGGCGCCGTCGATTTGCTGCGGCAGGATGCGCTGACGCAGGGCCCGAAAATTTTCAGCCAAATCTGCGCGAGCTGTCATCGCTTCGAGGGCCACGACGGCACCGGCGCCCAGCCCAAGGACCCGATCTCCGCGTCCGATCTCAAGGGCTTCGCGTCCCGCGAGTGGCTGCAAGGCCTGCTGGATCCGAAGCAGGTGGACGGACCGCACTATTTCGGCGGCACGAAATTTTCGGCCGGCAAGATGGTGCGGTTTGTGAAGAAGGATGTCGCGGAGTTTACCGCCTCGGACCAGGCCGACCTGCAGAAAGTGATCATCGCGCTCTCCGCCGAGGCCGGCCTGAAGTCGCAGGCCGCGCTCGATCAACGCGACGCCGCGATCATCACCGAGGGGAAAAAGCTCCTCGTGAGCGAATCCATGACGTGCGCCCAGTGCCACAAATTCCACGGCGAGGGCGAGGCCAGCGGTCCCGACCTTACCGGCTTCGGGTCGCGCGAATGGCTGACCGCCTTCATCGCCCACGCGGGCGACGAGCGGTTCTTTGGCGAGCGCAACGACCGGATGCCGGCCTTCGGCGTGACCCACATGCGCACCGATCAGGAAATCGGGCTCGTGGCGGACTGGCTGCGGGGCGATTGGTATCGGCCCGATTCCGAGGCGAAGTAAATTCCCAACGCCAAAAACCCAAATTCCAAAAGACCCGGCTGGCGGCCCGCTGGTCAGATTTTGAACCTTGGAATTTTTTGGGCGTTTGGCTCTTTGGCCTTTGAGATTTTCCCCGGATGCACCGGCCTCCCCCCACCTTCGCGACCGCGCGACTGTCCGCCCGGCCTCCGCGCGCCGCCGACGCCGACGCGGTGTTCGCCGCTTACGCGAGCGATCCGGAAGTAACGCGCTATCTCGCCTGGCCGGCTTACACGCGCGTGCAGCCGCTCGCGGTGTTTCTCCAGGAATGCGCGGCGCATTGGGAAAAGGGCCAGGGGCCGTTCGCCTGGCTGCTCTCGCTCAAGGGCACGACCACGCCCATCGGCTCCATCGGGATCACGATCGAAAACGGCAAGGTGATGTTCGGCTACGTGCTCGCGAAAAAATTCTGGCACCGGGGCCTCGCCGCCGAGGCGCTCACGTATCTCGTCGACTGGTCGCTCGCGCAGCCGGGGATTTACCGCGCTTGGGCGTATTGTGACGTGGAGAATCCCGCGTCGGTCCGCGTGATGGAAAAAGCCGGGCTGCAACGCGAGGCCGTGTTGAGCCGCTGGCACGTGTGCCCGACGCTCGGAACCGAGCCGCGCGATTGCGTGGTGTGTGCGAAGGTGCGATAGTAGGGCGTCGCCCCATGACCACGCTCACCACCTGCCCGACCATCGCCGACGCGGAATTGCTCAAATCGCTGCTCGCCTCGGCCGGCATCACCGCGTTCCTCCCGGAGGAGCTGACCGCCAACGCCGCGCCCCAGCTCGTCTTTTCGTCCGGCATCCGCGTGCAAGTCGAAGACGAGGACGCCGACGAGGCGCGCCGCCTCCTCGCCACCGTGCCGGCCCGGCTGACGCCGGAAAAAATCAACCTCGCGGAAAAGTTCGCGCTCTTTTCAGAACACTGGTCACCGAAGATCGTCGCGGCGCTCAACGGTCAGCACGTGAAGCTGGTGAAGTTCCAGGGCGAGTTCGTCTGGCATCACCACGCCCACGAGGATGAATTGTTTCTCGTCGTGCGCGGCAGTTTCCGGATGGAATTCCGCGACAAGCGCGTGGAGCTGCGCGAAGGCGAATTGCTCGTGGTGCCGCGCGGCGTCGAGCACCGGCCGGTCGCCGACGAGGAAGTAAGCGTGCTGCTGTTCGAACCGGCAGCGACGGTGAACACCGGCAGCAACCCCGGCGAGAAAACCGTGGCGGCGCCGGAATGGATTTGATGCCGCCGCGCCATTTCACGCGCCGAAAATTCCTATGGACGCTTGCCGGTGGGACGCTCGCGGGCGTCGGCGCCGGCAGCTATGCCCGCTGGGGTGAGCCGCACTGGCTCGAGGTGCATCGCGTGGTGGTGCCGATGGCGCGCGCCGCCGACCCGGCGCCGACACTGCGAATCTTGCAGCTTTCCGATCTGCATCTTTCGCCGGTCGTCCCGCTCGAGTTCATTGCAGAAGCGATCACGCTTGGTCTCGCCCAACGGCCCGATCTGATCGTGGTCACCGGTGATTTCTTCACGAACGTGCTCACCGATGCGGCGCGCTTCGCGGAAGTGCTCGCGCGGTTGCCCGCGGCCGCGCCGACGTTCGCGTGCCTCGGCAATCACGACGGCGGGCCGTGGACCGCGCGCGCCGGCGGCCACGCGACGATCGTCGAGGCGCTCGCGTTGTTGCGCGCCGCGCAGATCACCTGCCTGCACAATCGCGGCGTGGCGCTGACGGTGAAGGATCGCCCGCTTCAGTTGATCGGCGTCGGCGACCTGTGGTCGCGGATGTGTGACCCGGCCACGGCGTTCGCGCAAACGCCGGCCCGCAGCGGAGCGACGCGCGTGTTGCTCAATCACAACCCCGACGCCAAGGAACTGCTGCGGCCGTTCGATTGGGACGTGGTGTTGTGCGGCCACACGCACGGCGGACAGCTCCGGCTCCCGCTGCTCGGCACGCCGTTTGCGCCGGTCGCCGACAAACGTTACGTCGAAGGCCTGCACCGCTGGCAGGATCGCTGGCTGTATGTGACGCGCGGCGTCGGTAATCTTCACGGCTTCCGCTTCAACTGTCGCCCGCAAGTGAGCATCATCGATCTCGCCTGAGGTGCGCGCCCATTCGCGCCGCGCGAAAAAAGTTTCGGAAAATTTCGCGCGCGGGGACGAAAGGCCGCGCAGGAGGTTACGCCCGGCGTGGAAATTTTCCGGATTTCTTGCACGCACCGTTGGAAACACCGCGCCGCGTCTTCGCGTCTTTCCGGGAGCAACTCATTCCGTCATGAAAGCAAAGCTCCCTTCATTCACCTTCGTCGCCGCCGTGATTCTCGCGGTCGCCTCCTCTTTCTTCATCAAGACCGCCCACGCCGCGCCCGCCCTCAGCCCGTCGAAAGCGCCCGCCAACATTCGCTCGCTCGGTCTTCCGCTGGATCGCTCCGGCGAATCCGTGTTTCGCGGCACGCTGGTCGACGCCAACGGCGTCACCGCCCTCAGCTCGATCGACCGCAAGTGGGACGCGCCCAGCGGCACTGGCACGCTCAACGAGGCCGCCGCCACACCCGATGGCCAGGTCGCCTCGCGCGCGGCCAACCTCGTGCGCCGCGCCGACGGCACGATCGTGGCGCGCGGCACGATGACCGACTTCGACGGCACGTCCGTCAATTACACCGAGACCCTGCGCCGCACGCCGAATGGTTTTGTCGCGCAAGGCACCACCAGCGGTCTGGCCGGGGAGACGAGCTATGAAACCACCGTCGTGTTTGTCGGCCGCAACGAAGTGCGCCGGACGACCGTCACCACGAAATCCGACGGCACGACCTCGACGCACGTCGAGACGCTCAAAGCCGCGCGGGCGTAATAATCTCATTCCTCATTCGCTCGGTTGTAGACCCGCCGGTGGACGGGCAGTCCGGCCACCGGCCGAGCCTACATCGATCCAAACAGCACCGTGAGCCCGGTGCGAAACGCGTCGGGCAGCACATTGTAGTGATCCCGCTGCGGGAACCGGCGCGAGATTACTTCGAGCTGCGGAAACGGCAGCGCGACGAGCTGGTCCTCGAGCAGCGTGAGGTCGCCGGTCATCGAGGGCGTGTCGTCCTCGCCGACGCTCAGAAAAAGTTTCGCGGGTAGCGCCACGCCCGTGCGCTGGACTTCCTGCGCGTGGCAGATCGGCGCGCGATTGTCCCACCAGAGCGACGGCGCGCTGGCGAGCAGCCGGTTGAAAAAGGGTTTCCGCTGAAACAACGCGTGCAACACCGCGAGCGATCCGAGCGAGTGGCCGGCGAGGCCCCGCGCGTCGTCGCGAAGTGACACGCGCCGCGCGAGCTCCGGCCAGAGCGTGGCGGCGAGAAATTTCAGGAACGCATCCGCCCCGCCGCTCCCTTCCTCTGTCGCCATCGCGGTCGCCGTGTAATCGCGCAGCCGCTTGTTCGCCGGACTGCGGTAGCTCGCGCCGTAGCCCACGCCCACCAGCACCAGCGGCGGCACGGCGCCGTCCTTGCGCGCCGCGTGATACGCCTCGACGCCAAACTTGAACTGGTCGTCGCCGTCCATGAAGAGCACGGCCGGGTGCGGACCGGGCTCCGTCGCCGGCGGCGTCACCAGATAGATCGCGTAATCGGTGCCGGTTTCGGGCGAGCGCAACGTGAACGCGGGTTTCATCGAAAATTTCTTAACCACGGATGACGCGGACGCACACGGATAAAGATCCCGCTTCGGTTCTTCACTCGGTCAAGGTGGGGCCGGTTCTCCCAACCGGCCTGAGTTTCGTGCCCGTTTGCCCTTCAGTTCAGCGCGATCGCTTGAACCCAGGCCGGCTCGAAGAGCCGGCCCCACCGTCTCCACGCTCGCCTGCGAGCGTCACCGGCATAAAAGTTGCCATGCTGCTTGCCCCACCCGCCATGAACCACCGCTTCTCCCCGTTTGCCGTTTTCTTTCTCACGTCGCTCTCGCTCTTCGGCCAAGATCCGAAGCGTCCCCTCAAGCACAGCGACTTCGACAACTGGCGCAGCATCGCCACGCCGATCGTTTCGCGCGACGGCCACTGGCTCGCGTATTCCTTCATGCCGTTCGATGCCGACGGCGATGTCATCGTGCGCGAGCTCGCCACAGGCCGCGAGCAGCGCATCCCGGTCGGTGCCCTCCCGCCACCGTTGCTCACGCCACCCGATGAAAACGCGAATCCCGAGGCTCCGCCCCCGCCCCGCGTCGTGCGCATCGCGTTCACGAGCGACAGCCGGTTCCTCGTCGCCTCCACCTATCCGTCCAAGGCCGACGCGCTCGCGGCGCGCCGGGCGAAAAAGGAAACGCCCAAGGGCGGGCTCGTAATGCTCAACCTCGCGACGGGCGCGACGGCGCGTGCTGCGGACGTGAAGAATTTCCAGGTGCCCGCGAAAGGCGGGGCGTGGGTCGCCTATCTCAAGGAAAAGCCCGAGGAGAAAAAACCGGATGACAAAAAGTCCGACGCTACGACCGAGGAAACGAAAGCCGGCGGCGACGAGGTCTTCGATGACGCCGATCAGGCCGCGGCCACCACCGGCGCGCGTCGTCCCGCCACTGGCGCCCCCGCGAAGGAATACGGCACCGATCTCGTGCTCCGCGATCTCGCGGCGGGCATGGACCGCGTGCTGCCCAACGCCGTGGACTACTCGATCGCGCGTGACGGCAAGGTGCTCCTCTTCACCGTCTCCGCGAAAACTGAAACTGAGAACGGCGTCTACGCCGTGACGCCCGGCGATGCCGCTACACCCCTCACCCTCGCCGCGGGCAAAGGCAAATACACGAAGCTCGCGTGGAATCGCGAGCAGACTCAACTCGCCTTCGTCACCGATCGGGACGACGCCGCGTCGAAAGCCCCGGTCTTCAAGGCCTATCTCTGGTCGCGCGGCAGCGCCGGGGCCACCGCGGTTGTCGCCATAGAAACGGCCGGGCCCGTCGGCCAGCTCGTTCCGAGCGACAAGGGCGTCCTCGCGTTTTCGCGCGACGGCAAAAAGCTCTACATCCCCGCCGCGCCGCCACCGAAGCCGCCGCGGCCCGCGTCCGCCGCTCCGTCCGACGAGGACAAGGTATCCGCCGATCTCTGGCGCTGGAACGACGATTACGTCCAACCGATGCAAAAGATCCGCGCCGCCGCCGATCGCAACCGCACCTACCGCGGCGAATTCGATCTCGCGACGAAGCGCTACACCCAGCTCGGCGACGTCGCGCTGCCGCAGGTCTTGCTGAGCGACGACGGCACGCGCGCGATCGGCTTGGACGATCGCGCGTATCGGCAGGACAGCGATTACGCCGGCCGCTTCTCCGACTACTACCTCGTCGACGCCAACAGCGGCGCGCGGAAGCTCGTGCTGAAACAACAGCGCAACGAGGGCGGAGGCCAGGGCGGCGGCGTGCAGTGGTCGCCCGACGGTCAGTGGGCCGCTTATTTCCAGGACAAACACTGGCGCGTGCTCAACACCGCCACCGGCACAGAGCTGAACCTCACCGCCAAGGTGCCCGCGCAATTCTGGGACGCCGACGACGATCGCCCCACGCCGCCGTCCGCCTACGGCCAGGCCGGGTGGACGAAGGACAGCTTGTCGTTCCTCGCTTACGATCGGTTCGACGTCTGGCAGCTTTCGCCCGGCGGCGCGCCGGCGAAAAATCTCACGGCCGGCTACGGCGCGAAAAACAACATCGCGCTCCGCGTGCAACGCACCGAGCCCGTCGAGGAAGACGATGACGAGCGCGGCCTCGATCCCGCGAAGCCGCTCGTGCTGCGCGGCGAGAGCGAGGCGACGCGCGCGACGGGATTTTTCCGCACGACCTTCGCCGCCGCGGGCGCACCCGAAAAATTGCTCTGGGGCGACAAGGCTTTCCGCTACGCCGGCCGCGCGCTCGAGGCCGACGTGCTGCTGGTGACCGCGTCGCGTTTCGACACGTTTCCCGACGTCTACACGACCAACGTGTCCTTCGCGTCGCCGGCAAAAGTCACCGACGGCGCCGCGCAGCAGGCGGCGTTCCTCTGGGGCAGCGGCGAATTGGTGCCGTTCAAGAACGCCGACGGCGTCGCGCTCCAGGCCGCGATCTACAAGCCCGCGAATTTCGATCCGAAGAAGAAATATCCCCTCATCGTCTACCTCTATGAGCGCCTGTCGCAGAACGTGCACAACTTCGTCCACCCGGTGCCGATGGACAGCATCAACCTCTCGTTCTACACGAGCAACGGCTACCTCGTGCTCACGCCCGACATCGTCTACACGCTCGGCCATCCCGGCCAGAGCGCGCTGAAGTGTGTGCTGCCCGCGCTCGATGCCGTGGTCAAGCAGGGCTTCGTCGACGAAAAGAACGTCGGCATCCAGGGCCATTCGTGGGGCGGTTTCCAAATCGCCTACATGGTCACGCAGACCGATCGGTTTCGCTGCGCCGAGGCCGGCGCGCCCGTCGGCAACATGACCAGCGCCTACTCCGGCATCCGCTGGGGCAGCGGCCAGGTGCGGCAGACGCAATACGAGCACGGCCAGAGCCGCATCGGCAAAACGCTGCAGGAAGCGCCCGAGCTCTACCTGGAAAATTCCGCGATCTTCAAAATCGAGAAGGTGCACACGCCGCTGCTCCTGATGGCGAACGACGCCGACGACGCGGTGCCATGGTATCAGGGCATCGAGTTCTTCCTCGCGCTGCGTCGCCACGACAAACCCGCGTGGCTCTTCAATTACAACGGCGCGAATCACCACGTCCGCCGCCGCGCCGACCAGCGCGACTACGCGCTGCGCCTGCACCAATTCTTCGATCACTACCTCAAAGCCGCGCCCGAGCCCGAGTGGATGACCAAAGGCATCCCGTATCTCGAGCGCGACGAGGAGAAGGACGCGTTCAAGAAATCCACCGCGGACCTGTAGCTCCGGCCGGTGGCCGGGCCGATCCGCTTCGGGATATTTTTCCGGCTGCCGGGCGCCCAATCCCCTCGACTTCACGCGACCGGCGGAGCTTTCTCTCCGAGTCGAAATCCCCGTCGTGCGACCCCCAGATCAGCGACGAGCAGCAGCGCACCGCGTTGACCACCGAAGCGATCAAGCGCGAGTGGACGGTGACACAATTGGCCACCCGCGTGCGGGCGCTCAATGCGGCGGCCGCCCACCTCGAAACGAACGCCGCAAGGAGCGGTGGCAAATCCAACCCTCTCCTCAAGCCCAACCGTGGCACGATCGGCGTCCATCGCATCGCCAAGGTCGAGGGTTTCCTCGTGGTCGACCTCGGCTTCGCGAATTATTTCGATCTCTCCCCTTCGACTGGGCTCAGGGCAGGCGACGAGCAGGCGGTGACGGTGAAGGCGGGCGAGCTCGTGACGCTCGATGGCAATGGCCGGATTGCGCCGGCGGAGGGAGCGACGAAGGCAGACCTGTTCAACTACCGCGTCGAACTCATCAAGGTCGTCGACGGCGACACGCTCTGGGTGAAAATTTACCTATGGCCGCGATCGTGGATTAAGCAGAAGCTGCGGTTGCGCGGACTCGATTGCCCGGAGCTGAGCACGCCCGAGGGCCAGGCGGCGAAACGGTTCGTCGACGCGCTCATGGCGAAGACGACCGCGATCACGATCAACACGACGAAGCCGGATAAATACGATCGGTATCTGGCGGATGTGTTTTTGGAGCTAAGCGATCAGCTTTCAGCGATCAGCAGTCAGCCTTCGATCCGCTCCACCGCCGGAGCTGATCGCCGATCGCTGACCGCTGACTGCTTCTTAAACAATGCCCTGTTGGAAAACGGCCACGCGGTGCGGAAGGATTCGTGGCAATTCGGGGACTGGGAGCCGGATTTGTTGTAGGCCCGGCCGGTGGCCGGGCGGGTTGCCGGTTCGTAGCTACGAGCGTGAGCGAGTGGAAGGTTCGTCCACTCGCTCACGCTCGTGGCTACCGGGGGAGGCCGGCGTCTAGGTGGGGCGGGCTTTAGGCCCGCCACGGAATGGCGCGGATAAACCCCGCCCCACAGTAAATCCCAACGGGTCAGGTCGGAGACCTGACCTACTTCAGCCAGGCTTTGGCACCATCAGCGAGTTCCAACCGCGGCCGCGCAGATCCGATCTCAAAACCACACTTGCGAGCCGGCGCGCACTGCCCAGCCCTTGCCCCATGAGTTTCGCCGAAGTCCTCGGGCAGTTGCCGGCGTTCACGCTGGCGCAACGCCAGTTGCTCGTGCGCCAGGCGCTGGAACTGGATGACCCCGGCTTGTCCGCGAGCGATGAGGCGTTGGTCGAGGAGCGTCTCGCCACCCATCGCGCGGATCCTTCTTCGGCGATTTCCCACGAGGAAATGAAGCGCCGCCTGCGCGTCCAACTTCCGTCATGAGCTGGCGGGTCGTGCTCCGGCCGAAGGTGGAGCACGATGGCCTGGACGCAGCCGCTTGGTATGAAGCCCGTCAACCCAAGCTCGGAGCGGCGTTGGTCGAAGAGGTGCTCAAGGTGTGGACGAGACCTGACCTACTTTGGCAAAGCTTCAGCGCCGGCGATCGCTTTCACGCCGGCGGGCTCGCGGCCGTAGAGGCCACCGATTTCCGCGACGGGCAATTTCGGGCGGCTGCGGCCGGGCGAGTCGGGACTGAACCACGCGTTGCGGGCGAAGGAAAAGGTCTCGGGCGCAGTGGCGCTGCCGACGTTGATGGCGCGATCGACCGATGCGGCGGACGCGAAGATCACGAGGTTGTCGGAGAATTCCCCGCGTCGACAGGGCACGAAATCGGCCGCGCGATTTTCCTGCAGGATCCGGACTACCCAACGGGCCGGACGATCGAAGGTGTTGAAGCGGACGATCGCGCCGTCGACGCCCACGAAGGCGATCGGCGAGAGCGAGCCGATGAACGTGTTTCCTTCCACGATGAGGTCACGGGCTTCGGCGTGCGGTTCACCGTCGCGCCACGCGGGACGGAAAAACGGCCGGCCGGTGGATCCGCCCAAGTTCACCGCGCGTTCGCCGGCGTGATCGAAGCGGTTGCGACGAATCGCGAGCTCGCTGGAGCCGCCTTTGCACTGCACGCCGGAAGCGCCCGTGGCATCGCTGTGGCGGAATTCGCAGCGCTCGATCGCGCCGCGGTGGCAGCCCACCAGATCGATCGCCGAACCGCCGCCGCCCCAGCGCTCGATCACGCAGGCTTCGACGCGAAAATCCGTGAGGCCGGAGAGCTTGATGCCGTCCTGGTTGCCCTTCGTCCCGATGTCGCGGACGCGCAGTCTGCTGAGAACGACGTCGTGCGCGGGCGACTCGACTTTGCCGCCGTCGTCGATGTTCAGCCCATTGTCGGTGAGCTTTTCGAAGACGAGATCGTGTAATTCGACGAAGGCCGGAACCGACAGGTGCAGTCCCTCCTTCGCGTCGGAAAACACCGGCGGCTCCGCCGGATCGGCGGCGGCGATCACGATCGGTTGGCCCGCTTCGCCGTGCAGGTCCGTGAAGAAAAATCCACCGCCGTAATTTCCCGGCGCGAGGAGGATGCGGTCGCCGGCTTTCGCCGCGGGGACGGTGGCGCGGAATTCCGCGGCGGTGCGGACGGGGAGATCGGTGGCGAAGGCGGCGACATTGGCCAGCAAGGCCAACAGGCAGTTCATCGATGATCGAAAGGTGGGCTGTGCACTCCGTGCGCGGCCAACGATATGCGGAACGCCCAAGGCCGCGCACGGAGTGCACGGCCCACCCTCGGAAGCCGTTTCGCTATTTCGCATCCGTCAGCGCGCCGTTCACCTGGCCGAGGAATTCGTTCAGCGCGGCATCGTTCTTGATCCAGCGGACGACGACCACGAGGTCGTGCTCCCAGTCGACGTAGATGATGTTGGAACCGTTGCCGACGAAACGCACGGCGGTCGCCGGCACGGACGGCAGCGGCTTCCGATCGGTGTTGAGATACCAGTTCGCGAAACCGTAGGTCGCGTTCGCCGGACCCGGCGTGCGCGCCAGCGCAATCCACTTCTCGGACACGAGCTCGCGGCCGGCCCATTTGCCGCCGTGGAGAAACAGGTAGCCGAAGCGGGCCATGTCCCAGGCGTTGATGAACATCCCGCCGCCGAGGTGGCCGCCGCCGCTCACCGACTGCATCGACTGGCCGTCGATCGTGACCCAGGAATTTTCGTAGCCGTGCCACCGCCACGTGCTCGAGGCGCCGATCGGATCCATGATTTCGTCGCGCAGGACCGACGGCAACGGCTTGCGCCAGACGTGGAGGGCGCAGAGCGCCAGCAGGTTCACGCGGACGTCGTTGTATTTGAAAAACGTGCCGGGCTCGTGCATCGCGCGGTTCGGATAATCGGCCGGTGTCGCGCCGACCGGCCGGTCCGCCCAATCGGGCACGCCCCAAAGCGTGCCGCTCCAGTCGCTCGTCTGCCGGAGCAGGTGCTCCCAGGTGATCTTCGCGTTGTGTGGGTCGCTGAAGAGCTGCTCGCGCTCCTTCGTCGGCAAATAGTCCGCCGGGTGATCCGCGAGATCGCGGATGAGGCCGCGCTGCCACGCGAGGCCGACGACCGTGGTGAGAAACGTCTTCGTCACGCTATGGGTCATGTCGGTGCGGTTCACGTCGCCCCACTCCGCGGCCACGTAACCGTGATGGATCACGATCCCGCTCAAGGTGGCACGGGTCTGCGTCGGCCCGAGCAGTTTGAAGTTCGGCTCGCGCGCGCCGAAGGTTTTGGCGAGCTCCTCCGCGACGTCCTTCGACGAAGGGTTTTCGTTCGCGAGGGAATAGGCAATCGCGGCTTGAAGTTTCGTGGCATCGAGGCCGACCTCCTGCGGGTGCTTGTGCTCCCACGTGCCGCGCGGCGGAAAATAATCCGCGGCGCGGACGGACCAGAGCGAAATGACGAGCAGCGCGAGCACGCAGCGGCGGAGGAAAAACGACGCAGTCATGCCAGCGAGTAAATGCCCGCCTGCCAGCGAGGCGATGCGTTTCGCGTAGCGACAGCGTCCCTGCCTGTCGGCCGGACGGATTCAAACCCGACAGGTAGGAACGCCTGTCGCTACACCCTTCGAACTACTCGCCGCTGCTCGCGCCGGGGACGCCCGTCTCAGCCGAAAAATTGCAATCGGATGCAGGGGCGTCTCTCGCCGACGCCTGTGCGAGCGAGCGACAAAGGGTTCGCGGGCGGCGGCGAGCGACGCCTCTACGGTTCACCGTCCGGTGGCAATGGATTTCCCGAGGGAAGCGGCGTTCGACTGCAATTTTCCGGCTTAGCGCTTTCCGCCGCCGGCCTCGGCCACGAGCAACTGCGTCCAGTTGGTCTCGTTCACATTGAAATAGATCCGGTTGCCGTCGGCGCTGAAGATCGGGTGCGGATGATTTTTGCGCCACGTCGTGGCGCCGTGCGAATTGTCGAAGCGATGCAGGAGTTGGTAGTGCTCACCGGTGATGTCGCAGACCATCACGCCCCACTCGCCCGGTTTTCCGCCCATGTTTTTCAACGGGCCGTCCATCACAAACAGTTTCCCGTCGGGGCTGACGCTCGGGTGATCCGCGGGTAGATCGGGCAGGTCGGGAATGCGCGTCGTTTTTCCGCCGGCCTCCGCGTCGATCAGCGTGTTGTGGACTTCGATGATCCGCCGCGAATCAGGGTGCCACGCCGGATGGCCCCAGGCCTTGCCCAGGAAGAGCGGCGATTTCGTCTTCAGATCGTAGACGATCATGCCTTCGCGATGACTGGCGTCGCCGGAACGAAAATTGTCCAGCGCGCCCTGCGGGCCGGGGGACGCCATTTTGAAAAACACCCGCTGTCCGTCCGGGGAGATATTCGGAAAGAAAATCGAGGTGGGCTGTCCCTTGAACTCTTTCTTCAGCCAGTCACCGTAGTGTTGCTCCACGTCGGCGATGGTGACGACGGTGCGGATCTCGCCGGTGGCGGCGTTGAGCAATTCGAGGTCGCGGTGCGCGCCCGGATTCCAATGGCAGCCGTAGATCGGCAGGAGGTCGTCGATCGCGCGGCCAAAACAAAGCTGCCGGTCCTCGGCGAGCTTGCGGTCCGTGCCGGTGGCGAGATCGATCACGTGCACGCTCCAGCGGCCGTTTTTCACGTCGTGATAAGCCACGCGCTGGCCGTTGCTGATCCACTGCTGGCAGGCGGCGCGATGCGCGTCCTCAGTATCGAGGTCGCGCGCGATCACGGTCTCCTTGCCCGTCGCGCGATCGAGCACGATCAGGTTGCCGTGTTCGCCCTCGGGCGTCGTGGAGGCGTAGAACAGCACGCGCGTGCCATCCGGACTTTCCGGGCGCGTGAGGTAATACGTGTGGATCGTGTGGCGCGCGAGCGGTGCGGCGACGGGATGAACCGTCACGCCCGCGCTCCAGCGCGCGAGCGGATCGACGGGTTCCGCCGCGACGGCCATGGTGACGGCGAAGAGGAGCGGAAGGGCGGCAGCCGCGAATTTCATGGGCGTTTTCTCCGGTTCAGAACGTGCCCTTCACGCCAAACGTCCACGACGCGCCGTAGTCGTCGCGCTGCCGGAGCTTCGCGAAACCCGGGGTGTTGGGCCCGTAGATCGCGATGTCCTCGGTCGCGTCGGTCAGGTTGCGAAAATTGGCGAACACCGCCACCTGCTTCCAAACGTAAACCTGCGCCTGCACATCCAGCTTGAGGCTTTTCGGTTTCCACTGGAACGTGCCGGCCTCGAGCCCGCGCCCGGTTTGCAGCGTGGAAATCTTGCGCTCGCCGCTGTAATTCCAGCCGGCGCGCAGCGTATATTTTTTTCGCGTCAGGCTGAAACCCCAGTTGTAGGTCCGCGGCACATAGCCGACGAAACTGGCGCTCGCCGCATCCGATCCGGTGAGCCGCAGGATCGTGGCGTTGGCAAAAACCTGCACCCCGCGCAGCGCCTCGGGCAGGAAGGTCAGCGCCTGCTTGTAGTTGAATTCCAGCCCGGTCATCCGCACCGGGTCGGGCAGATTATACTGCGTGGAGACATCGTAGGCACCGTAAACATTGGGATCCAAATCGTAGAGCGTGAGGAATTCCGGCGTGGCCCGGGTCACCGTCGTCCCGAAGAAATTTTTGAAATTCCGGCTGAAGCCGCCGATCGAAAACTGCCCCACGCCCTGGAAATAATACTCGAGGCGCACCTTGGTCGTGTCCGCACTCCACGCCTTGATGCCGACATTGTTGACCGCGATCCGGTTGCTCGTCGAGGGCAACGCCTCCGTGTTCGGGAGCGTCAGCCCGCCGGTGTATTGCACGTAGTCCGGCCGGCCCACGGAGGAATAATAGGACGCGCGGACGATCCAGTTTTCCGCGACGGTGCAGGCGGCATTGAGGCTGGGAAAAGTGCGCAGGTATTCCTTTTTCGCCGGCGCGCCCCGAGCGAGAAAAGTCAGTTGGGAAACGCCGAGGGCATTCGTCGTCGGCTGCACCAGCAGCGGGCTGCCGTTGGTGCCGAGGAGCACCTTGCCGCTCGCGTCCTTTTGGAAATTGCCCGTCGGATCGCTCAAGGCGCCCTGCGCCTTCACGTTGGTCTGTTCCACGCGCACGCCGCCGATCAATTTCAGGCGATTCTTTAGCAGCGAAACGTCGGCACGAACGTAGCCCGCCGAGATCGTTTCCTGCGCCCACTTCGAAATGCTGACCGCCTGGCGGTAGCCGGCATTTTGATCGAAGACAAAATAGCTGGGATGACTGCCATAGAGATTGTAGAGCGCCGTGATGTTCGGCCATTCGATCGCGGGAAATCCATACGGTGACCCGTGCGCCATAAAATTGGGGTCCACGTAGGCGCCCGCCCCGTCGTCGCTGCCGGCGGGATCGGTGGGCGTCGTGGTGCCGCGGCCGTCGGCCCCGACGAAATTTGCGGTGGTGGAAGTCCCCCGGATGTCGCGCATGGCCTGCCGGACATCCACGCCCTCCTTCAATTTCACCGGCGCGCCCCAGAGCGTGAACGACCGCGTCGCATTGAGAAACGCCGTCTTCTTCACATCGATCGAATCGCGCGGATTCGGATTTCCCGCGGCGGTCAGAACGTAGCTGCTCAATCGATAGGGATCGATGATCGCGCCGCTGGTGCCGTCCTTGATCGTGACGGTGCCGGGGCTGGTGGAGTTCACGCCGTCGAACGCGATGGCGATGTTCGTCCGCCGCGCCGTGACGCTGCCAAAATATCCGCGGTCGCTGTCCCGCAGATAATTGGTCGATCGCGAATAGCCGAGGCCGGCCTCCGCACTCCAGATCGCGCCGTTGTGCCGGTAAGTCAGCGTCGGCATGTGCGTGTCGCCGCCGCGCCAGCGCCCCTGGGAGGTCATGGTCAAGCCGCCCCCGGTCAGCCCGTGCGTGAACGTCGGGCTGAACCCACCCGCGGCGACGCTGTTGATATTAATCGCGAGGGTGTTGTTGGTGTATTCAGACGAGAACGTGCCGTAGTCGTAAGCGAAGAAGAGCACGTCCCGCGGCGTGAGCTTGTAGTCGACCGTCGCGCCGAACGATTTCCGTTGATTGAATTTCCGCGCGTCCGTCAGCGTGTAGTCGGACAGGTAAGGCTTATCCACCGTCGTGTCCGGAATCGTCGTCCCGTTGGTCGCGAAACCGGCACCACGCCAGGCGGCCTGGAAGGTATCCTGCGGGAGAAACTGGTTGGAGTAGCTCGCCGACAGCGTGAAACCGAGCTGCTTGTTCACCGGTTTGACGTAGCGCAGATCGAAACCGGGCTGCACCTTGTAGGTCTTGCCGCGAAACGGACCGGGGGTCTTCGCCAAGTCGCGGTAGTTGTCGCGCAGGATGATGAAGGCGCTGACGTCCAGCACCGGCCGCTTGAAATCGGAGGCGTTGGTCGGCACGAGATTGATCGAGCCCGCCAGCGCCGAGCCGGGCGATTCGGGCGTGGGCGACTGCAGCAATTCCAAGCGCGAGAGATTCTTGATCGAGAGCTGGAGGAGCTCGACGGACCGTGACGTGCTCGCGCTCGAGGTGCTCGCCAGATCGAATCCGCCCACGGTGATCGGCACGTTGTTGGTGGGCGCACCGTCGATCGAGATCGTGTTGGCCGTGCCGCCGACGTAATTGATGCTGATCCCGGGCAGGTATTTCATGAACTCGGCCACGCTGCCGTCGGCGCTGATGCCAAATTCGTTGGCGGCGACCACATTGGTGACGTTGGGCGCGAAACGCTGCTCGTTGATGGCCACGGCGGCGCCGTCCATTTCCTTCGAGGCCCCGACCACGAATTGATCGAGCTTCACGATCATGTCCCGATCGGCGCCGTTGCGCTGCGCACCGAAATCGAAGTCCCGGTGAAGCGTCTCGCCCGCCACCACCGTCACGGTTTCCGCCAGCCGCTCGAGGCCGGTGAAGAAAACCCGGACCGTGAGCGGGCCCGCCGGCACGGGCTGCAGGCGGAACTGGCCGTCGGAATCCGTGAGCGTTTCGAGGGCGGTGCCTTCGACCGTGAGCCGCGCCCGGCTCAGGTATTCGCCGTTGCGGGAATTGAGCACGCGGCCCTCGATCGCGCCGGCCGGGCGGCCGTCGGAGGTTTGGGCGGGGAGCGCGGGTGCGGCGAGGGCGAGCCAGCCCGCCACGACGGCAAGAAGGGTTTTTCGTTTCATGGGTCGGGAGGGTTCGGCCGCGGCCTTGGGTTTGGCTTCCGGACGGGAGGGGAGCGGCGCCGGCGGAGTCGCCCCGCGGCTGATCATGAGCGCGCCGGTTTTCTGGTCTTCGACGACGACGAGGACGGTGTCGGCCACCATGCGCTCGATCACTTCGCGCGCCGTGAACTCGCCCCGCACGGGATTCGTGGTCACGCCGCGCACCTTGGTCACAACGTAGACGATCTCCTCGCCCGACTGCTCGACGAACTGGCGGAGCGTTTTCACGGCGTCGCCGCCGGCGAGTTCATAGTGGCGCCTGGCCACCGGCGCAGCCCCGCGGGCCACCGCCGCCAGCGCTGCGAGCACGAGCAGGAACAGCACTCGACGCAGGGCATCAACCGAGCGGCTCACGCGGAGAAAAAACGGGGTTAGGGTTTGCAGCATTCACGACCAGCGCACGGCTCGGCCCCGGCGGGCCGCGAGGTAATTGCTCCGGTCATGAATTCAGACGAACATGGATCGAGGGCGGGCTACGCGGAACGAAAATTATTTTTTTCGGCGCAAGACCATGTGGGTCGCGTCGGGCTGCTCGGCCGTCACGTCGCCGTCCGAGACGAGCAGGCGCACGAACGCATCGACGTTTTCCGCACGGAAATTTCCACCCACCGGCAGCGTGGCGAGCGAGGGATCGCCGAGCGAAAGTTGCACCGGGTTGCGGCGGTTGAATTGCGCGATGACTTCCGCGAGCGGGGTGTCGACGAACACAAGGCGCGGCCCCTGCCAGGCCAGCGCCTCGCGCAGGGCCTCGGGCGCCACGCGCTCGACCACCGGTGTGGACCGCGCGACGGACACCGCGGCGGGCGCGGTGGCAATGCGCGCGCGCTCGTTGGCGTGCAACAACGTCGGATTGCCATTGGCCGACGGGCCGGCGCCGGCGGTTCGCGGCCCGGCGGCCGGCGCCGGTTGGACAGCCTGATTCACCGCCACCTTCCCCTCCGTCACCAGCACTTCGATCTCGGCCGCGCCGAGGCGGACGTTGAACGCCGTCCCTACCGCGCGCACCGTCACTCCGCCGGCCTCGACCCAGAAGGGTCGCGCCGCATTCTTCGCCACCGTGAAATGCGCCTCGCCGTGGGTCAGCCGCACGCGCCGCTCGGCGGCCGTGAGCCGCACCTCCGCCGCGGTGTCGCCATTGAGCTCGACCACAGAGCCGTCGGCCAGCATCACGCGCTCGTAGCCCCCGGCTGTCGTCGTGTAGAGCGTCGCCGGCGCCGCGATCGGCCGCCCCGCCCACCACGCCACCGCGAGCATCACGACTGCCGCGGCCGCGAGCGCGACGGCGCGCGCTGGAAATGTGATGGTTTTTTTTCGAGTCGAACGGGGCGCGAGCAAATCACGGTCCGGGTGGCGCTGCGCCGCCGGACGAAAATCGCGCAGTCGTTGCAACCCGGCCCACGCATTTTCGAGCCGCACGACCACGGTTTCGTGGCGGGGATCGGCGGCCCGCCAGCGAGCAAACGCCCGTTCGTCCTCGGGCGTCAGCCCGGCGTCGCGTTCCGCGAGCCAGGCGGCGGCGGTGGCTTCGATGGACTCGTCGTCGGAAGGTCGCGGCGCGCCGTGATCGGCGTTGGGTTTCATGGCGTGTCCTCCGGGTCCGGGCGGCGCAGCGTGCTCACGCCGCGCTGTTGAAAATAGTCCGCGCAGCGCCGCATGCCTTTCGCGAGCTGCGCCTTCACGGTGTGCTCCGAGATCCGAAGCTCGACGGCGATTTCCTTGTGGGCCAGGCCGTAGAGCAACCGCAGCGTGAGCACCTGCCGGCAGCGGTCCGGCAAATCGCGGACCGCGGCCGCCAGCATTTCCAATTCCTGCTGCCTGTTGACGGCTTCGGCGGCGTCCGGCCGGTCCTCCGCCACGCGCAGCGCGGCGAGATCTGCCACGCCGTCGATCGAAACCACCTTGCGCCGCCGGAAGAAATCCAGGGCGGCGTTGCGCGCGGTCGTGAAGAGGAAGGCTTTGGCATAGCTCACGCGGCCCGTCGCCCGCGCGCGAATGAGCCGGGCATAGGATTCCTGCACAAGATCGTCGACGTCGGGCAGCAACGGAAACACGCCGCGGAGATAGGCACGCAGCGAGGATTCGTGCGGCTGCACCTCCTCCACGAACCATCGCGCCTGTTCGGAATCCGGGGAACTCACGGGGAAAGCGCCTCCACTCTTTCCCCGTCCCGCACTCAGTCGAGTCTTTGCCGCGGCGGTCGGGAAAAATATTTCTCCCCGCCGGATAGCCCGTTTGGCGTCCTCGTCCGTCTTCCGGCGCCGCCGCTCACTCGCCGCTGCTCGCGACGGTGACGCTCGTCGGCAGGAAATTCCGCGAGAGGAAATTCACGGCCTTCCGAGCGTCGGATGCGATCGCGTCGGCCTCGTTCTGGAGCGGGTTCTCCTCGAGAATTTCCTGCGCCCTCGGCTGCACGCTGGCGAAAAGTCCCGTGGGCACCGTGGCGATGATTTCACCCGCGGCCCGCACCAGCGCCGGATCGACGGGAGCGGCGGCCACTTGGTGCGGGGCCGCGACCGGCACGGGATTCAGCGGCGCGCGGTTTTGATAAACCACGGCGACCGCCACCGCACAGGCCGCGACGGCCCCAAACGACAGCCACACGCTGCGAGAGCTGCGGCTGGCCGGGGCCGATTCTTCCGCGGAAAGCCGGACGGCGCGCATGATGTTCTGCTCTAGATTCGACGGCGCATCGCGCCACTGGCGGACGGCGTCGCGCTTGAGCGCGAGGGCCAGCTCGTCGCACGCGCCGAAGAACTGCCGGCAGTCCTCGCACGCCGCGACGTGCGAAGCACCGGGGCCGCGCGGCGCGGGGCCGGAGGTGTCGCCGAAAATGGCAAGGCAGCCGCGGACGACGCGGCAGGTGAAGCGAGGCTCGGCGGACAGGGAATTTTTCATGACAACTTTGCTCCTTTCAAGAGGGCCTGGCGCGCGCGGAAGACCATCACCTTGACGTGCGTTTCCGTCAAACCGACGACCTGGGCCGTTTCACGCGTGGACATTTCCTCCGCGAAGCGCAGCCAGAGGACTTCGAATTCGCGGGGCGAGAGCAGCGTGCGGGCGCGCTCCCAAAGATTTTCCGTCTCTTCCTTTTGCTCGGCGCGACGGGACGGAGTGGGTTCGTTGCCGGCGGCATCCATTGGCATCTCCTCCCATTTTTTCACGTCGCGGAAATGATTGAGGGCGGTGTTGCGCGCGATGGTGAGGAGCCAGTTGATGAGCGGTCGTTGCTGATCGAAGCGCGCGAGGTGGTGGAAGGCCTTGATGAAGGTTTGCTGGGAGAGGTCCTCGGCATCCTGGTGGTGCCGTGTCATCTGCCGGAGGAAATTGAAAACGCGGGCGTGGTGGTGATGGACGATTTCGCCGAAGGCCCGCGTGTCGCCGCCCGCAGCCTGGCGGATGAGCGCCGCCTCGTCGCAGCCGGCATCGTTCGGACCCGCGTCGGGTCCGGGCGCGCGGGGCTCGGAGGCGAACGTCATCATTTCGAAATCTTCGGCGCGGGCGCGGCCGGGGCTTTCGGCGGGGCGGGTTCGGCGGGGGCCGCTTCGTTGCGCGGATCCTTGGCGCTGAGGGCGAAGGTGGCTTTGCCCTGCGGGTCGTTCACGTAGAAGACCTTCAGGCTGTAAGTGCCGTCGGCGCCGGGGAATTCGAACTGCTGCCAGTTGCCGCGCGGGCCGGCGGTGCGCATGAAACCGGGCCGGAAGCTGAGCGGCGCGCTGGCGCCGTCGGCGGCCATCACCTCGATGTGATCGAAGCGGACGGGGTTCCCGCCGTTGCTCTGGCGGGCGAGGGTGAGGAGCGTGCCGTTCTTGAGCACGACGTTCTCGATGGTGCGCGAAACGACGGGCGACGGGCTGCCTTCCGGATTCGCCGGGCCGGCCTCGGCCTTCCACTCGGCGAGGGACTTGCCATTGATCATGAGGGCGGCCGTGCGCGCGGCGCGATCCGGCGGGCCGCTCTGCGCCGTTTGCTGCAGGCTTTTCACCATCGTGACGAGCCGTGCGCTCGCGTATTGGAGGTCGAGGCTGACGACGTCGCCGTTGCGGTTGACCGCGGCGGAATTCAGGAACTCGGCGAGTTGTTTGTCGCTGGTCTCCGCGAGGGACATCATCGCCGTCATGCCCTGGAGAATCTTCATCAGCTTCTCGGCCATCGCGTCGGAGGCCGCCACGAGCTCGGCGTGGGCGAAGGTATTTTCGCCGCGCTCACCGAGGGCGAGCGAACCGGCATTGGCCATCTTCACGACGCGGGCCTGAGGGGCGTCATCCGGGAAAAATTTTTCCGCCGGCACCGTGCTCGCCGCGAAGAAATAAGCGCCGTCGGAAGCGTTGATGAATTTTGTGAGCGGTGAACCGGAAGCCTTGGCGAGCGAAGGTGCGGCGCCGCGGGCCACGTCCCGGGCCTTCACGATCTGCGCCTTCGACTTGCTGACGAGGATAAGCGATTCCGGCGGGAACGCGATGTAGACTTCCATCGGCTCGGCGCGGTCGGCCTTGGACTTCTTGTCCATTTTCGGCTCGGCGGCGTCCTTCGCTTCGTCCGCGGCACGCTTGCGCGGCGAGTCCTTCAGCGCGTAGGCGGGAAAGGGCAGATCGGTCACCTCGACGACATTCTCGGGATTGGAAAGATTTCCCTGAATCAACGCCGACTCGACGATCTTCTTCAGGTCGGCGGTGCCCTGCACCACCAGCGTGCCATCGATTTGCTTGGGATCGGTTGAAATGTTCGCGCCGTAGGCCGTGAGCGTGCCCATGGTCGTGGCCAGTTTTTGCCAGTCGACGCCGACTTTGCCCCCGCCGGTGTCGAACTGCATTTTCTCAGCGGCCGCGATCAGCTCCTTGCCGATGGCGCCGGCGCGGAGGGCGTTGAGGTCGGCGTAGACCAGCCATTTGGCGTCGGCCGAAACCACCGCGGTGTTGACGGTGGCCTTGGCGCCGCAGGCGGCCAGGATGGGAAGGGCGAGGGTCGCAAGAAAGAGGACGGATTTTTTCATGTGAGCGGATGATGGTGTTGCCGGTATCTACACATGGGGTGACGCGGAGGTTACAAATCCTTTGGCGATCAGTTCAATCCGGGTAATTCGGGCCTGGTGCGGTTTAAGAAACCCTGTGGTCGGTTTTCTTCTCGTAGCCGCGAGCGTGAGCGAGTGGACGAACCCTCCACTCGCTCACGCTCGCGGCTACTCCTTTACTCAATCCTTTCTAGCCGGAAGAACTGGAGTAGCGGCAGGCGTCCCCGCTTGCTGAAATACAAGCTCCGATCCCCGGCAGGCACGGCGTCCCGCCGCTACGTTTACGGTGCATTCCGCGCGGTAGGTCGGGACCCGCCCGAAAAGCGGCAATCCGCCTCCCGCCTGTTTCCCTTCGCGGACTGTCGGGCAGCCAATGAAAATCCGGATTGTCGCCCTCGCGGCCAGCCTGCTCGTGGCCAGTTTGCTGCGCGCGATCGATTCGACTTGGAACTACGCCGTCGAAATCGCCGCCACCACCCAGGTTTCGCCCGCGCAGATCACGTTGACGTGGACTCAGGACACCAACGGGGCGCCGGGCGCCTACCTCATCTACCGCAAGGCTCCCACCACCACCGACTGGGGCAACGCGATCGTGAACCTCTCAGGCGGCGTCACGAGTTGGTCGGACACCTCCGTCGTCGCCGGCGCGATCTACGAATATCAAATCGTCAAAGATTTCAGCTCTCGCGGTTACCGGGGCTACGGCTACGTGCTCGCCGGAATCAACGCGCCGCTCGTCGACAACCGCGGCACCGTGATCCTGATCGTCGACAACACGATGGCGGGCAGCCTCGCGTCCGAGCTCTCGCGCCTCACGCAGGATCTCGCCGGCGATGGCTGGAGCATAATCCGGCACGACGTCGGCCGCGGCGATTCCGTCGTGAGCGTCAAAGCTCTCATCCGCGCCGACTACCTCGCGGATCCCGCGGCAGTGAACACCGTTTTTCTTTTCGGCCACGTGCCCGTCCCCTATTCAGGCGCCATCAACCCGGACGGACACCCCGGGCATCTCGGCGCCTGGCCGGCGGATGTCTATTACGGCGACATGGATGGCCAGTGGACGGACAGCACCGTCTCCGCCGCGCCCGCGCCCGGCGAAAACAGCGATCCCGCCGATGTGGCCCGCCTGCGAAATGTCCCCGGCGACGGCAAATTCGATCAGTCGACGGTTCCCGGCACCGTGAAACTCCAGGTGGGGCGCGTCGATCTCTCGAACCTGCCGGGCTTCCTCCAGTATCAAGCCAACGCGTCGTTCCCGAGCGAGACGGAGTTGCTGCGCAACTATCTCAACAAGGATCACAATTTCCGTCACGGGCTCCTCAACGTCCGCCGGCGTGCGCTCATGGGTGACTACAGCGGAGACAAGGATGGCATCGCTCCCGCCGCCTCCGGCTTCCGGAGTTTCTCCCCGATCGTCGGCGAGTCGAACATCGCGAATCTCAATATCCAGAACAACGACGCGCCCGGCGTCTGGCTGCCGACGCTCAAGAGCAACGACTATCTCTTTGCGCTCGGCTGTGGCGCGGGGGCCTACAACACGGTGTCGGGTCTCGGCAGCAAGGGACAATACTCCGACGCCACGTCCACCGATCTCGTGGCCAATGATATCCGCGCCTCCTTCGTGCTGCTGTTCGGGAGCTGGAACGGCGATTGGGACACGCAGGACAACATCCTTCGCTCCGTTCTCGCCACGCCGACTTACGGCCTGGCGGCGATGTATACGGGCGTGCCGCACTGGTATTTGCACCCGATGGGCCTCGGCGAAACGATCGGCTACTGCGCGCGGCTGACCCAGAACAATTCCGACACCGGTCCTTACCGAACCCAAGTCGTCCTCTCCGCCCGCCAGGTGCATATCGCCGTGATGGGCGATCCGACGTTGCGCCTTTACGCGGTGGCGCCCGCCTCGAACCTCAGCGGCTCGGTTAACGGCAGCGCGGTCGCGTTGAGCTGGTCGGCATCGCCCGACTCCGCGCTGATGGGCTACCACGTTTATCGCAGCACCGCGGCGAGCGGACCGTTTACGCGGCTCACGAGTTCGCCGATCGCGGCGACGACGTTCACGGACTCCGCCACGGTTTCGGGCGCGATCTACATGGTGCGCGCGGTGAAACTGGAAAGCACCACGAGCGGCACCTTCTTCAATGGGAGCCAGGGCGTTTTCTTTTCGGCGGGCGGCGCGACGACTCCACCGCCACCCCCGCCCTCCGGCAGTGGTTCGTCCGCGTCGCACTTGATCAACTTGTCCGTGCGTTCGAACGCGGGCACGGGCAGCCAGACGCTCGCGCTCGGTTTTGTGATCGGCGGCGCGGGCACTTCCGGATCAATGCCGGTCCTCGTGCGCGCGACGGGGCCCGCGCTCACGACCTTCGGCGTCAGCGGCGTTTTGCCAGACCCGATCTTGACGGTTTATCAAAACGGCGCGGTCGTCGGCGGTAACGACAACTGGGGGGCCAACGCGGCTTCGGTGTCCGCCACCGGCAGTGCCGTCGGCGCGTTTCCCATTTCCAACCCGGGCAGCACCGACGCCGCGCTGGTCGCGACCCTTGCCCCGGCGGGATATTCCGCGGAAGTGACCGGCGGCGGCGGCAACACGGGCAACGCCCTCGTCGAAGTTTACGACGCGACCTCGTCGGGCAGCTTCACGGCCACGACCTCGCGGCTGATCAATCTCTCCGCGCGCACCCAGGTCGGGACCGGTGCTGATATTCTCTCGATCGGTTTCGTGATCGCCGGCAGCTCGCCGTTGAACGTGCTCGTGCGCGGCGTCGGCCGCGGGCTGGAAAGATTTGGCGTCACGGGCGTCCTCGCCCGCCCGCAGTTGAAATTGATCGCCAGCGACGGACACGTCGTCGCCACGAATACCGGCTGGGGCGGCGACGCCTCGCTGGATGCGACGTTCAAACAGGTGGGAGCGTTCGCCCTCGACGCCGGCTCGACCGACAGCGCATTGGTCGTCTCGCTGCCGCCCGGAGGCTACACCGCCCAAATCGCCGGCGCCGACGGCGGAACTGGCGTGGCCCTGGCCGAAGTTTACGAAGTGAAGTGACACCGCCGTCTCGAGGTGGGCCGTGCACGCCGTGCGTGGTCTAAAACGCGTCCGCAGTCGCTGGCGGCGCACGGAGTGCACGACCCACCTTACGCCGGCTCAGGCATCCGCCGGTCCCGACAGTTCGCGCATCGTGAAGATCACCGCGGTCGCGCCCACCATCACCACCGTGAACGCGAGAACAATTGCGGTGACGCTGACGACGCCCGGGGAATTCGCGTGCGCCGGCACCCGCTCGAGAAGGATCGCGAGGAGATCCCGCATCTGCTGGGTCATCGACAGCCGGCTGATCTGCGTCGGGATCTGGCCGACGCCCGCCTCGATAATGCCGGCGTAGGCGAGGCCGATGACGACATAGCGGCTGGTGATCGCGCCGCTCAAGAAACCGAGTGCGCTGAACGCCGTGATCATCAGCACCTGGCCGAAGAGCAGTTTGCCCGCAACCGCGCCGAGATCGGGCACGTGCCGGTTCACGCCGAAGATCACCACGACCACGAACGCGATGAGAAAATCGATCTGCATGCAGATCGTGTGGGCGAGGAACTTGAACGCCACGAAGGCGGCGCGCGGCACGGGCCGCGTGAGCACGTAGTCGACGTTGCCCGATTTCATTTCCTCCCGCATCACGCCGGCGGCCGCCATGAAGGCGAGCACCGGAACGAGAAACGTAACGTAGAAACTCGCCGTCCATTCGAGGAAGCGCGCCGGATCGCCGCCGTGCAGCCCGCCGATGAACAGGAGCGTCAGCGTCGCCAATCCAACTCCGACCACGAGCCAATGCATCGGGAGCAGGAGGCGCCGGAACGTGAGTCGCCAGATGCCACCCCAAGCGTGGCTGAGATTCGGCGCCACGGGCGCCGGCGCAAAAGGGGAAGGCGCGTTCATGTGTGCAAGGTGGGATCGATCGCTTTTTCCAGCACGGAGGCCGTGTCCTGCACCTCGTAAATGCGGACGCCGCTTTCGAGCAGCAGTTGGTGATACGCTTCGAAAAACTTCCCCGGCTCGCGCCAGCGCGCGTGGAGCGTGCCTGCGTCGGCCACGATGTCGCAGCCGCGCAGCAGATCGCGTTCGAAGAAAAAGCGCGCGAGCTTCTCCGGGGCATCGCAACGGAACGTGGTCGCGTCGGGCCAGCGCGCGCGGGCATCCGCCGAGGCGGCTTCGTTCAGCGAGCGCGGAATCCGGCCCCAACGCAGCAGGATGAAATCCGCGCACAGCGCCTCGAGATCGTGGAGGATGTGGCTCGAGATCAGGACGCTCACGCCGGCGGCCGCCAGCGCACGGAGAATCACCGCAATGTCCTCGCGGCCCATCGGATCGAGGCCGTTCATCGGCTCGTCGAGGATGATGAGGCGGGGCTCGTGCAGGAGGCATTGCGCCAGTTTCACGCGCTGCTTCATCCCCTTCGAATATGCGGTCACGCGCTTGCGCCAGTGCTCCGGCAGGAGTTTCACGCGGTTGAGGGCGGCGCGCGCCCGCGCGTCGGCGTCCTTCGCGGAGAGTCCGGAAATCATGCCGAGCCCGACGAGCCATTCGAGCGGCCGCAGGCCGGCGGGCATCACTTCGCTCTCGGGGCAATAGGCGATGCGCGACTGCACGGCGGGGTTGTTCCATGGGCGCTCACCAAACACCGTGAGCTCGCCGGAGCTCGGCTGGATTTGCCCGAGCAGCAGCCGGAAGAGCGTCGTCTTGCCCGCGCCGTTCGGCCCGACGATGCCGGTGATGCCGGGCCGGATCGCGAACGACACGTTGTTCAACCCGAGAATCATCCCGTAGAAGCGACTGAGATTTTCGGCCTGGATGATCGCGCTCATTCGGGTCGGAGTTTGCGGAAGAACACGAACGACGAGGCCACGACAAAGATCCCGAGGCCGATGAGCGCGCCGTTGAAGTCGGTCGACTCGGCCCGCTTGCTGGCGGCGGACAGGTTGCTTACGAACCGCTGGTCAAGGATCGGGAGCTGCGCCGCGGCCTCGCCGAGCGCGGTGTCGAGGCGGAAGACTTCCTGCCGCACTTCGCTCAAGTTGTGCGTGAAACTCGTGCGCTTGATCCAATCCGGGGCGCGGGGCGGCCCGGCGATCACGCCCATGACGATCCACAGGCCCATCCAGATGGTCGTCGTGATCGGGGGCTTGCGGCCGAGGGCCGACACGCCGAGGGCGATGGCCGCGATCGAGACGAGCGAAAGGCCGTTGAAGAGCAGCGCCCGCAGCAACGGCGAGAAGGAATAGACGATGAAATCGCGATCGGTCGCGAACAGCATGCTCAGCAACCACCCGAAGATCAGCGGGCCGGTCCAGACCAGCACGAGCACGCCGACGATGACGCCGAGTTTCCCCAACAGGTAGTCGGTCGAGGTCAACGGCCGCGAAAGATACACGATAAGCGCGTTGCTGCCGCGATCGCGCGTGATGAGCTGCGGCACGACGGTCGTCATCGCGAGCAGGCTCAGCCACAACCCGACGAACGAGTGCACCCAAAAGATCAGGGTGAAGACGCCGTGAACCACGATGTCGGGAAACATCGCGACGAGCCCGGTCACCACCGTGAACAAAGCCTCGGCGCGCGGGCCGAGCTTGGTCGCGAGCGTTTCGAGCCAGCCGCCGCTGGCGAGCGACTGGCTGAAGGCGAAGCCCGCGACCGCGATCAGGAAGCCGGCGCTCCACGCCGCGCTCAGCAGGATTTTGAAGAAACGCGTGCGGATGAGTTGCCGCAGCCCGGCGGCCACGATGGCCCAGCGCCGGTAGGCGACACCCCGCGGCACCTCGTGCCAGCGGCTGAGATCGAGGCTGCTATCCATGTTGGACAAAAAGGCTGCTGGTGGGCCGGGCACGCCGTGCGCAGCCAGTCCGAGGGAAGCGATCCTGGCCGCGCACGGAGTGCCCGGCCCACCTCGCGGCCATATGAATTTCGGCGGCGTAACTGCTATCCATGGTCGGTGGCGATGGATTTGATGAACAGCTCGTGCAGCGCGTCGGGATTTGACACGATTTCCGCCGGCGGCAACTGGTGCGCACGCATCAGCTCGAGCACCCACTCGATCGAGTCGGCCTGCGACTCGACGCGCAACTTGCCGTTGGAGAGCTTCACGACCGCAAGCCCGGCCCCGGTGAGCACGGATTGAAACCGCTCGGTGTCGCTCGCCGGCGCGATCTCGACGATCCGGCGGTGGCGGCTCTTCAGGCCGGTAATGCTGTCGTGTTCGAGCAGCCGGCCGTGGCCGATGATCATCACGCGATCGCAGACGCGCTCGATGTCGCGCAGGAGATGCGAACACATCACGACGCTGATCCCGAGATCCTTCCAGAGCGAGCCGATGAGCTGGAGGATGTGTTCGCGGCCGGAGGGATCGAGGCCGTTGGTCGGTTCGTCGAGAAACACAATCTCCGGATCGTGCACGAGGGCCTGCGCGAGCTTCACCCGCTGCTTCATGCCGGTGGAATAGGTGTCGACGAGCCGGTAGCGCTCCTGCCCCATCCCGACGAGGTCGAGAATTTCGTGCGTGCGCTGGCGGGCTTTGCGAAACGGCATGCCGGAAAGCTGGCCGCAGTAGGTGACGTATTCGCAGCCGGCGAGGCCCGCGATGTGGCAATCCTGCTCGGGGCTGTAGCCGACCTTTTCGCGCGAGGCGCGGTTGCGCGCGCGAATGTCCACCCCCAACACCCGCGCGGATCCGGTCGTAGGCGTTTCGAGGTTCAACAGGCACTTGATGAACGTGCTCTTGCCCGCGCCGTTGGGGCCGAGCAGCCCGATCGTGCCGGGCGGCACCTGCACGTTCACGTCGCGCAACGCCCGTTGCGTGCCGTAGGTTTTGCCCAAGCCCGCCGCCTCGATGATGAATTGATCGGCGGCGCGGCGCGGGGGCGCGACCGGTGTTGGGGCGGCGGGGGCGTTCAATGGAGGGCGGAAGGGAAGCTGAGTCCCCGTCTTACACTAAACCGGCCGCGGAAGTTACAAAAATCCGCCGCGCCGCTCAGGGGGGCGAGACGGGCCGCGTCACCAGTTCCGCGGGCGGCCCCATCAGCGCCTGCCGGATTTCGTCCTCGTTCAGCCGCCAAATCAGGATGGCATAGCCCACCTCGGCATCCGGTGGACGATGATGGCGGAGCCACGCGCACAACCGCCCGAAGCGGAGGTTCTCGAACGCCTCGTAAACCTTTTCCCATTCGGCGATCGGGTGCTGTCGCAGCGCCTCGGCCCGGGCCGCAGGGTCTTTCGCGGTGCGTTCGAACGCCGCCACGTTTTCCAACAGCTCGTGATAATCGCGTTCGTAAGCCTGGTTCCACGGGCCGAACGTCCGGGTGTAGACGGATTGGAGCAGCGTCGCGCTGATCGCGTAGATGCCGGGACGCAGCGGAAAGTGTTCGCCGCGGCCCCAATCGAAAAAGCCAGGGAGGCGGTGGGCTTTGATCCCGCGATAGGCCGGACTGTCGGTGCCGAAATAACCGAGGTAAATCGGCTCGCGGCCGCCCGGATTCTGCCGTTCGAGCCAGCGCTTGAGGCCGGGGAGATTTGCGCCCCAGTCCAGGGAACTGTCGACGAGGTGCGTATAACCTTTTTCCGGGCCGCCGACCAGCGGGCTGAAATACGCGAGGTAGTGCGGCGCGATCGAAACGGTTTCGAAAACCGTGCAGGCGCCGAGCGTCACGAGCAACGCCCGGATCCACCCGCCGGCTTCGCGCCACCACACGGCCACCACGCCCGTGAGCACGAAGCTCAGCGGATAAAGCGGCAGGATGTGGCGGTGCCCGATGTTCAGGTCCTGCGCGATCGCGGCCAGCAGATAGACCACCCCGAGGACCACGTAGGGCACCGCCGCATAAAGCAGCGGCAGCGGACGTCCCCCGACCACGTCGTGCCGATCCTGCCGCGCCCGCATGACCCACCAGCCGATGCCGAGCGCGCCGAGCAGGAAGGACGACGGCGGAGTCTTGGCCCAGGCGGCGTGGAGAAAGAAATCGTGCCAGCCACCGTAGGTCCACTCGCCCGATTTGAAGGCGTGCCGCGATTCATCGTGGCCCAGCAGGTAACGGACCCCGCGCACAAAACTCTCCGGGAGCCAGTGATTGTCCTGCGCGGCGCGCAGCAGCACCAGGATCTCCGGCGCAATCGGATCGCGCTGGGGGTTGACGACGCGCGTGATGGTGTTGTCCGCGGGGTTGGGGCTCGAGGTGAAGCGAAAATCGTAATGCGCCCAAATCGCGGTGTAGCCGACGACCGCGTGCACCGCGATCAGGGCGAGAAAGCAGTTCAGCTGCGCGCGCCGGGAGTCGACCGAACGCGGCGTGCCGCCCAGGGCGATCAACAGCGGCCGGCGATATTTCAGCTTCACCGCGATCAGGATCGCGGTCACCGGCAGGATCAGCGCGGCCGTCGGCTTGGACAGGACGAGCAGCGCAAAGAAGCCAAGGCTCGCGGCCAGCCGGCCCCACGTGAGCTGGTGCAGCAACCGCCACACGCACCACGTGGAGCCGAGCAGGCCGAGACAGAGTGACATTTCCGTGGAAACGAGCCCGCCGAAGGCGAGCGTGTTGGGACTGGTGACAAACAGCGCGAGTGCCACCAAGCCGCCCGCTCGCCCGAACAACACCCGCGCGCAGCGATACACGATGAAGCCGGTCGCGAGGCCCAGCAGCATGACCATGATCCGGCCCTGCAGGAGCACGCGGTCGGCGTCGTTGCCGCTCTCGAACAGAAATTTGTAGCCCGCCCAGTAAGGATCGCCGCTGCGCCACGCTTCGTCCGCGGTGCTGACCATGTTGGGCCGGGTGAAGAGCAACGGCAGCGTCGCCCAGCGTTTCACGAAGTCGCCGTTGGCGCCCTCCATCCGAAAATCGCTCCGCAGCCAGATGTCGTAGCCCGTGAAGAGTTCCTCGCCCTCGTCAAACGTCGTGCCCTTGATCCGGGAAAACCACAGGGCCTGCATCGCGTAAACCGCCAAAAGCAAAGCCACCGCCATCCACGTGCGATGGCGGACGAGGAACTTCGGCATGGTCGCGGGCGGCGGCAAAAGGGTCGTGGTCTCCCCGCTGGTCCGGTGTCCCCGAACCCCGACGAAGACGACACTTTCGCGCGCGCCGTGGGAAGGGAAAAAGGTTGCGCCCTTCGCCCCGTCTGCCGTTCACGGCGGCTGCACCGGAGCCTCCGCGAGCTCGGCCGGCGGGCCGAGCAACGCCTGGCGAAGCTGCTCCTCGCTGAGCCGCCAGATCAAAATCGCGTAGCCGACGTGATCGTCGGGCGGCCCGTGATGGCGGAGCCACGCACACAACCGTCCGAAGCGAAGATTCTCGAACGCCTCGTAAACTTTTTCCCACTCGGCCACGGAGTGCTGCCGCAGCGCCTCCGCCCGGGCGGCCGGATTATTGGCCGTGCGCTCGAAGGCGGCGACGTTGCCCATCAGCTCATGATAGTCGCGCTCGTAAATCCTGTTCCACGGACCGAACGTGCGCGTATACACGGTCTGCAACAGGGTCGCGCTGATCGCGTAGACGCCGGGCTTCAACACGAAATGCTCACCGCGTCCCCAGTCGAAAAATCCCGGCAGGCGGTGTGACTTGATGCCGCGGTAGTCCGGGCTGTCGGTCCCGAAGTAAGCGAGGTAAACCGGCTGGCGCCCGTTGGGGTTGTGGCGATCGAGCCAGCGCTTCAGTTGTGGCAGGCCCATGCCCCAGTCGAGCGAGCTGTCGACGAGCTGCGTGTAGCCCTGCTTCGGGCCGCCCACCAGCGGGCTGAAATACGCGAGGAAGTTCGGCGCGATCCAGAGGGTTTCCGCGACAAAGACCAGGCCGAGCGCGACGATGAGCCCGCGCGTCCAACGGCGGCCGGCCGTCCACAGCAGCGCCACCGATCCGGTGAGCAAGTAGCCCACCGGATAAATCGGGAGGATGTGCCGGTGACCGATGTTGAGATTTTGCAGCATCGCGGCGGGCAGATAAACGGCCACGAGGGCAAAGTAAGGCAGGGCGTCGTAAAATGATGGCACGGTTTGCGCGGGCGCTCCGCCCGGATGGAGCGCCCGCCTGCGTCGCCACGCATAGGTCAGCCAGCTGCCGAGACCGAGCACCAGCAACACGCAGAACGTCGGGCGCGTCTTGGCGAGCGCCGCCCGCAGGAAAAAATGCCGCCAGCCGCCGTAGGTCCATTCGCCCGCGAGGAACGCGTGGCGATCGTCGTCGTGGCCGAGCAACCATTCGACCCCGCCCAGGAAACCCTCGGGAAACAGATGCCGGTGGCGCGCCGCGTCGAGCGCGCGTTTCATGAGGGGGTTGATCGGATCCGTATACGGGCGCACGAGCGACGCGATGGTCGGGTCCGCGGGATTCGGGCTGGCGGCGAAATCAAAATCATAGTGCGCCCAGATCGTCGTCCAGCCGACGATCGCGTGCAGGAGGATCAAGCCGGCGAAATACCGCGCCTGTCCGCCTCGCGGGGTGACGATCCGCGGCGCACCGAGCGCGACGGCCAGCGGGCGGCCCACCGCCAGCTTGGCCGCGATCAACAGCGCGACGATCGGCAGGATCAACACGGCGGTCGGTTTCGACAGCACCAGCATCGCGAACATCGTGAGGCTGCCCGCGATCCAGCCCCACGTGATCCGATGGAGCAACCGCCATACGCACCACGTCGCGCCGAGCAACGCGAGGCACAGCGAGATCTCGGTCGAGACGATTGCGCCGAACGCGAGCATGTTGGGGCTGAATACATGCACGCCCAGCGCCACGACGCCTCCCGCCCACCCAAACAGGTTGCGCGCGCAGGTGAACACCAGCAGCCCCAGCGCGACGCCGAGCAGGATGTTCATCACGCGCCCCTGCAGGAGCAACGCGTCCGCATCGTTGCCGATCTCGAACAGGAATCGTTCCCCCGCCCAATACGGGTCGCCGGCGCGCCACGCCGGACCGCTCGTGCTGGGCAACGTCGGGCGCGTGACCAGATACGGCAGCGTGGCCCAGCGCTTCACGAAGTCACCGTTGGCCGATTCCATCCGAAAATCACTGCGCAACCAGATGTTGTAGCCCGTGAACAATTGCTCGCCTTCGTCGAACGACGCACCCTTCACCCGGGCGGTCCACAGCGTCAGGGCGACATAAATTCCCAGCAGGATGGCGACCGCCACCCAGCCGCGCCGGCGCACGGCCGGCGTCGATGGCGGATCGACGGGAACAGAAAACAACATGCAACAATGCGAGCGGCGGCCTCCGCTCCGGTCCCGCCGGGTCGCGGCCGCCCGCTCACCGCGCCACTACGAGGGGAAATCCATTTTTCTTCAAGGCGCGATGCAGCGCCGCCACGTGTCCGCGATCCCGCGTCTCCACGGTGCAAATCACATTCACCGCACTGACGTCCGCGCCGCTGAACGCGCGATCGTGCGCGATGTCCTTGACGCTCGCGCCCGCCGCCGCGATCACGCGGCTCAACTCCGCGAGCCCGCCCGGGCGATCACTGATCTTCGCGGTGAACCGTGTGAGCCGGCCGTCGTGCACCAATCCCTTTTCGATCACACGGCTGAGAATCGCCGGATCGATGTTGCCTCCGCAGACGACGAGCGCGACGCGCTTGTTTTTCAGGTGCGGAAGCTTGCCCGCCATCAACGCGGCGAGCGGAGCGGCGGCGGCGCCCTCGACGACGGTCTTCTCCAGCTCGACCATCCGCAAAATCGCCAGCGCGATCCAGTCCTCGGCCACACTGACGACCTGATCCACGCGCCGGCGGGCGAGGGCGAACGCGTGGGCGCCGACCGTCAGCGTCGCGAGGCCATCGGCGAGCGTTGCCCGCCGGGGCACGATGGCCGGTCTGCCCACGCGCAGCGCGGCGGAAAAATTTCCCGTGTGCGTGCTCTCGACGCCGATGATTTTGATCTTCGGCCGCAGGGCCTTCACGGCGACCGCCAGTCCCGCGATCAATCCGCCGCCGCCGATCGGGCAGACGATCGCGTCGAGGTGCGGGACTTGTTCCAGGATTTCCAGCCCCAGCGTGCCCTGCCCCGCGATGATGTCGGGATCATCGAAACCATGGATATAGGTGAGCCCCTCACTGGCCACGAGCGCGTCGGCCACGGCCCGCGCCTCGGCAAAATCGCGCCCGCGCAGCAGCACCCGCGCGCCGAGCTTCTGGCAGGTCGTGATTTTAATCAGCGGCGCATAATCGGGCATCACGACCGTGACCGGGATGCCGAGCAGCCGGCCGTGATAGGCGAGCCCGAGGGCGTGGTTGCCCGCGCTCGCGGCAATGACCCCGCGTTTCTTTCCCGCCGCCGGCAATTTCAGCAACGCGTTGCGCGCGCCGCGTTCCTTGAACGATCCGGTGCGCTGGAAGTTGTCGAGTTTGCAGAAGACGCGCGCGCCGGTGATTTCACTGAGCGGGATCGATTCCGCGCAGGGCGTGACGCACACGCCGCCCGTGATGCGCCGTTGCGCGGCGCGAATGTCGGCTAGGGTGACGGACATGCCGCCAGCCTGGGCGCTTTCGCCATGGCGGCGAACACGAAAACGGCGCCGATCGAATGGTGGGCCGTGCACTCCGTGCGCGGCCACGAAGAAAGTAGGGGCGTCGCTTGCCGGCGCCCGCGGGCGCCGACGAGCGGCGCCCCTACGATCAGAATCAGAATTGCCGATCTCCCCCGCTCAGGGCTGCTTGGTCCCGTCCTTCGCCTGCTCCTGCTCCCGCTTGATTCGTTCCGCGCGCCGTTTCGCGACCTCCTCCGCGATGCGTTTCAGGCGGGCCTGCTCTTCGGTGGGCGCCGACGCGCCAGGGGCGGCGGCGGCCGCCAAGGCGGGCGGCGGATTGTTCACCAGCAGCAAAATCTGTTCGCGGGCGGCGGCCCACTCGGCGTCGTCCAGCTTGCCGTCGTTGTCCCGGTCGTAACGCGCGAGCTGCGGCGGGTTCGACGCCATCCGCTCGCGGACGGCTTTTTCCATTTCAGGCCGTTCGTCCTCGTCGATCTTGCCGTTGTGATTGTGATCGAACTGGCGGAGCAGGCGCTCGCGCATGACCGCGGCTTGCACCCGGCGCTCCTGGAGGAATTTTTCCAACTCGGCGCGCTCGGGCTCGTCGAGTTTGCCGTCGGCGTTCTTGTCGAAACGCTTCAGGAGATCCTCGCGCACTTCGCCGTCGGGCCCGAGTCCGCGCTCTTCGGCGTATTTTCGCATCTCCGCGCGCTCGTCGTCATCGAGCCGGCCGTCGTGATTCTTGTCGAACTGCTCGAGCATCCGCTGGCGGATTTGCGGGCCGGCCGGCGTCGCCGCGATCTTCGCCTGCCGATCCATTTGCTCCTTGAGCATTTCCTCGTGCGCGGCGGCCACTTCGTCCTCGTCGAGTTTGCCGTCGTGGTTCGTGTCGAAGCGCTTGAGGAGTTCGTCCGCTCGCGCGGGTTTCATCATGCCCGGTGCCGGAACGGGAGTCGTGGCGGGGGCCGCGGTTTTGGGTTCATCGGCGGCGCACAAGCCGGTGGCAAGGAATAGCGTTGCCGCGAGGAGCAGCAGGGCTTGAGCTTGGCGGTTCATGGGTAACTTGACGGCAATTCGGCAGCGCGGACGGACTGCGGGCATGACGCGCGCCGGTCGGGGCGGTTACGTCCGCAACTGAGGCGCCACCATGTATCAAGTCACGTTCTCCGAGCAAGCCATGCACGAGCTCAACCGGCTCGATCAACTGGCGCAGCTCGACGCCATCGATCCCATCAGCAATCTCCGGCCGGAGCAGATCGCCCATCCGCGGGAGCCGCTCGGGAAGTTCCGTCGCGGCGAGAAGGAATTCTACCGGCTGCGCGCCGGCGATTTCCGGTTCTATTTCGACGTGCGCGGCGACACGCTGCACGTGGACTACATCCTGCACAAAAACTCGCTGGAGGACTTCTTGCTCCGCAACAAGCTGCCGGTGTCCGAGCAGCAACTCGTCGAGCAGCATTCGAAGTTCTGGAAATACCTCGAGAGCCTGACGAAATAATGAATTTTCGCATTCGCCGCCGCGCCGAGCGCACCGACGATCTCGCCTCGCGCGAAGACCCTTACAACGTCACGCAGGCCAGCCGGATTTACTTCCTGCCAAACCTGATGACGGCGGGAAATCTCTTCTGCGGGTTCATGGCGATCGTGAACTGCATCCAGGCGCGGCTCGCCGAGTCTTCGCCCACGGGCCTGTATCTCGACGCGTCGGCCGCCGATCACTATCGTTACGCGGTGTGGTTTATCTTTGGCGCGGCGGCATTCGACACGCTCGATGGCCGGCTCGCGCGGATGGGCGGGCGGGAATCGCTGTTCGGGGCGGAGTTCGATTCGCTGGCGGACGTGGTGTCGTTCGGCGTCGCGCCGGCGTTGCTGATGTTTTACCTGATCCTCGCGCCGACGCAGGGCATCCTGTGGTTCCGCAACATCGGATGGTTCGTCGGCTTCGTTTATCTCCTGTGCGCCGCAATGCGCCTCGCGCGCTTCAACGTCATCACGAACCCCCTCCTCTACCGGGGCAAAAGGGAATCGTCGAAGGACTTTGTCGGGCTGCCGGTGCCCGCCGCAGCCGGGACCGTCGCGTCGCTCGTGCTTTTCCTGCTCAATCTCGCGGATTCGGACAAGTCGCTCAAGTCGTGGGCGCTCGCGCTGCCGTTTCTGATGCTGCTCATCGCCTTCCTGATGATGAGCACGGTGCGCTACCCCAGCGGCAAGAATGTCGATTTGCAGACCGAGACGCGCCTGCAGACCTTCGTTGGCTTCCTGATTTTCGTGGGGCTGTTGTTGCTCTACAAGGAGATCGCCGTGCTGACGGCCTTTCTCGGCTACATCTTCTTCGGGCTCATCCGGCACTGGCGCCGGCCGCGGCCGGGCCCGCGCCCGACCAAGCCGCCGTTTCCGCCCGCCTCCAATACCGTGTGAATAACCTGCGCGCCCCCGCCCAGCAACTTTCGCAATCTGAATAACCTCGGCCTTGTGCGCATCCGGTTGGGAGATCTTCACGGTGGAATTCCGATGCGTGCAGCAGGGAAAAACCCGGGTTGCTAGGGTTATTCGCAACCCATACTGATACGGATATAATTCCTTATTGAACCTCTATTCTTTTAGACTTTGTTAGCTTCTCCAAAGCGCGATCGCGCCGACCCCCTCATGAAATTCAAAATCAACCGTGATCATTTCGCCAACGGCCTGGCCCAGGTCCTGAATGTCGTTGGTTCGAAGGCCACGATGCCGATCCTCAGCAACGTCCTCATCGAGGCCGAAAAGGATCAGATTTCCCTCACCACCACCAATCTCGATCTTGGCATTCGCTGCAAAATCAAGGCCGAGGTGAAGGAAACCGGGTCGGTCACGCTCCCCGTCAAGCGCCTCGCCGGCATCGTCCGCGAACTGCCGAACGTCGACGTCACGCTCGATGCGTCGCCCAACCACCAGGTGAAGCTCACGTCCGGCGGCTCGACTTTCCGGATCATGGGCATCGGCAAGGAAGAGTTTCCGCCGCTGCCGGAATTCGGCGACGAGAAGGCCCACGCGCTCGAGCAATCCGAGCTGTCGTCGATGCTCAAGAGCGTCGCCTATGCGCAGTCCAGCGACGAGACGCGCTACATCCTCAACGGCGTCTATTTCAACTTCAAGGATGCGAAGCTCTCGCTCGTCGCCACCGACGGCCGCCGGCTCGCGCTCATCGCGAAGGAAATGGAAATCCCTGCGTCGGGTGCCGGCGCGATCATCCTGCCGGCGAAAACCGTGAGCGAGCTCACCCGGCTCCTCGACAAGGGCGCGAAGGTCAAAATCAACTTCAACGACCGGCGCGCCGCCTTCCAGATCGCGACGGACAAGGACACGAGCGGCCTGATCGATCACGTTTACCTCTATTCCAAGGTCGTCGAGGGCAACTATCCGAATTACCAGCAGGTGATCCCGAAGGAGACGCACCAGCGGATCAAGCTCGAGCGCGAGCTGTTCCTGCAGTGTGTGCACCGCGCCGCGCTCGTCTGTTCGGAGAAATCGAATTCCGTTAAGATCAAACTCTCGAGCAACCTGCTCGAAATCACGGCGCAAAGCCCGGACTTCGGCGAAGCCCACGAATCGATGGCGATCGGCTATAGTGGGCCGGATCTGCAGGTCGCGTTCAACCCGGCTTTCCTCATGGATCCGCTGCGCGCCCTCGCAAAGGACGAGGTGTTCTTCGAGGTGAAGGACGAAGTGAGCCCGGGCGTGTTCAAGACGCTCGAGAGCTTTGTCTGCGTCATCATGCCGGTTCGGCTGAGCTGAGTTTTTTCCTTTCGCAAGGTGGGGCTGGCGCTCCGCGCCCGGCTGTGTTTGAGTGGCGATACCGCAGGCGCTTCGGCCCATCCCGAAACGCCTGTCCGCCCGAACGTGGAGCCTCCTTATCTCATCCTCGCCGCCATCATCGTCTCGCTCGTGTTGATGCAGGTCAACCAGCGGATGGCGTCCCCGCTGCTCGCGATCGCGGATCGGTGGCTGCGCTGGTTCGTCTTTGCCTTTGGCGCGGCGCAGATGTGCCGCGATTTCCAGTGGATCGACCGGCCGTTCTGGGTGCTCGCGGCGGTGTTCTTCCTCCTTTGGTTCATCGGTGAGACGCTCTACAACTGGCTCGCGATTTCGGCGTTGAGCGTGAGCCCGCTCCCGTTGTTTCCCCGCTACGCGATCAACGCCAGCGGCGAGGAATGGCCGATGCAGCCGCGCTTCATGAAAATCCGCGAGTGGCTTCGCGCGCAGGGCTTCCGGCAGACGCAGGCTCTCAAGGCCGAGATCGGCGGCGGCATCTATCTGCGGGTGTCGGTCTACCAGGACGCGGCTGCGACGGTGCGCGTGCAGGTGATCTTCATCCCGCAGGCCAACGGCGCGATCTCGGTGTGCTATGCGATCACCTCAATCGCCGGCGACGGCGCGCGCTTCGTCACGGACAACCTCTACATTCCGTTCGGTGGATTTTTCCCGGAGAACTGGTTTGTCGAGCGCGCGCCGTGGCGGCGGTCCCTGCCAGGCCTGATCGCGCGCCATCGGACGCGGCTCAGGCGGGCGGCGGTCAATCCCGTGGCATTCGCCGTCGAGCCCCTTGCGGATCTCAACAACGCGCAGCACGAGCTGGATCGCTTGAACACCGAATTGGGTTTTCTCCACCCGCATCACGAACGCGACGACCTCGGCAAGATCACGCACGAGGGACGCTACCGCGTGTGGAAGGAAATCTGGATGCTCAACTACCTCGGCCGGGCGGCGCGGTATGAGTGAAACGTAGCGGCGGCGTCCCTGCGCGCCGGTTTTGAGACAACCTGGAAATCGGCGGACAGGGATGCCGCTACCCGCCGATATAGCTCATCTCGACTTTCGCGCGGGCCTCCCCGGAGGCGAGCAGCTCCGCCCGCTCGTCGCTGTAGCGATCGAGCCGGCCATGCCAGATGCGGCTGAGGAATTTTTCCAGCTCGGGACCTTCGGCACCGGCGCGCAACGCGCCGAGCACGTCCCACCCGAGCGATGCGAACAGGCAGGTGTAGAGTTTGCCGTCGGCCGAGAGCCGTGCGCGGTGGCAGTCGCGGCAGAACGGTTCCGTCACCGAGCTGATCAACCCGATCTCGCCGCGGCCATCGCGGTAGCGGTAACGCGCCGCAACTTCGCCGCGATACGCCGGACCGATCGGCTCGAGCGGCCAGCGGGCGCCGATTTTTTCCACGATTTCCTTGGCGGGCACGACCCGATCCGCCGTCCAGTGGTTCGTGTTGCCGACGTCCATGAACTCGATGAACCGCAGCGCGTGTCCGCGCTCGCGGAAGTATTCACAAAGTGTCGGCAACTCCTGGTCGTTCACCCCGCGTTGGACCACGCAGTTGATCTTGATCGCGAAACCCAGCGCCGCCGCCGCGTCGATGCCACGCAGCACGCGGCTGACGCTGAAGCCGAGGCCATTGAGCTTTCCCGCCGTCGCGTCGTCGAGGGAATCGACGGAAACGTTGAGCCGATCGAGACCGGCGGTGTGCAAAGCGGGTGCGAGTTTTTCGAGCAGCCAGCCGTTGGTGGTGAGCGCGACGTCCGGCACGCGAAGTTCCTGCTTCAGGCGGCGAATCAACTCGGGCACATCCGCGCGCAGCAGCGGTTCGCCGCCCGTGATGCGCACTTTTTCCACGCCCAGCGCGCGAAACGCCGCGACGATCTTGGTGAGCTCGTCGAGTTGCATGAGCTGCGGATCGCGCAGGAACGGGTAACCCGGGCCGAAGACCTCCTTGGGCATGCAATACGGGCAGCGGAAATTGCAGCGGTCGGTGACCGAAATCCGCAGGTCGTGCAGCGTGCGATGGTATTGATCGCGGACGGGCGTGGGCATGTGGAATGGGAGACAGAGCACAGAGATCGCCGGGACGCAAAGCCGCCTTTTTCTCTGGGCCGGCTGCCCCGTTGTCGTTCAAAGTGCCGCCGTGCTGACCCCTGCCGAGGCGGAGAAACTCATACTCGATCGGATTGCCCCGTTTTACCGCGAGGACTGTCCGCTCGCGGCCGCGCACGGTCGGGTGTTGCGCGCGGACCTCCGCGCCGATCGCGATCTGCCGCCCTTCGATCGCGTGACGATGGACGGTTACGCGTTGCGCGCCGCGGATCTCGCGACCGCGAATGGGAAGAAATTCCAGGTCGAAGGCGTGCAAGCCGCAGGCATGCGACCGTTTCAACTTTCGCCGGCGCCCGGTGCCTGCGTGGAGATCATGACGGGCGCGGTGCTGCCGATCGGCGCCGACTGCGTGGTGCCCTACGAAGAGGCCACGCGAGAGGGCGACACCGTTGCGATCGCCGCCACGAAACTCGCCGCCGGCAACGCCGTGCACCGGCGCGGCAGCGATCAACCGGCCGGCGGGGTCATCGTTCGCGCTGGCACACGCCTCTCGGGCCGCGAAATCGCCGTGGCGGCGGCCTGCGGTTACGCGAACGTCACCGTGAGCCAGCAGCCGCGCATCGCGATCGTCGCGACCGGCGACGAGTTGGTGGAGGTCGACGCGCCGGTCGCGGCGCATCAAGTCCGCCGCAGCAATGACTACGCGTTGCGCGCGGCGCTGGCGCTCGCCGGCTGGCCGCTGGTGGAGCGTTTTCACCTGCGCGACATGCCGCACGAAATCGAGCACATGCTCTGGCACATTCTGGCAGAGTTCGACGTCGTGCTGATCACGGGCGGAGTTTCCAAGGGAAAATTCGATTTCCTGCCGGCGGAGCTCGAACGGCAGAAGGTGACCAAGATTTTTCAGGGCGTCGCGCAGCGCCCGGGCAAGCCGTTCTGGTTTGGGCTGAGCGCACGCCAGACGCCGGTGTTCGCGTTGCCGGGCAATCCCGCCTCGTCCTACACCTGCCTGCATCGTTACGTGCTGCCCGCGCTCGCCCACGCGGCGGGGCTGAGCGCCGAACCGCCGGCGCTCGCGGCGCTCACGGCGCCCGTGAGTTTCAAGGCGGCGCTCGCTTATTTTCTGCCGGTGAGGCTCTCCATCGGCCCGCGCGGCGAACGCCTGGCGACCCCCGATCCGATCAACACGTCGGGGGATTTTGCCGGGCTCGTCGGCTCGGATGGATTCGTCGAGCTGCCCCCCGGACCGATGGAGTTCGCCGCGGGCACGCTCGCGCCGTTCCGCGCATGGATGTGATCGGAGTTGAGAGTTTGGCCGTGAACACCGAGAGTGGCCGCATGTTTTCGCATCTCGACGCGCAGAATCGCCCCGCGATGGTCAATGTCGGCGACAAGCCGGTGACCAGGCGCACGGCGCACGCCGTGGCGATCGTGTCGTTGCCACCGGCCCTCGCGGCGTTGCTCAAGGACGGAGAGATCGCGACGAAGAAAGGCCCGATTTTTCACACGGCGATCCTCGCGGGCGTGATGGGGGCGAAAAAGACGCCGGATCTCATCCCGCTCTGCCACCCCCTCGCACTCGACGACTGCCAGATCGAAATCATGCCCGACGCCGCGCGCCGCGAAATCGCGGTCCACTGCCGGGTGCAGACCCACGGGAAAACTGGCGTGGAGATGGAGGCGCTCACCGGCGCGACCGTGGCGGCGCTCACGGTTTACGACATGGCGAAGGCCGTCTCGCACGAGATCGTGATCCGCGACATCCGGCTCCTCGAAAAAACCGGCGGCAAGAGCGATTTTCGCGCCGCGCCCTGAGCCCATGATTTCGATCACCGTCCAATATTTCGCGATCCTGCGCGAGCAGCGCGGGCTCGCCGAGGAAAAGCTCACCACGGCAGCGGCGACGCCCAGCGCGCTCTACGAGGAGTTGCGCGCGAAGCACGGTTTCACGCTCCCTGCCGATCGCGTGCGCGCTGCGGTGAACGACGAGTTCGTTGCGGCCACCGCCCCGTTACGCAGCGCCGATCGCGTGGTGTTCATACCGCCGGTCGCAGGAGGCTGAGCTGCCAACGGAGCCGCCATGTTTCGTCTCGCCGCCACTTCCCTCGATCCTGCCGCTTTGCAGCGCGCGTTGGCCGATGTGCGGGCGGGCGCGTGCGTGACGTTCGAGGGTTGGGTGCGGAATCGCAACGATGGCCAGCCGGTCCTGGCGCTCGACTATGAGGCTTATCCGTTGCTGGCCGAAAAGGAGGGAGAACGGATCCTGGCGGAAGCGCGGGAGAAGTTCGCCGTGCGCGCAGCCCACTGTGTCCACCGCACCGGCCACCTGGCCCTTGGCGATCTGGCGGTCTGGGTGGGCGTGACGGCGGAACACCGGGGCGCGGCGTTCGACGCCTGCCGCTACATCATCGACGAAGCCAAAGCCCGCGTGCCGATTTGGAAAAAGGAGCACTACGCGACCGGCGCCACCGCTTGGATCAATTGCGCCACCCGCGGTGATCACGCGGAAATGGCCGCGCCGGGGGCTTAGGGGCGTCAAAAAGTTGCCAAATTAGGGACGGCAAAGGCTTTCCCCTAGTGAAGTGAGGACGCGGCGGCATTATTCGTTGCATCATGCGCCTCCTAGCCATTGCCAGCTCAACCCCTGCCGCGGCGACCACGTTGGACCGGTTGAAGGGTATTCCGCCGGAATTCTGGCTCCGACTCGTATTCGCGGTCGTGGCCATCGTCGCCATCGTCGTCTTCCTGCGGAAAGTGGCGAAGATGAACAAGGTGGTGTTGGCGGTCGTGACGTTTGTGGGCGTGACGATCGTGGGCTTTAACTGGGTTTACGAACGCAGCGAACCAGCCTGGGCGACGCCCGCGGTGAGTTTCCTCGCCAACTGGTTCCCAACCAAGGGTCCGCCACCCAAAAGCGCCACCGGGCTGGCGCAACGGCACTAATAGGTCGCAGCCCCGCGCGGTTTTTTCCGCGGCATGACAAAAATCAGGTTGGTTTTCGGGGCGGAAGCGGAATAAAACCGTCCTCCGCCATGGCCAAAACCCAATCTGATATCGGACTCATCGGCCTCGCCGTGATGGGTCAGAACCTCGCCCTCAATATCGCCGATCACGGCTTCCGGATCTCGGTTTACAACCGCACGACGGAAAAGACGGAGAAATTCGTCGCCGAGAACCCGAACACGCCCGGCGGCCTCGTCGGCACCAAGACGCTCGAGGAATTCGTCGGCTCCCTCGCGAAGCCGCGCAAAGTCATCATCCTCGTGCAGGCCGGCAAGGCCACCGACGCGGTGATCGACAGCCTCGTCCCGCTCTTCGAGGCGAACGACATCATCATTGACGGCGGCAACGCCCTCTGGACCGACACGATCCGCCGCGAAAAGGCGCTGCGTGAAAAAGGCCTGCGCTTCATCGGCTCCGGCGTGTCCGGCGGCGAGGAAGGCGCGCGTTTCGGCCCAGCCCTCATGCCCGGCGGCGATCCGGCGGCCTACAAGGAGCTCGAGCCCATTTGGAATGCGGTTGCCGCGAAGGTTGATGCGAAGACCGGCGTGCCGCTCACGGGCGCCGCCCCCGGCAAGCCCATCGTGGGCGGCGTCCCCTGCGCCACCTACATCGGTGAAAACGGCGCGGGCCATTACGTGAAGATGGTTCACAACGGCATCGAGTATGGCGACATGCAGATGATCTGTGAGGCCTACGCGTTGATGAAAGGCCCTTTCCAGCACAGTGGGATCCGAAGCTTGGAATTCACGTGACTTGAAGTCGCGGC
>JADMIO010930425.1_pt1 | contig 75929 bp, 78 predicted proteins | sample 8958161 | NCBI WGS metagenome assembly JADMIO01 (sample SAMN16585339, study PRJNA669376) | soil metagenome | isolation source: Crop rotation soil | place: USA: Cullars Rotation, Alabama | collected 2011
GCCGCGACTTCAAGTCACGTGAATTCCAAGCTTCGGATCCCACTGTGCTGGAAAGGATCACGCAGACGCAGGCCGGCGATGTCGCCGCGCTCGCCGAGCGTGCGTACTCGATCGAGACCGGCGACGGGTATCCCGCGCCTCCGTCCGACGCACCGCACGGCGGCGACGGCCGCATCGACATCTACGTGCGGACGCAGCCGGACGGCGTCGCCGGCGTCACGGTCCCCGACTTCAGCCCGACCGGCGCGACCTACATCGAGCTGGATTCGGTCACCGGCCTGAACCAGTTCGTCGTGGCGCACGAGCTCTTCCACGTGCTCCAACTCGGGATCTGGAACAGCCCGGCGCAAACCGACGGCTGGCTCCTCGAGGGCAGCGCAGAGTGGATGGGCAACGTCGTCGACGGCTACTCGCGGAACGACGTCGGCAACTGGGACATGACTCTCGACTGCCGCGACCCGTTCGGCACCAACCAGTGCGACTTCGACGACTACAAGAACAACGGCTACTCGCGCTGGCCGTTCTTCGAGTACCTCTCCGAGCGCTACGGGGCCTCGTTCCTGAAGGACGTGCTCGTCGCCGCGCAGAACGGGGCCGGCTCCGCGACCGCGGCGATCACGAGCGTGCTCGCGACGAAGGGGACGACGCTCGGCGCCGTCTACGAGGACTTCATCGCCCACGTCGTGAGCGGCAACTTCACGCCCGCGTCGCTGGCGTCGCTCCTGCCGGACCCGACGGCCACGATCGCGACGGGGACGCTGAAAGGCCTGAACCAGAGGACGCTGCTCGGCGCCTCGCTCGTCACGACGGGCCCGATCGCTCCGACGACGGTGGACGTCAACCACCTCTCGACGCGGTTCGTCGCCTTCGACCGCGGCGGCCCGGTGCCGGACGGCCCGTGCTTCGCCGCGAAGCTGACGATCAACGTCACGATTCCGGCCGGCGTCACCTCACAACCGTACTTCTGGTGGTCGGCTCCGAACTCGGACGGCTCGAAGCAGGCCGCGCAGGCGCTGACGGTGACGGGGCAGACGGCGACGCTGACGGTGCCGTGGGACACCTGTGAGTGGTCTGCCGAGGGCCTGCTCGCGCTGCCGAACGCGACGACGACGCTCGACGGACAGGACTTCAAGGTCAGCGGCTCGCTGACGATCGACCCGAAGACGGTGACAGCCTCGACGGCGCCTCCGACTGCGGTCTCCATGCCCGGCACCGTCGTCGCCGCGCCGACCGCGGACGGTGTGCCGCAGATCGACGTCTTCGGCCCCGCGACGATCCACGTCGACGGCAGCGACACGCAGCTCGTGGTTCCGGTCGCCTCGAGCGGCTCGGGCAACGTCAGCGTGACGCTCGGCTCCGTCTCGCTCGGCACCTACGGCGTCCGCGCGGGGACGAACACGCTGCACGTCGGGTTGACGGGGCCGGCCGAGCAGGCGCTCACGGCCGCAGGCGCACCGGGCGCGACGCTGACGCTCACGCCGCAGTCTCCCGCCGGCAGCTCCGGTGACGCGATCACCCGCGTCGTCGTCCTCGATCCGACGACGAACGCCACGACCGCCTCGAAGACGAAGGCGAAGACGCACGCGAAGGCCAAGGCGAAGGCGAAGCGCCACGTGGTGAAGCGCCACGTCGTCAAGCGCCGCGCCGTCAAGCGCCGCTAGTTACGCTCGCGCCGTGGACGGCGCGCCCGGCGGGATCTTCCTCGCGACGGTTCCCGAGCCCGCGACGGCGCGGCGGCTCGCGGTCAAGGATCTCCTCGACACCGCCGGCCTGACGACGACCTACGGCTCGGTGATCTTCGCCGAGCACCTGCCGGAGCGGAGCGCCGAGGCGGTCGTCCGCTGCGAGCGCGCCGGCTGGAACGTCGTCGGCAAGGTCAACCTGCACGAGTTCGCGTACGGGATCAGCTCGCAGAACCCGCACTACGGCACGGTGCCCAACCCCGCGGCGCCGGGGCGGCTCGCCGGCGGCTCGTCGGGCGGCTCCGCGGCCGCGATCGCGGCGGGCCTCTGCGACGCCGCGCTCGGCACCGACTCCGGCGGCTCGATCCGCATCCCGGCCGCGTGGTGCGGCACCGTCGGCTTCAAGCCCACCTATGACCTCGTGCCGATCGAGGGGACGTTCCCGCTCGCGCCGAGCTACGACCACGTCGGGCCGATGGCCGCCGACGTGGAGACGTGCGAGGAGCTGCTGCAGGCGCTCGCGCCAGGCTTCGAGCCGCAGGAGCTCGACGACCTTGCGGGGCTGCGACTCGGCGTCTGTTGGCTCGAGACGTGCGACCCGCTCGTGCGCGAGCGCGTCGAAGCTGCAGCGCGGCTGCTGCCGGACGCACGTCCGGTCGAGTTCCCGCTCGCCGACCCACGCGACTCGAAGCTCTTCATGCGCGAGGTCGCCGACGTGCACCGAGGCCTCTTTCCGGACAACGAGGAGTCGTACGGGCAGAACGTGCGCACGAAGGTCGCCCGCTGTCTCGACGTCGGCGACGACGAGGTCGCCGCCGCGCGGCAGGCACGTGACGAGTATCGCCGGCAGGCCGCGGCGGCGCTTCGCGAGCTCGACCTGCTGCTGACGCCGACGATCGGCTTCGTGGCACCGCCGGACGACGTCGACGAGCTCGACATCCGCGAGCGCGGCGTCCGGTTCACGTACCCGTTCGACTCGCTCGGCTGGCCGGCGCTCGCGCTTCCGTGCGGCCTCGCAGAGGACGGATTGCCGGCCTCCTGCCAGCTCGCCGGTCGAGCAGGCGACGACGCACGCGTCCTCGCCGCCGGCAAGCTGCTCGCATCCCTCCTTCGAGGGACGGCTGCGACGTAGGCCATGCCGAAAACGAGGGATGAGCATGTTCGTCCCTCGTCTTGCTGCCGCAATTCTCGTCGCGCTCACGCTCGCAGTCACTGCGGGCTCCGCTGCGCACGCGAGCGCGTCGGCGCCCACGTCGCTGCACGGCTTCCTGCTGCGCGCCGACGAGCCGGCGCGGACCTCGTTCCCGCGCACGCCCGCGTTCGCGTGGAATCCGGTCGCCGGCGCCGACCACTACGAATTCCAGCTCTCGACGAGCGACACCTTCCGCGACAACGCGGTGATCTGGAGCAAGACCGACCTGCAGAGCCCGGTTGCCGCGCCGCCCGTGACGCTGCCCTGGATCACCGGCTCGCCGCATTCGCTCTACGCGCGCGTTCGCGCCTACCTCGCGGACGGGACGATCACACCCTGGAGCGACGACTACGGCCTCGACATCACGCCGCCGCCCGCACCGTCGCCGCTCCCGAGCACGCCCGGGCTGCTTCGCTGGACGCCGGTCCCCGGCGCCGACGGCTACGAGGTGTGGCTCATCGACGTGGGGAAGATGGAGGTCGTCTTCTCGAACGTCCTCGACGAGCGCGAGTTCTACACCTTCCACCAGAGCCCCGCGTGGGTCGGCACGGTTCGCTGGCGCGTCCGCGCGCTGCGCGACGACAACCTCGGTCGCGTGAACGGCGTCCCCGTGACGCAGTGGGGCCCGTGGAGCTCGATCTACACGTCGTCGAACCCGCCGCTCTCCTGTCCGCCGGAGGCCGACACGCCGTTCGGCAAGGCGACGTGCCCGATCCAGCTCGTCTCGACCGTCTCGGATGTCGTGTCCGACGGCAGCGCGACGGCATCGGCGCACAAGCTGATGCCGGGGTTCACGTGGATCGGCAACCAGACGATGACCGGCATTCCGTCCGAGCTCTTCCGCGTGTACGTCTTCACCGACAAGCAGTGCATCAACCGCGTCTACACCGGCTCCGTCGTCGGCAGCCCCGCGTACGCGCCGCGACCCTTCGGGCCGCTGCAGCTCCCGACGACGGACGTCACCGGCGCACGCGGCACCTACCTGCCGGACGGAACCGAGGGCGCCGACCTGACCTACGACGGCCAGCCCATCACGCCGACCGAGCAGACGCCGATGGCGACGATCACGACGACGCTACCGCTCGTGAACACCGGTACTCCGACGACGGGCGGCACCGGCTCCGGCTCGGGCTCCGACTCCGGTTCGGGCTCTGGCAGCGGCGCGGCCGCGCAGAGCACGCCCTTCCTCGACTGGGGCGACTCGAAGTTCGGCGCGCCGGTCGACCTCTGGGACACGAACTGGCCGTCCGGCGGCTACTACTGGACGGTCGTCCCCGTCGCCGCGGTCTCGCCGGGCGCGCTGCAGACGACGATCGCCGCGCCGGGAGGCGTCGCCGGCGTGACGACGCTGCCCGTCGCCTCCAGCGCCGGGTTCGCTCCCGGAGACACGATCAAGGTCGGCAACGCGGCCAACCAGGAGACGGTCGCGGTCACGTCCGTCGACGCGACGTCGATCTCGCTCTCGGCGCCGCTGAAGCTCTCGCACGCACCGGGCGAGCCGGTCGTCCGGTCCGGCGGCAGCCTCCGCTACGTCGATCTCGAACTGCCGCAGGACGTCTGCGCGGCCGGTCGCGTCGCGCGCTTCGGGATCTCGAGCGAGCCCTCCGTCGCCGCGGGCGGCGATGCGTTCGCCTCCGGGCTCTCCGCGGGCGGGACGCTCACCTCCGCCGGCCACACGACGGCGTTCTACAAGCCGCCGGTGGTCGCGTGGACGCCCGCGCTCCGCGCCGAGGCGTACCAGGTGCAGTGGAGCAAGACGTCGTATCCGTTCGTGCCCGAGGCCGACCCCGCCACCGGCGCGGCCGGGATCCTCACGGGCTCGAACGCGTACGTCCTGCCGGTGGCGCCGGGCACGTGGTACTACCGCGTGCGCGGCTACGACTACTCGCTGCCGAGCGGCGCGCAGCAGATGGGCTGGTCGGACATCGCGAAGGTGAAGGTCGCGGCGCCGACGTTCCAGGTCGTCGGCGGCGGCACCGGGGCGGCGTCGACGACGCACAAGACGACGAAGCCGGGCACGAGCTCCTCCAGCTCAGGAACGCAACGCTACAGCCGGGGACATGTCTCGGTCGCGCTTCCGAAGACGTGGATCGTCGCAGGGAAGCCGCCGAGCGGCGACATCCTCTATGCGTACCGCACGGCGGCGGCAGGTGAGGCGTACTCCTTCACGACCGGTACGTCGGTCGAGCTCGAGGTCAGCACTGCCGAAGGGCGGGGTCACAAGTCGTGGAGCGATTGGGCGAAGGAACAGGTCGCCGCCGCCAAGCCGTACTCCACCCCCGGAACGGTTCATGCGAGAGTCGTCACCGAGCCGGGCGGGAAGGCTCTGCTCGTCACGTCGCGGACACAGAACGTGAAGAACGGTCGGTTGCTGAGCTCGGCGACGTACCTCTTCGACGCCGGCTCCAAGTCGTACTTCCTCGACTTCACGAGCAACACCGCGAACTTCCCTCGGTACAGCGCCGCGATCTCGCGCGCAGCAGCGAGCTTCCGCTTCCACTGACCGGTAGGGTCGGCGCGTGGACGCCGACCTCGAGCTCGCACTCTCGCTCGCCGACCTCGCGGACTCGCTCTCGGTGCCGCGGTTCCGCGCGGTCGATCTCGCGGTCGAGACGAAGTCCGACCTCACGCCGGTGACGGACGCCGACCGCGCGGTCGAGCGTGCACTGCGGGAACAACTGCACCAGGAACGCCCCGGCGACGCGGTGCTCGGCGAGGAAGAGGGTGGCGGCGCGACGCCCTCGGGACGTCTCTGGGTGCTGGATCCGATCGACGGCACACGGAATTTCGCGAGGGGGATTCCCGTATGGGCGACGCTCGTCGCGCTGCTCCGCGACGGCGAGACGGCAGTTGGGGTCGTGTCGGCGCCGGCGCTCGGGCGGCGCTGGTGGGCGACGCGCGGCGGCGGCGCCTTCGCGGACGGCACACCGATCCGGGTCTCGCAGATCGGCAGCCTCGACGAGGCGGCGGTCTCCGGTTTCTCGTCGTTCGCGGGCGTCGGCGAACGGGCGTGGCATCTGCGCGACTTCGGCGATTTCTGGCAGCACGTTTTGGTCGCCGAGGGCTCGCTCGAGCTCGCGCTCGATCCGATGCTGAGCCTGTGGGACATCCCCGCTGTCGCGCTCGTCGTGGAGGAGGCGGGCGGTCGCTGTAGCGGCGTCGACGGCGCCAGGCCGACCGACTCGCTCGTCTCGAGCAACGGCCTGCTGCACGAGGACGCGCTCGCCGCGCTACGCAACCAGCGCGGCGTCTGAGACGTCTCCGAGGATTCTCTGAGACCGTCGGTTCCGCCGATCGGTCTCCTCGACGAACTCGCGGAACCGCTGCCGCGCGCCGGACACGGGAGCGCCGAAGAGCGTCAGGAGCTCGTCCTCGTCGATCAGCGGGTCGGACGCGCCGCCGTCGATGGTGGCGCCGTAGCTGCACCACTGCCACTCCTCGGGACGCTCGCAGATGCCGGCCCGCGGCGCGTTGCGCGCGACGTATCGGAGCGACTCGCGGAGATGCTGTTCGCTCTCGAGAAGTCGCGAGTCATAGCGACAGCTCCACGCCGCGCCGCGGCGGCCGTACCGCTTGTTGAACCACCGGGCGTACGAGCCGTTCAAGAGCTGAAAACCGCTGCTCAGAGTTTGTTCTCGCAAACGCAGGACGAGGTGATAGTGCGTCGACATCACCGTGTACTCGAGCAGCGCCCACGCGGCTCGCAGGAGCACCTTCTCGAGGAGCTGGAGGAAGTGGGCACGGTCGAGCTCGTCGCGGAAGATCGGAGTGTCGTCGACGGCAGTCGTGTTCGCGTGGTAGTAGGCGCCGACGACTTCGACGCGCGGTGGATAAGCCATGGGACGAGATTGCCTTCGCCGGCAGAAAGCCGAAAGGGCGCCGCGCCTTTCGTCACACTTTCGTTCCACTCTATATCTGAGACTTCTCTGAGAAACGTCCGAGACGTCTCCGAGAGGTATCAGAGGCAGTGGGTTCTACGGCGCCGCCGCGAGCACGGCCGCTTCGTAGACCGGATCGGGCTCGAAGCGTTCCAGCTCGTCGCTCAGCACGTCGCTCGGCAGCGGCGGATCGCCCGGCGGGAACGGTGCCGCCTCGCCGTCGAGGTCGATCCCGACGAGCCGCTCCGCCGGCTCGTGCTCGAGCGCCACGTCCTTCCCGAGTCGCGACCGCAGCCAGCCGGCCAGGAGATACGCCTGCGCCGCCGTCCCGCGCACGCGGATCGTCTCGACCGACGCGATCCCCGGCCACAGCGACGCGAGCAGCGCGCGCCAGCGCGACGTGCGCGCCCATGCGATGTCCGACACCGCGGTGCGCGCGAAGAGCGGCGGCAGCTTCGTATACGCGTACGGCAGGTCGTCCCACTCCGTCGAGTCGAGCACGAGCCGGTCGACGATGCCGACGAGCTGGTCGAGCTCCTGCGCGCCCCAAGGCGGCTCGCCGCGCCAGCGACAGAACACCGGCAGATCCGAGATCAGCAGCGGAACCGCGATCGAGGCGGGCGCCTTCGCGCGCTCGCCGCGCAAGCGCAGCTCCACGACCTCGGAGCAGACGTTCCGTTCGAGCCCGGGCAGCGCGTAACACGCGAGCGAGACGACGGCGTCGATCCCGCCGGGCGCCGCATCGGCCTCGGGAATCAGGAAGATCGTCCGCGAGGGATGCCGCTCCGCCATGCCGGCGAGCGTCGCGCGCGCACGCTCGAGCCACGCCTCGGGCGCCCAGACGAGGTGCGTCATCACGCTCGTCCGGAGGTTCGGCGACTCGCCTTCCCCGGCGGACGCCTGCCGCAGCCGCGCGAGCTGCGCCTCGACCTCCGCGAGCGTGACGTCCTCGCCGGTCCAGTCGTCGAGCAGCGGCGGCGCCGACGACATCAGTGCCGCCGCCAGGAGCGCCCGTCGCGGTGAAGCAGGTCGTCCGCGGCGGGAGGCCCCCACGAGCCGGCTGGATAGTTCGGGAAACCAGGTCGGTCCCGCTGCCACGCCGCGACGATCGCGTCGACGAGTAGCCACTGCTCCTCGATCTCGTCCGCGCGGGTGAACAGCGTCGCGTCGCCGAGCAGGCAGTCGAGGATCAGCCGCTCGTACGCTTCGGGCATGCCGGTGCGGAACGCGCCGCCGTAAAGGAAGTCCATGTGCACCGTGCGGATGGTCATCCCCTGCCCCGGCACCTTCGCGCCGATCGCGAGCGACACGCCTTCGTCCGGCTGCACGTGCACGAGCAGGACGTTCGGACGGAGCTCGCCGCCTGCGGTCTCCTCGAACGGCGGATGCGGCGCGCGCTTGAACTGGATCGCGATCGTGGTCTCGCGGCGTGCGAGCCGCTTCCCCATCCGCACGTAGAACGGCGTGTCGGCCCAGCGCCAGTTGTCGACGTAGAGCTTCGCCGCGACGTAGGTCTCCGTCATCGAGTCGGCCGCGACACCCTGCTCCTCCCGGTAGCCGACGACCTCCTCTCCCTCGATGAAGCCGCGCCCGTACTGCCCGCGCACGACGGACTTCGGCCCCGGCGTGTGCAGCGCCTTCAGCACCTTCACCTTCTCGTTGCGAACGGAGTCCGCCGTGAAGTCGATCGGCGGCTCCATCGCCGTCAGCGCGAGCAGCTGCAGCAGGTGGTTCTGGAAGATGTCGCGGATCGCGCCCGCCTGCTCGTAGTAGCCGGCGCGGCCCTCGATCCCGATCGACTCGGCGACGGTGATCTGCACGTGATCGACGAACTGCCGGTTCCAGATCGGTTCGAAGATGCCGTTCGCGAACCGCAGCGCCAGCATGTTCTGGACCGTCTCCTTGCCCAGGTAGTGATCGATGCGGAAGATCTCGTCCTCGTGGAAGTCGCGCGTCAGGAGCGCGTTCAGCTCCTGCGCCGACGCGAGGTCGTGCCCGAACGGCTTCTCGACGATCAGCCGCGTCCACCCCTCGGCGCCGCGGCGCTTGCCGATCGCCTGCACGACCGTCTCGAACGCCGCCGGCGGGATCGCCAGGTAGTAGACGCGATTGCCGGCGGTGCCGCGCTCCTCGTCGACGCGGTTCAACATCTCGACGAGACGATCCTCACCGCCCTCGTCGGCGAAGTCGGTGGTGACCCAGCGCATGCCGTCGGCGAGCGACTGCCAGACGTCGTCGCGGAACGGATCGCGCCCGTGCGCGGTCACCGCCTGCTTCATGTCGTCGCGGAACTGCTCGTCCGACCCTTCGGTGCGCGCGACACCGACGACCGCGAAGCGCTCGGGCAGTAGCCGCCGGAACGCGAGCGAGTAGAGCGCCGGGAAGAGCTTCTTGTGCGCGAGGTCGCCGGAGGCGCCGAAGATCACCATGGCGCAGGGATCCGGCGTACGCCGGAGCTGCAACCCTTCGAGGAGCGGGTTCTCCTGCGTCGGCTCGGTCGTCGTCGCCATCGCTAGTGCGAGCGCGGATCCTCGGACTGCGCCTCCGCCTTCTCCATCGCGCGCACGGCGTGGCCGCCGAACTGGTTACGCAGCGCGGCCGCGACCTTCGCGGAGAAGTTGATCTCGTCGCGCGACGCGAAGCGCGCGAAGAGCGACGCCGCGATCACCGGCGCCGGCACGTTCTCGGCGATCGCCTCGTGGATCGTCCAGCGCCCCTCGCCGGAGTCCTCCACCCACGGTGCGATGTCGTCGAGGTCGCCGCCGTGCTCCTCGAACGCGGTGTGCAGCAGCTCGAGCAGCCAGGATCGCACGACCGAGCCGTAACGCCAGATGCCCGCGATCTCGGTCAGATCGAGCTCGTACTCGGAGTGCTCCATGATCTCGAAGCCCTCCGCGTACGACTGCATCAGCCCGTACTCGATCCCGTTGTGAACCATCTTGACGAAGTGCCCCGCACCGGAGGCGCCGACGTGCGCGTAGCCGTTCTCCGGCGCGAGCGATTCGAAGACCGGCTCGAGGCGCTGCACCGGCTCGTCGTCGCCGCCGACCATCAGGCAGAAGCCGACCTGCAGCCCCCAGATCCCGCCGGAGACGCCCGCGTCGACGAAGTGGAGCCCCTTCGCCCGCGCCTCGTCGGCGCGGCGCTTCGAGTCGCGGAAGTTCGAGTTGCCGCCGTCGACGATCGTGTCGCCCTCGTCCGCGAGCTGCAAGAGCTGCTTGAAGACGTCCTCGGTGACCTTGCCGGCCGGCACCATCATCCAGAACGCGCGTGGCGCGTCGAGCTGCGACTTGAGCTCGTCGAGCGACGCCGCAGTCCGCGACTCGACGGCCGGGTCGAACGTCTTCACGTCGTGCCCCGCCTCGCGCAGCCGCTCCGTCATGCCGTTGCCCATCCGGCCGAGGCCGATCATCCCGAGCTGGGTCACCTAGAGATCCTCCAGTCTGATCCGCGCGACGCGCCGGCCGCGCTCCTTCAGGGACGCATAGTCGCCTGCCGCCTGCGCCTCGATCAACCGGCCGAACCCGAACGGCTTCCCGGGGATCGGCAGCTCCTCGCCGACATCGTCGACGATCTGCAGGAAGAGACCGTTGTTCGCGCCGCCCTTGTGCAGCTGCCCAGTCGAGTGGAGGTAGCGCGGGCCGTAGCCGTGCGTCACGACGAGGCCGCTGCGCTCGCGCAGGCGTGCCACGACCCGCGCGATCAGACGGTCGTTCTCGTCGTTCGGCGGGACGAACGCCTGCACGCAGAGGTAGTCGCCCTCGTTCGCCTGCGCGACGAGCTCGTCGATCGAGCCCTCGGGCGAGAGGTCCGGCGGCTCGCCGGTCGCGAGCACCTCGTTGGTCTTGTCCTTCGCCGCCTGCACGTCGGGCTGGTCGAACGGATCGATCTCGAGATAGGTCCCCGCGACCGCGACCGCGAACTCCCAGCGGAAGAACTCGCCGCCGAGCGCGTACGGATCGGCGACGGCGACCTCCGCGAGCTGCCGGTCCGGTCCGTCCGGGCTCTCGCCCGGCGCCGGGACGAGGCCGCGGCCGTGCTTCCCCGTCGACTCCGCAATCAGCTGCTCCGCCCAGAGGCCGAAGCCGCCGTCGGTCTCCGTGATGCAGATCTTGTCGCGGCCCTCGCGCCAGCCGTGCCCGAAACCGCGACCGAGCTCGAACCCGGGGTTGCCGTCCTCGCGCCGGCAGGCCTCGATCATCCGCGCCGAGTTCGAGAGCAGCCGATCGAGGTCGATCCCCATCAGCGCAGCCGGCACGATCCCGAACGGCGAGAGTGCGGAGTAGCGGCCGCCGATCGTCGGCTCGCCGGCGAAGACGCCGCGGAAGCTCCGCTCCTTTGCGAGCGCCTCGAGCTGGGAGCCTGGATCGGTGACGGCGACGAAATGGGACGCCGCCTTCCCTGAGCGCTCCCAGAAGTAATCGCAGTGCGAGCGCGTCTCGAGCGTGGTGCCGGACTTCGAGGAGACGACGAAGAGCGTCCGCCCGACGTCGATCCTTGCCTCGAGCGCGCGAATCGCCTGCGGGTGCGTCGTGTCGAGCACGTGGAACGCGGCGACGCCGAAGGTCCGCCGGATCACCTCCGGTGCGAGGCTCGAGCCGCCCATGCCGAGCAGGACGACGGCGTCAAACTCCTCGTCGGCGGCCGCGTCCGCGAACGCGACGAGCTCGGGGACGCGCTCGCGCATCCGCAGCGGCTCGTCGAGCCAGCCGAGCCACTTCGCCTCCTCGCCGCCCGTCCAGACGGTCGGGTCCCGCTCCCAGATCCGGTCGATCAGGTCCCGGCGGTTGGTCTCCATCTAGGCGGCGGCGAGCTCGCCGCGCTTCGCGTGCACGCCGTCGAGGAGCTCCGCGAACGAGTCCGCGAACTTCTGCACACCCTCGGCCTCGAGGGTGAGCACGACGTCGTCGTAGTCGACGCCGACGCGGGCGAGATCGACGAAGAGCTGCCGCGCCTCGTCGATCCCCTCGGTGAGCGTGTCGCGGACCTTGCCGTGGTCCTGGAATGCCTGGATCGTCTCCTCGGGCATCGTGTTCACGGTCTCCGGGCCGATCAGCTCCTCGACGTAGAGCACGTCGCGGTACTCCGGGTTCTTCGTCGAGGTGGAGGCCCAGAGGCAGCGCTGCTTCGTGGCGCCCTTCCCCTCGAGGAACTCCCAGCGCGGGCCGCTGAACTCCGCGAGATAGTGCTGGTAGGCGAGCTTCGCGTTCGCGATCGCGAGCTTCCCGCGCAGCGCGAGCGCCTCGTCGGAGCCGATCGCGTCGAGCCGCTTGTCCGCCTCGGTGTCGACGCGCGAGACGAAGAAGCTCGCGACGCTGTGCGCCGTCGTCGGATCGCCTCCGCCCGCGACGAGCCGCTCGAGGCCGCGGATGTACGCCTCGACGACCTCCTTGTAGCGCTCGAGCGAGAAGATCAGCGTCACGTTGATGTTCTTGCCGGCGGCGACCATGTCCTCGATCGCCGCCACGCCCGGCCGCGTCGCCGGGATCTTCACGTAGAGGTTCGGCCGGTCGATCCACTCGTGCAGCCTCTGCGCCTCGTCGTAGGTGCCCTCGGTGTCGTAGGCGAGCGTCGGGTCGACCTCCCACGAGACGTAGCCGTCGAGCCCCTCGCCCTTGTCCCAGACGCCGCGCAGCTGATCGGCTGCGAGCGAGATGTCGCGCGCCGCAAGCGCGTAGAACGTCTCCTTCGCGTCCGTTTCGCCCCCGTCGAGGATCTCCTTCAGCTGCTCGTCGTAGGCGTGCCCGTGCGAGATCGCCTTCTGGAAGATCGTCGGGTTCGACGTGACGCCGACGACGGCGTCCTCGGCCATCATGCGCTTCAGCTCGCCGGACTCGAGCAGATCGCGTGAGAGGTAGTCGATCCAGACGCTGACGCCGTGCTCGCTCAGCTCGTGCAGGCGCGACTTAGCTTGCTTCGACTGGGCCATGCTTCATCTCTCTTTCCATCGCTTCCACTTTCTCCAGCCTACGGCGATAACGCTCGCCGCCGTCGAAGCGTGCGTGAAGAAACGCACGGACGAGCTCAGCGGCGAGCGACGGGCCGATCACCTCCGAGCCGAGGCAGAGCACGTTCATGTCGTCGTGCTCGACGCCCTGGTGCGCCGAATAGGCGTCATGGCAGATGGCGGCGCGGATGCCGGCAATCTTGCAGGCGGCGACCGCCGCGCCGACGCCCGAGCCGCACACGAGAATCCCTCGCTCGGCGCTGCCGCCGCAGATCGCGTCGCCGACCTCCGCCGCCTTGTCCGGATAGTCGATGCGCTCGGCGTCGGTGTCCGTGCCGAGGTCGACGGCGTCGTGCCCGAGCTCGGCGAGCGTCGCCAGCACCGCGTCGCGGAGGTGCACGCCGCGGTGGTCGAAGGCGACCGCGACGTTCAGCGGGCGCTCCCGTTCGTCGAGACGATCCGCATCTCGACGCGCGCGATCTTGCCGTCGCGGAACTGGAAGATCGTCTCGAGCGGCCGCGCGAAGGCCTCCTCGCCGGTCTCCTTCCAGCGGTAGATCTGCCGCGCCAGGTGCCGGACGCCGCCGGCCGCGTGGGCCACGAAATCGTCGTCCTCAGTCGTGACGACGAGATGGTCGAAGCCGTCGCCGGAGTAGTAGCGCTTAACCGCGTCGATCCCCTCGAGCACGGTGCCCTTCGGCGTCACGACGCAGACGTCGTCGGCGAGCAGCGCGTCGAGCGCGTCGAGGTCCTTCGCCGCCATCGCCTCCGTGTATGCGCGCGCGAGATCGACCGGCATTACCCGACGCGCTCCCGCAGCGCCACGGCGCGGTTGACGATGTTCTCCACCGTGTAGCCAAGCCGTTCGAGAACGGTCGTGCCCGGCGCCGAGGCGCCGAAGCGGTCGAGCGCAAGCGCGTCGCCCTCGTCGCCGACCCAGCGCTCCCAGCCCTGCGCGACCCCTGCTTCGACCGAGAGGCGCGCCTTCACGTCGGGCGGCAGCACCTCGTCGCGGTAGTCGGCCGGCTGCAGCGCGAAGAGCTCCCAGCACGGCAGCGAGACGACGCGCGGATGGATCCCCTGCTCGTCGAGGCGCCGCGCCGCGCCGAGCGTCGGCGCCACCTCCGAGCCGGTCGCGAGGAGCAGCAGGTCCGGCGAGCCGTTCGCGTCCTCGGACTCCCAGAGGACGTAGCCGCCGCGCGCGACGCCGTCGGCCGCGGCGACCTGCGTGCGGTCGAGAGTCGGCACCTTCTGGCGCGTCAGCGAGAGCGCGACCGGACCGTCCTCGCGCTCGAGCGCGAGCTTCCACGCCTGCACCGTCTCGTTCGCGTCGGCCGGCCGCACGAACCAGAGGTTCGGGATCGCACGCAGAGCCGCGTAGTGCTCGACCGGCTGGTGCGTCGGCCCGTCCTCGCCGAGACCGATCGAATCGTGCGTCCACACCCACACGACCGGTAGCGCCGAGAGCGCCGACAGCCGCACCGCCGGCCGCATGTAGTCGGAGAACACGAGGAAGGTCGAGCCGTATGGCTTGAGGATGCCGCCGTGCAGCGCGAGCCCGTTCACGATCGAGCCCATCGCGTGCTCGCGGATGCCGAACGCGATGTTGCGGCCGGAGTGCGTCGCGGCGAAGAGGCCGCCGCCCTTGAACTCCGTCTTCGTCGACTCGACGAGGTCGGCCGAGCCGCCGAGCATCGTCGGCGTGAAGCGCTTGAACGCCTCCATCGCCTTCGCACCCGCGTCGCGCGTCGCCACCTCCTCGCCGGCGGGGAACTCCGGCAGCGCCTCGATCCAGCCGGGCTTCGGCCTGCCGCTCGCGGCGCGGTCCCACTCCTCGCGCGCGCCGGGGAAGCTCGCGCTCCAGGCCTCGAACCGGTCGTTCCATTCCTGCTCGAGCTCGATACCGCGCTGGACACGGTTCATGTGCTCCGCCACCTCCGGCGGCACGACGAACTTCGCGTCCGGATCCCAGCCGAGCGCCTCCTTCGTCGCGCGCACCTCCTCCTCGCCGAGCGGCGACCCGTGCGCCTTCGCGGTGTCGACCGCGCGCGGCGCGCCGAACGCGATATGGCTCCTGATGACGATCAGGGAAGGTCGCTCCGTCTCGTCCTGCGCGTTCGCGATCGCCGCGCGCAGCCCGTCGAGATCGTTCGCGTTCTCGACCCACTGGACGTGCCACCCCTGTGCTTCGAGCCGCGCGCCCCGGTTCTCGCCCTGGAACGAGATCGCGGTCGTGCCGTCGATCGTGATGTGGTTGTCGTCGTAGAAGTAGACGAGCTTCCCGAGCCCGTTCGTCCCCGCGATCGACGCAGCCTCGTTCGAGACGCCCTCCATCAGGTCGCCGTCGGAGCAGATGACGTAGACGCGGTGGTCGACGATCTCGTGGTGCGGCCGGTTGAAGCGGTCGGCGAGGAAGCGCTCGGCGATCCCGAAGCCGACGCCGTTCGCGAAGCCCTGCCCGAGCGGGCCGGTCGTCGCCTCGACCCCCGGCGTGTGGTGGACCTCCGGATGCCCGGGCGTCAGCGACTGCCACTGGCGGAAGCGCTTGAGCTCCTCGAGCGAGAGGTTGTAGCCGCTGAGGTGGAGCGCGCAGTACTGGAGGATGCAGGCGTGCCCGGCGGAGAGGACGAAGCGGTCGCGGTTCGGCCAGTGCGGGTTCGACGGCGAGTGGTGCATGACCTCGCCGTAGAGGAGGTAGGCGAGCGGCGCGAGCGCCATCGCGGTACCGGGATGGCCCGCGTTCGCCTGCTGAACGGCGTCCATCGAGAGCGTGCGGATGGTGTCGATCGAAAGCTGCTCGATGTCGCTGTTGCTCACGGCCACTCCCTCGTCGCGTCGTAGAGGCGGCGCTGCCTCTCTCTCGCCGAACGATAAGCGTCTGCCCTGTCCGCGCGCGGGTGGAACACCCGGCCCGGCTCCGGCGGCGGCGGCTCGATGCCGAGTCGCTCGAGGGCGCGCACGGCGGCGCCGCGCAGCGATGCTTCCGCGACCGTCGACGCTTCGATCGGCCGGCCGAGCGCGTCCGCCGTGATCTGGATCCAGTCGGGATCCTTCAGCAGCCCGCCGCCGGTCGCGACCACATGCTCGAGCTCCGGCAGGAGATCCGCGACCTCGGCGAAGCGGAACGCGACGCCCTCGAGCGCCGCCTGGCGCAGGTCGAGCGTCGTCGTCGCGAACGTGAGCCCGGCGACCGCACCGGTGCGCGAGGCGTCCCAGCCGGTGCTTCGCTCGCCGCCGAGGAGCGAGAGGAACGTCAGCCCGTGCGAGTCCGGATCGCGGTCTGCGAGCGAGCCGTCGCTCGGCGCGAGCGTCTCCTCGATCCAGGCGTAGAGGTTGCCGCCGTCGGAGAGCGCGCCGCCCTCGACGACGCGCCGCTCGTCCACGCGGTAGAGAAAGAGGCCGGCGCGCGGCTGCGGTTGCTCGGTCTCGTAGACGACGCGCAGCGCGCCGGAGGTGCCGACCATGAGCGCCGCGCGGTCGCGGCCGACGCACGCCGCGCCGAGGTTCGAGCACGCGCCGTCGAACCACGACGGATACCAGTTGCCGGCGTGCGGCTCGTCGGAGATCTCGGGCAGGCGCTCCTCCTCCAGGCCGAGCAGCGAGAGCAGCTCGGGATCCCAGGCGCATGTCGCGAGGTCGAGGAGGCCGGTGGTCGAGGCGGTCGAGAGCGACATGCGCGGGGCGTCGCCGTGGAGGCGCAGCGCGAGGTACTCGCCGATCGAGACGTAGCGGCCGGCGGCGCGCACGACGTCCGGCTCGTCCTGGCTCAGCCACGCGAGCTTCGCGAGCCAGTAGCTGGGGTGCAGGTGGCAGCCGGTGCGCGCCTGCACCGCGGCGGGGTCGAGGCGGCGCTCGAGCCAGGCGACAGCGCCCGCCGGCCGCGTGTCGCGCCAGCCGAGGAGCGGTGTCAGCGGCCGGCCGTCGCGATCGAGCGCGAGCAGGCTGTGCCCGAAGCAGGAGATGCCCACGGCGTCCGCGCCCTCGTCGCGGCCGCCGACGGCGCTGCTGACGAGCTCGACGATCTCGTCGGGGTCGCTGCCGCCGTAGCGCGCCTGCCTCAGCTCGTCGACGGGCTCCGCGCGTTCGTCGAAGAGCTGCGCGCGCACCGAGGAGCTGCCGACGTCGACCGCGAGGACGCGCGTCACCGCACGAGCTCCAGCGCCTCGGCGACCCACGCCCGCGAGCGCGTGATCTCGATCTCCTCCGGAACGAGCGCGAGCGTCTCCGCCGCGAGCTCGTAGATCGTCTGCAGTGCCGCGCGCGGTTCGCGCTCGGTGAGCGCGGACTCTGCGCGCTCGGCCAGGAGCGGCGGCTTCACCTCCAGCGGCGCGGCGCGCGCGGCGAGCCGCTTCAGCGTCGGCTCCCACGCGCGGTTCAGCGCGAAGACGATCCGCACGATGCGGCGCACGTCGTCGACGAGCCGCTCGACGAGCGCGACCCGCTCGCCCGGCCGCGCGATCGTGAAAAGGCCGTTCGGCTGGTACCCGCGCCACATGAGCGCCGCCTCCCGCACGAGCGCCGGCGTCAGCGGCGCCGGGTAGCGCGCGAGCCGCGCCTGCCAGTCTTCGAGCGCACCGTTCGTCCGCAGCGCGATGCCGTACACGAGTGCGTCGGCCGTCAGGAGCCGCCCGTCCAAGATCTCGCACGCGAGGATGGCCCGGACCCGCTCGTCGGCGAACGCGCGCGACCACCACACGAGCTCGATCGCCTGACCGTCGAGGACGCCGCCGAGATGCCGCGCCGGCAGGTCGCGCCGCACCCACGTGTCGACGCGCGCAAGCCCGGCGCGCTCGGCCGCGGCGACGGCATCCTCGTACGCCGGCAGCTCGTCGCCGACCACGAGCAGCTCGATATCCGAAAGCTCGTCGGCGACGCCGCGCGAGACCGAGCCGGTGAGGACGATCTCCCTCACCTCGGCAGGGAGCCCGTCGGCGACGCGCTGCGCGACGGCGCGCAGCTCCTCGGTCCTGGTCACGCCTCGCGCGTGTACGTGCCGCCGAGCGCCCGCTGCACGGCGCGCAGCAGCGGCACGAGGTCGTTCGTCTTCTCGAAGAAGTCGAGCGCACCGGCGGCGAGCGCGCGGTCGCGGTAGAGCGCCGGGTCGGCCGCGGAGAAGACGATCACCGGCCGCGTTCGGCCGTCCGGGAGCGTGTGCAGGCGTTCCAGCACCAGGAACGCGTCGCCGGTCGGGAGCCCGAGGTCGAGCAGGACGAGGTCGAAATCCGCTTCGTGCGCCTCCTGCAGCGCTGCCTCGCCGTCCGATGCGTAGGTGACGTCGTGGCCGATCGCGCCGAGCCGCATCCCGAGCGCGGCGCGCGCCGTCCGATCGTCGTCGATCACGAGCACCTTCGCCATCGCTCTACGCTAAGTCTATGGCGGTCCTGCTCGGCACCGGTCTCCGGAAGGAGTTCGCGGGCGACGTCCTCTTCGACGGCGTCTCGTTCAAGGTCGAGCGCCGGGACCGCGTCGCGCTCTCCGGTCCGAACGGCGCCGGTAAGACGACGCTCCTGCGCGCGCTCGCGGGCCAGACGGACCTGCAGGGCGGCGAGCTCGTGTTCGAAAAGGGTGCGCGCGTCGCGCTCCACGACCAGCGGCCGCCGCTGGAGCAGTCGCTGACGCTGAGGGAATACGTGCTCGCGGGCGCCTCCGACCTCGTCGCCGCCGAGCAGGAGCTGCGGCGGCTCGAGCACGCGATGGCCGCGGGCGACCACGATTCGCGCACCCTCGACGCGTACGCGGCGGCGCAGGCGCGCCTCGAGCACGCGGGCGGATATGCCTGGCGCGACCACGCGAGCTCCGTCGTGCGCGGCCTCGGCTTCGCCGACGCTGACCTCGACCGGCCGTTGCGAACGTTCTCCGGCGGCGAGCTGACGCGCGCGTCGCTCTCGCGCGCGCTCGGGGGCGGACCCGACCTGCTGCTCCTCGACGAGCCGACGAACCACCTCGACGTCGAGAGCCTCGAGTGGCTCGAGCAGGAGCTCGACACGATCGACGCAGCGGTGATCCTCGTCGCGCACGACCGCTGGTTCCTCGAGGCCGTGACGACCTCAGTGCTCGAGCTCGCCGGCGGCCGTTCGATCTACTTCCCTGGCACCTGGGCGACGTGGCGACTCGAGAAGGCGGCGCGCGCGCTCGACGCGCAGAAGGAGGTCGAGCGCGTCCAGGCGGACATCGAGCGGCTGAACCGTTTCGTCGAGCGGTTCCGGTACAAGAAGTCGAAGGCGCGCCAGGCGCAGGCGAAACTGACGCAGATCGGTCGATTGCAGCACGAGCGGTCGCGGGCCTCCGGCGAGCTCGAGCGGCTGACGACTCGTCGGCGCACGCTCGGCTTCGAGTTCCTCAAGCCCGCGCGTAGCGGCCGCGTCGTCGTGGAGGCCGACGGCGTGGAGCTGCGCGTCGGCGAGCGGCTGCTGTTGAGCGGCGCCGATTTCGCGCTCGAGCGCGGCGAGCACGTCGCGCTCGTCGGGCCGAACGGTTCCGGCAAGACGACGCTGCTCGAGACGATCCTCGGTCGTCGGGAGGCGGCCGCGGGGACGATCCGCATCGGCCACGGCGTCGAGCCCGCGTACTTCTCTCAACACGAGGTCGAGCTCGACGAGCGGGGTTCCGTCCTTCAGTGCGCGCAGGGTGCGACGGGATTGTCGCGGCCGGAGGCGCAGAACCTGCTCGGGAAGTTCCTCTTCTCGGGGTGGGAGGAGCACGAGAAGCAGGTGGCCGTGCTCTCCGGCGGTGAGCGGCGCCGGCTCGCGCTCGCGCTGACGGTCGCGTCGGGCGCGAACTTCCTCGTCCTCGACGAGCCGACGAACCACCTCGACCTCGAGAGCCGCGAGGCATTGGAGGCGGCGCTGCAGGCGTTCCCCGGCACCGTTCTGCTCGTCTCGCACGACCGGGCGCTGCTCGACGCGGTCGCTGAGCGGACGCTCGCCGTCGAGGACGCGACGATCCGCTCGTACGACGGCGGTTGGGCGGACTACGTGCGCCGGCGCGACGAGCGGCGCACATCGCCGGAGCCCGAGCCGGTGCCGAAGGCGGCAAAGCCGAAGAAGCCGAGCGCCAGGCGGCGCGGCCCGACCGAGCTCGAGCGGGCGGAAGCCGAGGTCGCGACGCGCGAGCAGGAGGTTGCGGCGCTCGAAGCGAGGCTCGCAAAAGACTGGGCCGACGTGGAGACGCTCGCCGCGCACAAGCGTGCGCGCGACGCGCTGCAGGCGTCGCTCGAGCGGTGGGAGGCCGTGTTCGAGGAAACGCAGCCATGACCAAAACGGCCATGCCCCGTTCCAACATGTCCGGTGCCTGGCACCGGACATGTCTCGCCGGGCCGTGGCAACTGTGCCGATTTACCGACGAAACTGCGTCAATAGCCGCGATCGGGCATTTGTCCCGTCCGTTCTGGACCTGACCGGTGCCAGGCACCGGCCAGGTCCAAAGGTGACGGATTGCGTCGTGGAGAACGCGCGGCGCGAGGCGAGGCCGCGCCCTCGCCCGGCGGAGCGTCACCGGGGTCGCGACAAGGCGAAGCCTTGTCGCAGAACTACGACCAGAACTCGTCGAACGCGACGGAGTCGACGGGCGCCGCAGTGACGTCGCTGATCCGGCCGTTGCGGAAGCGGCAGAGGAGCACCTGGTCGATGTCGAGCCGCCGGCCGTTCCGCTCGCCGCGCGCGCGGTAGACGGCGACCCCCTTGTCGTCGTCGGCGAACGCCCAGCGCAGCTCGCTCCGGTAGGTCCCGTCGGTCTCCTGCGTCGTCCGCCGCAGGAACTCCACGACCTCCCGCCAGCCGCGGTACTCGCCGGTCATCGGGTTGCGGCCGCCGACGCGCCAGCAGACCTCGTGGTCGAACATCGCTGCCACCGCCTTGCCGTCCCGGCGTCCGAACGCCGCGAAGAGGCGGGTGAGCAATCGCGCATTCTGGTGATCCGACAACCCCCAAAAACGCTACACGCCGCGCCGCGACTCGCCGATGGTAGGAGTGCAGTGGCAGCTCTGCGGCTCCGTTCGCCTTCGGTCGTCGTGCGCTTCGCCCTCTACGGCGGAGTGGTGACGCTGCTTGCCGTCGCCGCCGGCTCCTGGCTCGCCCGCGCGAACGCGACGGGCCGCGCCCGCGCCGACGTCCGCACCGACGCCGCGTTCCTCGCGGGCCGGCTCGGCCGGGACGATCTCTCCCGCAACGCGTTCCTGTGGCCGCGGCGCAACCCCGGCCTGACCTCGCAGCTCGACGACTTCCTCGATCCCCGCAACGCCGCGCAGGACGCGGTGCGCGTCGCGCTCGCGACGCCGGACGGAATCGTCACGTACGCAAGCGACCACCGCGGCGTCGGCTCTCGGCTCGGCCGGATCCCGGGCGGCGCGCACGTCGTGCGCCGCGACGGGCGCAGGGTCGTGGAGACGTGGGTGCCCGTGACGTGGGTGCTCGATCCGTCGAAGCCGCGCGGCTACCTGGCCTTCGACCGCGACTACGCGCCCGTTGCGGCACAGATCCGCGAGGCGACCCTCCTCGAGGCCGGCACGCTCACGCTCGCGGTCGCGCTGCTCTATCTCGCGATGCTGCCGATCATGCACCGCCTGACGGGGAACCTCCGGCGGGCGCTGCTCGAGCGGAAGCGGCTGGCCGCGATCGTCGAGAGCTCGAACGACGCAATCGTCGGCCGCGACGCCGACGGCAGGATCACGAGCTGGAACGCCGCGGCCGAGCACCTCTACGGCTGGAGCGAGGCGGAGGCACTCGGCCGCTCGATCGAGTTCCTCGTCCCGCTGGCGAAGCCCGGCGAGCTCGACGAGCTCGCAGGCACGCGCGAGCTGCACCTCCGCAAAGACGGGCGCCTCGTGATGGTTTCCGTGTCGGTCTCGCCGATCCGCGACGACGGCGGCGCCCTCGCCGGCTCGTCGCTGATCGTCCGCGACGTCACCTTGGTCGCGAACCTCGAGAAGGAGCTGCGGGAGGCGCAGCGGCAGGAGGCCGTTGCACGCTTCGCGACTGCGATCGCGAACGAGCTCGACGGGCTCGTCGCCGACCTGGCGCCGACCGACGCGGGAGCGCGCGGAATCGAGCTCGTTCAGCGCCTGCGCGAGTTCGGCCACGCGGCCGAGACGAACCCGGAGCCGCTCGATCTGAACAGGCTGCTCGTCTCGCTCCACGGACCGCTCGATGCGCAGCTCGGCTCTGCCGTCGAGCTCTCGCTCGACGCGGCGGCGCCCCAAGCCTGGGTGCTCGCGGATCCCAAGCACCTCCGACGCGTGGTGCTCGACCTCGCCCTGAGCGCGCGCGACGCGATGCCGGGCGGCGGCCGCATCGAGATCGGCACGAGCGACGGCGAAAACGGCGTCGTCCTCTCGGTCGCCGACACGGGCACCGTCCCCCACGCGGAACGGATGGGCCTCGGGCTCGCGACGGTGTTCGGCGTCGTCGCGCGCAGCGGCGGCTCGCTCGAGGTCGACAGCCGCCCCGGCGCGGGGACGACCGTCCGGATGCTCCTGCCGCGCGCCGAGCCGCGCGCAGTCGCCGCCTAGCTCTCGCCGAGCGTCGCGACGACGGCTTCGGCGATCACCTTCAGCGGCCGGCCCGACACCTGGCTCGCCTTGCGCAGCCGCGCGAATGCCGCGTCCTCGGAGAGGCCTTCCTTCTCCATCAGCAGTCCCTTCGCGCGCTCGATCGTCTTGCGCGCGGCGAGCGCCTCCGCGAGCGACTCGGCCTCCTCGCGCAACGCCGAGAGCTCCTCGTGCCGAGCGCGCGCCGTCTGGATCGCGGGCAGCAGGTCCTGCTCGCGGAACGGCTTCACGAGGTAGCCGAAGACACCCGCCTCGACGGCGCGGCTCACGAGCTCCTCCTGCCCGTACGCGGTCAGCATCACGATCGGGATCGGCCGCTCGTCGAGGATCTTCCGCGCCGCCTCGATCCCGTCGAGCCGCGGCATCTTCACGTCCATGATCGCGAGGTCTGGCTGCTCGGCGACCGCGAGCCGCACCGCCTCCTCGCCGTCTTTCGCCTCCGCGCAGACGTCGAAGCCCGCGCGCTCGAGCATCTCGCGCAGATCGAGGCGGATGATCGTCTCGTCCTCGGCCAGGAGAATCCGCATCGCGCGAGCCTACAATCGCCGCATGGATTGCTGCCGTACGGCCGGCGCGGAGCCATTCACGGAGAAGCAGGCGCGACGCGACGCGCGGCGGTTCCGGCGCAAGGGACTGGACGAGTGGGCGGGGCGACTCGCCGACACGCTGCATCCGGACGGCGCAACCGTGCTCGAAGTCGGCGCGGGGATCGGCTCGCTGACGCTCGAGCTGTTGAAGCGCGGCGCGACGCGCGCCGTCGACGTGGAGCTCTCGCCCGGCTACGAGCGCGTCGCGGTGAAGCTCGCCGAGGAACAGGGCATCGCGGACTCGGTCGAGCGGCGCGTGCTCGACTTCGCGCAGTCCGCCGACGAGCTCGAACCGGCGGACGTCGTCGTCATGCACCGCGTCGTCTGCTGCACGCCTGACGGCGTCGAGCTCGTGCGCGCAGCCGCCGAGCATGCACGCCGTGAGCTCGCATTCAGCTTCCCGCGCTCGGGCCCGGGCGCCAGGATCTTCGCGCGGCTCGCCGCTGCATTCGCGACAGTCGTGCGCTGGGACTGGCGCTTCTACGTGCACTCGCCGAAGGCGATGATCCGCGCAGCCGAGGAAGCCGGCCTCCGGCAGACATGCGACGAGCGCGGCTTCGTCTGGTCGGTCGCAACGTTCGAACGGCCGAGCTAGACCCCGGCCAGCTCGAGCACTAGCGCACGCGGCTCCGGCCAGTAGAGAAGCTCGTCCGCCTCGACCGCAGTGCACCAGCGGTAGTCGTCGTGCTCGAAGTCGAGCCGCGGCTCCCACGTCGCCGGCGCGTCGACGCAAAAGCAGTCGACGACGACCTCCGTCACGCCCGACTCGTACTGCGGCAGCCGGTGCGGTTCCTCGTCGAGCGGGTAGACGAAGCGCCGCTCGAGGTCGACGAGCGCCGCGTCCGCGAGACCGGTCTCCTCCTCGAGCTCGCGCGCCGCCGTCTCGACCGCGGTCTCGCCGGCCTCCAGCGCGCCGGCGACGACGTGCCAGTAGACCTCGCCCGGCTTCGTCCGGTGCAGGACGAGGAACTCGTCGCCACGCCGGACGAACACCTGCACCTCGAACGGACATCTCACCGCGGGAAGACGACCTCGGCGCGCGTCTCGCCGCCGTGCCGCAGCTCGAACGTCCCCTGTAGCTCGTCGCGGACGAGCGCGCGGACGATCGAGAGCCCGGTGCCGGCAGTCGCGGCGGCGCCGTCGCCGCCGCCGGAATCGGCGATCGCGAGGAGCACGTCGCCGTTCCGCCGCGCGAGCTCGATGCGCACCTCGTCGCCGCCGTGCTCGAGCGCGTTCTGCAGCAGCTCGCTGAAGACGAGCGCGAGCGCGGTCGCTCGGTTCCCTTCGAGCGAGACGCGCTCGAGGGTCGCCTCGACGCGCTTGCCGGCCGCGAGCCCCTGCACGAGCATCGCGCGCAGCCGGTCGATCAGCTCCGCGAGCTCGACGTCCTCGTCCCGCTGCTCTGTCAGCACCTCGTGGACCGCCGCGATCGCGAGGATGCGATTGACGGAATCCTCGAGCGCCTGCCGCGCGTTGAGCTTGTCGGAACGCGCCTGCAGCCGCAGCAGCGAGGCGACCGTCTGCAGGTTGTTCTTGACACGGTGGTGGATCTCCTGTGCGAGCACGCCGCGCATCACCGCGCGGCCGTGTTCGAGCGCGACCGCCGCGTGGTGCGCGATCGCCTCGAGCAGCGCGCCGTCCTCGTCGCTGAACGGCGAGTCGCGGTCGGCGACGAGCTCGCCGATCGTGCGCCGTTTCCATCGCAGCGGCGTCCGCACGGCGTACTTCCCCGCGCGGCCCTCGGGACGCGCGATCGTCCCGTCCTCGAGCACGAGCGCGGCGCCCGTCGCGCCGACCGCGTCCATCGTCGTCTTCACGATCGCTTCGAGCGACTCCTCGAGGTAGAGCGACTCGGAGACCGCCTCGGAGATCCTCGCCAGCGCCTCCAGCTCGGCGACGCGCCGTTGCGCCTCCCCATAGAGCTGCGCGTGGACGATCGTCTGCGCGACCTGGTCGGCGATCGCCGTCAGCAGGTCGATCTCGGCGGGCGTGAACTCACGTGGCCGCCGCGTGCGTACGTTCATCGCACCCGCGAGCTTCTCGCGCGCCAGGATCGGTACGGCGAGGATCGACTCGTACTCTTCCTCGTGCAGCGCCGGGAACTCCTTGAAGCGCGGATCGAGGTGGGCCTTCGCCGGGATCATCACCGGCGCGAGCTCCGCGGCCGCGGCACCCGTGATGCCCTCGCCGGGACGCATCCGCGGGCGGCGCGCGGTCTCCTCGACGATCGCGCCCTGTGTCGCCCGCAGCACGAGCTCGTCGCTCCGCTCGTCGTAGAGGTAGACGAAGCAGGCGTCGGCGCCGAGCGCGTCGGCGACCTTCTGCGCGACGAGCGAGAGCACCTCCTCGAGGTCGAGCGACGAGTTGACGGCGGCGATCGTCTCCGTCAGGAGCTGCAGATGCCGTTCGGTCGAGCTCACGCTGAAATTGTCGCCTAAGCTGGCCGCCGTGACGACGTGGCTGCTCTTCTTCCACCTGCTCGGTGCGTTCTTCTTCGTCGCCGGCGCCGTCGTCGCAGGGGTGCTGCAGGTCGCGGCGATGAAGCGGGAGCTGCCGAGCGAGGTCGCGCTCCTGCTGCGGCTGACGCGGATCGGCGTGACCCTCGTCGGCCTCGGCGCCCTGATGACGCTCGGCTTCGGCCTATGGCTCGCCCACCACGTCGGCTTCGACATCGGCTCCGGCTGGATCTCGGCGGCGCTCGCGCTCTGGGTCGTCGCGATGGCGACGGGCGGCATCGGCGGTCGGACCGCGCGCCACGCGCGCTACCTCGCCGACCGCCTCGCCGCCGAGGGAAACCGGCCGAGCGACGAGCTCCGCACGCTCGTCGCCCACCGCCCTTCGCTGCTCCTTAGCTACGTCTCGAGCGCGTGCGTGCTGGCGATCATCGTCCTGATGGTCTGGAAGCCCGGCGCGTAGCGCGCTGCGGGCGCTTACAAAGTCCTTACGCGAAAGAAGGTAAATCCCTCACGGAGCGGGAATAGCTTCTCCGTCGTGAGCGCCCTCGCCGTCGATCTCCGCTCCACCGCCGGCTACATCGTGGCCGACAAGCGGGGTCGCATCGTCGGCAAGGTCGAGTGCCCGATGTATGGCACGGCGCCGGACGTTCCGGATGCCCTCTCCGTGCGCGGCGGCCTCTTCCAGCGGCGCCGTAAGATGGTCCCGGCCGACACGATCGAGGACATCGACGGCCAGAGCGGCGTGATCGCGCTCCGCATCGAGCGCGAATCCATTCGGTCGTTCCTCTAGAGAGCGATCACCGGTTGCGCGGCTGAAGGTCGCGCGGAACTCGCCTCCAGCCGCGCCTGGAAGCAGCCTGCGTCGTCGCGAGGGAAGCGCGGACGCCGCGCGTCAGGTCGCGTTCCCGCGCCTCGGACGTCGCGGATTCGTTACGACCGGTCGAGGGTGTCTAGGGGCTCGACCTACTCGACCGGTCGACCGTTTGAAGCCGTTTTCGCGGGTGCGCGCGGCGCGGGCCGGGCCGAACGAAATTTCCTCACGGGTATGCGCGAAGGATATGCGCCCTCGCCGTTACGGCGCTCATTACCCGCGCTTTAGCCGTTCAGAGAACGGCCAAATACCGATCCAATTCCCACTGGGAGAGCTGGACGCGGTACTCGTCCCACTCCTTGCGCTTGAGCTCGATGTAGCGGTCGAAGATGTGCGGCCCGAGCGCCTTGCGCATCAGCTCCGACTGCGCGAGCTCGTCGACCGCCTCGCCGAGCGTCTCCGGCAGCGAGACGATGCCGCGCTCGCGCCGCTGCTCCGCGGTGAGGTGGTACAGGTTGGTCTCCATCGGATCGGGCAGCTCGTAGCCCTGCTCGATCCCCTCGAGGCCCGCATGCAGGAGGCCCGCGAAGAGCAGGTACGGGTTGCACGCGGGATCCGGACAGCGGATCTCGGCGCGCGTCGCCTGCTCCGACCCCGGCTTGTAGAGCGGGATGCGGATCAGCGCCGAGCGGTTCCGCTGCGACCACGCGACGTAGACGGGCGCCTCGTAGCCGGGGACGAGCCGCTTGTACGAGTTCACCCACTGGGCGAAGACGGCCGCGAGCTCGCGCGCGTGGCGGAGCTGTCCGGCGATGAAGTGCTTCGCCGTCTCCGAGAGATGCCACTTGTCGCTCTCGTCGAAGAACTGGTTGCGGCCGTCCTTGAAGAGCGACTGATGCGTGTGCATGCCCGAGCCGTTCTCGCCGAAGAGCGGCTTCGGCATGAAGGTCGCGTGGTAGCCGTGCTGCTTCGCGACCTCCTTCACGATCAGCCGGTAGGTGATCATGAAGTCGCCCATGTCGAGCGCGTTCGCGAAGCGGACGTCGATCTCGTGCTGCGACGGGCCGACCTCGTGGTGGTGGTACTCGACCGGGATGCCCATCTGCTCGAGCGCGCGAATCGTGTCGCGGCGAATCCCGGTGGCGGCGTCCATCGTCGTCTGCGCGAAGTAGCCGCCCTCGTCGAGCGTCTCCGTGCCCTTCTCGTCCCTGAAGAGGAAGTACTCCGCCTCCGGGCCGATGTTGAACGTGTCGAAGCCGAGCGACTCCATCCGCTCGAGCGCGCGCCGCAGCACGTGGCGCGGGTCGCCCGCGTACGGATTGCCGTCTGGCGTGACGACGTCGCAGATCATCCGGCCCGTCTTGCCGTCGGGAAGGATGCGGAAGGTCGACGGATCCGGGATCGCGACCATGTCCGACTCCTCGATCGCATTGAAGCCGGTGATCGACGAGCCGTCGAAGCCCATGCCGTCGTCGAGCGCGCCCTCCGCCTCGCTCGTCGTGATCGAGAAGCTCTTCAGGTGGCCCTCGAGGTCGGTGAACCAGAGGAGGACATCCTCGATCCCCTGCTCGGCGATCTGGCCCAGGACGTCCTTCCGCGCCTCGGGATCGGACGTCGCCCGGTTCTTGCTCTCGACCTGCGCCATGAAGTCCTCCCGTTCGCTTCGACCGGGCTGAGATTACACTGCTCGGCCGTGGACGATCGGACGGAGAGAATCGGGCTGAACGAGGCGCTCTTCCGCGAGGTGAACGAGCGCGTCAAGGCGATCAACGAGGGCTTCGGCGACCCGCTCCCGAAGACGGAGTTCGTGTGCGAGTGCGGTCAGGACTCGTGCACGGAGCGCGTCCGGATGACGCTCGACGCGTACGAGGAGCTGCGCTCCAACCCGCGGCGCTTCGCGATTCGGCCCGGACACGAGATCCCGGACGTCGAGACCGTCGTCGAGGAGCACGACGGTTACGTCGTCGTCGAGAAGCATGCCGGTGACCCCGCTGCGGTCGCCGAGGACACCGACCCCCGGAGCTGATGCGCGTCCTCGTGACCGGCGGCGCGGGCTTCATCGGCTCGCACTTCGTGAAGCGCCTGCTCCGGGCGGGCGAGGATGTCGTCGTCCTCGACAAGCTCACCTACTCCGGCAACACCGCAAACCTGCCGCTCGACGAGATCGAGTTCCACCAGGGCGACATCGCGGTCATCGAGGACGTCGAACGGGCGGCGCGCGGTTGCGACGCGATCGTCAACTTCGCCGCCGAGACGCACGTCGACCGGTCCATCCTCGGCGCGACCGACTTCGGCCGCACCGAGTTCTTCGGCACGCAGGTGCTGCTCGAACAGGTACGGCGGACCGGCGCGCGTTACGTCCAGGTCTCGACCGACGAGGTCTACGGCGACCTGGAGCACGGCGGCTCGGCGTCCGAGGACGACCCGGTGCGGCCCTCGAGCCCGTACAGCGTCGCGAAAGCCGCGGGCGACCTGCACATCCCCGCGTACGTCCGCACCTTCGGCGTCAATGCGTCGATCAGCCGCGGCTCGAACACGTACGGCCCGAACCAGTACCCCGAGAAGCTGATCCCGCTCTTCGTGACGAATGCGTTCGACGGCGAGCCGCTGCCGCTCTACGGCGACGGCCGCCAGGTGCGGGACTGGCTCCACGTGGAGGACCACTGCGCCGGGATCGAGACCGTGCTGCGCGAGGGCAAGCCCGGCGAGGCGTACAACGTCGGCGGCGGGGACGAACGCGAGAACCGCGACGTCGCCGCCACGATCCTCGAGCTGACCGGCGCCGAGCCGTCGCTCCTGCGCCGCGTCGAAGATCGCCCGGGCCACGACCGGCGCTACTCGCTCGACACGGCGAAGTTGCGCGCGCTCGGCTGGTCGCCGCAGAAGTCCTTTGACGAGGGCCTGCGCGAGACGATCGCGTGGTACGGCGCGAATCGCGCGTGGTGGGAGCCGATCAAGTCGGGCGAGTTCCGTGCGTACTACGAGCGGCAGTACCGCGAGCGGCTCAGCACTTCCTCGCCTGCTTGAGCACGTCGCGCACCTCGTTTCGATCCGGCTCGAGGCTCCTCGCCGTCTCGAGGTAGGGGATCGCCTCGCCGCAGCGACCGAGCTGAACGAGCGTGTAGCCGAGGTTGAAGTTCGCGTATGCCTCGTACGGATCGCCCGGGCCCGCGTCCTGCAACCGCGGCACCGCCTGCTCGAGCAGCGGCAGCGCGTCGACGAAGTCTCTTCGCTGCATGAGCGACCACGCCTGGTCGTTCAGCGCGTGCGGGTCGGTGCTCGCCGCAGTCGTCGCGGGCGCGGCGGGCGCCGGCGCGGCCGGCGTCGTCGAAGCGGGCGCCGGCGCCGGAACGGTGACCGTCTGGACGACCGTCGTCCCGAGCGTCACCGTCCGGATCGTCGGCTGGTGCGCCGTCGTCGCGGCCGTCGCAGGCGACGAGCTGCGCGAGACGAGGGCGGCTGCGATCCCGCCGCCGACCGCAGCGAGCGCGAGCAGGACGAGGGCCGGCCCGACCCGCGACCTTCGGCGCCGACCCGGCGGCAGATACGGCGGCGACGCGGTCGGTGCGAGCACGCTCGTCTGCTCCGCGGCCTCGTGGAGCGCGATCCGGAGGTCGGCAACGAGCTCGGCGCAGCTCGGGTACCGGGCGGCGGGATCCTTGGCGAGCGCGCGCTCGAACACCGGATCGAGCTCACACGGCAGCTCGGGCTCTCGTGTGCACACCGACGGGACCGCCATGTTGACGTGCGCTGCCGCCTCCGCAGTCAGCGAATCGGACGCGAACGGCCGCTCGCCCGTCAGGAGCTCCCAGGCGACGACGGCGAACGCGTAGCGGTCGCTCGCGGCGGTGGCGCGGCGACCCTGCGCCTGCTCGGGCGCGAGGTATCCCGCGGTTCCGAGCACGGTGCCCGTCTGCGTCAGCGAGTCCATCCCGGCGGCGCTCGCGATTCCGAAGTCGGCGACGTAGACGTTCCGTCCGTCGTCGAGCAGCAGGTTCGCCGGCTTCACGTCGCGGTGGACGACACCGCTCCGATGCGCGGCGTCGAGCGCGCGCGCCGCCTGCTCGAGCCAGTCGAGCGCCCGCGCCGGCTGCTGAGCGCCCTCGCGCGCGAGCACGTCCGCGAGCGAGCCGCCGCGCAGATACTCCATGACGATGTACGGCCGGCCGTTCCACTCGCCGACGTCGTAGATCGTGACGACGTGCGGAGCCGATGAGAGCCGCGCGGCGGCGAGGGCCTCGCGCGTGAAGCGCGCCCGGATCGCGACGTCCTCGGCGTAGCGGCGGGCGAGCAGCTTGACGGCGACGGGACGGCCGAGTGCCGTGTCGGTCGCGCAGTAGATCTCGCCCATCGCGCCGCGGCCGATGCCCGTCGCACCCGTGTACCGCTCCGGCAGGAGCCCCGTGTCGACTGCCATCACGGCCGGTTTCCCGCACACGGCGAAATGAAGCCAGGGCCGTCGTGAGGGACCCGTAAACTCGCGTTGCAGCGAAAAAGTGCTCTGCTAGCCTCGATTTCTCGACCGCGCCGTCGCCCGCCGCGCTGCGAGCTCCCCTTCCGGCCGTGATCTCCCGTCGCACACTCGCCCTCGTGCCGGCGCTCCTGCTCCTCGCGGCAGGGGCCGCCTCCGCCCGCGCGGCGACACCGATCTGCGCGACGGGATGCAAGGTCGCGCCCGCCGGATCCGGGCCGCTCTTCGTCCTCACCGGTCACGGCTGGGGCCACGGCGTCGGGATGAGCCAGTACGGCGCCTACGGTTACGCGCAGCACGGCTGGCTCTACCAGCAGATCCTCGCGCACTACTACCCGGGCACGACGCTGGGGCCCGCGCCGGTGGCGCGCGTGCGCGTGCTGCTCGCCGACCGGCAGCGCGCGCTCGCGATCTCGTCGACCGCAGACTTCAAGGTGAAGGACGGTGCGGGAGTCACCCACACCGTCGCGGCCGGCACGGCCAAGTTCGGTCCCGGACTGAAGCTCGCCGTCGACGGACAACCCGCGGCGCCGTTGACGGCGCCGCTCACCTTCGCGCCGGGATCGACGCCGCTCCAGCTCGGCGGCCACGCGTACCGCGGCTCGTTCTCCGTCGACGTCGTCGACGGGAAGCTCCGTGCAATCGACGTCGTCGGGCTCGAGCAGTACCTGTGGGGTGTCGTTCCCTCGGAAATGCCGTACAGCTGGTCACCCGAGGCGCTGAAGGCACAGGCGGTCGTCGCGCGCTCGTACGCGCTCGCGACGCGGAACGTCGCCGCACCGTACGACCTCTACTCGGACACGCGCAGCCAGGTCTATCGCGGCGTCGCCGCCGAGAAGCCGTCGACGACAGCGGCGGTCAACGCGACCGCCGGACAGGTCGTCCTCTATGCGGGCGAGGTCGCGAAGACGTTCTTCTTCTCGACCTCCGGCGGTCGGACGGCGAACGTCGGCGACGTCTTCGGCGGAAGCGCCGAGCCGCTTCCCTACCTCGTCTCGGTTCCGGATCCGTACGACTCGATCTCGCCCTATCACGACTGGGGACCGTTCGCGTTCACAGGCAAGAAGCTCGGCACGACCTTCAAGGTCGCCGGCGGTGTCGTCGACGCGCGAACGACGCCGGATGCGTCCGGCCGCGTCGCCCAGCTCGCGCTGCTCGGCAAGACGGGCGAGGTCGACGTGCCTGGCCCGACGGTGCGCGCCCGCCTCGGCCTGCGCTCGACGTGGTTCCAGGTCGGCGTCCTCTCGCTCGTGAAGCCGCCGTCGACGAAGCCGGTCGAGTACGGCGGCTCCGTCCAGCTGACGGGCATCGCGCGCGGCGTCTCGCCGGCGGAGCTCGAGCAGCACGTGGCGGGGACGCCGTGGCAGGCCGTCTCGACGCTCACGCCCGCGGCGGACGGGACGATCACGGTGGCGGCGAAGCCGACGCTCTCGACCGACTACCGCGTCGCCACCGCCGCCCTCGCCGCGGCGCCCGTGCACGTCGCGGTCGCGCCGCGCATCCGTTTCGCGGGCGCGCCTGCGGCGAACGAGCTCCGCGGCAGCGTGCGGCCCGTGCTCCCGGGAGCCAGCGTGCAGATCCAGCGGCAGGGAGCGGTGGCGACCTCGTGGACGACTGTCTCGACGGCGCCGCTCGACGCCGAGGGGAGCTTCGACGCCATGCTCCAGCTCGCACCGGGGGTCTACCGCGCGCGCATCGCGCCCGGCCACGGCTGGGCCGTCGGCCTGACGCCGCCGCTCCGAGTCGTCTCGGGATGACGCGCCGGCGCATCCGGCTGGGTCTGGGCGCGGCCGCGCTCGCGCTCGTGCTCGCCGCGCCGGCCGCCGGATTCGTGCCGACGGATCCGCTCGCGGCGCAGCAGTGGTACCTCGCGCAGGACCATGCCTTCGACACGTGGGCGGAGCCGCCGCCGCTCACGCTCTTCGCGCCGGTCAAGGTCGCGATCATCGACTCGGGCGTCGACTTCTCGCACCCCGATCTCGCCGGGAGGATCGCCGGGGGCCGGAGCTTCGTCGGCGGCGACTGGCGCGTCGACGACGTCGGCCACGGCACGTTCGTCGCCGGCGAGATCGCGGCGAACCTCGACCAGCAGGGAATCGTGGGGCTCGCGTATCCGGCCGTGAAGCTGCTGATCGCGAAGGTCGTCCGCGCCGACGGCGAGATCCCGGTCGCCGCCGAGGCCGCCGCGATCCGCTGGGCCGCCGACGAGGGAGCACGCGTGATCAATCTCAGCCTCGGCGCGCCGCGCGACCCGCTGAACGCGAACATCGACTCGTTCTCGCAGCAGGAGGCGGATGCCGTCGCCTACGCGTACCAGCGCGGCGCCGTGCTCGTCGCCGCCGTGGGGAACGGGGACGAGGCGCCGCGGACGCCGTGGCCGTACGCGAGCTATCCCGCCGCGCTGCCGCACGTGATCGGCGTCAGCGCGCTCACGCGCACGGGCGCAGTGCCGGTCTTCTCGAACCGCGACCGCGTCTACAACGACCTCGCCGCACCGGGACAGGACATCCTCTCCACGTTCCCGCGGCAGCTCTCGACCGTCGCCGGCTGCGTGGACATCGGCTACTCGGATTGCGGTCCGGACGAGTACCGCCGTGCGCGCGGAACGTCGTTCGCAGCCCCGCAGGTAGCCGCCGCCGCCGCGATGCTGATCTCGCTCGCGCCGAGCCTGCAGCCCGACCAGGTGAGCTTCCTCCTCGAGCGGAGCGCCGACGACGTCGACGCGGCGACCGGCTGCAGCATCTGCCCGCTCGGCCGGGACGCGTTCAGCGGCTGGGGGAGGCTCGACGTCGCGAAGGCGATCGCGGCGCTCGCCGGACCGCTGCCGCCGCCGGACCGGCTCGAGTCGAACGACGAGGCAGGCGCGCACGCGCACACGATCTACACCGGCTCGGCGCACGTGACGCGGCTGACGGCGACGCTCGACTACTGGGACGACCAGGTCGACGTCTACCGCGTCCACCTCAGGAAGCAACAGCGGCTCGTCGCGCAGCTGCGGTCGTCGCCCGGGTCGAACGTCGACCTCTTCCTCTGGAAGCCCGGCACCACGCGCGTCGACACGCTCGGCTCGACGCGATTCCGCCTCGCCCAGTCGGCGCACCCGGGCGGGAACGAACGGATCGCCTACCGTGCGGCGACGACCGGCTGGTACTTCATCGAAGCAAAGTCGGCGAGCACCGGCTTCGCCGTCTACGCGCTCACGCTCACGAAGTCGTAGCTACTGATTCTCGAGCAGCTCGTCGGCGGGAACGTCGCGGAGCACGCGCGCCGGATTGCCGACGACGAGCTTGCGCGCCGGCACGTCCTTGGTGACGACGGCGCCCGCGCCGACGAACGCGTCCTCGCCGATCTCGACGCCCGGGCAGAGGATCGCGCCGCCGCCGACACGCGCCCCGCGGCGGATCGTCGGCCCCTTGATCAGCCCGTGCCGCTTCTCGGTCCTCCCCATGAAGTTGTCGTTCGTCGTCACGACGCACGGCGCGATGAAAACGTCCTCCTCGAGCGTCGAGTACGCCGTGATGTATGCCCCGGCCTGGATCTTCGTCAGCGCGCCGATCGTCGTGTCGTTCTCGACGAGCGAGCCGCGGCCGATCACGACGTCGTCGCCGACGACGACGCGTTCCCGCACGCACGACTGGTCGCCGAGGATCACCCGCGCGCCGATCCGCGAGCCCGCGAAGACGATCGCGCCGGTCGAGACGATCGTCCCGTCGCCGATCACCGCCGGCGGCTGCGGCTCGCGCTTCGCGGTCGACCGCGGCGAGAGGGACGGCTGCTTGCCGACGACGGCGCCGTCGAGGACCTTCACGCCCTCCCCGAGCACCGTGCCCGGGTAGACGACGGCGCTCGCGGCGATCTCGGCGCTCATGAGCGTTCCTCGGGCGCTGGTCGACGGAGCCGGGCTCCGCCCGGCGGGAGCCGGCGACGGCGAGGGGCGCTCATGCGCTGACGGTCTCCAACCGCCGCTGCAACGCGTCGAGCGCGCGAACGACTGCGAGGCCGTCGCGCGCCTCCTTGTGGTCGCCCGGCCCTTCCGCGACGAGCCGCAGGAACTGCGTGCACTCGAGCCGGAGCGGCTCGTCGTTCGGGATCCGCGGGCTGAAGATGTCGCCCGTCCGGGTGCGCCACTCGCCGTAGGTCTCCGACGGCTGCCACGGCCCTTTCTCGTAGATCGTCACCTTGCGCTCGAGCTCCATGTCGTCGAAGACGACCATCTTGTCGTGGCCGACGACGGTGATCTTGCGCATCTTGTGCGGGTCGAGCCACGAAAGGTGCATGTGCGCGACCTTGCCGCTCGGGAAGCGCAGATAGCAGAAGACGACGTCCTCGACGCCGGGCGTCAGGAACGCGTGCCCGTGCGCCCATACCTCGTCCGGCTCCTCGTCGAGCAGGTAGAGGATCACCGAGAGGTCGTGTACGCCGAGCGACCAGAGCGCGTTCTCGTCCTTGCGGATCACGCCGAGGTTCTGGCGGTTGCCGTAGATGCAGTAGACGTCGCCGACCTCGCCCGCGTCGAGCAGCTGCTTCACCTTCTGGATCCCCGGGTGGTAGAGGAGCAGATGTCCGGGCATGAGGACGAGCTCGCGCTCCTCCGCGAGCGCGACGAGCTCCTCCATCTCTTCGGCGTGCATCGCCGGCGGCTTCTCCACGAACACGTGCTTGCCCGCCGCGAGCGCGTTGCGCGCGAGGGAATAGTGCGTCGGCACCGGCGTTGCGACGACGACGGCGTCGAGCGAGTCGTCGGCGAGCATGCTCTCGTAGTCGTCGTAGACCTTCGCGTCGGGATAGCGCGCGGCGAACCGGTCGCGCAGCTCCGGCGAGAGGTCGCAGAGCGCCGCGAGTGCACCAAGATCGTCGAAGTTCCGCGCGAGGTTCGGGCCCCAATAGCCGAGCCCGACCAGTCCGACGCGCGGCGTCACAACCGCCACACCTTCTCCGACTCGCGACCCTTCGCGCCGGTCGCGTTGCGGAAGTCCACTACCACGCGGGCGCGGTCGACGACGTCCGCGTAGTCGATCGACGAGTGCGCGGTGACGATCGCGACGCAGTCGTAGGCGTCCGGCTCGAGCGGGACCGAGCGCAGACCGTGCTCCTCGAGCTCGGGCACGTGCGGATCGTGGTAGGAGACCTCGGCGCCGGCGTTGCGCAGGAGCCGGATGATCTTCAGCGCCGGCGACTCGCGCATGTCGCCGATGTCGGCCTTGTAGGCGACACCGAGGATCAGCACCTTCGCACCCGACACCGACTTCCGCACGCCGTGGTTCAGCGCCTGCGAGATCAGCGAGCGGCAGTAGTACGGCATGTTCTCGTTGACCTTCCCCGCGAGCTCGATGAACTCCGTGTAGAAGTCGTACTCGCGCGCCTTCCACGTGAGGTAGAACGGGTCGATCGGGATGCAGTGGCCGCCGAGACCGGGCCCGGGCTGGAAGCTCATGAAGCCGAACGGCTTCGTCGAGGCGGCACCGATCACCTCCCACACGTCGATCCCCATCCGCTCGCAGAGCTGCGCGAGCTCGTTCACGAGCGCGATGTTCACGGAGCGGAAGATGTTCTCGAGCAGCTTCGTCAGCTCCGCGGCCTCGGGCGTCGAGACCTCGTGGATCGTGTCGATGGCGCCTCCGTAGAGCGCCGCCGCACGTCGCGTGCACTCGGCCGTGATCCCGCCGACGACCTTCGGGACGGTCTTCGTCGTCCAGTCGGTGCGGCCGGGATCCACGCGCTCGGGCGAGAACGCGAGGTGGAAGTCGCTGCCCGCCTTCAGGCCGCTGCCGGATTCGAGCAGCGGCAGCACCTGTTCGCGCGTCGTCCCCGGATACGTCGTCGACTCGAGCACGACGAGATGCCCCTCGCGCAACCGCGGCGCGATCTGCCGGACGGCGCCGAGGACGATGCGCAAATCGGGCTCGCGCTGCTTTGAGAGCGGCGTCGGCAGCGCGATCAGGATCGCGTCGACGTCGCGGAGGACGTCGTAGTCGGTCGTCGCCGAGAGGCCGTCCGCGACGAGCTTCCGCAGCGTCTCGCTCGGGACGTCCTCGATGTAGCTGTCGCCGCGGTTGATCGCGTCGACACGCTCCGCCGAGACGTCGACGAGGACGACGCGCTTCCCGGCCTCGGCGAAGACCTGCGCGAGCGGCAGGCCGACGTAGCCCGCGCCGACGATCGCAATCTCTACGCTCATGACTCGAAGACGTTAGCGACGAGTGCGGCCGCGATCCGCTCCGAGGCGCGCCCATCGCCGTAGAGCTGCGGCCGTTCCTCCGGCATGTGCGCGACGGCCACCGCGGCGAGGAGCCGATCGGTATCGTCGTCGACGAGGACGTTCGCGCCGACCTCGACCGTGTCGACCCACTCCGTCGAAGGGCGTGCGGTTACGCACGGGACGCCGAGCCAGTACGCCTCCTTCTGCAGGCCCCCCGAGTCGGTGACGACGACGCGCGCCTGTGCGGCGAGCGCCGTCATGTCGAGATAGCCGAGCGGCTCGAGCACGCGGACGTGCGGCGCGACGCGGGGCAGGCGCGAGCGCGTGCGCGGATGCGCCGGAAAGATCACGCGCTCTTCGAGACGGTTCAGCCCGTCGACGATCCGCGCGAGCCGCGCCGGCTCGACGTTCGCCTCGCGGTGGATCGTCGCGACGACGTATGCGCCGGCCTCGAGCTCCAGCCGCTCGAGGATTCGCGAGCGCCGCCGCGCGATCGGAGCGAAGCGAAGGCACGCGTCCGCCATCACGTCGCCGACCACCTCGATCCGGCCGGGGACGCCCTCGGCCACGAGCGTCGCCCGTGAGCGCTCGTCCGGGCAGAGAAGAAGCGCCGCGACTCGGTCGACGGCGACGCGGTTCCGCTCCTCCGGCATCGACCGGTCACCGCTCCGGAGGCCCGCCTCGACGTGCGCGACGCGCACGTCCGCAGCCACCGCGGCGTTCGCGCCGGCGAGCGTCGTGTTCGTGTCGCCGTAGACGAGCGTCCAGTCGGGCCGCTCCCGCTCGAGCGCCTCGCGGATCCGGGGCTCCATCGCGCCCGGGTCCGCGGTGTGCAGGTCGAGTCGGTACCGCGGCTCCGCGAGGCCGAGCTCGTCGAAGAAGACCTGCGAGAGGTCCGGGTCGTAGTGCTGGCCGGTGTGCAGCACCACCTCGTCGACGCCGGCGCCGCTCAGTGCGACCGAGAGCGGCGCCGACTTGATGAACTGCGGCCGGTTGCCCACCACGGAGAGGACCTTCACGGCGGCCAAGCGTACGCCCGGCGGCCCGGTTTTCCATTCGTGACAGTTGTGTCATGCTCGCGGGGTGGAGCAGCGCATCCGCTTCTGCACGACCGACGACGGCGTCCAGGTCGCCTACGCGATGCACGGTCACGGCCCGCCGCTCGTCAAGGCCGCCAACTGGTTCACGCACCTCCAGCACGACTGGCAGAGCCCGGTCTGGCGGCACTGGCTGACCGAGCTAGGCAGGACGCAGACGTACGTGCGCTACGACGAGCGCGGCTGCGGGCTCTCGGACCGCGACCTGTTCGAGTACTCGTTCGACACGTGGTTGCGCGAGCTCGAGGCGGTCGTGGACGACGCGCGGCTCGACCGGTTCGCGCTGCTCGGGATCTCGCAGGGCGCCGCGCTAGCGATCGCGTACGCTGTCGAGCATCCCGACCGCGTGACGCACCTCGTGCTCTACAGCGGCTACGTGCAGGGCATGCTGAAGCGCGCACGAACGCCGGCTGAGCGCGAGGAGGCGTTGCTCAGGCAGTCGCTCGTCCGCGTCGGCTGGGGCCGGCCCGACCCGACCTTCCGTCGGGTCTTCACGACCTTGTTCGTGCCCGGTGGGACAGAGGAGCAGCTCTCCTGGTTCGACGAGGCCCAGCGTCTCTCCACCTCGCCTGAGAATGCCGAGCGGATCATGGCGGCGCGGTACCAGATCGACGTCATCGACCTCGCCAAGCAGGTGACCACTCCGACGATCGTGCTCCACGCCGTCGGCGACGCCGCCGTCCCGTTCGAACAGGGCCGGCAGCTCGCGACGCTGATTCCCGGCGCGAAGCTCGTGCCGCTCGAGAGCGACAACCACGTCCTGCTCGAAGGCGAGCCGGCCTGGGACGTATTCCTCGAAGAGGTGCGCGCGTTCCTGGGAGCCGCAGACCCGCCGCCGGTCCACGACGTCGCCGAGCTGAGCAACCGCGAGGCCGACGTGCTCGCGCTCGTCGCGGCGGGGCAGAGCAACGAGGAGATCGCGCGGCGTCTCTTCCTCAGCGTCCGCACCGTCGAGCGGCACCTCTCGAACGTGTACGGCAAGCTCGGGCTCTCCGGCAAGTCGGCGCGGGCCGCGGCGGCCGCCGAGTTCGCGCGCCGCTCGCCGGTCGCCTCTGCGTAGTTCCCGCGCGCGGTCGGCGCCACACGTTGGGTGGTGGCACGGAAGTCGCGACGGCCGGACGGTCGTAGTCTCACGGCACCAATCCGAAGGGAGGCCGCATGGCCAGCACGCTCCACCACTCGCCGCAGGACGCCATGCAGGCGCCGCGCGAGGAGCACCTCTACGTCGCCTGCCTGCACGAGGGCACCGGCGTCGACGCGCCCGACTTCCTGGCGGTCGTCGACGCGGAGAGCGGCGCGATCGTCCACGAGACGCCGATGCCGAACGTCGGTGACGAGCTGCACCACTTCGGCTGGAACCGCTGCAGCTCAGCCTGCCACGGCCCCGATCGGTCGCACCTGATCGTGCCGGGCTTCCGCTCGTCGCGGATCCACGTCGTCAACGTCGCCGACGATCCACGCCGGCCGCGCATCGAGCGCGTGATCGAGCCGGAAGAGATCCTCGACGCGACCGGCTACACGCGTCCGCACACGGTGCATTGCATGCCCGGGGGAAACGTCGTCGTCTCGATGCTGGGCGACGCCGACGGCAACGGCGCGGGCGGCTTCGCGGTGATCGACGCCGAGACGTTCCAGGTGAAGGGCCGCTGGGAGAACGGCGGCCGGCATCCGCGGCTCAACTACGACTTCTGGTACCAGCCGCGCAAGAACGTGCTCGTCTCGTCCGAGTTCGGCGAGCCGAATGCGTTCGAGTCGGGCTTCGACCTGGAGGACGTCGCCGCCGGGCGTTACGGGCAGCAGCTCCACTTCTGGAACCTGGCCGAGCGGACGCTCGAGCAGACGGTCGACCTCGGCGAGAACGGCCTCATTCCGCTCGAGGTGCGCTGGCTGCACGATCCGGAGTCCGAGGAGGGATTCGTCGGCGCAGCGCTGTCGAGCACGATCTGGCACTTTCGCCGCGAGAACGGCGCGTGGGCGGCCGAGCCGGTGATCGGGGTCGAGGCCGTCGAGCTCGAGGGCTGGCCGTTCCCGGTGCCCGGCCTCATCACCGACCTCGTCCTCTCGATGGACGACAAGTACCTCTACTTCTCCGACTGGCTGCACGGCGACCTCCGCCAGTACGACGTCTCCGACCCGCGCAACCCGAAGCTGACGGGACAGCTCTGGCTCGGCGGACTGCTCGGCAAGCGGGGCGACGGCGGCCGAGAGCTGAACGGCGGCCCGCAGATGCTTCAGCTGTCCTTCGACGGTCGGCGGCTCTACGTCACGAACTCGCTCTACTCGACCTGGGACAACCAGTTCTATCCCGAGCTGCGGTCCTGGCTCCTCCGCGTCGACTGCCTGCCCGAGGGCGGGATGCAGGTCGACCCGAGCTTCTTCGTCGACTTCCACGACCGGCCGGACGGCCCGGCCCGCGCACACGAAGTGCGGCTCTCCGGCGGCGACTGCACGACGGAGATCTTTTCGTGAGCTGGAGCGCCTGGGAGCCCGCACCGCTCGTGCTCGCGAGCTTCGCGGTCGGCCTGCTGCTGTACGGCCGCGCCTTCGCTCGGCTGCGAAGGCGCGGCCGTGCGGACCTCGCCGACGGGTGGCGGGCCGCGGCGTTCGCCGCCGCGCTCGGAGTCGCCGCGTGGGCGCTCCTCTCGCCGCTCGACGAAGTCGCGGACGAGTCGCTGCTCTCGGCGCACATGCTCCAGCACGTCCTGATCGGCGACGTCGTGCCGGCGCTGCTCGTGGTATCCGTGCGCGGCCCGCTCGCGTTCCTCGTCGTCCCGGCGCCGGCGCTCCGACGGCTCGCGCGGATCGACGCGCTGCGGACCGCGGCGGGGTTCCTGCTCAGGCCACGCGTCTCCTTCGGCGCGTGGCTCGCCCCGCTCCTGGCCTGGCACGTGCCGGCGGTGTACGACTACGCCGTCGCGCACGAGACGGCGCACGACGTCGAGCACGCGAGCTTCCTGGTCGGCGGCCTGCTCGTCTGGGCGCAGCTCGTCGACCCGGTACGGCGGGGCGAGCTCTCGCGGACGCAACGACTCGCGTTCGCGACGGCACTCTTCGCAGTCGGCGCAGCGCTCGCGGCCGTGCTCGCGACGATCGCGCCGGCGTACCCGCACTACGCAGAGGTCGCGGCACGACCGCTCGGCCTTTCCGCGCGCGGCGACCAGCAGCTCGCCGCGCTCGTGATGGTCGCCGAGCAGGCGCTGGCGCTCGGCGTGTGCGCCTTCTTCCTCGCCGCCCCGAAGCCCCGGGCCGGCGTTAGCCCGGCGCTACACTGGCCCTCCGAACGGGCCGTTAGCTCAGCTGGTAGAGCAGGGGACTCTTAATCCCAAGGTCGCAGGTTCGATCCCTGCACGGCCCATGCTCCGTTGCGCTCAGCGGCTTCGCCGCTTCGCGCCCGCGCTTGTCGGGTGCGGCGCGTGCATTCCCGGGCGTCGGCTGTGAGAAGATCGCCGGGTGCCGTACGCGGAACGCGACGGTCTGAAGCTCTACTACGAACGCGACGGGAGCGCCGGGCTCGAGCTGCTCTTCGTCCCGGGCTGGTGCTGCGACCACACGTTCTTCGCGCCGCAGTTCGACTACTTCAAGCGCGCGCACACCGTCACCGCGCTCGCGCTTCGCGGGTGCGGCAGCAGCGGCGCTCCGTCCGACGGCTACGACATCCCGACCCTTGCGGACGACGTCGCGTGGTTCTGCGCCGAGGTCGGGATCGAACGGCCGGTCGTCGTCGGCCACAGCCTCGGCGGCATGATCGCGATCGAGCTCGGCGCGCGGCACCCGAGGCTTCCCCGCGCGCTCGTCGCCGTCGATCCGGGGCCCGTCCACGCGACCGAGGTCGCGACGCGCCTCTACACGGCGTTCGCCGAGCAGCTCGCCGGCCCGGCCGGCGAGGAGGTCCGGCGGGCGTGGGTCGAGCAGGTCCCCGGCCCGACGGCCGACCCGGAGCTCAGGAAGAGGATCGTCGACACGATGTGCGCGGTTCCGCTGCCGGTCGCGCGCGCCGTAATCGAAGGCGTCGCTACGTGGAACGGCGTCGGCGCGCTCGCGATGTGCGACGTGCCGCTCCTCGTCCTCCGCGCGGGTCCCGGCGGCAGCAACGACCCCCTTGCGCCTGCTGGCCGTGAAGCCGGACACGCAGTTCGGGATGACCGTGGGCGCGGGACACTGCCACCAGCTCGAAGTACCGGAGCAGGTGAACCCGATGATCGAGCGATTCCTGGCGACCGTCTGAGGCGCGGCCTTGCCGACCCGAGGGGACGCTGCGACGATCACGGCGTCCAACACCGAGGAGGCCGAGATGAAGGACTTCAAGGAGTTCCTACTGCGAGGGAACCTCGTCGACATGGCCGTCGGGATCGTGATCGGCGTCGCGTTCGCCGCCGTCGTCACGGCTCTCGTCGGCGACCTGATCACCCCGCTGATCGCAGCCATCGGCGGCAAGCCCGACTTTTCGAATCTCTCGTTCACCGTGAACGGGAGTCACTTCCTCTACGGCGCGTTCATCAACGCGCTCATCACGTTCCTCGTGATTGCGGCGGTGATCTTCTTCCTCGTCGTGAAGCCGGTGAACGCGCTGATGGCGCGCAGGCGGACCGAGCCTCCGGTCGACGAGATGGTGCGGCAGTGCCCTCACTGCCTGAGCGAGATCCCCGCGGCGGCGACGCGTTGCGCGTTCTGCACGCAGGAGGTCGCCGCGACCGCGTCGCCGGATTCGGGCGGCGAGCTCGGCGACGCACGGGCGGCGCCGGCGATGTAGGCACCGGCGGCTCGGCACGACCTCGCGCCGGCCGAGCACCGGCGTCCGCGTTACGTCGGGGCGGCGCCACGGCGCCGCCCCGAGAAGCGCCTAGCCCGGCCCCCACGGCCCGGCGGCGACCATTGCCGCGACGACCGTCAAGAGCAGCAGGAACAACAGGTTCCGCGTCCGGAGCATCATTTCACCCCCTCCCGTCCGCGTTGACACACGGCGACGGTAGTATCCGGGGCGGACGACCTTTGACAGTCGCCGCGGAACCGATCAGGATCAGATCGTGGATGCAGCGCCGGAGACGATCGGCCAGCGGCTGCGGCGGCTCCGCATCGAGCGGAGTCTCTCGCAGCGGGCGCTGTCGTCCAGAGGCGTCTCCTATGCGTACATCTCGCGGATCGAGGCAGGCGCGCGGACTCCATCTGTGAAGGCGCTCCGGCTCTTGGCCGAGCGGCTGGGCGTATCTGTCGAGTACCTGGAGACCGGCCGCGACCTGGCTCCCGCGGAAGACCGGGAGCTGCGCCTGCGCGAAGCCGAGCTCGAGCTTCGTCTGTCGGACGACCCGGCAGTGGCAGAGCAGACGCTGCGGGAGCTCGTCCTCGAAGCGCAGCACCACGGCGACGCGGCCGTAACGATGCGCGCGTTGGCCGCCCTCGGCCTGACGGCCGAGCGGCGTGCCGACCATGCAGAGGCGGTTGCACTGCTCGAGCAGGCGCTGGCCGCCGGCGGCGCGTCGATTCTCGACTCCTGGGACGTCTACCGCACGCTCAGCAGGGCGTACGCAGCCTCGGGACGCGCCGTCGACGCCGTCCGACTCCTCGAGGGCTGCCTTGCCGAGCTGGATCGGGTCGCGCCCTACGACGACGTCGCTTATGTGCGGGTCGCGACGTATCTGAGCTACGCCCTCTCCGACGCGGGCGATCTCCCCCGCGCGCGCGAAGTCGTCGCCGGCGCGCTCCGCCGCGCAAACGGGATCACGGACGCAGCCACGCGGATTCGCCTGTACTGGTCGTACGCGCGCATCGCACTCACAGAGCAGAAGCCGCGCGTCGCGCTGGAGCACCTCCGCCGAGCCGTCAACCTGCTCGAAACGACCGAGGACACGCGCGAGCTTGCGCGCGCTCACCTCTTCTGGGCTGAGATACTCACGTTCGACTCGCGGCCGTCCGAGGCGATGCGACACCTCGAGCTGGCTCAGCGGCTACTCGGCCCCACGCCCGATCGAGAGGACCTGTGCTTGCTGCGCGTCGAACAGGCCCGTGCAGCGGCCGAGAACGGGTCCTCTGCCGAGGGCGAGCGCCTTGCCCGCGAAGCGCTCGAGCTCATCGGCGACGGCGACGCGACCGAACGCGGGACCGCTTTGTGGGCGCTCGGTCAATCGCTCCTCGACCAAGAGGACGCCGAGACCGGAATCGCGACCCTGATGGACGCGCTCGAGCTCCTCGAAGCACAGCAGGCGTGGTACGAAGCCGCGAACGTCGCCCGCAGGCTGGGTAACGCCCTTCGAAAGAACGGGCGCGAGTCGGAAGCGCTCGACGTCCTCGAGCGCGCGGTTGCACACGCCGGGATCGCCGAGGGCGCAGCCCTCCGTCACACGACGTCGCCCGCGCTTAAAGACTGAGGGCGGCCGAGCGGCCGCCCCCGATCGCAAGCTGCGGTCGCCGGTCTACTAGTAGCCGGGCCCCTCGTCCACGTACGTCGTGCGGCGGCGTCCGGACCAGTAGCCGGGGCCTGCCCAGGTCGACCAGAAGATGAGCGACAGCAGCACGCCGGCGGCGCCGACGGCCATCAGGATCCAGCCGATCGTGTCGAGGTTGACGCCGTTCGTGTGGGCGTTCACCGCGAACGTCAGGATCGCGCCAACTGCGATCAGGAAGATGCCAACACCGAGACCCATCGAGGTCCCTCCTTGAGTCGTAGGGGGTCACCGGTGCAACGGTTCTCCCTGCAAATTGGTTGCGCCCCGGCTCGCGGATTTCGACTAGGCTCGGCGGCGCACGCATGCGCCGGGGTGCCCTTTTTCAGATGCTTCTGATCGCGCTCGTCGCTGCCGCGGCCGGGACGGCGATCGCCATTTTCATCCCCTGGCTGCCGAAGCCGGCGAGCAAGGAGGCAGACCGGATCGACTTCGTCTTCTGGTTCGTCGTCGGGATCTGCATCTTCATCTTCTCGATCGTCGCGGCGATGATGACCTACGCGGTGGTGCACTTCCGCGCCGCGCCCGACGACGACTCCGACGGCCCGCCGATCCACGGCCACACCGGTCTCGAGATCGCCTGGACGCTGATCCCGACGCTGCTCGTCACCGCGATCGGCGTCGTCAGCGCCGTCGTCCTCGCCCGCGACGACGCCGTCGGCAAGAACCCGCTGCGCGTGCACGTGACGGCGCAGCAGTTCGCGTGGAGCTTCTCGTATCCGGATGCGAACGACATGACCTTCGCGGTCATGCGGCTCCCGCTCGGCCGTTCTGTGCTCCTCGACTTCACGGCGAAGGACGTCATCCACTCCTTCTGGGTGCCCGAGTTCGGCCAGAAGCAGGACACCGTTCCGGGGCTGCACGCGACGCTGCACATCACGCCGACACGGACCGGCACCTTCCCGGTCATCTGCACGGAGCTGTGCGGTGCGGGCCACTCGCTGATGCGCTCCGAGGTGATCGTGATGCCGCGGCGCGCGTTCGCGCGCTGGCTTGCGAGCCAGAAGCAGGCGTCCTCCGGCGGGACGGGGACGACCGGCGGCGCCGCCACGACGCCGGGCGGCGTCAATCCCGGGTCGACGACGCCCGGCGGGAACGCGCAGCAGCTCGGCGCGCTCGTCTTCAAGAACAACGCCTGCGGCAGCTGCCACACGTTCACGCCCGCGGGAGCGAGCGGCAAGGTCGGGCCCGACCTCGACAAGCTCCCGCAGTACGCGCAGCAGGCGAAGCAGCCGCTGGAGGCATTCGTCCACCAGTCGATCGTCGATCCGAGCGCATACATCCAGCCGGGCTTCGGAGACCTGATGCCGAAGACCTTCGCCTCGATGCCGAAGTCCCAGCTCGACGCGCTCGTGCAGTATCTAGTCGCCGGCGCGGCCGGCCACTAGGAGGAGGGGTAACGAATGACCGAGATCGCCGAGAGCCCGAGCGTTCCCTCTAGCGCACAGCACCGCCCGCAGGGCGGGGGTGTGCGCCGCCACCTCCTCGGCGGCGGCTGGATCCGCGCGTTCTGGATGACACCGCTCTTCGGCGCGATCGGCCTCGGGCTCGTCGTCCTCTTCCGCTGGGGCGGTGGGTGGCACCCGATCCTCGACTCGCAGCCGATCGTGCTCATCTCGCTGCTCGTGGCCGCTCCCCTCGGCTTCCTCTCGGGCATCGGCGCCTTCGACTACTGGGCGTACTACGCGCTCGGACGTCCGACGCGGCCGGAGGACCACTCGGGTCACGGCGCCCGTTCCTGGCGCGACTACTTCCGCGTCAACACCGACCACAAGGTGATCGGCGTCCAGTACCTCGTGACCACCGTCTTCTTCTTCCTCGCGGGCGGCCTGCTCGCATTGCTCGTGCGCGCGGAGCTCGCCAAGCCGAGCTCCGACTTCGTCGACCCGCAGACGTTCAACGGCCTCTTCTCGGTCCACGCGTCGCTGATGATCTTCCTGTTCGTGATCCCCGCGTTCGCGGGGCTCGCGAACTTCGTCGTGCCGCTGATGCTCGGCGCGCCCGACATGGCCTTCCCGCGGCTGAACGCGCTCTCGTTCTGGCTGCTGCCGATCGCGGGGATCATGATGCTGAGCTCGTTCGTCGTCCCCGGCGGCGCGTTCGCGTGCGGCTGGACGGGCTACGTGCCGCTCTGCTCGACGCACCAGCCACTCGGCGCCGTGTTCTTCAACCAGGGCGTCCAGTGGGCAGGTGCGTCCTCGATCATGACCGCGCTCAACTTCCTGGTCACGATCATCACGATGCGCGCGCCGGGCATGACGTTCTGGCGGATGCCGCTGCTCGTGTGGGCGAACTTCACGACGTCGTTACTCGTTGTGATCGCGACGCCGTTCATCGCCGGCTCGCAGTTCTTCTCCATGTTCGACCACGTGATGCACACGAGCTTCTTCGAGACGGGCAGCGGCGGCTACCCGCTCGGCTACCAGCACATCTTCTGGTTCTACTCGCACCCGGCCGTCTACATCATGATGCTGCCCGGCTTCGGGATCATCAGCGAGGTCGTCTCCGTCTTCTCGCGGAAACCGATCTTCGGCTACCGCCTGATGGCGCTCTCGCTGATGGCCATCCTCGTGCTCGGCTTCTCGGTCTGGGCGCACCACATGTTCGTGTCCGGCATGGCGCCGTGGCTACGCGTGCCGATGATGATCACGACGCTGCTGATCGCCGTCCCGACCGGGATCAAGATCTTCTCCTGGCTCGCCACGATGTGGGAAGGCCGGCTGCACTTCAACACGCCGATGCTGTTCGCGCTCGGCTTCATCTCGATGTTCGTGATCGGCGGTCTCTCCGGCGTCATGCTCGGCGCGGTCCCGATCGACATCCACGTGAGCGACACGTACTTCGTCGTCGCACACATCCACTACGTGCTCTTCGGCGGCTCCGTCTTCACGATCTTCGCGGGGATGTACTACTGGTTCCCGAAGATGACCGGCCGCATGTACGACGAGCGGCTCGGGAAGCTTCACTTCTGGCTCACGTTCGTCGGGTTCAACGCGACGTTCTTCCCGATGCACATCGTCGGCGTCGAGGGAATGCCGCGTCGCGTCTACACCTACGACCCGAAGTTCTACGGGCTGAACCTGTTCATCTCGCTCGCATCGTTCGGCCTCGGAGCGTCGACGCTCGTCTTCCTCTACAACATGGTCAAGAGCTGGCGCTTCGGGGAGATCGCGCCCGGGAACCCGTGGCGCGCGATGACGCTCGAGTGGCTCGTCTCGTCGCCGCCGCCGGTCTTCAACTTCGACGAGATCCCGCAGGTCGTCGGGGGGCCGTACGAGTACGGCGTCCCGGGTGCACGGCACGCCATCCTCTCCGGCGCGGAGACAGGCGCGCCCGCGCTGCAGGAGGTGCACGCGTGAGCGCGGAAGCCGGCGACGAGCGTCACCTGCTCGTGATCGCTAACGAGACGGCGTGCAGCCACGCCCTGCTCGAGGCGATCGAGGCGCGCTCGAAGCAGGGCCCGATTCGCGTGACGATGCTCGCTCCCGTGACACAGCCGCGGCAGGGGTACGTCGTCTACGACAACACACGCCGCGCGTCGGCGCGTCGGCGCCTCGACCAGGCGCTCGACAAGCTGCGCGGCGAAGGCATCCCCGCCGACGGCGTCACCTTCGAGGCCGATCCGGTCGCCGTCCTCCGCGACGGCATCAACCAGCTCGAGCCGGACGAGGTGATCGTCTCGACGCATCCGCAGCAGAAGTCGGGCTGGCTGCGGCGCAACCAGGTCGAGCAGATGCGCCGCGTCGCGGGGTCGCTGCCGTTCGACCATGTCGTCGTCGACCCGAAGGCGGAGGACACAGCGCAGGCGAACGTGCTCGTGATCGCGAACCAGACGGTGCTCGGCGACCCGCTGCTCGCGAAGATCCGCGAGCGCGCGGCACGCGGCAACGCGAGCTTCCTGATCGTCTCGCCGCAGGGCGACGGCGACACGGACTACCACGAGGCCGAGCGCCGCCTGCGCCGTGCGCTCACGGTGCTGCGCGGCGAGGGCATCGACGCGCACGGCGAGATCGCCCATCCCGACCCGTATCACGCGGCGAAGATCGCGATCGAGGAGCAGAAGATCGACGAGATCATCGTCTCGACCTTCCCCGGCACGCGCTCCGGCTGGCTGCGCCGCGATCTCGTCGAGCGGCTCCGCGCCGACACACAGCTGCCGCTCGAGCACGTCGAGGTCGAGCCGGCGGCCGAGGGAGCGCCCGCCTAGTGGTCGCGCACGCCGAGCCGCTGCCGCACGGACCGGGCGAGCATCACGGCCCGCCGCCGGCGCACATGTCGTCGCGCGTGACGCCGCCCGTGCTCGGGATGTTCCTCTTCATCGCGTCCGAGATCATGCTCTTCGGCGCGTTCTTCACGGCGTACTTCTTCGTCCGCGTCGTCAACGGGACACCGTGGCCGACGCCGCCGTTCCACCTGCCGGTCTTCGTCGCCACGATCAACACGTTCATCCTGCTCACGTCGAGCGCGACGATGCACTGGTCGCTCCAGTCGATCAAGCGCGGCAACCGCACCGGCATGAAGGCGGGGCTGCTGCTGACGTTCCTCATGGGCCTCGCGTTCCTCATCTCGCAGGTGTTCGAGTACCTGCGCGCCGGCTTCAACACGAGCGACGGCGCCTTCCCGACGATCTTCTTCTGCCTCACCGGCCTGCACGGCTGCCACGTCTTCGTCGGGTTGACGATCCTGCTCTTCATGACGATCCGCGCCTTCCGCGGGCATTTCACGCCGGAGGAGCACCACGGGGTCGAGATCGGCGGGATCTACTGGCACTTCGTCGACGTGATGTGGATCGTCGTCTTCACGACGGTCTACATTCTCTGACTCCGGGTAAGGGGGCCTCGTGCGCAATCCGCTTCGCAGCGAGGCCGAGATGTACCGGTTCCTGATCGGCGTCGTCGTCTGGCTCGGCGCGACCGTGCTCGCGAGCCTCGTCGGCGGCACCTGGTGGGGGCTCGGGGTCTTCCTCGTGCTCGGCGTTCCCGCGATGCTCTGGTTCATGGGGAAGATCGGCGAGCCGCTCTCGGAGCGGGCAGTGCCAGTGCACTCCGCCGCACGAACGGGGAAGCTCCTCGTGCTGGTGCCGCCGGACGGCGAGATCGACGGGCTCCCCGAGGCGCTCGCGCGTCGCGCCGACGTGCAGGAGATCGTCGTGGTCGTGCCGGCGCTCGCGACGACGACGGAGCAGCTGACCGGCGCCGTCGACGATCGCCGCGACGAGGCGCAGCGGCGCGCCGACGCGGTCGCGGGCCGGATCTCGGAGCGCGGCGTCCGCGCCCGCGGCGAGGTCGGCGCGGACGAGCCGCTGCAGGCGCTCGAGGACACGCTGCGGCTCTACGGCGCCGACGAGATCGTCGTCGCCGGCCTCGACGAGGGCGTCCTTCAGCGGGCGCGCGAGCGCTTTGCGATGCCCGTCACCCGCGTCTCCTGAGCTCCTCGTAACAGTCTGTTACTTGGAGGTTCGGAACGCCCGGTTCTGGCGCTATTTCTTGCCGGCCGAGGAGCTGACGAACTGCGAGACGGCCGTGATCTGCTGCGGCGTGAGCCGTCCCTTGAACGCGGGCATCACGCCGCCGCCGTTCTCGACCTGATGCTGCACGACCGGCTGGCTCGGCTTCAGCTGGTCGAGGTTCGGGCCGATCGTCCCGTGCGTCCCGGCGGCGGCGAGCGTGTGGCAGCTCGCGCATTGCGAGGTGAAGATCGTCTTGCCGTCGGTGCTCTGCGTAATGTTCGGCTTCGCCTCCGGCCCCTGCGCGCCCGCGTTCGCCGCGACGTAGGCGGCGACGTCGACCGCGTCCTGGCCCTTGACGAGGTTCGGCGGCATCGGCGGCGACGGGTCGCGGATCTGGTCGAGGACGAGGTTCAGGATCGTGTCCTGCTTGAAGTTCTGGAGCTTGTCGGAGCCGAAGGCGGCGTCGAGGTTCGGTCCGATCGTGCCGCTCGAGCCGGCGGCGGCCATCGTGTGGCAGCCGCTGCACTTGGCGCCGAAGAGCTTGCCGCCGTTCTGCTCGTCGCCGCGGCTCGACGCCATCCCGCCGGTGCCGCAGCCCGCGAGCAGGAGCACCGCCGCGGCGGCGGGAGCGGCCCAGCCGAGGTTGTGAGCCCTGCGCCGCAAGCTAGCTGGGAGGCGCGCTCCCGGTCGTGCCGATCCCGGCGACCGCGTCGTCGCGCGACGGATAGATCGTGAAGACGCGGTCGAGGCCGGTGATCTCGAAGATCTTCGTGATGTTGCGGTCGCTGCAGACGAGCGAGAGCTGCCCGTCGTTCGTGCGCAGGCGCTTGACGCCGCCGACGAGCACGCCGAGCGTCGTCGAGTCGATGAACGTCGTGTTTGTGAAGTCGACGACGACCTGCTTGCCGCCGTTTCCGATCACCTCGAGCAGCTGCTGCTTGAACTCGGGCGCCGTGTAGAGGTCGACCTCGCCCGCCAGGGCGATCACGTAGCTGTCGTCGCTGAGCTGCTCGGTCTTGATGTCGAAGTTCATCGCGCGTTCATCCCCCCGGGAGTTGCTGACCCCGATCGTCGGTCGGGCGCGAGTCTACCCACCCTTGATCCCTGAGAGCTGCTTGAGCGTCGGGACGAACTGCTTGTACTGCGCCGCCGTGGCGGGATCGAGCTTCTTCAGGCGGTCGTAGGCCGCGAGGGCCGGCTTCGCGAGCGACGGGTCGGTGCCGATCGACCGCATCGCCGTGATCGCCTGCAGCACGACGTTGTTCCACCCCGAGGGGTCCTTCGGCTGCAGCCGCGCTGCGTGGTCGAGGCTCTGCAACGCCTGGACGTACTCGGACTTGGCCGTCGTCTGCAGGCTTGACGCGAGCGACTGCGCCTGCGAGATCTGCGTCTGGACGCCCTGCTGGATCGGGTCGCTCGCGGTGACGCCGGCGAGCTTGCCGGTCGTCGGCGCAAGCGGATTGTCCGCGGCCGTCTGCCACGCGTTCGCCTGACCCTGGGCGATGCCGTAGAGGTTCGCGTTCGCACCCGCGGCGGTGGACTGGAACTGCCCGAGCTGCGTCCACCCCGTCGCGTCCTTCGGGCGCAGCTGTGTGTACTGCGTCATCGCGGCGACGGCGTCCTCGTTGCGCTGCTTGCCTGCGTACGCGATCGCGAGCTGCTTCCAGGCCGTGGCGTCGCGAGGATGGTCCTTCGTCTTGTTCTCGAGCTTGGAGATCGAGGTGCCGCCGCCGCCGCTGAAGACGTTGAAGAGCTGGTCGAGCCCGCCCTGGCCGGAACCGACGCCGAGGGCCGCGAACGTGATCGCGAAGAGAACGGCGAGGATCACGTACGCCCACTTCGCCTGGCGGCGGATGCGCGAGAAGAAGAGGTTCTGCTCGGCGCTGCTCAGCTTGCGGCGGCCGGTGCTCGCCGCGGCGCTTCGCTGCTGCTGCTGCTGCTGCCGCCGAGCATTCTGGCTCGGGCGCTTGCCGCCCTTTGCTGCAGCTCGTGCCATGCGTTCCCTCCTCTCTCGTACCTCGCCTCGCCGTCGACGAGGGACGTGACCACGCGTTCCGGGCTGCCGCCGAAGACGACGGCGACGGCCGGATCCTCCCACGGATGGTACGGGCTCCCGGACAGTGAGACGACGGTGAGGTCGGCTCGTTTGCCCGGGACGAGCGAGCCGATCTCCGCGTCGAGCCCGAGCGCCCGCGCGGAGCCGAGCGTGCCCAGCTCGAGCGCCTGCGCCGCTGTCAACGCGTCGGGCCGGCGCTCGTGGGCACGGGCGAGCAGGATCGCCGCCCGCAGCTCGTCGAAGAAGTCGAAGGACGGCGCCGAGGCGGGGCTGTCGGTGCCGATCCCGACGCGCACGCCGGCCTCGAGCAGCGCGGCGACCGGCGCGGTGCCGCAGCCGAGGATCGCGTTGGAGCGCGGGCAGTGCGCGACGCCGACGCCGCGCTCTGCGAGCAGCGCGATCTCCTCGTCGTCGAGGTGGACGCCGTGGGCGGCGACGAGACGCGGCGAGAGCACACCGTGCGCGGCGAGCTCGCGGATCGAGGTCGGCCGCACGCCCGGGAGCGGGCCGGCGCCGCTCCGCGTCCACTCGACCTCCGCCTCGCTCTCGGCGAAGTGCGTCGCCAGCGGAACCCCCAGCGCCGCGGAGGCTTCGTAGAGCTCGAGCGAGCACGTGTACGGCGCGTGCGGCGAGATACCGAGCCGCACGTTCGCGGGCAGGTCGCCGACCCGGTCGCGATTCGCCTCGAACCGCTCGGCGATGTGATCGGTGCCGGCGCCGAAGACCTCGAGATAGACGGTCGCGCGGAGACCGAGCTCCGCGCACGCGGTTGCGGCGGCGCCCGAATAGGAGGCGTCGCCGACCGTCGTCACGCCCGAGACGAGACACTCCGCGGCGCCGAGGCGCGCGATCTCCTCCATCTCCGCGACCCCGAGCAGCTCCTTCCGCTGCACGTGCGTGCGGATCCACTCCGGGAAGGCCGCGCCGTCGCCGAACCCGGCGTAGACCGCGTACTCGAGATGCGTGTGCGCGTTGACGAAGCCCGGCAGGATCGCGGCGCACTCGAACCGCTCGACCCGGCCGCGCTCGGCGGCCACCTCGGCGACGGAGCCGACGGCCTCGATCCGCCCGTCGTCTCCGATCGCGACGGCCCCGTCCCGGATCGGGGCACCCTCGACCGGCAGCACCCAGTCGGCCGAGAGGACGCGCGTCACTCGGGCAGCGGCGCCTGGATCGCGGCGGTCGTGCGGCGCCGCTCGACGAGCGTCGCGAGGCCGATCGAGAGCACGTAGAGCGCCATCAGCGGGATCATCTCGAGCGTCGTCGTGACCGGATCGACGCCGGGGAGCGCCACCGCGAGCACCGCCATCAGGGCGAGGCCCGGGCGCCAGTGCTTGCGAAGCTGCGCCGCCTTGAGGATCCGCAGCTGCACGAGCCCGAGCACGATCGCCGGCACCTCGAACACGAGCCCGACCGCGACGAGCACCTGGACGCAGAACGAGTAGTAGTCCTTCGCCTTGATCAGGATCGTGTAGTGCTTCGAGTCGAAGTTCGTGAGGAAGTGCACGGCCGCGGGGAGGCAGACGAAGTAGCCGAAGCCGACGCCGGCGACCATCAGCACCGTCACGAAGGCGACGAGCAGCGTGATGTTCCGCTGGTAGTTCTCCTGCAGCGCCGGCGCGAAGAACGCCCAGAACTGCCAGACGAGGATCGGCAGCGCGAGCAGCACGCCCGCCCAGATGCTGACCCACATCGACGTGAGGAACGGCTCGGCGACCCCGAACGTGTACGGCTTGTGCAGCCGCTCGGGCAGCGGCGCGTTCAGCCAGTTGAGGATGTGCCCGCGGAAGGCGTAGCTGACGGAGAAGCCGACGAGCAGCGCGACGAGGCAGACGATGATGCGGGTGCGCAGCTCGTCGAGATGCTCGACGAGCGTCGCCTCCTCGCCGTAGTCGAGACGGCGCGGAAGTCTCCTCACGGCTGACCTCCGGGACTAGACGGCGTCGTGCTCGCGCGCCGCGCCGACCTTCGCCGGCTCGGTTCCGCTCGTGAGCGCCGCCTGCTCCTCGGTGTCCTTGCCGGTGACCGAGTCCTTGAACTCCCGCATCCCCTTGCCGAGCGAGCGACCCATCTCGGGCAGCCGCTTCGGGCCGAAGATCAGCAGGAGGACGACGAGGAGCACGATCAACTCGGGCAATCCGATCCAACCAGGCATGCGCCCAAGCGTACCTGGTTTTCAACCGGTTGCCGAGGGCACGGCCGGAAGGGACCACTTCGCTAGACTGGAGGCACCGGTCCAGCGTGAGACGCCCGGGTCTCCGCGGATCCGACTCTTTCGGAGAGATGGCGGTACTGGAGCTCAAGAACCTGCACGTCGCGCTCGAGGACGGCACCGAGATCGTCAAGGGCGTCGACCTTCGCGTGGCCTCGAACGAGGTACACGCGATCATGGGCCCGAACGGCTCCGGGAAGTCCACCCTCTCCTACGCGATCATGGGCCATCCGGGGTACGAGATCACCGAGGGGCAGATTCTTGTCGACGGCGAGGACCTGACCGAGGCGCCGGCCGACGAGCGGGCCCAGAAGGGGCTCTTCCTCGCCTTCCAGTACCCGCATGCGATCCCGGGCGTGACGGTGACGAACTTCCTCCGTTCGGCGATCAACTCGGTGCGCAAGGCGCGCGCGGGCGGCGTCGACGACCCCATTCCGGTGAAGGAGTTCCGCACGGAGCTGCTCGGCCAGATGGACCGGCTCAAGGTCAGCCGCGAGCTCGCCTCGCGCTACCTGAACGACGGCTTCTCCGGCGGCGAGAAGAAGCGCGTCGAGATCCTGCAGATGGCGATGCTGAAACCGCGGATCGCGGTGCTCGACGAGACCGATTCCGGCCTCGACATCGACGCGCTGAAGGTCGTCGCGAACGGCGTGCAGGAGCTCGTCGGTCCGGACATGGGCGCGCTCGTGATCACGCACTATCAGCGAATCCTGAACTACATCAGGCCGGACCACGTGCACGTCTTCGTCGGCGGCCGGATCGTCGAGAGCGACGGGCCCGAGCTCGCCGAGAAGCTCGAGCGCGAGGGCTACGCTCCCTATGGAGTCGCAGAGGAGGTGGGAGTCTGATGGCCTCGACCGAGACCGAGATCGTCCAGGGGATCGGCTCCGATTACGCGATCAAGTACGGCTTCCACGTCGCCGAGGACTACTTCTTCAAGTCCGGGCGCGGCATCTCGCACGAGCTGATCGACGCGATCTCGTCGCACAAGAACGAGCCGGACTGGATGCGGAAGTTCCGGCACAAGAGCCTCGACTACTTCCTCGCCCGGCCGCTGCCGATGTGGGGTGGCGACCTCACCCAGATCGACTTCGAGAACATCTACTACTACATCAAGCCGACCGAGAAGCAGGCCGAGTCGTGGGACGAGCTCCCGGCCGACATCAAGGACACCTGGGACAAGCTCGGCATCCCGGAGGCGGAGAAGAAGTACCTCGCCGGCGTCGGCGCGCAGTACGAGTCCGAGGTCGTCTACCACAAGCTGCAGGAGAACCTGACCGCGCAGGGCGTGATCTTCCTCGACACGGACACGGCGCTGCGCGAGCACGAGGACCTCTTCAAGCAGTACTTCGGCACGGTCATCCCGCAGAACGACAACAAGTTCGCGGCGCTGAACTCGGCGGTGTGGTCGGGCGGCTCGTTCATCTACGTGCCGCCGGGCGTGCACATCGAGATGCCGCTCCAGGCCTACTTCCGGATCAATGCGGAGAACATGGGCCAGTTCGAGCGCACGCTGATCCTCGTCGACGAGGGCGCGTACGTGCACTACGTCGAGGGCTGCACGGCACCGATCTACTCGACCGACTCGCTGCATTCGGCGGTCGTCGAGATCATCGTCAAGAAGGGCGGCCGCTGCCGGTACACGACGATCCAGAACTGGTCGAACAACGTCTACAACCTGGTCACGAAGCGCGCCGTCGCCTACGAGGGCGCGACCATGGAGTGGGTGGACGGGAACCTCGGCTCGAAGCTGACGATGAAGTATCCGGCGATCTGGCTGATGGGCGAGCACGCGCACGGCGAGGTGCTCTCGATCGCGTTCGCCGGCGACGGCCAGCACCAGGACGCCGGCGGAAAGGCCGTGCACGTCGCGCCGAACACGTCGTCGGTGATCACGTCGAAGTCGATCTCGAAGAACGGCGGGCGCGCCGGCTACCGTGGGCTGCTCGAGGTGGCGAAGGGCGCGAAGGCCTCGAAGTCGAAGGTCGTCTGCGACGCGCTGATCCTCGACGAGCAGTCGCGCTCCGACACGTACCCGTACATCAAGATCGACGAGGACGAGGTCGACATCGGCCACGAGGCGACGGTGTCGAAGATCGGCGAGGAGCAGCTCTTCTACCTGATGTCGCGCGGGCTCTCGGAGGCCGAGGCGAGCGCGATGATCGTGAGCGGCTTCGTCGAGCCGATCACGAAGGAGCTGCCGCTCGAGTACGCGGTCGAGATGAACCGGCTGATCCAGCTGCAGATGGAGGGGTCGGTAGGTTGATCGTCGAGCGGACGGACTTCGTGTCCGTACCGGTCACCGACATGGAGCGGGCGACGGCGTTCTACCGCGACACGCTCGGGCTGCCGCAGGTTTCGGAGGGCGGCTTCCCCGAGTTCCAGCTCGGCGAGAACGTCAGCGTCTACCTGATCCAGATGGAGAACATCGGCTCGACGTTCACGTCCCCGCACACCGCGCACATCGCGCTGCGCGTGCCGGACGTCGCCGCGACGCGCAAGGAGCTCGAGTCGCGCGGCGTCGCGTTCGAGGGCGAGATCATGGACACCGGCGTCTGCCACATGGCGTTCTTCCGCGATCCGGACGGGAACGCGCTGATGCTCCACCGGAGGTACGCGCCCCAATGAGCCGGGCGGACGCGCTCGCAGCCTACGAGGCACTGCCGCTCCCGGACACGAGCGAGGAGCACTGGCGCTTCACCGACCTGAAGAGCTTCGACCCGCAGTCCTTCGCCGGCGCGGTGAGCGGCGGCGCGGTGATCGACACACTGCTCGACCTCGACGTCGCCGGCTACGCGACGGTGACCGAGAGCGGCATCGACATCTCCCAGGCGCCGGAAGGCGTGACCTTCGCGCCGCTGCCGGAGGAGCACGAGCGGCTCGGGACGCTCGTGGGCTGGGACGAGAAGTTCGCCGCGCACAACGCGGCGATGTGGCAGCACGGCCTGCTCGTCGTCGTGCCGCGCGGCGTCGAGCTCGAGAAGCCGCTCTACGTCCGCATTGCCGTGACCGGGCAGACCTTCTGGCGGCTGCTCGTCGTCGCAGAGGAAGGCGCGCGGTTCTCGCTGATCGAGGAATACGCCTCGCCTGCCGCCGACACGGCCGCGTACTCGAACGCCGTCTGCGAGCTCTTCGTGGAGCCGACCGCAAAGCTCGAGTACGTGTCGCTGCAGAACCTCTCCCGCGAGACGTGGCACTTCGCCACGCACCATGCGCGCGTCGAGCGCGACGCGGAGCTCGACTGGGTCGCCGGCGGCTTCGGCTCGAAGCGCGGCAAGACATGGATCCAGAACGACCTCGCCGGCCGCGGCGCGACCTCGCGAGTGACGGGCGCGTACTTCGCCGACGGCGAGCAGCACCTCGACTACGACACGTTCCAGAAGCACATCGCGCCGGACTGCGAGAGCGACTTTGCCTTCAAGGGCGCGCTGCGCGAGCACGCGACGGCGGTGTGGCGCGGGATGATCCGCGTCGAGAAGGACGCGCAGAAGACGAACGCGTACCAGGAGTGCCGGAACCTGATGCTCTCGCCGACGACGCACGCCGTGCCGATCCCGGGCCTGGAGATCCTCGCGAACGACGTGCGCTGCACCCACGGCGCCACCGTCGGCCGCGTCGACCGCGAGCAGCTCTTCTACCTGATGGCCCGCGGGCTCTCGCGGCCGGAGGCCGAGCGTCTGATCGTGCGCGGCTTCTTCCAGGACGTGCTCGACCGCATCGAGCTCGAGCCGGTGCGCGAGACCGTCGCGGCCGCGCTCGAGGCGCGGATCCCGCAGGTCTGAGCGGGGCCTCTTCCGCTTCCGCCCGTAGACAGCGGCGCTGCCGCATGCGTACGCTCGGCCGACCGCCCACGAAGGAGGCTCCCCGTGCACGCGACGATTCGCGTCTACCCCGATCACCCGACACTCGCCGACGCGCTCGCCGAGCGACAGGACGAGGTGAAGGACGTGCTGAACGGCATCGACGGGTTCACTGCCTACTACCTCGTGAAGACCGCGACGGGCGCCGTGTCCGTGAGCGTGTACGAGACCGCGGAAGGAAGCGAGGAGTCGACGCGCGCCGCCGCCGCGTGGATCCGGGAGAACCTGTCCGACGTCGGCGGAGCGGCTCCCGAGGTCTTCTCGGGCGACGTCGTGATCGAAGCCTGACGCAGCGCCTCGGGGTCGCTTCAGGGACATTCCCCATGGCCGGCGGCGTACGTGGCCGCAAAGCTCTCGCCCGTAACCACGTCGCACCCCGACCGATGATTCCCAGCCACGCCTCCGGTCTCTAGGCTGGAGTCTCGACCGACGGAAGGAGATCCTTGAACGCTGCCGCCGCCACGAATCAGCCCCTGCTCGCGCGCTTCGCGCATGTCGTCGCCCGCCGGCGCAAGCTCGTCGTCGCCGCCTGGGCGATCCTCACGCTCTTCGGGGCCGCGGTCTCGGCGCCGCACGTGTCGAAGCGGTGGTTCCAGTCGTTTTCGATTCCGGGCTACTCCGCCTACGAGGCGAACCAGCGGACGCTGCACACGTTCGGAACCGGCGAGCAGGCACCGCTCGTCGCCGTCTTCCGCTCCAAGGGAGACGTGACGCAGAACACGCAGATCACGCAGGCGGTCGCGAAGGCCGCCGCCGTGAACCCCGGCTCGCGCGTCTCCTCGTACTTCTCCACCGGCTCGCTCGCGTACGTCTCGAAGGACCGGCACACCACCTTCGCGGAGATCTATCCGCCCAAGCTGCCGAACTTCAGCTCGTCCGTCCACATCAAGCAGGTGCGTGCGGCGCTGAAGGGCGCGACGCCCACGGGCGTGCAGTCGTTCCTCACCGGCCGCGACGCACTGCAGGAAGCGTCGTCGGGCGGCGGCTCCGGCCCGTCCGTCCTCACCGAGGCGTTGATCGGCGGCGCCGGCTCGCTCGTGATCCTCTTCTTCGTCTTCGGGACGCTGCCCGCCGTGCTGATGCCGATCGTCGTCGCGGTCGCGGCGATCCTCAACACGTTCACGCTCGTATGGGGGCTGACCTACGTCACGAACGTGTCGATCATCGTCCAGTTCCTGATCGCGCTCGTCGGCCTCGGCGTCGCGATCGACTACGCGCTCCTGATGATCTTCCGCTTCCGCGACGAGCTGCGCGAGGGCGAGGACGTCGAGACTGCTCTCGTCGAGACGATGACGCACGCCGGTCGCTCCGTGATCGTCTCCGGCTCGACCGTCGCGGTCGGGCTGCTCTCGATGCTCGTGCTGCCGCTGCCGTTCATCCGCTCGATCGGGATCGGCGGGATGCTGATCCCGGCGGTCTCCGTGCTCACGGCGATCACGCTGCTGCCGGCGCTGCTCGCGATCCTCGGGACGAGGATCAACAGCGTCCGCCTGCTGCCGAAGCGCTTCGTCGACCGCGGCCACCCCGAGGACGGGGCGTGGGGCAAGTGGGCCGGGCTCGTGATGCGGCGCCCCGCACGCGTCGCGGCGGTCGGGCTCGTCGTCGTCGGCCTGCTCGTCTACTCCGGCCTGCAGCTGAACCCGAGCGAGGCGCAGGCGAAGGACTTTCCCGGCCGCGGCGATGCGATCGACGGCCGCGCCGCCCTCGCCGCGGCGAAGATCACGCCCGGCGTCTTCAAGCCGTTCGACATCCTCGTCGAGGGTCGGACGAGCGCGCAGGCGGTCGCCGCGAAGGTGGCGCGGGTTCCGGGCGTCGACGCCGCGGTCGCGCCGCCGCAGTGGCGCGCGCAGGGCAAGAGCATCGTCGAAGCGTTCCCGTCCACCGACGGCGCCGCGAAGCAGATCAAGGGCACGATCAGCCGCGTCAACACAGCGCTCGAGGGCACCGGCGCCACCCTCGGCGGTGTCGCGGCCGAGGACCGCGACTTCGTGCGCGCCGTCTACGGGAACTTCCCGTACGTGCTCGGCTTCGTCGTGCTGCTGACCTTCATCCTGCTCACACGCGCGTTCCGTTCGATCGTGCTGCCGCTCAAGGCCGTGATCCTCAACCTCGTCTCGCTGACCGCGGCCTACGGGATCATCGTCTTCATCTTCCAGCAGGGCCACGGCTCCGACGCGATCTGGGGCGTGCCCGCGACCGACTCGATCATCCCGTGGATCCCGCTGATGATCTTCGCGTTCCTCTATGGGCTCTCGATGGACTACGAGGTGTTCATGCTCACGCGGATGCGCGAGGCCTACGACGAGACCGGCGACACGCCGCAGGCGATCTCGCTCGGGCTCGCGCGCACGGGCAAGCTCGTGACGAGCGCGGCGCTGATCCTGATGTTCGCGTTCTTCGTGCTCTCGTCGAGCCCGGGCGTCGACATCAAGCAGTTCGGGATCGGCCTCGCAGCGGGGATCATCTTCGACGCGACGGTGATCCGGGCGCTGCTCGTGCCGGCGCTCATGCGGCTGCTCGGCCGCTGGAACTGGTGGCTGCCGTCGTGGGCGGCGCGCGTGCTGGTCGTGCGCCGCAGCGAGCCGCTCCCGGAGCGTGCCGCGATCGAGGCGGGGTAGCGGCTACGCGAGCCCGTGCTCGCGCTTCGCCTCTTCCTCCATCCGCTCGAGCCGGGTGTAGTAGTCGGCGAACTCGTTCAGGTGCGCGAGCGCGATCTTGCCCGTGAAGAGCGGATCGTCGTCCGTCACGTTCGTCGACGGATCGTGAAGGCCGTGCTCGAGCTCGACGTGCAGCCCCATGCGGAACTGCTCGACGTCGAACGGCGCGGCGCGCCAGTCGATCCCGATCTGCTCGCCGATCCGGCGCGCCTCCTCGACCGTGAAGCGTTCTTGCGCCATCGCGCCCTGAGGATGACACGTCGGGGAGGTCGGGGTCGGTTCGGGGTCATTCCCGATACCGCTTCGCACGGCCGAGCAGCAAGCTGGAGTCATGACCGAACACATCGCCGAACCGGTCGTGACGAGGCGCCTCGAGCGTTCGCGCGACGACCGCTGGCTCGCCGGGGTTTGCGGGGGCCTCGGGCGCTACTTCGGCATCCACCCCGCGTTCTACCGGGTCGGCTTCGTCGTGCTCACCCTGCTCGGCGGCTCCGGCATCCTCGTGTACCTCGCCGCGTACGTCGTGATCCCGGCGGAGGGCGAGCCCGACTCGATCGCCGGCGAGGCGCTGCGCCACCGCGGGCAGCGGCCGTGGCCGCTCATCGCACTGAGCATCCTCGCCGTCGCGGGCGTCGTCCTCCTCTCGCGTGCGACGGTGCACGCGCCGGGCGACGCGTTCTGGGTGCTGCTCTTCGTCGCCGGGCTCCTGATCCTCCGCTCGACGCGCAGGTCGAGGCGTGTCGTGACGGACGACGCGACGCCGCAGGCGCTCGCCGCCGAGGACTCGCGGCGCGTTCGCCGGACCGGGCGCATCGTGGCGATCGTCGCCACCGCGCTCGTCGTGCTCGCGCTCGCGGCGGCGGCCGCGTTCATGGCGATCTTCGACGTGCACCTGAACCACGGCGTCGGCGACCGCACCTATCAGGTCGCGTCGGCGTCGGAGCTCCGCTCGAAGTACGAGCTCGGCATCGGCAACCTGAAGCTCGACCTGCGCAACACGCAGCTGCCCGCAGGAACGACGCATGTCGTGACGCGCGTCGACGTCGGCAACCTCGACGTGATCGTTCCTGCAGGAGTCGCGCTGCATGTGAACGCAGACACGCAGGCGGGAGTCGTCGACCTGTTCGGCGCGAAGACCCACGGACGGGACGTCGACCAGCACCTGCAGCAGACGGGTGCGCGCGTGCTCGAGCTCGACGCGCACGTAGGCGCCGGGAATCTCCGCGTCGAGCGCGTCGTACGATGAGCCGCTGATGGCGCTGCGCTTCTTCAAGGCGAGCTCGGACGACCGCGTCGTCGCGGGGGTCTGCGCGGGAATCGCGCAGGCCCTCGCGCTCGACGTGACGCTCGTCCGGCTCGTCTTCGCGCTGCTCGCGCTCGCGGGCGGCGCCGGGATCCTCCTCTACCTCGCGCTCTGGGTGCTCGCGAAGGACGAGCCCCCGCGCTGGGCGTGGGTGCTGCTCTTCCTCGCCGCGTGTGCGCTGCTGCAGGCCGTCGGACTGCCGGGCCGCGCGGTCGTCGGGATCGCGCTGATCGGCGCCGGCCTCCTGATCACCTGGCGCCAGGGCGGCGGCTTCGGCCCGGACGCGCGGCTCTCGCTCGCCGGACTCGGCGTCGCGACGATCGGGACCGTCCTCCTGCTCGCGAGCGGCGGCCGGACGACGCACGTGCTGGCGCCGGGCGCGATCGCTGGGGCGCTGCTCCTCGTCTGCGGGCCCTGGTTGTGGCAGCTCGCCCTCGAGCGCGATGCCGAGCGGTCGACGCGAATCCGCACCGAGGAGCGCGCCGAGGTGGCGACGCGCGTCCACGACTCCGTGTTGCAGACGCTCGCCCTGATCCAGCGGCACGCGGAGGAGCCGCAGCGAGTCGCGTCGCTCGCGCGCCGGCAGGAACGCGAGCTGCGTGGGTGGCTCTACGGCGATCGGCCGCTCGGCGACGACGGTTCCTCGCTCGTCGCCGCGCTCTCGGCGGCGGCCGCGGACGTGGAGGAGCTGCACGGCGTCCGGATCGAGCTCGCGAGCTCGGGCGACGCCCCCGCCGCCGAGCCGCTCGTCCTGGCCGCGCGCGAGGCGATGACGAATGCCGCGAAGTTCGCGGCCGTCGGCGAGATCGACGTCTTCGTCGAGGTGACGGAGACCGAGGCGGCGGTCTTCGTCCGCGACCGCGGCGCGGGGTTCGACCGGGCCTCGGTGCCGCCGGGGCGGCGCGGGCTGGCGGAGTCGATCGAGGGGCGCCTGCGCCGCGCGGGCGGCACCGCGACGGTGACGAGCGCACCAGGCGCCGGCACCGAGGTCGAGCTCCGTCTGCCGCGGGAGGCAGCGTGAAGCCGCGCGTCCTCCTCGTCGACGACCACGAGCTCTTTCGCTCGGGCGTGCGGGCGGAGCTCGGCGACGCCGTCGAGGTCGTCGGCGAGGCGGGCTCGGTCGCAGAGGCCGTCGAGCGCGCGAAGGAGCTCGACCCGGACGTCGTGTTGCTCGACGTGCATCTACCGGACGGAAGCGGCGACGCCGTCGTCACGGCGGTCGCGGCCGAGCGCCCCGCGGTGAAGTTCCTCGCGCTTTCGGTGTCGGATGCGCCCGAGGACGTGATCGCCGTCATCCGAGCGGGCGCGCGCGGCTACGTGACGAAGACGATCTCGCCGCCGGAGCTCGTCGACGCGATCCAGCGGGTCGCGGCCGGGGACGCCGTCTTCTCGCCACGGCTCGCGGGGTTCGTGCTCGATGCGTTCCGCGCAGGCGAGCGCGTCGGCGGCGACGCGCAGCTCGACGAGCTGACGCCGCGCGAGCGGGAGGTGCTGCAGCTGATCGCGCGCGGCTACATGTACAAGGAGATCGCCGCCCGGCTCAGCCTGTCCGTGAAGACGGTCGAGAGCCACGTCTCGAGTGTGCTACGGAAGCTGCAGCTCTCGAGCCGCCACGAGCTGACGCGCTGGGCGACGCAGCACCGGCTCGTCTAGCGGGACCACTGCGTCTGCGGACGCTCGAGCGGCTCCCCGTCGACGTCGAGGTCGACGCGCTCGTTGAAGAAGCAGAGCAGGTCGCGCACCGGCTCGGCGTCGTGCTGCGGATCCGGGTACGTCCAGACGAGATCGTCCTCGACGCGGTCGCCGACCCGGACGCTCCAGTAGGACGCGCTCCCCTTGTACGCGCAGCGCGTCTTCTTGGCGCTCGACTCGAGCAGCTCGCTGCGCACGTCCTCCGGCGGGAGATACCAGCGCGGCGGCAGGCCTGTCTCGTAGAGCACCTTCGCGCGGCGCGACTCCGCGAGCAGCTCGCCGTCGAGCGAGACGTGCACGTGCGCGTTCGACCGGTAGACGTCGATGCGGTGGAACGGGTCGCGCGGGTGACCGAACATCTGCTCGTCCTCGCAGAACCACTCGTCGACGACGTGCCAGTAGAGCGCGCGGTGACCGGCGATGAAGGACGCCGGCTCGAGCGGCTGCTCGTAGCTCCAGACCGCGTTCTCCTCGGTGCGCCGCCCGGCGCGGATCGTCCAGTAGCCCGCGTCGCCCTTGTGCGGGCAGTGCGTCGTGTGCCCGGTTCGCTCGAGCAGGTCCTCGCGGACATCCTCCGCGGGGAAGTAGTAGACGGGCAGGTGCCCGGTCTCGTGGAGCAGATGCGCGCGGCGCGTGTCGACGATCGCCTCGCCGGCGACGAAGGCGCGGATCCGCTGCGGCACCGGCTGCCAGTAGATCACGGCACCGGTGGGCGGATCGACCGGGAAGTTGAAGCTCCCGGCCGGCCGCTTGCCGAACGGCCCGGCCCCCGCGGTGAGGCTCACGGCTTCGTCAGCCCGGCCTGCCGCGACAGCCACTCCGTCCGCAGCTGCCGCGCGCGCTCCTCGAGCTCGGCGAGGAGCAGGCAGAGCTCGTCGAGCTGCGGCCTGACCTCCTCCACGCGGCGGAGCTCCGACGCGATCCGCTGCAGCCCGACGTCCGGCCGTCCGGCGAGCCGCTCCAGCCGGCGCTCAGCGCCGTCGAGCTGCCCGCGCAATGTGCGCGCCCATGCGTCGCCCTGCTCGAGCAGCGTCCGCAGCTCCGCCTCCGTCGCGGGCTCCTCGCGAACGACGGCGCGGAGGCGCGACAGGAGGGCAAACTCGAGCGGCTGTTCCACGCACCGTGGACCATGCCAGATCGCGCGCGGCCGGTGCCGCCCGCGCGGACGGCGCTTGCGTAGCCTTGCCTCGTGGCGGCCCGCGTCCGCAATCCGCTCCTCGCCGAGCGCGACGGCAAGCTCGTCTTCGCGATCCAGCTCTGCGACACGCTTGCCTTCGGGCTCGGCGTGATCGCGCTGCCCTGGCTCGTGCTGCAGGAGACGCACTCCGAGGGGCTGTCGGGGCTGACCGCCGCGTTCGGGACGCTTCCGTACGTTCTCTTCGGCCTCCTCGCCGGCGTCGCGGGCGACCGGCTCGCGCGCAAGCGCATCCTGTTCGTCGCGTACGCGTTCAAGGTCTGCGCGTCCGCGACGATCCCGCTCTGGGCGGCGTTCGACGGCGGCCACGTGCCGCTCGCGCTCATCCTCGGGATCGCATTCTCCATCGGCGCGGGCCGGACGTTCGTCGACGCGGCCACGTTCGGCGCTGTGGCGGAGATCGTCTCGCCCGAGCGGTTCATCGAGGGCCAGGCGGTGCTCACGCTCTCGTGGTCGACGGGACAGGTGCTCGGGCCGATCCTCGGCGGCGCGCTCCTCGCCGCGGTCGGCGGCGCGGACGTGATCGCCGTGCAGTCGGGGGCGTTCGCGCTCGGCGCGCTGCTCGTCGTCTTCCTGCGCGTCGGGCTCGAACGTCCGGACGCAGTCCGCGAACGGCTGATCGACATGGCGCGGGAGGGGATCCGCGTCGTCTTCACGGTGCCGTTGCTGCGGCTGCTCACGCTCACCGGCTTCGCCTGGTTCTTCTGCACAGGCGGCGTGCAGGCGCTGCTCGTCGCGTACTACAAGCTCTCGCTCCACTTCGACAAGCCGACGCTCGCGGCGGCGATGGCGACGAGCGGGCTCACCGGCGGCGCCTGCGCACTCTTCATCCCCGCGCTCTCGCGCCGCTGGGGGACGATGCTGCTCTTCTCGCTCGGCACCGGAGGCGTCGGCGTCGCGATCGTCGGTCTCGCGACGGCCAACGGCGCGCCGCTCGCGTTTCTGTGGGCGGCGTTCTTCGGGATCGCGATGCAGATCGGCGTGACGATGCTCGTGTCCGAGCGGCAGCGTCACGCGTCGTGGGAACTGCAGTCGCGCGTCGGCATCTCCGGACGGATGGTCTCGCTGCTCGGCGTCTCGCTCGGCGGCTTCGCCGCGAGCGGCGCAACCGCGCTCGTGCCGCTTCGCGTCGTCTACGTCGCCGCAGGGCTCGTGGCGCTCGTCGTCACCGCGCTCGCGGCTCCGGGAATTCGGCGGGCCGGGGCGGAGCACACTGTCGTGACGGTGCAGGAAGCGGCCTAGCCAAGGGCTCGCGCGGCGGCGTACGATCCGACGGATGGCGGACGTCGCGGCCGAGAACCTCGAGGCGCAGGAGGCGTGGAACGGCGTCCTCTTCGACCGGTTCGTGCAGTACCGGCACATCGTCATCGACGGCCTCGCGCCGCACGGCGACGAGGCGATGCGCGTTGCGCCGCCCCGCCGGGGCGACCGCGTGCTCGACATCGGCTGCGGCTTCGGCGACACGACGCGGGAGCTCGCGCGACTCGTCGGCCAAGAGGGCTCGGCGTTCGGCGTGGACATCGCGCCCCGCTTCGTCGCGATTGCCGAGTCGGAGGCGGCACTCGCGGCCGTCGGCAACGTGCGTTTCGCGGTTCACGACGTCCAGATGACGACGTTCGACGAGACCTTCGACTACGCGTTCTCCCGCTTCGGGATCATGTTCTTCGACAATCCGGTCTGGGCGCTCCGGAACGTGCACGCGGCACTCGAGCCGAGCGGCCGCCTCTGCGCGGTCGTCTGGCGGCGACGCATCGACAATCCGTGGATGTACAAGGCGGAGGTCGTCGTGAAGCCGCTCCTCGAGCCCGAGGAGGATGCGAACGAACCGCGTTGCGGACCGGGGCCGTTCTCGATGGCGGACGCGGACACCGTGACGGGCCAGCTCCTCTCGGCCGGCTTCGACGAGATCGCGCTCCGCCGCTGCGACCGGAATCTGACCTTCGGCAGGACGCTCGACGAGGCGATCGAGATGAACCTCGCGCTCGGCCCGGCCGCGGAGGCGCTCCGGCTCGCCGGCGAGGGCGGCGCTGCGCTCCGCCCGCACCTCGAGGAGCTGCTGCGAGGCGCGCTCGCCGAGTTCGTGCAGGAGGACGGCAGCGTCGCGGCGCAGGCGTCGACCTGGATCGTGACGGCCCGCGCGTAGCCCTACGCCGGCGCGACCGCGAGCACGCGGCGGCGCAGGAGCGTCAGCAGCGTGCCGCCGAGGATCATCCAGCCCTTCCCGATGAACTGGCCGACGAAGAACGCCTCCGACCCGAAGGCGATCGCAAGGAAGACGAACGAGTCGAGGGCGTTGCCGACGGTCGCGCTGAGCGCGACACCCAGCGTCAGGCTGCGGCGGCGGAGCGGCGTGAAGACGACTGCCTCGACCGTCTCGCTGATCGTGAACGCGACTGCGCTTCCGACCGCAACCTTCTCGAGCGCCGTCCAGCCGGCGAGGTTCCCCACGGCCCACGAGAGGAACGCGGCGAGATAGACCATCGCCATCGTGCGCCAGAGGCCCGCAAGCTGCTGGATCCAGTCCCGCAGGACGAGCACGGCGCCGATCGCGAAGACGCCGGCCGGCGCCACGTAGCCGAAGCCGACGTGGACGACGTAGGTCGCCGCGAGCCAGTTCGCGAGGATTGCGAGCCCGACGTACGCGGTCGCGAGCGGCACGAAGAGCCTCACGCCCGAATCGTGCCTGACGTACCGCCGTTACCATCCGCACATGGACACGGAGTTCGTCGCCCTCGGCCATGCGGGCAGCGACCACTATGCCGGGCTCGAGACGTTCCCGAATCCCGGCGTCCGGCACGTGGAGATGACGAGCGACGAGTTGACCGCCGTCTGCCCTGTCACGGGCCAGCCGGACCTCTACACGGCCCGGGTCGAGTATCGCCCGGCGGGGTCGTGTCTCGAGTCGAAGTCCCTGAAGCTCTACCTCGCGCGGTTCCGCAACGAGGGCTGCTTCTGCGAGGCCCTGGCCGTCCGGATCCGGGACGACGTGGCGGAGGCACTCGCGCTCGAGCGGGACGCGGTCACCGTGACGCTGACCCAGAAGGCGCGCGGCGGCATCTCGATCGTCGCCGTCGCCTGAAGCGCACCCCCCTCCCCGCGGGTCGAGCGCCCACTGGACCGGGGTGGGCCGTGCCCTCCCCAGGGACCTAGACCCAGGTCCAGTCCGGACTACCTGGACTCCGAGCGGCCTGCGCCTGAGACGCTCCTACATTCCGCCCGCAACGGCCGGCCGCAGCGGCGGCGGGCCATGGGGGATGGGACGAAAGGAGCACTTCCAATGGCGGACGTCGTCACGCGCATGTGGATCAGCCTGCTGACCCGCACTCAGCGCGAAGAGGGTCAGGCGATCACCGAGTACGCACTCGTGCTCGCGCTCATCGTCGGCATCGCGGTCACGGCGGCCTTCTCGGGCCTGGGCACGGCGATCGAGAACAAGCTCTCGCAGCTCTCGGGGCAGATCTTCCACTAGCCGACGCGACGGAGGGGACGGCGCGGGCCGCCCCCTCCGCATCGGATCGGGGGACGGGAATGGGTCGGGGTCTTCGAGCGGAGAGCGGGCAGGCGCTGACGGAGTTCGCGCTGGTGCTGCCGCTTCTGGTGCTGTTCGTCGTCGCCGCCGTCCAGGCGGGGATCACGCTCAGCCACTACCAGCGGCTCACGGACGCGGTTCGCGCGGGCGCGCGCGCGGCGAGCGTCGAGCACACCTCGGACGCCGCCCTCCAGGCGATCGACGACGCGAGCGGCGACCTTCAGCTCGACGGCACGCCGAGCGTGCAGCCGAGCGACAACTGGTCGCCGGGGAGCGACGTAACGGTCTCCGCGAAGGCCCCCTACTCGATCGAGCTCTTCGGTTTCACCGTCATCAGCGGCGACCTGACGAGCAGCACGGTTCAGCGAGTCGAATAGCCGAACTTCAACGGAGGACGAATGCACACGCACCAGACACGGAATCTGGCTCTCGCAGGAGCGCTCGCCGTCGTCGCCGTTCTCCTGACGCTGAGCTACGTCGGGAGCGCAGGCGCGCACAAGGCCTCGACCGGGCCTGCCGCGACGGTCTACGTCGCGACGCGCGATATCGCAGTCGGCACCCCCGGCGCCGTTGCGATGAAGGACGTCAGGCCGGTGCAGGTGCCGGCGAGCACCGTCGGCCCGCGCGCCGTCACGTCACGGGACGACCTTGCGGGGCTCGTCGCCGTCCAGGCGATCTATAGCGGCGAGCAGGTCTCGCTCCTGCGCTTCGCCACGCTCCGGCAGCAGGGCGCGCTCGCCGACCTGCACGGAACGCTCCGCGCCGTCGAGGTCAGCGGCGACGCGAATCAGCTGCTTGCGGGAGTCGCGCACGACGGCGACCACGTCGACGTGGTCGCCTCCGTCCCGGACCCCTCGAGTGCCGACCGCCACTACGTCCGCACCGTTCTCCGGAACATCGTGCTGCTCCAGGCAGCGCAGCAACCCGGCGGCTCGTCGTCGGGCGGCTCGGACTCCTACTCGGCCGTCCTCCGTCTGACCGACGCGCAGGAGCGGAGCCTCTTCTACGTCTTCAAGAACGGCGACTGGGCACTCGTGTTGAGGCCGGTGCTTCGGCCGCGCGACGACTCGGACTCGACCGTGACCTTCGGGACGATCCTCCGGGGCGGCGAGTAATGGCGCTCAAGGCTCTCCTCGCCGGCGACTGGTCGGCGCTCGGCGACATCCAGCATGCGCTCGTCGGCCATCCGGAGATCGAGCTCGCCGAGGCTGACGTCGATGCGATCGTGTTCGCGGCCTCGGCTCCGGCGCCGCCGCTCGCAGCGCTCGCGGAGGTTCGGGCTCGCGTCGGTGCGCCCGTCGTCCTCCTCGCGGCCACCGCGTCAGAGGCGCTCCTCGAGACGGCGGAGCGGTACGGGATCGCCGAGATCCTCGTCGCGCCGCAACCCGCCGAGAACGTCGTCTTCGCGCTGCGGAAGGCAGCTCGGTCGAAGCCGGCCCCGGCAGAGGCGCAGACCCGCGCCGGCGTCGTCCGAACGGTCTTCTCACCGAAGGGCGGCACCGGCAAGACTGCGACGGCGTGCAGCCTCGCGGCCTCTGCGGCCGAGAAGGGGAGGCGTGCGCTGCTGCTCGACCTCGATCTGCAGTTCGGCGACACGGCGATCATGCTCGGTCTCGAACCGCGCAAGACCCTCCACGACCTGATGAGCGATCCCGGCGAGCTCGACGCCGACAAGCTCACGGCCTACGCGACACGGCATCCCAGCGGCCTCGACGTGCTACCTGCGCCGCTGCGGCCGGAAGACGCGGAGCGCGTCTCCGAGGAGCGCGTCGCACAGCTGCTCGACGTCGCGCGCACCGTCTACGACGCGATCGTCGTCGACACCTCGCCGTACTTCCACGGGCCGATGCTCGCGACGCTCGACCGCACGCAGGACCTGCTTCTCCTCTGCGCGCCGGACGTTCCGACGCTGAAGAACCTTCGCCTCACGCTGCACACGCTCGAGCTGCTGCACTTCCCGGCAGAGCGCGTGCGCGTCGTGCTGAACCGCGTCGACGGAAGGATCGGCCTGCGCGCACGCGACGTCGGGCCGGTCCTCGGTCGCCGGGTCGACTTCCACCTGCCGCTCGATCCCTCGGTCGTGTTCGCCGCGAACCACGGGGTGCCCGCGGCGACCGCGATGCCCGGGACGCCTTACGCGCGCGCATTCGCGGCAATGGTTGCCGAACTGGACGGGGAGCCGTCCGGTGGGTCTGCGTCGTCGCTGCGGGTACGGCTCCGCATGCCCCGACTCGCGTTCGCCGGAGGTCACTGAGCCATGGCGCTGAGCGAGCGGTTGAACGCATCGGCGCCGCGGCGGGACGCCGAGGCGCACGCGCTGGCGGTGCGCGTCGAGCCAGAACGCGTGGAGGCGCACCCGGATCCCTACGTGGAGCTGAAGACGCGGATCCACAACGCGTCGATCGCCAAGCTCGGGCCGGAGCTCGACGCCGCCGAGACCTCGGCGGAGCTCGGGCCGCGTGTGCGCGCGGTCGTCGAGGAGCAGCTCGCCGCCGACGGTACGCCGCTCGCGCGCGAGGAGCGCGAACGGATCGCCGGCGAGATCGTCGACGAGGTGCTCGGGCTCGGACCGCTGGAGCCGCTGCTGCGCGACGACGCGATCACCGAGATCATGGTCAATGGACCGCGCAGCGTGTTCGTCGAGCGGCACGGGCGCATCGACCAGAGCCGGGCCGCATTTGCGAGCGACGCGCACCTGATGCGAATCATCGACCGGATCGTCTCGCAGATCGGACGCCGAATCGACGAAGCGTCGCCGATGGTCGACGCACGCCTTCCCGACGGCTCGCGCGTGAACGTCGTGATCCCGCCGCTCGCCCTTTGCGGCCCGACTGTCACGATTCGCAAGTTCGCGCGCAGGCCGTACACGGTCGACGACCTGGTCAGTTTCGGCACGATGACGCCGAAGGCGGCGCAGTTCCTCGCCGCGTGCGTCGAGGGGAAGCTGAACATCCTCATCTCCGGCGGCACCGGCGTCGGCAAGACGACGCTGCTGAACGCGCTGTCGGCGTACATTCCCGGTGCCGAGCGGATCATCACGATCGAGGACGCGGCCGAGCTGCAGCTACAGCAGCGTCACGTCGTCTCGCTCGAGTCGCGGCCGCCGAACGTCGAGGGCCGCGGCGAGATCCGCATCCGCGAGCTCGTCCGCAACGCGCTCCGCATGCGACCCGACCGCCTGATCGTCGGCGAGGTCCGCGGCGCGGAGACCGTCGACATGCTCCAGGCGATGAACACCGGCCACGAGGGCTCGCTCACGACGATCCACGCGAACACGCCGCGCGACGCGCTCTCTCGGCTCGAAACACTCGTCCTCACCGCCGGCGTCGACCTGCCGTTGCGCGCGATCCGCGAGCAGATCGCGAGCGCGTTCGACCTGATCGTCCAGGTCGTCCGCACGGTCGACGGTGCGCGCCGCGTCAGCCACATCACCGAGGTTGTCGGCATGGAGTCCGACGTCGTCACGCTGCAGGACGTCTTCCTCGCGCCGGCACCGAACGAGTTGGACTACGACGGTGCGCGCCTGCTCGGGCATCTCGTCCATACCGGGCTGAAGCCGCAGTTCTTTCCGAAGCTCGCGGCACACGGCGTCGTCCTCCCGCGGGAGTTCTTCGCGGACGAGCCTGTTCTGCTCGCGGGAGCGCAGCGATGATCCCGCTGCTCGTCGCGCTTTGCGCGGGCGCTGCGGTCTTCCTCGCCGCACGCTCGCTCGGCCGTAGCGACACGCGGTGGCTCTCCAGGCGGATCGCGCCGCACGTCACGGCCCGGATCGAGCTCGGCACGCCGCCGACGCTCGCGCCGCGCCGGTCGCGCCATCCGCGCGTCGACGAGCTCCTCGACGCGACCGAGGAACGCCTGCACGGCCGCGCGTGGGAGGCCTTCTGCACCCGCGTCGAACGCGCCGACCTGCCGATGCGGGCGGTGGAGATTCTCTGCCTCGCCGTCGCGCTCGCCGCTGTCTGCGCAGCGGTCGGATTCGCCGCGCTCGGTGGGGTCGGCGTCGTGCTGGGGCCGCTTCTCGTCGCGACCGTCGCGTGGAACACGCTCGGGACGAGAGCGCGACGCCGTCTGAAGGCGTTCGAGGAACAGCTGCCCGACCTCCTTTCGATGCTTGCAGGCTCGCTGCGCGCCGGACACGGGTTCCTGCAGAGCCTGCAGGCTGTCGCCGCCGATGCGCGCGAGCCGGCACGGAAGGAGCTGCGGCGAGTGCTTGCGGAGACGCGGCTCGGACGGCCGCTCGAGGAGGCGCTCGCCGACCTCGGCCGGCGGCTCCCGTCGGACGACCTGCTGTTCGTGCTCACCTCGATCACCGTCCAGCGGCAGGTCGGCGGCTCGCTCGCGGCACTCTTCGAGACGGTGAACGACGTCGTTCGCCAGCGGCAGCAGTTCGGGCGGCGAGTGCGCACGATGACTTCGACCGGCCGCGCGTCGGCGCAGATCCTCGCCGTGCTGCCGTTCGCGGTGCTGGGCTTCCTCACGGCCGCGAATCACTCGTACACCGCACCGCTCTTCGACACTCGAGTCGGTCGATTGATGCTGCTCGGCTCCGCGTGCTCGACGATCGTCGGCTCGCTCGTGCTCCGCCGGATCGCTTCGCTCAGGGGAGTCGTCCGGTGACGCTCGTGCTGTTCCTCGCCGTCTGCTGCTTCGGCGGCGCCCTTGCGCTCGCGGGCGTACAGCTCGTCGGCGCGAGGCGGCAGCTGCGCGCTTCGCTCGACCGGGCCGGCGCCTACGGCACGACTCCCGCAACGGTCGCGGCGCCGGCGCCGGCGCGGGCGACGACGCACGCTCCGGCCTTCCTGCTCCCGTTCGCCCGGCTCGGCCTGCGCGTGCGGCGCGGGCTGACGCTCGACGAGACGAGCCGCCGACTCGCAGCTGCGGGACTGGCTCGACGGGTGTCGGCGGAGACGTTCCTCGCCTGCCAGGGGATCGCGCTCACCGTTGCCGCGCTCGCGTTCGTGCTCTCGCTCGTGGCGGGCACGTCGCCGCTGCACGCGCTCCTGCTCCTGCTTCTGCTCGCGGTCTCCTCGCTGCTCCTCCCCGACCGACTGCTGCGCCGCCGCGCGACGTGCCGGGCAAACGAGGTGCAGGCGACGCTGCCGAACGGGCTCGACCTGCTCGCCGTGTCCGTCGAGGCCGGGCTCGGGCTCGACGCCGCGATGGCGCGGGTCGCGGACTCGCTCGACGGGCCGCTCGCGGAGGAGCTCGCGACGACGCTGACCGAGATCCGTGTCGGCGAGGCGCGATCCGTCGCGCTGCAGCGGCTCGCGGCGCGAGTCGACCGGCCCGAGCTGACGTCGTTCGTGCGCGCGGTGACGCACGCCGACCAGCTCGGCGTCTCGCTCGCGGAGACGCTGCGCGTCCAGGCCGCCGACGCGCGCGAGCGGCGGCAGGCCGCAGCGGAGGAGGCGGCGGGAAAGGCGCCGGTGCGGATGCTGATCCCGACGACCTTCCTGATCTTCCCGCCGCTCTTCGTCGTCGTGCTCGGGCCGGCCCTGCTCTCGATCATCAAGCTCTTGTAGGGGGACTCGTGAAGAAGACGTTGACCAAGCGGCGCGACTCTCGGATGGACCCGTCTTCAGAGCTCGCTGCCTCTCAGGGGGACGAACAGGCGCTGCGTGATCTCGAGCGGCGGGTTTCCTGGCAGGTTTCGATCGCCTACGGATTGCCGCTCGCGGAGCCCGAGCCCGCAGTCGAGGTCGTGGCGGCGGTCGACCCGGTCGTGGAGCCGACATCCATCGTCGCAGCCACTCCGTTCATGCCTGTGCCGGACACGCCGCCGCTTCCGACCGTGGCCGAGCTCGAGCAGCTCGTGGGTGCACGCGAGGCGGCGGAGCCCGCACGGGCCGAGGAGTGGCGCTGGTCGCTCTCGCACCTGCGCGAGTTCGCGGACGAGGAAGGCCGCCTGCCGGAGGACTTCCGCGCGACCGTCGAGATCGTGTTCCGCGAGCTCCTGCAGGAGCCGCGCGTCGCAGCGGCGGCGTAGCGGGCTCGTCCCGGTCAGTCGCGCAGGCGGAGGACGTCGCCCTCCCGCAGCCCGGCGCGCGCGGCTGCGCCTGCCGGTAGCTCGATCACGCCCTTCGCGCCGCGGCGGACGGCAGCACGCCACGCGGGCAGCTCCGCCGCGATCCGCAGCACGCGGAGGTCGCGGTCGAAGAAAACGACGTCGATCGGGAAGCGCATGAACGCGGTGTGCACACTGTTCGTCGGGCGGATCAGCAGCCCGGCGTCCGCGTCGAGGCCGCTCCGGCCGAGCAGGCCGCGCATGCGCGCGAACGGCGTGTCCGCGACCTCGCAGCGGGAGCACACGACCGTCCCGTCCGTTCGTTCGAGCGTCACCACGCGCATGACGGAACCCTACGCCGAAGGACGGCGCCGTTCGGAACAGATCCAAAAAACGGCGTCAGACGCGAATTTCGTCAACCTGTCCGTTGCGCCGAATCTGCAACTTTCGCGGCGGGCGGTTTCACGCTGCGAGAGGGCATCGTGGGGCACCGGTGGAGAGATCGTCACACTCTCGGCGCCGCATTCGCCCTTGACGAAATTCCGCGTCTGACGCGGACGGTTCGCTCGGGCGAGGAAACCGCTCGCGGAGAAGCGTCGCTGCGGGCTCAGCCCTTCAGGTCGGGGAAGTCCTCGTCGCGGTACTCGCCCGCCACGGGTGCGCCGCCGCGCTCCTCCTCCTGCCCGCGCAGGTCGACGCGCCGGATCTTCCCGGAGATCGTCTTCGGGAGCTCCGCGAACTCGAGCCGCCGCACGCGCTTGTAGGGCGCGAGGCGCTCGCGCGCGAACGCGAGGATCGCGCGCGCGGTATCCGCACTCGGCTCGTGGCCCGAAGCGAGGGCGACGTACGCCTTCGGCACCGCGAGCCGCAGTGGATCGGGCGACGGGACGACCGCCGCCTCCGCGACCGCGGGGTGCTCGATCAGCACGCTCTCGAGCTCGAACGGCGAGATGCGGTAGTCGGAGGCCTTGAAGACGTCGTCCGCGCGGCCGACGTACGTGATGTAGCCGTCGGCGTCCCGCGTCGCGACGTCGCCGGTGTGGTAGTACCCGTCGCGCATCGCTTCCGCGTTCAGCTCCTCCGAATCGCGGTAGCCGGTCATCAACGCGAGCGGCCGCTCGGCCAGCGGCAGACAGATCTCGCCCTCGTCGCCCTCTCCGCCGCCGATCAAATCGACGAGCGCGACGCGGTACCCCGGCAGCGGCCGACCCATCGAGCCCTCCTTGAGCCGTTGCGCAGGCGGGTTTCCGATCTGCGCCGTCGTCTCCGTCTGGCCGTAGCCGTCGCGAATCGTGATCCCCCAGGCGCGGCGCACCTGCTCGATCACCTCTGGATTGAGCGGCTCGCCGGCGGCAACCGCCTCGCGCAGCGGCACCGTCCACTCGCCGAGCTGCTCCTGGATCAGCATCCGCCAGACGGTCGGCGGCGCGCAGAACGTCGCGACGGCGCATTCGGCCATCCGGTCGAGCAGCAGCTTCGCGTCGAACCGCGCGTAGTTGACGATCAGCACCGTCGCCTCGGCGTTCTTTCCAGCACATTGGGATCCTAAGCTTAGAATTCCACGTGGACAAGTTGTCGCGGCCGCTTCTATAGTGTCACCTAAATACTAGTGACTCCAGCGTAACTGGACTGGCCACAGTTAGGCCGCAAATGTAATCACACTGGCTCACCT
>JADMIO011153559.1_pt1 | contig 75908 bp, 75 predicted proteins | sample 8958161 | NCBI WGS metagenome assembly JADMIO01 (sample SAMN16585339, study PRJNA669376) | soil metagenome | isolation source: Crop rotation soil | place: USA: Cullars Rotation, Alabama | collected 2011
TAGAGACTGCGCGCGAGTGTGCGCGCTTTTGTTGCCGGCCACGCGGAAGGAAGAAGCTCTTCAGGCAATTCGGGATCCGCCCATGCGGCCTGCAGGTACTCGAACACGACGGCGAATCGAGCAGTGAACGCGTCCGAATCTGAAAGCGACTTCGTTCGCGCGAGCGGCGTGAACAACTTGATGAAGCGCTCGTACCTGCGACTCACCGAGTAGAGATCCCAGCATGCGCTCACGACTTCGCGCGCATCGCGTTCTGCCAGCGTCGCGGCGGTGAACAGCGTGATCGACGCATTCCGCGCCGAGAGTGACTTGATTGCGGAGAGAAATGCAGCGGACGGAGGACGCGGATGAATGAACGCGCCGTCGCCGAGTGGCCCGTATCCCTCGACGTCGAGTAGTGATCTGAGTCGTTCCCGTTCCGCGCGCTGGCCACGCGTGAATCGGGAATGAACCAGAGTCCATTTTCCATTCCAGCGGCGCGGCTGATCTTCGAAGATCTTGCGCGAGCCTGCGGCAATCTCGGCTTGAGCGGCAGGCGTTGGCCGGTAGAACTTCACCCGGCCTTCCTTGCGAGAGTGAAGCTCTCCATCGCGCTCCATGCGAAAGAGCTCCATGCGCACCGCGTCTTCGGTGCGACCGAGCGAGGTGATTGCCCTCACAAACCAGGGTCCGCTGATCTCATCGTTCGTCACTGGTGCGAAGAAACTGAGCGACGAGTAGATGAAGTAGCTCAGCGGCACGGTGCCGATACTTGACAGATAAGCGCGCTGCATCGCTGAAAATGTCATATATAACGCGACGTGCGCGCAAGCGGACTTACACAATCATTACATGGAGTGGAGATTTGTCGAACTTATAATTCCTGCCCATGCGACCATTCCTCGAACTGCTCGTGATCCCCGTCGTTATTCATGGCGCTGTCTTCGTCGACACGAATGGCGATGGCATTCGCCAGGCGAATGAGCGGGGGATTGCTGGAGTAGTTGTCTCGAACCAGGACCAGGTGGCTGTTACGGACGCGCGCGGGGAATTCGAAATAGGCGAAGGTCCCAACAAGCTGATCTTCGTCTCCGAGCCGGATGGCTATCGTTCGGTCGGCAATTTCTGGAAGCCTGCGTCCGACTCGGTTGTCTTTCCACTCAAGCGCTCAACCGCGTCGGCATCATTTACGTTCGTCGACGCGTCGGATACCCACCTGCAGCAGTCATCGCTGCCCCAGACGGAGCGATTCCGCGCGATCGCGGATTCCGTTCGGCCCGACTTCGTGATCATCGCAGGAGATCTCGTCCGTGATGCGCTGAGAGTGGGAGAGACTGAGGCGACTGGATACTACGAGCTCGCTTCGCGTGAATTCGGCGCATTCAAGGTTCCAGTGCACCTCGTTCCCGGCAATCACGAGAATTTCGGAATTGAAACGGACAAATCACACGTCGATCCTGCGAATCCATTATTCGGGCGCGCGATGTACCACAAATATTTCGGCCCCGATTACTACTCGTTCACGCGCGGCGGCGTCCACTTCATCGGACTGAACTCCGTCGACATCAGCGGACCGTGGTACTACGGACACATAGACAGTGTGCAGGTCGCCTGGCTCGAGCGGGACTTGAGTCATGTGCCCGCAGGCATGCCGGTGGTGACGTTCAACCACATCCCACTGATTTCCGCGTCCGATGCATATGCCGGATATACGGATGGTCCGCCGGCGCCGACTCTGATCACGGTGAACGGAGTTACGACCCACCGCCATCTCGTCTCGAATGCGCAGCAGGTTCTAACACTGCTGCATAAGCATCATCATGTGCTCGCGATCGGCGCACATACACACATCGGAGAGCGCATCACTTTCATCACCGATGGCGAATCGACGCGCTTCGAGCAGAGCCCCGCGATTGTCGGTCCGTCAGGGATTCCGCCGTTTACGTTCCCTGCCGGATTTGTTCTGTATACGGTGCGGTCGGGAAAGATCTCTGAAGGGAAGTTTGTGCCTGTTGTTCCCAACGCTCGGCATTAACTCCCTTGAAGATCAGCCATAGCATGAGGAAGCCCGTTCCGAATATGGCTGTGGCGTAAGGCACGAACGGCTGAAGATGGACGATCCATGCCGGCGCGAGCAGGGTTCCAAAGCTGTGCGTGATGTAACCAAGCCCGTCGATCGCGAGGAAGTAACCGCCAAATCGCGGAATGAAGGTCGCGTGCGTGGCCGCATAAGCCAGGCACAATGAGCCAAAACCAGTGAATGCCAGTGATACTGTGTAGATGGTGAGGTGCATTCGAAAGAAGTGATACGCCATTGTCTGCGCCTGGATGATCGGAATCGAAGCTGCGCCGGTTCCTCCCTTCAGAAATGACAGCGCCGCCAGATCACCGAGCACGTCGAGCGACTGAATAGTCGCGCCGATTATGCAGATGATGAGAAAGAGCAGCGCACCTCGCTGACTCGCGGCCTTGAAGATGAAGTAGAGAAGTATCAGGGAGATCGCGAAAATGACGAGGGCGAAAATTTCGGAAACGATTCCTGCCCGAAACAGAGTCTCGTTGTGCAGAATGTTCATTGCAGTCGCTGCTGCGTCGCCCTTCACCAGGACTTTCTTCAATACTGAAATCGAAAATCCATCAGGAATTCCGCTGGCAATGCTCAACCCGCCGGCAAGGCGGGCGATCCGTTTGATGGGCCAGTTGTCGAGGTTCGCCACTGCGCTTTCGTCTCCGCTCCAAGGTTGAAACAATGCTGTCGGGCGATACGTTAGGCGGGGCACAAATCATCAGCCATGATATCAGGCGTCAAAGACATGACCTTGAGCGTCACCTGTATCAGCAATGCGTGAAGCCACCGTCGCGGCGAGCTGGCCTAAAGCGCTGCTCGACTTTGCGATCGCCCGCGGTGCCAGTCGTGATGCGCTTCTAAGTCAATCGGGCATACGGGAGCATGATCTCGACGACGCGACAGGGCGGGTGCCGCTGGCGCGCTACGTCGCGCTGATGGAAGCTGCAATCGACCTGTGCAACGCGCGGGGACTCGCACTCGATTTCGGTGAGCATGTCTCGATGGATCAGCTGTCGATTGTTTCACTGATCGCTGCCAATACTGCATCACCGCGCGAGAGCGGGGAGAAAATCAATCGCTACAGTGCACTGATGCTCGACGATGGAGAAGATTCGGGAAAACCCGCCGTCGAAATGGTGCAGCGACTTGGAAAATTGTGGGTCCGGTTTGGCAGTCCGGTGTATGCTCGATATCCTGTCATCGCTGAATCCGGAATCGCGCGCACCGTCACTGATGCGCGCCGCATGATTACATCTATCGGCGGAAAAGCTGCCGCGATGCGGTTTCCCGAAGCCATTCATTTCGAGTACGCCGAGCCGGCACATCGAAAAGAGTACGATCGCGTTTTTGGGGTTCCTCTTGTATTCGCGAGCGACATGACGGCAGTCGCAGTCGATCCTGCGCTTCTCTCGTTATCGATGCCGAAGCAGTACGGCGCCGCAGCCGCCATGGTAACTGAGCAGGCCGATCAAATGCTCGCTCAACTCAAGAAAACGTCTTCGACCCGCGAGGATGTCGAGAAAGTGATCGCAAGGAATTTTGAGACGGGCGACGTGCGCATGGAAAAAATCGCGCGACAAATGGGTTTAAGTCGCGCGACATTATTCAGGAAACTGAAGGCTGAAGGCGCCACATTCGATCAGGTACTTCAAAAACTTCGTCGTGAGCGCGCAGTGCAGTTACTCGTCCACGAGAAGCGACCGGTCCAGCAGACCGCCCACATGCTCGGCTTCTCAGACCCGGCCGCATTCTCACGCGCATTCAAGCGCTGGACAGGTGTGAGCCCGAGCGAAATCCAGCGTCAGTGATTCGGTAACGCGAAGGCGACGATGGAATCGCCCTTGCCCCAATCCTCATTCCCACCTGCGGCGATTACGACGAACTGTTTGCCGTTGACCGAGTATGTCATCGGCGTAGCGCGCGCACCGGCAGGCAGCTCTCCTTCCCACAGTAATTCCCCGGTCTCGATATTGAAGGCGCGCAGGTAGTGATCCATCGCTGCGCCGATGAACACGAGTCCGCCCGCGGTGACGATCGGTCCGCCGAGATTTGGAATTCCAGTCGGAGCGGGAAATTTTCCTTTCAATCTCGGATCGAGCCCGCCGACGTCTCCAAGCGTTGTTTCCCACGCCTTTTTGCCCGTCTTCAAATCGATTGCAACGACCGATCCCCATGGTGGTGGAGAGCAGGGAAGGCCGGACTCGGCAGTGATGATGCGGCGTCGCATGACGTATGGCGTTCCATGCATTCGCGTGTATTCGTCGCCGAGGCGCGATGCATTCTTTCTGATGTCCGCGGTGTCGAGCTGATCGACCGGAATTAGCTGAACCATCGACGCAACACGATTCACCGGAACAACCGCAATCGAGCGAGTGCGATCGAATGCGAGGCCACCCCAGTGTGCTCCTCCAACATTCGAGGGGATCACCAGCGTTCCACGAAGCGAAGGGGGAGTGAAGATGCCTTCGTTTCGCATCGGAGTGATCTGCGCGCGACAGGATTTGAGATCGTCATCGTTCGCTCCCCAGATGCTGTCGACATTGAATGTCTGGGGACTCAGCGGCGGCAGAACAGTATTGAACGGCTGAGTCGGCGATGATCTCTCTGAGCTTATGTCAGATTTCGGAACGCTTCTCTCTTCCACTGGAAACACCGGCTTGCCGGTATCACGATCGAGAACGAAAAGCTGTCCGGTTTTGAGTGTCTGAAGAACGACGTCGACATTGCGACCGTCGTGATTGATCGTCGCGAGCACGGGCGGCGACGCGATGTCGTAATCCCACAGATCGTGATGCACGGCCTGGAAATGCCAGACGACTTTTCCGGTTGACGCACGCAGCGCGACGATCGAGTTCGCGTAATGATTGTCGCCACGACGCTCACCGCCGAAGTAATCGGGACTTGGCGCGCCAGTCGGAACGAAGACGAGGTCGCGGGCCGAGTCGGCGGCGATGATCGACCATGCATTCGCGGCGCCCGTCGAATGCGCCATGACTCCTGTCCAGCTGTTCCATTCTTTGTCTGTCGAGTCGCGCGGAACGGGATCCCATGTCCACTTGAGCGAGCCGGTCCGCGCGTCGAATGCGCGAACTTCGCCGCTCGCTGCATTCGTGCGATTGTTGTCGGCGATCGACGAGCCGCTCACGATCATTCCGCGAATGACAGCTGGCGGCGAAGTGATCTGATATTCGGCCGTCTCGAATGGAGTGTTGTGCAATCCGTTGCGCAGGTTGATCACGCCATTTGCGCCGAATGCCGTGCACCGCGCTCCGGTGCGCGAATCGAGAGCGAAAATACGACCGTCGATTGTGTTGGCGAAGATCGTTCTTCGGCAAAGTGCTGTGCGCGGCTTGGAATTATCTACCCACGTCGACACGCCGCGGTTTGCGAAATCACCCCAGTTCACCGACGCATCGACATCTGCCTGAAATCTCCATCGCTCGTTCCCAGTCATCGGATCGAGCGCTGCGACTTTGCCGAGCGGGGTGGAGACGTAGAGAGTGCCGTCGACCATCAGCGGGGTTACTTCGAGCTTGGCGGGGCGACGCGTCTTTACGTCGAGCTCACCTGTGTGATAAGTCCACGCGACCGTGAGCGATTTGACGTTGTCGCGATTGATCTGCGCGGCGGGAGAATATCGGTCGCCTGCTGCGGTATGTCCGTAAGTTCCCCATTCTATAGTAGTGGCCGTCTGCGCCTGGGCGGTGCCGGCAATCATCACAATGAGACAGATGAGTTTTCGCATGGCCGACAAAGTAAGACATATCGACTTGAGCCACACCATAGAGGATGGGATGATCACCTACAAAGGTCTTCCTGCGCCGATCATCTGCGATTACATGAGCCGCGAGGATTCGCGCTCGCGGTACGCGCCTGGCACCGAGTTCCACATCGGGAAGATCGAGATGATCGCGAACACGGGGACCTATGTGGACAGCCCGTTTCATCGGTATGCCGACGGCGTGGACCTGTCAGGACTTTCGCTCGAGAGCATCGCCGATGTCGAGTGCGTCGTCGTGCATGTCGAGCGGGATGTCAAATCGATCGGACCCGAATACTTCGACGGCCTCGATTATTCAGGCAAGGCGGTGCTCGTGAATACTGGATGGGATCGCAACTGGCGCACTGACGCGTATTTCGAGAATCATCCGCACCTCATCGAAGCGACGGCGCGCAAGCTTGCCCAAGGAAATGCGCGCATCGTCGGAATCGATTCGTTCAACATCGATTCCATCGCCACCGGCGAGCGACCTGTTCATAGTGTGCTGTTACGACAGGGAATCCCGATCATTGAGCACATGTGCAATCTCGCTTCCGTCCCCGATCGAGGCAGCTATCTCACGGCTGCGCCCGCGCCAGTGAAGGGAATGGGAACGTTTCCCGTGCGTGCATTCGCGATTGTCAGAGAGTAGTGATCGTCAGGTTGAAATAGTCGACGATCGCAACGAGTCCGACAGCGATCGGACTGACGGCAACGATTGCGATCCAGGACTGTGCTGCCGCGCGAAGACTCGAAGACTTCGATCGCGTGATGAGCCACGCGCCGAGTGCGAGTGGAAGTCCCACTGATACAAAGGCGACAGTGGCGAGATAAACCGTGTGCCCGACGGTCGATAGACTGACGCCGAGCTGGAGACCGCTCAGCTTGTAGATGCAGGAGATGCACACGCCGACCAGGTAGACTGCCCAGAACGCCCAGACGTAGCGGGCGCCGAGCCAGGCTCGGAGAAGGACGGCGATGACGACGAACAGTCCGCCGAACGTCGCCAGAACGACGTAAACAGTCGGAATCAGGCGTAAGTAGCCCATTATCCTCTAAGACGATTGACCTGCCATATATTTTCAGATTATGGCAGTCACAGCTAGAAATGCGTTTCGGCGTTTGTTCGAGGACGTCGGCACCGTCGATCAGGTCGGCATCGAGGAGCGTGTAGCGAAGTTCCAGACGCGCTCCATCAAAAAGAAATCAAAGCTCTGGGGATTGACCACTGCGGTATCGATGGTCGATCTCACGACGCTCGAAGGAAAAGACACGCCCGGTAAAGTCGCGTCGCTTTGCGCGAAGGCGCGCAGGCCGTCTGATGATCCGGAGGTGCCCCCCGTTGCAGCGGTGTGCATTTATCCGAATCTGGTGAAGACAGCCGCGAAGCTTCTGGCGGATACTCCAATCAAGATTGCGTCTGTGGCGACAGGATTTCCTGCCGGCCAGACTCCACTCAAGACTCGCCTTGTTGAAGTGCGTCAGGCAGTGTCCGACGGTGCCGATGAAGTCGACATGGTCATCAATCGCGGAGAATTTCTCGCGGGACAATTCAATAGAGTGCAGGATGAGATCGCGGCAACGTGCGAAGCATGCGGGGACGCCACTCTCAAAGTGATTCTCGAAGTGAGTGAGCTCGAGAGCTACGACAAGATTCGCGCGGCATCGTTCCTTGCGATGCGCGTCATTCGTGAAGGTGATTTCATCAAGACATCAACGGGCAAAGCATCAGGCTCGGCGACACTCGCAAATACGCAGGTAATGCTCGAGGCCATTCGCGATTTCTATCTCGAGACCGGAACTGCGATTGGAATGAAGCCGGCGGGTGGAATTCGAAACGCGAAGCAGGCACTTCATTATCTCGTAGCGGTCAAAGAGACACTCGGCGACACGTGGCTCAACTCGAGTCGATATCGCTTTGGCGCGTCGTCGCTGTTGAATGACCTGCTGCGGCAGATCGAGAAAGAAAAAACCGGAGCATACCAGGCTCCCTACTACTTTACTGAAGCATCGGAGAGTTACTGATGCCGCGTACTACATCAAACGGAAAATCAGCAGTCAGCAGACAGCAATCGGCAGGTGCTGTCAGCAGGCGGCAGTCAGCATCCAGCCGCGACGTACCGCGCCTCATCTTCGGAGACCTGTGGGAATACGATCCCGCCCCTGAATCAGCGGATCCGAAGATCAAGCCGCAGTACGAGCTGTACATCGGCGGAAAATTCGTTGCGCCTCGCAGCGGCAAGTATTTCGATTCGATAAATCCGGCGACGGAGAAAGTCGTGTCGCGGATTGCACTCGCGAATTACGAGGATGTCGACGCTGCGTACCAGGCGGCGAAGAAAGCGTACGACAACGTATGGTCGAAGATGCCCGGCAAGGAGCGCGGCAAGTATTTATATCGCATCGCGCGTCTCGTTCAGGATCGTGCGCGCGAGTTTGCGGTTGCAGAGACCATCGATGGTGGAAAGCCGATCAAGGAATCGCGCGACTTCGACGTGCCGATGGTCGCAGCGCATTTCTTCTATCACGCGGGATGGGCGGACAAGATCGAGTACGCGATTCCCGGCGTGGATGTGCATCCGCTTGGCGTGGTCGGTCAGGTGATTCCGTGGAACTTCCCGCTCTTGATGCTCGCATGGAAGCTTGCGCCTGCGCTCGCGATGGGTAATACCGTCGTGTTGAAGCCTGCAGAAACAACTTCGGTTACTGCCTTGAAACTGGCTGAGTTGTTGAACGAAGCTGAGCTTCCGCCGGGTGTTGTGAATTTCGTGACCGGTGCAGGCGAGACTGGTGCTGCGGTGATGGGTCATCCGATCGCAGCGAAGGTTGCGTTCACCGGATCGACTGAAGTTGGAAAGCGCATCATGCGACAGGTCGCCGGCACCGACAAGAAGATGACGATGGAGCTCGGCGGCAAGGCCGCGAACATCGTGTTCGATGATTCGCCGATCGACCAGGCTGTTGAAGGCGTGATCAACGGAATCTTCTTCAATCAGGGGCACGTGTGCTGCGCGGGTTCGAGACTCCTCGTGCAGGAGTCGATCTACGCGCCATTCGTCGAGAAGCTGAAGAATCGTCTCGATGTTCTGCGGGTGGGAAATCCTCTCGACAAAAATACTGACGTTGGCGCAATCAACTCGAAGGCGCAGCTCAAGACGATTACGGATCTCGTTGAGGCGGGGCAGAGCGAAGGTGCGACGATGTATCAGTCGCCGGCGTGTCGTCTTCCTGGAAATGGATTCTGGTTCAAGCCGACGGTGTTCACTGGTGTGCAGCAGTCGCACAGAATTGCGCAGGAAGAAATTTTCGGACCTGTTCTCTCTGTTCTCACATTCCGCACTCTCGAGGAAGCCGTCGAGAAGGCGAACAACACGATGTATGGATTGTCGGCCGGTGTGTGGACTGACAAGGGCTCGCGCATTCTCAAGATGTCGACTGAATTGAAGGCCGGCGTCGTGTGGGCGAACACCTTCAACAAGTTCGATCCTGCTTCGCCTTTCGGTGGATACAAGGAATCCGGGTTCGGCCGCGAAGGTGGTCGTCAGGGACTTCTCGATTACGGGAAGATCGGCTGATGGCAAACCGACTTCCGATTACCAAAACGCCGAAGGTCTACGTTGGCGGCGCGTTCATCAGATCTGAATCGGGTCGTGTGTATCCGATCTTTGAAGATGGAAAGAAGGATGGAAAGTTCTACGCGAACATTCCGCAGTGTACGCGTAAGGATATTCGCAATGCAGTAGAAGCTGCGGCGAAGGCGGGACCTGATTGGGCCAAGCGGACTCCGTACAATCGCGGACAGATTCTGTATCGCCTTGCGGAGATGCTCGAAGGGCGCGTTGATGAGATGGTGAATGCGATCACGGTTGCGTCGGACATCTCGAAGGGCGATGCGGAGAAGGAAGTTTCTGCATCGATAGACCGGCTGATCTATTACGCAGGGTGGGCCGACAAGTACGCGCAGGTCGTCGGCAACACCAATCCCGTGGCGGGTCCGTTCTTCAATTTCACAGTGCCTGAGCCGATGGGAATCATCGGGGTTATCTGTGGCGACAAGGATCCGTTGCTCGGATTAATCTCGCAGATTGCGCCGGTGATCGTGTCAGGAAATACAGTCATCGCGCTAGCATCGGAGTCGACGCCTTATCCTGCGATCGTGCTGGGCGAGATGCTCGCTACTTCGGATCTTCCTGGTGGTGTCGTCAATCTTTTGACTGGACTGCGAGTCGAGCTCATTCCAACGTTCGCAACCCACACTCATATTCGCGGGATCTCTGCGGTTGTCGAAGCGGAAGATCGAAAGACGATCGCGCTTGGCGCAGCTGATTCAGTAAAACGCGTGAAGACGAGGAAAGCGGAAGAGAAGCTCGACTGGTATTCAGACAAGTCGCAGGGCGTCTACGACATCAAGGACTTCATCGAGTTCAAGACTACCTGGCATCCCATCGGCGTTTAGTGCTTGGTTTTGGCAGGGCCGGGTTCGCGCACTATCTGTCCGCTGCGCCGTATGATGCGCTCCGAAAAGAACCGCGCGTGGGCGAGATCTTCAAAACGATCTCAGCCCACTAGCGCGGTGACCTAGCGCAGATTCGTGAAGTTGAGCAGCGCCGAGAGCACAGTGCCAAGTATTGACGTCGATCCGTTGAGAGAATTTCCGTACTGCGACCGGCTGTAGTATCCGTCGCTGTAACCTCTCTGGAATCCCTGGCGGAAATAGTAGTTGTAGTCCGACTGGCTTACGTAGTATCCGTTGTAACCGTAGTTCGCGTCGGTGTACGCGTACGAGTTTCGATAGTCGGCTGCCCATCCGTCCTGCCGGTCAGCCTGTCCCGCCTGATACCCTTCCTGATAACCGTAATTCACTGCCCGCTTCAACACGTCGGCCCCGTATTGATTCGTGTACCTCGGCGCTCCACCCACAGCGTATTGATATACATACGGTGAGCTGATGTATCGATCGGTCGAGTAATTATGCGCCATTGCAAGCTGACGCTGCTGTTCAGCGATGCGAGCATTGTATTGCTGTAGAAATCGCAGGTAGTTCTTGCGATTCTGTTTCGCCAGCTGTGCCTGATGCTGTTGGGCGAGCTTGTTCTCAAGCTCCAGCGCGCGCCGATACTGCAATGCACGGTTCTGCTCCTGTTTGATCCGCGCCTGCTGTTCTTCATGCGCGACAACCAGCTCTCGCTTCACTGCGTGTGAGAGTGGCGCGGGTTTATAGACGACCGGTTTTTGGACGTGAGGCTTTGGCGCCGGGTGATCCACGTGCTGCACATTTTTCTCGACATGCGGAGCGGGCGCCTGCTTCTCGACGTGCGGCTTTTGTTCGTGAGGAGCTTTAGGTGGTTTATCACCATGCTTTCCTTGCGCGCCAGCCGTTTGCGTCATCCCAAAAATCAGCACAAAAATCGCGGGCGCGATCGCCTGAATTTTTCTCATGATCCCTCCGATTGACCCATTCAGAGGGCAATTCGAGTGCCCCGCAGAACCGATCATCTCAGCTTCAAAGGCATCCCCGAGGACGCAGGATTGCAGACTTTGCGGCCTCAGGACTAACAGCCATCGACAATCGACGACTAATTGCGGACTGAGGAGCGATTGAAGGATGTCTGGCGCCGGGCTTCGATGCCGATTGGTGCGGTCGGTTCGATAGCTTGTGTGGATGGGGCACCGGCTTCCGGCGAGCATAGAAACTTCCCACGACCCGCTGCACCGGATGCGAGCGTATCAGATTGCAGAATCTCTCATGGCCGATGCTTATGAGGATGCCAAGTTGCTGCGCCTCGATCCGATTGCGCGCGACATCGCGCCGCAGCTGTACGCTGCGACTTGTGGAATCGAAGCGAATATCAGTGAAGCGTATTCGCGAAGCTCCGGAAAAGATCGAGCAGTACGATTCGAGTACGCCCTCGGCGAGGTACGCGAGGCTATGAGCTGGTATAAATCAGCGACGCCGATTTTGGGCGACCAGACCACCGTCGATAGACGGAATCGACTCGAGGAAATACGCAGATTGCTTCTAGCGATTATCCCGAGAGAGCGCGGCAAAACAATGAAGTAACACTGCGTCCTCCGTCCGCAATTAGTCGTCGATTGTCGATGGCTGTTAGTCCTGAGGCCGCAAAGTCTGCAATCCTACTTCCTCGCGTGGCTTTGTCCTGAGTCCGCCTTATTACGTCATGCGGGCATGATCGCCGCTCAGTCAAAGGTCGAGCGATTGATCCTCGTAACTCACGATCGTCACTTCGAGAAATACGGACTGCCAATCATCTGGACGTGAACGTGCTCACGTTCCATCCATTGAGCACAACCTTCGGCGCACCACCGCCGAGATCGCGAACTCGATAAGACGCAGCCAATGTGCGCTTCTCTCCGGGAAGCAGGGTGACGTAGTTGTCGTCCCACGTAACTGGTAACGCTTCCTCGCCGTTCTTTCCAACAACCTGAAGGCGAATGAAGAACGCGATCGACGATGCCGGATTCGTGAGTGAAACCGTTGCGTGACCCATCCCTGCAGCACTCGTGAAACTTGAAACTGCTTTGACAGTCGCCTTGGGCATCTGACGCAGCTGCGTGAAGTCGGCATACGAATTCACTGGCGTCATGTACCACGTTGACGAATCGGACAACACATCCTGCTTCGTCGACAGCCAGTAGAAATTGTTGCTCAACGTCGTACCCGCAGAATTCTTCAGGCGAAGATCGACGAAGTACGTCGAGTTTCCGGCAAGTTCCGCAGGCTGCGCGAGAGTGAACAGCCGCATGCTCGAATCAGCCGGAATGTCGATCGTTGTATCCCGCGTTGAAAGGACATTGCCGGTTAATCCAAGCACCTTCGCGGTGAGATGCGCACCGCGCACCGTCGATCGCGACTTGTTGCTGTTCACGACGGCAACCGATCTGTCGTCATACGAATAGATCACATGCACCGGCTCGTTCGCCTTCTTCGTGCCGAAGTATCCGCCTGCAGGACGCAGATACCAGTCGAACAGATGCCAGTAGATCGACGGCCACGCATTGTTGAACATCCACTGAATGATTCCCGTCGACACGTACTCGTTGCGCCGATACGCCTCGAACATCGCGCGCTCATTCTCGTACGTCATGAGCTGCGACGTGAACGTGTAATCCTCGATGTCAGCCGGCGCGCCGTATCGCTGCGACAACGCGGTGTTGAATCGATCGAGCAGCTTCGTGAACTGCCCGCCAGCCGCGTGATACAACCATACACTATCCAGCGGCCACTTGATGTCTTCTTGAGGCATCATCTTGCGAATGCTCTCAATCGGCGGCACCGCCGCGCCCGGACTCGTCTCGGTGTTATAGCTCCAGGCGCCGCCATTCTTGAAGTCCTGCATCCAGTACGACGGAGGAACCCAATCGTATGGACCGGTCATCTTCACACCACTTGCGCCTGAGAACTTCGCCGGTTTCGCACTCGCCGACGATATCGTCGGATTCGGCCACGCTTCGCGCTTCTCGACGTCGAGGTAAACCTGCTCGACATCTGCGGGCGGAGGACCATCGCTTCCGTTGAGCCAGACGAACACGCTCGGACGCCCGCGAAGTCTCCGGATCTGATCTCTCAACGAGATCGCAGAGATCGCGTGTTGCTCTGGTCCCCATTTGCTCCACTCTTCCCACGCATCGCAGCAGACCCAGCCGGTCATCACGAGGATTCCCATGCTGTCGGTCTTCTGAAAGAACCGATCGTTCTCGTAATTGCCCTCGAGGCGAAGCGCGTTGAGATGCATGTCGAGCGCATACCTGAGCTGCGCGTCCTGCCTCTCGGGTTGCGGACGGAAGAACATGTCAGGCGCCCATCCACCACCGCGAATCAGAATCCTCTTTCCATTCACTCGGAAAAGCTTCGCACCTTTCGGTGTCGTCTCCGATGTGACTTCGCGAATTCCGAATCGGAGATTCTTCGTATCCGACACGCGACCATTCACAACGAACGTCACCGTCAGGTCATGCAAGACCGGCGAGCCAAGCTCGGCAGGCCACCACAACTTTGGATGTGCAATGCGCAGCTGCGGAAACTGATCGGGGCTGAACTGCACGAGCGTTGTGTCATTCGCTGCAATCGTAACTGGACGACTGAATGCAATCGTACCGATGCGCCCTCGCAGCGTGCCGCTCACGGGATGCGAGGTGAGATTCTTCAGTCCCGTCACTACAGTCAGCTCTGCGGGACCGAGTGAATCGACGTGACTGACAACTTCCGGATATTGCAGAACAACATCGCCGCTCGATACGAGATACGCGGGCTGCCACACTCCCATGTTCTTATCCGGCGGCGACGGACTCCAGTCGACCCACGTCGTTTGAAGATCGATCGGAACAGGAGCAAAAACTTCAATCGCAAGCGCATTCGCGCTGTTTCGCTTGATGAGATCGGTTACGTCGAGCTCATACCGACGATAAGTCCCCGCGATCTGACTGGAATCTGCAATACGCTTTCCGTTGAGCCAGATATTCGCTCGATAGTTGATTCCGTTGAAATGGAGCGCGATGCGCTTTCCCGTCATCGTCGCAGGAACGCGCAACACACGGCGATACCACCATGGAACCGCGTATGGACTCGTCGAGTCCATAGGCAGATGGACGAAATTCTTTCCAATGCCATACGTCATGCCCGGCATGGACCTGAGATTCATCCCGAAGAATGGATCCTTGAATACGCTGTCTTCCACGAGCGTGCCGACAACAGTCGATGGCACTGTCGCTCGATACCAGCCCATCGGCATGTATGTAGTCGAAGAGATAGCCGCCCCGTCGGTCCCCACCTTGGCGGAAGATTGAATCTTCCAGCCATCATGCAGCTCGACGCGCGCCTGCGCATTGGCGACACTAGCGCACAATGCAACGCATATCGCGAGACGTTTCATGCTCTAGCCTCCACCGCGGCGAACGGCCATTGCCTCGAGCTCCTCGACCAGACGAGAAATGCAGCGACACCCAGCGCGAGTACGCCGAGGCCGAATGCAATGACGCGTGGCTGCGTCGTGATGAAAACGAAAATCCAGCCAAGAAGCGCGATCACAGCGGGAACCGGATAGAGCCACATGCGATACGGCCGCGGCATTTCCGGATCGCGTTTTCTCAGCAGAATCAATCCAGCTATCTGTCCCATGAACTGAACCAGAATGCGCGTTACAATCAGCGCATCGATTACTGTGCCAAGCGAGAAGAAGCCGGCGACGATCGACAGAAGCCCAAGGGTCAGCAGCGACACGTACGGAAAATTCTTCGTTGGATGCAAACGGCCGAACGCCTTGAAGAAATACCCGGTCTCAGCTGCTGCAAATGGGATGCGCGAATACCCAAGCAGGAGGGCGAACACGGAACCGAACGCGGTCCACAAAACGAGCAGCGTGAAAATTGTAGCGACTGCGTTTCCATAGATCCTCTCCATGAAAATGGAGACTATGAAATTCGATTCGGCGTGCTGCGCTGCCGGCACAAAGTCCCGCCATGGTACCACGCCGATGATCGAGAGGTTGATTCCGAAATAGATCACGGCAACTGCTGCCGTACTTATAAGAATTGACCGCGGAATGACGCGACCGGGATCCTTCACCTCGTCGCCGATGTAGCAGACGTCGTAGTAGCCGAGGTAATCGTAAATGCCGATTCGCGACGCCGCGCCAAGTCCGAGGAAAAATCCGAGGGAGAAGTTGAATGCTCCCGGAGGGAAGTCGAACGCAACTCTCGAGTCGAAGTGCATCGCGCCTGTCACGATGACGGCGAGGACTGTTATCAGCGTGCCGATCCATAGAGACACGGTGATCTTAACAATGGATTTGATCCTTCTATATAGTAGTGCGATGTTGATCAGCCCCACCGCGGTGATCAACGCGAGGACTTCGGGCCGCGTCAGACCTTTCCAGATGTAGCTCGCGTAATCAGCAAAGCCGATGTAGCCCGAGGCGATCTCGAGCGGTCCGCTCAGGACGAACTGCCAGACAAAGAGAAACGCCATCAACCGTCCGAAGCGATTTTTTCCAAACGCTTCTCGCAGATAATGAAACGATCCGCCCGAGCCCGGCATCGCTGCGCCAAGCTCGCTCCACACCATGCCGTCGCAGATCACGATCACGAGCGCGACTATCCAGCCGAGCATTGCCTGCGGTCCGCCGAGGGCGGTCATGAGCAGCGGGATGGTGATGAACGGTCCGACGCCGATCATGTTGGTCATGTTGAGCGCCGTCGCGGGCAGCAGCCCGAACCGTCGCTCGAGTGGCTTGTCGGTAGTTGTCGAATGCGGTGTGGTCACCTAAGTCTTTCCGTGTAAGCCGGGTTCACCAAAATATGCGTCCCGCGCCGCATCGACGGCGCTGAACTGTGGCGCGAATCCAAGCATGCGCACGGCTTTGGCGATGCTTGCAAACGGCGAGTGCGTTATGTGGTCCAAGGTCAGCTCAACGTCACGCTCAGATTTGTCTTTCTTCCACTCATCCCACGGAAGAAATCGAAGGTTGGCGTCGCGACCGAACCATCCGGCGGCCGCCGTCGCGTAGTCTCGAAGTGAGACCGGCTCGCGCGCGGCAATATGAAACGACTCGCCAACGCTTGCACGATTTTCGAGCGCGAGAGTGAACGCGGTCGCTACGTCGTTCGCGTGAACGTGTTGAAGAGTCGCGAGTCCGTCATCGGGAAGGTCGATCGGTTCGCCGAGCTTCAGTCGATCAAAGACTGACGTATTGAGATTTCCCGCGGGATTGATCGGCATCCAGCCCGGTCCGGAGATGTGTCCGGGATGCAGTATCGTCGCAGGGAAACCATTGCGCGCTTCGTCGAGCAGATATTTCTCGATCGCTGCCTTCTTTATTCCATAGTCACCGATTGGCTCACGCACGGCGGTCTCGTCGTATGGACGTGATCGAGGAACACCGTGAACCCACAATGTTCCGCAATGAATGAAGTGCTCGACGCTATCCCTAAGGGCACTTACGATGCCTCGAGCGGAATCGACATCAAAGCAAATGAGATCGATTACCGCATCGGCTTTCAATGATGCGATCGACTCGGTATCACTCCGATCGATCACTACGTGTCGCGCGTCGTTCCATCCATCGAACATGTGGTATGGGTCGCGGTGGCCGCGCGAAACCGCGATCACATCGTGACCTCGCTGAACGAGCATCGGAACAAGCCATGTCCCGATGTGACCACTTGCCCCTATTACGGCGACTTTCATTTCGTCAATTTGTGCAGATCGTGACCAACTTCAAACCACTGGACTCGAACTTCGAGCAGCACGTTCGCGAGAGTTTCGCGAAGCAACAGCTGATGACCACCCTCGGCGCCACCCTTGAGAAAGTCGAGGCGGGCGCGATCGATATTCGTCTCCCGGTGCGCCCCGAGATCTCGCAGCAGCACGGATTTGTCCACGCAGGTGCGATTGCAGCGATCGCCGATAGCGCGTGCGGATATGCGGCGTTCAGCTTGATGGGCGCTGATTCCGGAGTGCTTGCAGTTGAATTCAAGATCAATCTTCTCGCTCCCGGCGCAGGAGATTATCTGCTCGCGAGGGGAAGAGTCATTCGCGCCGGAAGAACTCTGACCGTCTGTCAGGCAGAAGTAATCGCGAACACCGGCGGTGAAGAGAAGCCGGTCGCGCTCATGCAGGCGACGATCATGAACGTGCAGGGAAGGGCTGGCGTCGTCGGATAAGTGTTGCGCGCACTAGTCGCAAACCTACATTAGAGCGCCGAACAGCTGGAATAACGGCGAGACTCTCTGTCGGAGGATGATGTCCATGTCACGCAAGGCACTGCGACTCTTCTTTTTTCTGTGTGCCCCGTTCATAGCAGTAGCCCATATCGATGGGCAAGCCAAGTATCCTCAATGCTATACTGAGGCGCCGTTCTCAAATACCACGCTCAACGTCGTGGTAACTGCGAAGGTATTGCCCGGCCTTAAATGGAAATCCGACGAATCTCCCTCTGTCGTCGCGCGCGGATTGCTCGCGTCACTCAACTCCAACAACCGCGGAATACGGTTCGTCGTCGCCAACGGCGTCACTCCGAATCTGTATATGAATCTGTCCCTTGGGGGGACGATGGAGGGAACAAATCAGCTGGTCGCGTACGTCGAAGTAACGGGTCTCGGTAAATCGGGCATACTGTTCACCGAGAACAGCGGGACGGCACCGTTCGCCAACTGGGATGACGCGTTCGACCGTCTCGCGGAGAATATGATGAGCTGGTTCGCGAACGGGTGGAGCACTCGTCCGCCATGTTATCGCAACGGCCACCTCGTTCGATCGAACGGTCAGTCGAGCTCTTCTGACGCACCAGCGATCAACGCCGGCATTTATGGGGGCGGTCTTTGGGCCACTGAATCGTTCGACGCGACCAACTTCAAGCAAGGAGTCGAGCCAGGGTGGACCGGCGGCGCAATGGTTCAGCTCGGACACAAGGTCGGACTGCGCGCCGACGGTTCGTACTTCGCATTCGGAAAATCAAAAGATCCCGAATCACTCAACGCGACGACAAAGGTAATTGCGGCAACGGGCGCATTAGTCGTCGATCTCGGAGGGCTTTATTTCCTTGGCGGCGGAGGATGGTACCAGTTCGACTTCAAGGAAGATGGAGCCGCAGAGTCCGTCACGAAAAGTCATTGGGGCGCTAACGCGGGAATCGGTCTTTCCTTGCCCGTGCACCTGTTCGCCGAGGGACGCGGTCATGTCGTCTTTCCCGAGAATGGTGTGGTAGGCGGCAATGCATCGTTCGTGACCGCGGCTCTGGGGATTCGATTCCGGTAGCAAACCGCGGCATGTCCGGCCGCGACGTAACGCTCTTCATCATCGTCTCTGTTTTCGGACTTCGATGGATTGCAGTCGCGGCTGGAGCGGGGCCATCATCGCTAATCGTGTGGGTCGGTGCAGCGATCGTCTTCTTCATTCCGCTGATTATCTGCGTCCTCGAGATGGGGCGCAGGTTTCCCGAAGAAGGCGGGCTCTACACATGGGTGAAGCACGCGTTCGGGAATTATCCAGCGTTCATCACGGGATGGACTTACTGGACGGCGAATCTTCCATTCTTTCCGGGTCTTCTCTACTTCGCGGCAGGCAACGCACTTCTCGCAATTCCTGGTGCGCAGCGATACAGCGACAGCGGCACCGTGATCGCGACACTCGCATTGATTGGACTCGCAATCGCTGCAATCCCAAACATTCTCGGAATCAATCGAGGCAAGTGGGTGCAGAATCTCGGCGCACTCGGATACTGGATTCCCGCGACGACTGTAATCATTCTCGGCACAGTGATGTTCGTAAAGCATGGAAGCGCGACGCCGATCAACGCGCAGACCATCATTCCGCAGGTGAATCTGAATCACGCGCTGGCCTGGTCGACAATCACGTTCGCACTTGGTGGTGTTGAAGGCGTCGCACTCGTTGTGTCGCAGATTCGAAATCCGCGTGAGGTTGTGCCGCGTGCAATTTTCGCAGCGGCGGTGATCGTGCTCTTTCTCTACATCATCGGGACGCTCGCATTGATGTGGGCAATCCCGTCGTCTGAGATCAGCTCCATCGGCGGGTTTGTGCAGGCGATGGACAGCCTTGGTGCACGCGTCGGCGTGAATGGACTGGGGCATATCACCGGTGCATTCCTGGCTGTCGGCGCGATTGGTGGTGTGGGCGCATGGATCACTGCGACTGCACAGCTCCCGTATGTCGCGGGAGTAGATAGATATCTCCCACCCGCATTCGGCAAGCTTCATCCGCGATACGGGACGCCGCATGTCGCCATCATCACGCAAGTGATGCTCTGCGCGATTCTCATTCTTGTTGGCCAGGCGGGATCGACTGTGCGCGGCGCGTATGATCTCCTCGTCGCGATGACGGTGATCTTCACCTTCATCCCGTTGATGTTGATGTTCGCATCGGCATTTCAGGTTGGCCGAAGGGCACCATCATCGGGTGAAGCCTGGGTATCTCCTGGCGTATTGGCTCTGTCTGGTGCGATGGGATTTGCAGTCGTCTTCGCCGCGATGTTGCTCGCGCTCGTACCCGGTGCGAATGAGCCGAGGCCGGTGTTTGCCGTTGTGAAGCTGATCATGATGACGCTTGCGCTTCTGGGTGTTGGAACCGGCCTGTTCTTGCGAGGGGCGCGCGCGACCGATTCTCCAGATCAGGCTATTCGTAACTGAATCGCGGTTTGTGCACTCGAGTTGCAAGACATCGGAGCGTCTCTTGTTGAGAAGGTCCGATGTCTGCAGCTCGCCTTATTATTCCGTTTGTTTTTCTCCTCGCCTGCTCGAAGAACGATTCAACCGCGCGCTCTGATAGCGCTTCCACGAATCAGCCGACTGCATCGACGGCAGCGTGCACCGGTGACAATGCCGGCCTGAAACTTCCGCCAGGATTCTGCGCGACGATATTCGCCGACAGTGTTGGACACGCGCGCCATCTTGTGGTGAATTCGGATGGGACTGTCTACGTCAACACCTGGAGTGGTGAATACTTCACCGGCCCGACTCATCCGGGCGGATTTCTGGTTGCACTCAGGGATGCCAATAACGACGGGAAAGCAGAGCAGGTCGCACGCTTCGGACGCGTAGCAAAATCCGACGCGGCGACAACGAAGCAAGGCAGCGCGTCTGCAACAGGTCCCACCGCTGAAAAATCCGGAGCAGGGGGAACGGGTATCGGGATTTACAACGGATATCTCTACGCTGAAGAAGGGCCGACGATCGTTCGCTACAAGATGCGCGCGGACAGCATGACACCGGAGCCGAATGCTGAAGTCGTAGTGAGTGGGTTACCGCTCAATGGAGATCATCCGATGCATCCGTTCGCGATCGATGGGAGCGGTAACATCTACATTGATCTTGGATCTGCAACCAATTCGTGTCAGGTGAAGAACCGCACGCTTGGATCGCCCGGTCATAAGCCATGCACGGAGCTCGAGACTCGCGGTGGTATCTGGAGATACGATGCTAACAAGCTGAATCAGCAATTCTCATCGGCCGGCCGGTATGCGACAGGAATCAGAAACGCGGTCGGAATCGCTATCGATGCAAGTGGACAGCTTTATTCAACGCAGCATGGTCGCGATCAGCTGGCGGAGAACTGGCCGAAGATGTACACCGCGGAACAGGGTCAGAATCTTCCAGCGGAGGAGCTGCTCAAGATTCAGGAGGGCGGCGACTACGGGTGGCCGATGTGCTACTTCGACAACAAGCAGGCGAAGCTTGTGCTCGCGCCGGAATATGGTGGCGATGGTGGGAAGACCGTAGGTGATTGCGCATCGAAGATCGCACCGGTTGCGTTTTTCCCCGCACACTGGGCACCCGATGATCTCGTTTTTTATAACGGAAAGATGTTTCCCGCGAGTTATCACGGTGGTGCGTTCATCGCATTCCACGGATCGTGGAATCGCGCGCCCGGGCCGCAGGGTGGATATCAGGTCGCTTTCGTTCCTTTCAGCGGAGGCAACCCGACGAATGCGAGCCAGTTCGACACGTTTGCGGACGGATTCGCAGGGGGAAGCTTGAGCCCGGATCAGGCGAAGCATCGTCCGGCGGGACTCGCGGTCGGCCCCGATGGGGCGCTTTACGTCGCTGATGACAAGGGTGGAACGATCTTCCGCATCGTGTATACGGGCGGCAATCACTAGATAAAGCGGATAGAGGTCGGGTCGCGGAGTTACATTCTCCGCGACCGCATGACATTTTCTGTCCGCAAATGACGTCCCCCCACACCAGGCCGCCTGACCTCGGCGACAATTACAACATCGAGCGCGAAATCGGCCGCGGAGGAATGGCGACCGTTTACGGCGCGCACGACCTTCGTCACAATCGCCGCGTCGCGGTAAAGATCATGAATCCGGAAATCGCAGCGTCGATGGGAACTGCGCGATTTCTGTCGGAGATAACGACGGCGGCAGGATTGAGTCACCCGAACATCGTGCCGCTTCACGATTCAGGCGAGAAAAACGGCGTTGTGTACTATGTGATGCCGCTCATCGATGGTGAGACACTCCGCGAAAAAATGAATCGCGAAGGCAAAATGACCGTCAGCGACGCTGCGAAGGTCATCTCGCGAATCGCTGCAGCGCTCGACTTTGCGCACCGTCGCGGAGTAGTGCATCGAGACATAAAGCCCGAGAACATCATGCTCGTGGAAGGCGAGCCGCTCGTTCTCGATTTCGGAATTGCAAAAGCGATCACAGCGGCCGGAGGCTCTGCGCTGACGCAGACGGGAGTATCGCTCGGCACCCCTGCGTATCTGAGTCCTGAGCAGGCGAGCGGTGAAACGAACGTCGACGGGAAAAGCGATCAATACAGTCTCGCGTGCACATTCTATGAGATGGTCGCGGGCGCAGCTCCGTTTGTCGCTGCAACTCCGCAGCGTGTAATCGCGATGCGATTTACCGAGCGGCCCGATCTTTTGTCGACCGAGCCGTCGGTTGGAAGCGCAGTAGCAAAAGCGGTGCAGAAGGCGATGTCGCTCGAGCCGCAGGATCGCTACGCGACGGTCAGTGATTTCGCAAAGGCTTTGCAGGATTCAGTTGCGGGAGCTGCTGCGGTCGAAGACGAAACGAGACAAAGCATCGCAGTCCTTCCGTTCTCCAACATGAGTGCGGATCCGGAGAACGAATTCTTCGCCGATGGAATTGCTGAAGAGATCATCAACGCGCTCACGAAGATTCAGGCTCTCGATGTCGTCTCGCGCGGGTCAGCATTTGCGTTCAAGCAGCGCAACGAAGACGTCAGCGAAATTGGAAGAAAGCTGAACGTCCGCACCGTGCTCGAGGGGAGTGTACGAAAAGCGGGCAATCGGCTCCGCATCACCGCGCAGCTCATCGATGTTGCGAGCCGCAACTATGTGTGGTCCGAGCGCTACGACAGGGAGATGGCAGATGTGTTCGAGATTCAGGACGAGATCTCGACCAACATCGTAAACGCACTGAAGCTCGTTCTTACGCCGAACGAGGAAGCTGCGATCAAGAAAATTCCAACGCAGAGTGTTCGCGCTTACGAGTATTATCTTCGCGGACGCCAGCTCTTCCATCAACGCCGCGGTGAAACCCTCGACGCTGCGGAGGATATGTATCGCCGAGCGATCGCGCTCGATCCGAACTATGCGCTCGCATACGCCGGCCTCGCCGATTGTTCAGTATTTCGCGCGCAGGATCAAGGCGGTGGAGAAGAAGCGGTCGCCCAGGCAGAAGCGGCGAGCAAGCGCGCGCTCGAGCTTGATCCGAATTCCGCGGAGGCTCACTCGTCGCGCGGTCTCACGCTCGGTCACCAGCATTTCTATCCTGAAGCGCAGAAGGAATTCGAGGAAGCGATGCGCCTCGATCCCACTTTATACGAAGCTCCTTATTTCTTCGGCAGGTTCCTCCAGTCTCAGGGAAAACTCGAAGAGGCCGCGCAGATGTACGAGCGTGCGGTCGCGATCCGGCCCGACGAGTACCAGACGCTTTCGTACCTCGCGATGGCGTTCCAGTCACTGGGCGATATGGATCGAGCGAGGGACGCGTCGCGAAGAATGGTCAATGCAGCAGAGCGGGCGATCTCCATCAATCCGGGCGACGCGCGCGCATTGTATCTCGGCGCGATCAACCTCGAGCGCATTGGAGACCACGACCGCGCGAAGGAGTGGGCCGATCGCGCGCTTCGTCTCGATCCAAATCACCCCGTGATGCTGTACAATCTCGCGTGCTTTCATTCAGTTGCAGGAAGAGTCGACGTCGCGATCGATCTCGTGGAGCGCGCGCTCGACCTTGGATTCCTGCACAAGGAGTGGTATCTCACTGATTCAGATCTCGCAAACATTCGCGATCTTCCCAGATTCCGACAGGCGATCGCGGCAAAGTTCGGAGAGTCATCATGAGACGGCACTGGATTCTCGTCGGGATGTGCGTATGGCTCGCTGCCGCCGTAGTTATCGGCGCCCTTGGGATTGCGCAGCGCCTTGATCCACCCGTTCCACAGATCATCGTGGGTGTGCTTACTCTCGTGCTCGTTTTTTTGAGCATGATCCACTCGCCGCTTCGCTCATGGGTGTTGAGCTGCGACTGGCGGGCGCTGGTTGAGATTCATCTCATCCGCGCAGTTGCCGGGGCAGGATTCCTGTGGGCTGCAGCTCACGGGAGATTTCCTGAACAATTCGCAAGGATGGCCGGTTATGGCGACATCGCGGTCGCAGTCCTTGGTCTGCTGCTGATTCTCGTTGTATCGCCGCACCTCGCGATTGCTCCCTGGCTCTACGGCATCTGGAACACGCTCGGTCTTCTCGACATTCTGCACGTCGTTATCGATGCGGGCCGCAATGCGACAACAAACCCTGCGTCGATGAGGCAGCTGCTCGAGCCGCCATTTGTCCTGCTGCCGCTGTTCGTAGTCCCGATTCTGATCGCGTCGCATATCTGGCTTTATGAGAGGGTTTTTCGCCGGACGTAGGCGCAATCCCGCCTCGGTGTGCGCAACGGACTAGATTACAAGGGAGTTAATAAACGCGTAAAAAGGCCGGGATCAGTGGACAATACAACGAGCGTGGACAGCGGCGAGCGGCATGCAGCGCCGACTGCAAAGGAAAAAAGCGCGATCCAGCGCTCGGTCAATGAGCTCCTCGACACCCTTGCGCCGCAGCGCACCGTAAAACGGAGTGAGCCGGAGCCGCGTGCGATAGAGCACTACCGCACACCCGGAGGATGCATTCTTCAGGCGCGCGACGCTGCCATCAGCGTTTCGTGGTTTGCCGATAACCGCGCAAACGACACCGCAGGGGAGCTGCAGATCAGTGTCTGGAAGGGCGTCGTTTCCCGCGGCGGCAGCTCGTACCGGCGGCCGACACGAGCGACCATCGTTTCGGAGGAGACCGCGTGCCCGCAGCAGGCCTCAGCAAGCGGCGCCGTGTGGCGAAGCAACAGTGGAATAGAATTCGACACGCCCGGGCTTGCGGCCCACTGCATGGATCTTCTCACTGACCAGATAAACTCGCGCTGACTCATTTCGAATGAGCGTGTAGACTTTCCACTGCAGCGACCGTAGCATTGAGCGCGCAATCTCCCATCGTGAGGAGCCATGGACGCGCTGCTGCACCTCAAGGAGTCACTTTCCGAACGGTATGACATCAAGCGCGAGATCGGCGCCGGCGGCATGGCGACCGTATATCTCGCGCAGGATATCAGGCACGACCGTCCTGTCGCGTTAAAGCTGCTCAACCCCGAGCTCGGCGCAGTGCTGGGAGTAGAAAGATTTCTCTCCGAGATCAGGGTAACCGCGAATCTCCAGCATCCGAACCTTCTCCCGCTTTTCGATTCGGGAGCTGTCGACGGACTCCTGTACTATGTGATGCCATTCGTCGACGGCGAATCGCTGCGCGCGCGACTCGATCGCGAAAAGCAGCTTCCTGTCGACGAAGCGATCCGAATCTCTGTCGCGATCGCCAATGCTCTCGATTACGCGCATTCACACGGTGTGATTCATCGCGATCTCAAGCCCGAGAACATTCTTCTTCAGGCGAATCAGCCAGTCATAGCTGATTTCGGAATTGCACTCGCGGTTTCAAATGCAGGTGGATCGCGAATAACGCAAACCGGATTGTCACTGGGCACTCCGCAGTACATGAGTCCCGAGCAGGCAACCGGAGATCGGGTCATCGATGGACGCAGCGACATCTATTCACTCGGCGCACTCACATATGAGATGCTCACGGGTGAGCCGCCGCATACGGGAAGCACATCGCAGGCGATCATTGCGCGAATGCTCACGGACAAACCGCGCCCGATGCGTTCAACGCGTTCGTCAATTCCGGAGCATGTAGAGTTTGCGGTACAACATGCGCTGGAGAAGCTTCCTGCAGATCGATTCTCGTCCGCTGCCCAGTTCGCGGAAGCATTGCGCGGTCACATCACCGGGCAGACGACCGGCCTTCATCAGTTCACCGCGCTGCAGCCGAAGAAAAACTGGAAGACGCGAATACAGGATCCAGTCGTTATGGGTACTGCGGCAATTGCCGTCGCTGCTCTCGCATTTGCCGGATTCAAGAAGCCGGCTGCTCCTCCTGAGCGTGTGACGCGATTCATAGTTGCAACGACGGACAGCAGCCAGGTAGGGCCGACTTTTCCATGGCCCGGCGCGATCTCTCCCGACGGATACAGCGTCGTCTACACCGATGCTGCGACGGGTAATTTGATGATCCTCCGCACTGACGAGTTGAATGCCCGGCCGATTCCCGGAACGCGCGATGCAAGCCAGGTGATCTTCTCTCCTGACGGTGAATGGATCGCATTCGAGGCAGGGGGCAAGCTTCGCAAGACGCGCCTGGATGGAAGCTCAGGGTTCAACATTACCGACGCGAGCTCGAACAACGGTGGAGACTGGTCCGCGCGCGACGATATTATTCTCGGATCGGAGGGAGATCACCACGGTCTGTCGCGTGTCAGCGCGAACGGCGGCTCGCTCACTGAATTCCTTAAGCCGGACAGCGCCAAAGGCGAGAAGGACTATCTGTGGCCGATAGCGAGTCCCGATGGAAAGCATGTCGTCTTCGTGGTCTGGAAAGGAATCCTCGCAACTTCGACTCTCGCATCTGCATCCGTGGATGGCGGACAGGTCAAGATGCTTGGACTTCAGGGAGTAAGGCCGGTCGCAATACTCGGCCATTCACTCGTGTATGTGCAGGAAGATGGATCAGTTGTCGCAGTCAAGCTCAATGGATCTTTCGACAAAGCGGAGTCGAATCCCCTGTCGGTGCTCGATCCTGTCGAGGTGTCCGAGAATCTCAACGGAAATTCAGAGCTTTTCGTGTCGAGAGGCGGATCTCTTCTCGCGTCGCGCGGACGAGCAAGCAGCAGGATTGCGTGGTTTGGACCCGATGGCAGTGTAACGCCTGTGACCAATGAGGTGCGAGGTTTTGGCGCGCCGAGGCTCTCGCCGGATGGACAGACGATCGCAGTGGCCGTCACTGACCAGGGAAAAACATCTCTCTGGCTTTATGATCTCGGGAACAAGACGTTCTCGCGCTTGCCAGCTCAAATTTCCGCTGGTGGTCCGTCATGGTCACCGGACGGCGCGCGCATCTATTTCAACGGCGTCGATCGGACGACGACCTTCGGAGTTTTTGTCCAGGCGGCCGATGGTGGCTCTGAACCGCAGCAGATAGTGTCCATGCCAGTGCCAATCGCTGCGGTTACGGTCGCTCCCGACGAAAAGTCGATGATCCTTACCGCGTATGTGAACAACAAGTGGACGTTGATGAAGGCAAACATCAACGGCACCGCCAAAGTGCAGCCCGAGAATTACCTGACGACATCGGCGAGCAACTGGGCGGCGTCATTCTCACCGGACGGAAAGTGGGTCGCGATGGTGTCCGACGAATCAGGAAGAGATGAGGTGTACGTTCGCTCATATCCGCAGGCATCGGCGCGCGTTCAGATTTCCGCCGGCGGCGGAGAAGAGCCGATGTGGTCGAAGGATGGCCGGAGCGTCTATTATCGAATCGGCGGCACGCTGATCAAGGCGACACTCGGCGCACCCGCAACACGGGTGATCGCGCGAGACACAGTTGCGAAATCACTGAAGTTCCTCGTTGCCAGCTCACTGGTGCGTCAATTCGAAATCGAGCCGAACGGGAAGATCCTTGGCCGCATGAGCGATACGGGAGCGTATCAGCTCATTGTCGTTCCGAACTGGAAAGCGGAGCTCGAGAAAAAGCTGGCTTCACAGCGGCGCTGATTGCGCCTTTCAAGACATAGTGGACACCTCTGGATAGTCGTACGTTATCCGGTAACGATAACCGGAGAGGTGCGACATGATGCTCATCAGGGAAATCTTCCACTGCAAGCCGGGCAAGGTTCGTCCCCTGGTCGAGAAGTTTCACAAGATGTCAGATCTGAACGAGAAAATGGGCATGGGTCGGTTCAAGATCATGACTGATTTCAGCGGACAGAATTACTGGACTCTCGTCTGCGAATTCGAAGTCGCAAATCTCTCGGCGTTCGAAGAGATGATGACGGGGAAGGGAATGACTGAAGAAATCGGCAAGGAGTTCGAGAAGATCATGGAAGGCTACCATGACCTTGTAGAACAAGGCTTTCGCGAGATCTACAAAATCGAGGAGCCGAAAGCCTGAAGACAGTCACTCCGGAGATGATCGAGCGGTGGCGGAGCGAAACGCCCGGCACCGCTCATCGCATTCATCTGAATAACGCAGGCGCCGGGCTCATGCCGCAGCCGGTGCTCGACGCAATCAAGGAACACCTCGAGCTCGAAGCCGAAATTGGCGGATACGAAGCGTCAGACGCGAGAGCGAAGAAGATCTCACGCGCATATGACGATGTCGGCGCATTGATCAACGCGCCGGCGCGCAACATCGCAATCGTTGCAAATGCGACAGCTGCGTTCATTCAGGCGATCTCGTCATTCGATTTTTCCCCGGGGGATGTAATTGTCACGACGCGCGCTGACTATACCTCGTATCAGATCACGTACCTCTCGCTCGCTCAACGACTCGGCGTCGTCGTAAAACACGCCGAGGATTTGCCTGAAGGTGGTGCTGATCCGCAGTCAGTGCGTGAGCTGGCGAGTGATCCGCGCTGCAGGCTTGTGCATGTCTCGTGGGTTCCGACGCACTCCGGACTGATTCAGGACGTCGAGAGTGTTGGCGCAATCTGCGAAGAGCTTGGCGTCCCGTATCTAGTCGACGCATGTCAGGCGGTCGGTCAGATGTCAATCGACGTGGAGAAACTCAAATGCGATTATCTCTCCGCTACGGCGAGGAAATTTTTGCGAGGTCCGAGAGGAATTGGATTTCTCTACGCTTCGGATCGCGCAATGAAGCGCGGAGACCATCCGCTTTTCGTCGACATGCGCGGCGCAACCTGGACTGCCCCCGATCGATATCAGATTGCTGAGACGGCAAAGCGATACGAAGACTGGGAATTTCCGTATGCGCTCGTCCTCGGGCTCGGAGCTGCGGCTCGATACGCGAGTAAAGTCGGACTCGGTGTCGCGAAGTCGCGTGCATTCACGCATGCGAAGAGATTGCGTGATGAAATCAGCAATATCGACGGCGCAACGGTTCTCGACCGCGGCTCACAACAATGTGCGATCGTTACCGCGTCCTTCGCGGATCGCGACGCGACCGACATTGTACGAAAGCTCGCGAAGAGCTCCGTAAATACATCGGTCACGCTGAAATGGTTCGGACTCCTCGATCTCGGCGACCGAAACGTCGAGTCAGCGGTGAGAATCTCACCGCATTATTATAACACCGACGATGAAATAGCGAAGTGCATCGAGCTCCTCACCTGACGACCTGGTAAAACAGCTTGTCGGTCGTCACTCCGCCAAAGTCGCGAAGCGGAGTGAGAACGCCGAGTCCAAAGGTCGTTACACCTTTGTCGGTTGGACTCTCATATGTAGTCGAATTGATGAAGACTCCGTCGAACTTTTCGCGCGCTCCGCTCGCGTAAGTTTTTGTTCCGCTGAGCAGTGCTCCTTCCATTGTCCCGGAGAGCTTGAATTGCCGCCTGATATTTGGATCAGCGGCGATCGGCTCCTCGCCGGAACCGTCGACGTGCCCGTCCCGTGTAACGCGGAGGTCGAGAGAATATCCGAGGCCATCAACTAGATAGCTGCCTGAATACGACGAGGGATCTGATCGAAGTGCGGGCTCACTTGCGATGCGCTTGTACTTGTCCACGGTGACGCCGTTCTTCGACTTGACGACGTGCTTGCTCTTGTTGAAGGATGCGACGATCGCGCGAGTGCGTGCATCGACTGACGTCTGTGCGTTGGCCGTTGTGGCTGCCAACATGAGTGTGAACACGAGGATTGCGGAACGCATTGAATCTCCGGCGCGGGTCATAAGAGTCTGACAGCGCGTCCCGCAATTCGGTTCGGTTTTTTTTCCGTAAGGCAGGCCTACGATGTCGCGGGCTTGGGCGTGATCTGGAACTCGACCGTGTACTTGAGCTCGTTGAACCGCTTGAGCAGGTCATCCGCGTTCAAACCCGCACGAGTCGGCCCGGCAAGATCTGCGAGAATTTCTCCTCGATGCACCATCACGGTTCGATCTCCCTGCTCGAGAGCCTGATCCATGCTGTGCGTGACCATCATCGTCGTGAGTGAATTTTCGCGCACGATCTGGTTGGTCAAAGCCATCACCTGTTCTGCAGCCTTGGGGTCGAGTGCAGCCGTATGTTCGTCGAGGAGCAATAAATGCGGACGACACACCGTTGCCATCAAGAGCGTGATCGCCTGCCGCTGTCCACCCGACAGCGTACCCATGGATGCGTTGAGGCGATTTTCCAATCGCATGTTGAGCTTCGCGAGCATTTCACGATAGCGACTCACGTTCGAACGACTGAGTCCGATTCTCAGTCCCCGCCGCTTACCCCGTAATTCGGCCATTCGAAGATTCTCTGCGACTGTCATTGAAGGGCACGTCCCCTTGAACGGGTCCTGAAAAACACGGCCGATGAGGGACGCACGGTCGTATTCGGCCATGCGCGTCACATCCGTGTCCGCGATCTTGATAGATCCGGAATCAGGAAGAAACGCACCAGCTACGGCATTGAGCAGCGTCGATTTTCCTGAGCCGTTCGTGCCGATAACCGTTACGAATTGTCCCGTGGGAATCGTGAGGTCGATGCCACGCAGCGCGCGCACTTCTTCTCCCCCGGGCTGGACGAAAGTCTTCTCGAGCTGACGCACTTCTATCATTGCGTCACTCCTTTGTTGCCGGCGAGTCTGGGAAGAGCGAGCGCGAGGAGAACGAAAGCGGCTGTCGCCAGTTTGAGATCGATTGGATTGAGTCCAACGCGCAATGCGAGCGCGACCAGGCACCGGAACAAGACCGCGCCGAGGCAGACGACGATGATCGTCCTGCCAATGCCGCGTTTCTTTCTCAGCAGTGTCTCTCCCATAATCACGGCGGCCATACCAGCGACGAGCGTACCGACTCCCATTCCAACGTCCGCGAATCCCTGTTGCTGCGCGATGAGCGCACCTGAGAAGGCAACGAGTCCATTTGCGAGCGCGAGTCCGAGCTCGATCATGTGGCGCTTATCGACGCCCTGTGCGGTGATCATCGCGGGATTGTCACCGACCGCGCGCATCGCCATTCCAAAATCTGTTCGGAGAAACCAGGTGACGATTCCCCCGAGCAGGAGCGTGATGATGAGGAACAGAACACCGAGTGACGTGTTGTCGGGCCAGTTCACTGATGCCGGTATCAACCTGTGGACGTCGCGCACAACCGTCACCGTGTCGAGCAGCGAAATGTTGGATCGTCCCATGACGTGCAGGTTTACAGAGTAGAGCGCAGTCATCACCAGGATTCCTGCAAGCAGGTCCTTCACGCCGAGTCGCGTGTGCAGGAGTCCGGTGACGTATCCTGCAATCATTCCGGCGACGATTGCACCGAGTGTTGCGAGAAGCGGATCAGTTCCTTTTACGATGAGCGCCGCAGCGACCGCAGCTCCAAGGGGGAATGATCCATCAGGGGAGATGTCGGCGAAGCGCAGCACGCGTGATGCGAGATACACTCCCCACGCGAGAGCGGCGTATGCGAGACCCTGCGCAATTGCTGTGAGCCAGAACTCGAGCTCGCGATTTCCTTGTTCCGGCTTTGGAGCTGTGATTGCTGGAGCCCCGGCCACGACCGGGCCTGTCAATGGTGCCGCTCCGAGAACCGAATCTGCGCGACTCACGACGGATTGCGCGATCGTTACGCCATAATCCTGCGCAGCTTTCGGATCGACCCAGAGTTGACGCTGCGTCGACTTGTAAAACGGAATCTTCGCCGGATCTTCCCCGTGAAGTACGCGAAGCATGATCAGTCCTTCTTCATATCCGTTCTGGAAGAAGCTGATACCGTAGGCGATCGGCGCCCCCTTGTAGCTCGTCGATGTGACGACAAGAGGAACTTGAGCATTGCGAGTTGTCGCAATGATGGACGGCATTCCCCCGCCGATCATCACGCTCGGGATCTGCATGATACCGCCGGCACCCTGTGCCATGAGCGCCTGGATTCCGGCGATGATGTCACCAGGTGCAGTGCACGCTGCGGTGATCAGCTTGACGCCCGCCTGTTTTGCGCCTGCCTTCGCTTCGTTCAGATAGAATTCCGCGAACGGGTCGCCTGGATCGTAGAGCGTTCCCCACGCCTTCACGTTCGGAAACGCCTCGTGCGCAACCATGACAGCGTCGTGAACCGGAAGCGGAATCTCAGCGCCGGTGACATTCGGCCTGTGCTCAGTCGGAGATGTACCGGCACCGATGATATATGGATTGGCGACAGCACCGAAAATGATCGGGCGGTCGGAGATGCTCTTGATGGCGGTCTGGGTCGCGATCGATGACACAGTCGCGATGTGAGTGACTCTCTGCTGAACGAAGTCACTCATGATGAGGCTCAGGGTCGGAATGTCACCCTGCGCGTTACGCTCGATGATTCTTACTGAGGAATCCCCGAGTACTCCTGAATCCTGAAGCGCCTTAAAGAATCCCTCGCGCGCTTCCTCGAGATTGAGCTGTGAGGACGGAGATGCAAATCCAATGATTGCTTTCGGTCCCTTGCTCTCGCCGCTATGCGAGCAGGCAGCCGTGACGGCGAGAAGTGAGACTGCAACTATGTGGCGAAGCCCTGGTGCAGCGTCCTTCAATAAATCTCCCGTAGTCGGCGCGGGACAGACTACGGGTGAAGTGAGAAACCGTCAAGCAGTTCGATTGACGATTCTTATATACGGTGGGCGCGCCGGGACGGCCCTGGTGCAGGGAACGCGAACTTCGACCGCCTGAGCATTACCTGATATGAGCGTAACCGAGACAGATGCCGACGGTCCGCAGGCATTGTGCAGGTAGTCCCATGCGAGATGTCCTTCGCGCAGCACATCCTTTCCGCCGATGTGAGTGATCGTTGATCCGGCAGGAATTCCAGTGCACGTGATACCCGAATCGACAATGAATCCTGTGCGATCAGCGCGGAACCCATGGCGCCCGGTGCACGACTCGCCGAGGAGTGAGAGAGTCGCTTGTCTGCTGAGTGTCTGTCCGTAGGATGAAGGCGGGTTCTCAACGCCCACATACTTGATTCCGCGCGCATCGAGCATTCTCTCGATGCGCGAAATGTCTGCGCCGTTTTCGATCAGCAGCTCGATGTCATCGATGGCCGCTTCACTCGCACCGAGCTGTTTCATCACCGCGAAATAGTCGGTGGCCGAATAACTGCCGTTTCCTGATCGCGCACGTGCAATGAGCGTTCGCCAGAAATCAAACAAATCCTTCCCGGGGGTGATCGCGCTTTCAGTGAGAAGTGCAATGAGATTTCCGCATGAGTAGTAGAGCTGCGACGTTCGCTTCGCCGCGACATGAACTCCGCTGGATGAAATCCCCTGCGCGCATGTGTTGAGGGCACCTGTTTCGTAGTCGGCCAGCTCGTCCGCGTTGATGACACCGAGCTGCATCAAGGCTCGCTCACCGATCGCATCAGCGCTGCCTTCGTGCATCCACGAATCGACATCGCCTCGATACGAAGCGAGCTCACCGTTCCAGATGTGCGCCGACTCGTGTCCAAGAAAGTGAAAGAGCAGCACCGTTCCCTGATGAGTCTCGGAATCCCAGCCTTTTCCCTCGGCAGTCAGCTGAATGATTCCCGGCAGTGTCCCACCGCCATTGGTAAAGCCGTTGTTTTTGTTTCCACCGTAATTGAAGAAAACAGTGGGCCGGACGGTGGGCGCGACTGCGAATTTCCTTCGATAAAGATCGAACAGGCGCGGCACAAATTCTTTTGTGCGTGTCGCAAGCCATTGCGGCAATCCTGGATCGATGATCGAAATGATATCGGGAGTCGCAACAGGAGTTGCTCGACCAAAGTAGACGTAGGTGCCTTGAGAATCTTTGTCAGTCCACTCTAGCGGAGTCGATGATTTCTTTCCGCCAGCAATGACTTCGGAATTTGCCGAGGGGATAAATCTGAATGACTTGACCGGGCATGAATCACACTGAGCTGCGTTGCCTGAATAGACAGGCACTGCGAGCAGGTGCCCGGTGAAAATAGCCACTCCACCATCGGTGAAGGGCGAAAAGAACTCGTACTCCTTGTCGAGAAACTCCGAGTATTGGGGAGTTCGTATCGCAACTGTGCTCGATGGCGCAGCAGTCGCCTTCAGGATTTCGTACTCGCCATCGCGATCGATCACATAACCCGGAGTTACCGGAACGAATACGGATTTCCGGAATCGCGCCGCGGGCCTGATGAACTTGAGCCGGGTTACCGGCGCAGGAAGGTGCCAGGTCGCGAGCCATAGACTGTCGCCGGCCGGTTTCTCGAGAGTGACGAATGCGTTGGCCATGACAGGCGCAGTGCCGGCGCGCTGGCTTGACGCGCATGCCGACAGACTTGCTGCAAGCATCACCGCACGGACGCTTCGCTTCATCTACGCGCGATGCAATGCTTCCACAGCATCCCAGGCGACGGATAGAATCCACCAGCGCTCTCCGTCATTCCATAATTGAAAGCTGTTTATCCCGCGGCGTATTGGAGTGCCACCGGGCTCCGAAGCAGCGAGATAACTACTCCATACCTGAGCGAGACGTCCGTATCGCTCTTCACGTCTCTCGGTTTCCCACTCGAAGAAATCGATGCTCGCGAAGATCGCGCTGCGAGTCGTGATGAATTCGTCGGGAGTAAGCACCTTCGCAACGCGATTCTCGCCTTCACCCTCGATTGGAATCAGGCGTGCGCCGGGATAGTGCAGTGTGCGCCATCTATCCCAGTCGCGCTCTTCTCCTCTTTTCCCGGAGATGAGCTGATATGCGAGATCAATGATCGATTGTGTCGACTCAGTGCCGGATGTTGTCATGGTGAATCAATGTAGCTTGAGCACGCATTGACCGGCGACGATTGGGTTCCTTCAACAAAGTCTGACGATATGCTGACAGTGCTTCAGACGGCCTGTTAAGCTGAACGAGCATGTCGCCGAGCAGCTCACTTGCTGGCGCGAGCGGGCCCGGCGTGACTGCGCTCCTTTCCGTCGCATCCTCGCGCGCGACTGCTTCGCGCATCAGCGAGAGCGCGTTCTCTGAACTCCCACGCGCGAGCTCGAGCCATGCACTCGCGCCGAGTCGTTGAATAGCAACCTGTTCGCTCCAGTACGATTCACCCGACGACTTGAGACGATCGGAGATCTCAGCGAGCGAATCGATCGCAGTCGAAGCGACCGAAAAATTCTTCAGCCTCGCCGCCCCGAGCGCTCGCGCGAAGTAAGTCATGGCTTCTATCCAGGGAAATGTCGAAGATCTGGCCTCGAGAGACGCCGCTCCTTTCCAGTCATTGCGCTCGAGCGCATATCGCGCCGGTATTGCGGCGAGCGCAAACACACCTGCTGATCCGGGAGCCGCGCCGGTAATTGCATTCGGATCGAATTTCGCCGCGAGAGATGGGAGGCGCGCGAGAATACGTTTCGCCGCGGAATCGTTACCCATCTGCAGATACGCATACTCGGCATAGTCAGCCGCGTGAAGCGCTTCGGCAATCGATCCGCTTTGTTCGGCGATCTTCATCGACCGGAGATTCGTCTCCACAGATTGCTTCCACTGTCCCGTGCGCGTGAAGATGTGCGACGGCATGTGAAGCGCATGCGCTGCAGATGGAGCTATTACGGCGTACTCCTTTGCAGCGGCGGTTGCACTCGAGGCAAGCGCTGGATAGTCGTAAGCGTGAATGATGTAGTGGGCGAGACCGGGATGATTCGGCTCCTTCTTCCAGAGCGTCTCGAGAATTGCTCCTGCCTTCCGCTGATTCGCGTACGTCTTGTCAGTCGGCGAGGCCGACGCAACGAGCGAGATCGCATAAAAAATCTTTGCTTCAGTATCCGCCGGCTGGGATTCGACGACATCGTTCATTGCATTCGAGTACGCGAGCACACGCCCGGACTGAGGGAGACCTGAATCGTCGTAAAGCGCGGCCACCGCGGCGATATATCCACGCTCGCGATCACTTGCCTTGGCGGCCGCTCGTCGCGCCGCATTCACTTCTGCAAGGCCAGCAGCAAGTTGCGCCGCCGATCTGTTGCCAGCCGCCATTGGATTGCTCCATTTGCTCATGGCAATCCCCCAATGCGCCATCGCGCACGTCGAGTCGACCGCGAGCACGCGCTGAAATCCCGTGATCGCCTCACCGAATTCGAAAGAATGGAGAAGCGCGATCGACCGATTGAATTCATCCGACACGCGCGGATCGCACGTCGTCGCGAAGTGAACTTCGCCGAGGTGCTCGCAGTGCTGATGCGACTGAGCGAGAAGCGGGAAGGGAAGTAATGCGAGTACTAGCGCGAGCGTCGAGCGGATCATGGCGACTCCCGATGCGGACATTTCGAATGTTGCCCGATGCCTCTCTCGTTGGCAAGTAATCCGGCACTACCTTTCACCCAATGTCATTCAAGCTTTCGGGTAAGAGCCTCGAGAGGGCGCTCAAGTCAAAGCAGTTCCGCGATGGAAGGTTTCACAATGCATATGACATGACGTCGGCCATGAACACTGACGCGCTCAAGCTGATGGGCGATTTCATGTTTGGTGGAAAGAAGCGCACGCCGGCAGGGCCACTCCCGATAGAAAATCCTGTCGCCGTCTGGAAGAGCAAACCGCAAACAGGATTGCGAATCACTTGGCTCGGCCACAGCGCATTGTTTCTCGAGATAGATGGCGCGCGCATCCTGATCGACCCGATGTTCGGAAGGTACGCAGCACCATTTCCCTTGCTCGGCCGCAAACGCTTTCATCCTGTTCCGGCAAAACTTTCCGAGTTCCCGAAGATCGATGTGATCATCCAGTCACACGATCACTACGACCATCTATCCGCGAAGACCTGGCGACGAATTGCGGAGATGAATGTGCCCGTCGTCACGCCTCTCGGTGTCGGTGGGCGACTGGAGAGGTTCGGCGTCGCGGAGTCGCTGATAACTGAAGTCGACTGGTGGGAGAGCGCGACCGTTCCCGGCAGCGACGTGACAATCACCGCAACACCTGCGCAGCATTTTTCCGGCAGAACCGTTGGCGATCGGAATGCGACTTTATGGGCGTCCTGGGTAATCGCTGGAAGTGCGCACAAGGTTTTCTTCTCCGGTGATACGGGATTGAATTCCGATCTCGCAACAATTGGTGAGCGATCAGGTCCATTCGATCTCACATTGCTCGAAATTGGCGCATCACATCCTGCGTGGGCCGACATTCATCTCGGGCCAGCGAACGCCATCAAGGCGTTCGGCATGCTCGGCGGCGGAACTCTGATGCCGATTCACTGGGGCACGTTCGATCTCGCCCTTCATCCGTGGGATGAGCCGCCTGAAACTCTTCTCGCTCTCGCGGAGCCGGACAAACTTCGCGTTATTACCCCGAGGCTGGGTCAACCTGTCGAGCCTGCGCTCGTCACAGATCCGGATCGCTGGTGGAGAACCGTGACCTGACGCGAATGGAAGAGCTCTCGGACCGCTACAAAATCGAGCGAGAGATGGATTCTGCGCGAATTCTGTTAGACAGACTCGACGCTTTGCGCGATGAGCCCGAATTCATGCGTGTCGTGCAGGAAGTCCAGAAGAATTTTCACTGAGGCTCTATGGAAAACAGCGTGCTGAGCAGGTGGGAAAGCTTCTACGTGATTGTCGGCTCATCGGCCGGTGCGTTGACCGGACTGCAGTTCGTTGTAATGGCGCTGATTGCGGATGTGAGACGCCGCGCATCGAACGATCAGATTGCGGCGTTCGGAACGCCGAACATCGTGCACTTCAGTGCCGTGCTGCTTTTGTCAGCGGCGCTGAGCGCGCCATGGGATCACGTTGGAATTCTCGCGTGGCCACTGGGAATCATGGCTCTCTGCGGCTTGATCTACGCAATTATCGTTGCGCGAAGGGCTCGCACCCAGGAGGGATACGAGCCCGTTTTTGAGGACTGGCTATGGCACAGCATCCTGCCGTTCATTGCCTATCTGCTTCTTTTTATCGGTGCAGTAATTCTTTATCACCATACCACCGTCGCGCTTTATCTCACTGCGGCGATGACGCTGCTCTTGCTTCTCGTTGGAATTCACAACGCATGGGACACCGTGACATTCATCGTCATCGAGAAGCTCGGCGGCCCTGAAGACTGATCATCCGATAGGCGCGACCTGGAACTGCTCCAGCTTTCCGTCGGGAGTCTCGAAAGTCCAGACGCGAATGGTGCGTCCGTTGAATGTTGCTCGATAATTCCTGAGCGTCATACCGCCGCGCTTTGAGGAGCTCGTCTGCACAATGGTTTGAACCGGTCCGAGCGGGGACAGGCTCGACTGAAAATCCTTGAGCGCGACGTCGCCGAAATAATTATTCGCGTTGGAAGTGAAGAGCGAGCGGTCGATCGTTCCTTTCTGAAGTCCCTCGAGGATGCTTCGTGCCTGCGCGGTACGATTCGCGGCGAGCGCATCTTCAACAGTGAATAGAATGCGCGTGATCGCGTCGGCAATCACTCCGGAAGCCGGCGCGGCATCCTGATTCGTAAGAACGACAACGGCAGCACTGTCCTCGGGAAAGAGATAATTCTCCGCGGTAAATCCCGAAACTTCACCGTTGTGCTCGATGAAGAAGTGAGTGCCGGTCATTCGGGTGAACACGCCAAGTCCATAGCCGCTCGCTGCGCCATTCTTGAGAGTCGTTTCGTGAAACATCTCCGAGTATGACGCTGGCCTGAGCAGCGAGCGCCTGATCATGGAGATGTCCCACTTTGCGAGATCACTCGCTGTCATTGCGAGCATTCCCGCTCCGTACATCCAGCCCTTTCCTGCATCGGGTGCAGGACGAAGTGGTCCGAGCGCGTAGCGGATGTAACCCGTTGCGTCGGGCGCTCGCGGATTCGCGTCGAAATTACGCGCTGACGTAAGGCCGACAGGATTGAGGATTCTCTTCTGCACGAAATCGAAGAACGGCATGCCGCTCACCTTCTCCACGATCATCGCCGCGAGAACGAATCCCGTGTTGCTGTACTGCCATCGAGTTCCCGGCTCGAAGTCGAGGGGCTGCTTTGCCCATCGATCCATGATCGATTGCGCGGACGCGTCCTTCTTCATCGGCTCCATCAGGTAATCCTGCGGCCAGAAATCCTGATAGCCCGATGTGTGTGACAGGATCTGTCGAATCGTTACTTCATTTCCGCGCGAGAGGCCGGGAATGTACTTGCCGACGGGATCGTCGATCCTGAGTTTTCCGTCCTGCTGAAGCAACAGCATCGCGGCAGCGGTGAACTGCTTGCTGATGGATCCCAATGCATAACGCATGTCGGCAGTCGCGGGCTTTTGCGGATCGAGCTGCGCGGAGCCGTAAGCCTTTGCAAAAACGAGTCGTCCGTGCTGAACGACAGCAATACTCGCACTCGGTACTCCCGTCGATTGAAGAATCGCAGGTGCAATCGAGTCGACCTTGCTCTCCAGTCGTGCATCACCTGCCTGTGCTCCCGCAGTCTTCGCAGCCACGGTGAGTGCGAGGGCTATGAACGTTTTTCTAATCATTCGGAATTCGGTAACGGTTCCCGTACAAAAGGCTTACCAAGATGGTGATAGCTGGAAGATAGCTTTTGCGCACTTCATAAGGAGTAAGCAGTGCGACTGATTCTTCGCTTTGTCGTGATCGTCATGGCGCTGATCCCGTCGGTCGGCGTGGCCCAGGGAAGTGTAGTAAACGCTGCCATACCCTCGCTCAAATCGATGACGACGCTGGAAGATTCGCTCGTCGCGATGGAGCGGCAATCCTGGGTCGCCTGGAAGAATCAGGACGCTGCTTATTTTCGCGATTTCCTCTCCGAAGACCATGTAGACATGGGTCCGAATGGACCGGTGCCAAAGGCACTGATCGTCGCGTTTCTCGAAAAAGCCGGATGCAAGGTGGAGAGCTTCGCGGTCGATTCATTCAAGTTTGCTCGACTGTCCGACGACGCGGCGATGCTCACTTATCGCTCTGCTCAGAATACAATGTGCGGAACTGCGAAAGTCCCGAGTCCAACATGGTCCAGCGCTGTTTTCGTCAGGCGTGATGGACGATGGGTGCAGGCACTTCTTCAGCAGACCAGCGCGCGATAGCTCAGACTCTTACGACGGCCTTAACGAGCGAGCGATCTGCCACCGCCTGAAGCGCGGTTGCGACGTCACTCAACGGAAACGTCTTTCCTGCAAGCTCCGACCAGGGCTTCTCTGCGCCAAAGCGCGCAGCGATTTCGACTCCGCGATGAAAATGTTCGTAGCGGGATCCCCAGCAGCCTCGCAGCTCAACGTGCTTGCGATTGATCTGCCAGTGCGGATGAATGTCGACTGAGCCATTGTCAGTGTAATGACCGCAGACAATCACACGTCCACCGTCACGCACCAGATCGAGCGCTTCGCTCACTGCGTCCGGATGACCGCTCGCTTCTATTACAACATCGAATCCGCGTCCGCGCGTCATCCCGTGCGCCTGAGCGAGTCTCTCCGCTCTGGGCGTCGCCAGATTCAAGGAGCTCGTCGCACCCATTCTCTTCGCGAAGTCCAGTCGATCCTGCACTTTATCGACTGCGACGATTTCGCCGGCGCCGCTTAACGACGCCAGCGCGATGATACTCTGACCCACGGGCCCAGCACCCATCACTGCCACCGACTCACCGAGTTTGATGTGCGCCATGTCGACCGAATGCAGCGCGGTGACGAGTCCGCATCCACCTCCGATGAAAGTTTCTGGTGCAAGAGTCGATGGAATGTGAATCATCTTCACGCCCGGCTTCATGTAAATCGCCTGCGACCATCCGCCGAGAAGTCCGTCGTTCGCCGAATAAGTAATTCCGTAGACCTTTCGCGATGGACAACGGTTCGGCTGATCTGCGACGAGGCAGTGATAGCAGGCACCACAGGTCTCATGAACATCGAGAAAGGTGACTACGTCGCCCTCTTTGATTGGCTCGCCATTCACGGACTTGAGATTGCCACGTGTTTTCGCGACGACTCCAATGCTCACGTGTCCCGGAATTATCGGATATGGAACACCGCTGAGCTTTCCGTGGTGGAGATGCACGTCGGTGCCGCACACCTCGGAGTAAAGAGTGTGAAGAAGTGCCGATCCCTGCTCGAGCTCCGGTTCTTTGAACTCACGGAATTCCACCGGAGCGTGCGGCTCAGGAAAAACTGCTGCGGTATACGAACTCATCTACAACGAGAACATCTGCGTGTACTTAACGATCATTCCGACTCCCGGCCTTACGTCCGGTGCATCGGGCGTCGAGATCCGTTGATGATTCAGCACGACGAACAAATCGCTGAGCGGATGATGAATGAGATTGAACCGCATGTTCGCATTGAACAGGTGCGCACGTGGATCGTACTGCGCGAGCCCGTCGAAGAACATGTTGGTTGTGAACGAGTAATTCGCGCGCGCAGTCCACAGAAGCGCATCGAAATGTCCCTGGTCGAGCTTCGCCGCCGTGTGATTCACGCCGAGAGTGCCGTTGAAATGAACTGACGGCCGAAGTCCGAGATTCATCTGCTCGCTCTTCTGCGTTCCGTTCCACAACCCGCCGGTAATGAGCGTGTAGTCGAGCGAAAGCGGTCTGCTCTTGTTGGTCTGCCCGCGAACCTGATACGTCGTCCAGCTGTATCCGCCGGCAGGAATTGGAGTGACAGCGCGATCGATTCGGAATGGCGAATCGATGCGCTGGAAGTTCGGATTCACCGACGCTTCCATATATGCGCCGCTCGAGAAGAAGAAGGTGTAGCCGCTGTGAAGATTCTTCGCGGTCATCCTACCGTCGAGGTTTTCATAGTATGACCACACGATGTGCGGATGCATCTCGCGCAGTCCCAGTGGCGACAGCCATGACGGACGCGGACGGACGCCTGTATCGATCAGATACTTTCGCGTGTCGATCCGTCGGAAGTAGCCGAGGTCATCGGAGAAGCCGTCGCCGACTTCGAGGACGCCGGTCTTTACGTGGAAGAAATTTCCTTCGTGGTTGAACGTGCTTCTGTACGCGTATTGTCCGCCGTCGATGTTCGGCTTGCGGCTCATCACTACGTAGCTGTTCCAGTCGACATTTCCCGGAAGGCGGACATTGCCGTCGACACCGGCAACGCGGTTCCAGTCGCTCCCGGATGTTGTGCCTTCTCGATCGAGAACCAGAAACCCAACATCGGTGCCGGTAAAGAGATTGTGGCGGACGCGGACGACTGAATACTGATTGCCCGGAGTCGTGGGAGACTTCTCGGTGTTCATCGACAGGAGCCCGATGTTCAAGCCGTCGATATTGCCGGTAAGTCTCAATCCCGCAGGAATCGTCAGTTGTCTGCTGTCCGGACTCAGTCCAATACGGCGACTGAAGAAGAGGACCATGTCTTCATCGGCAGTGAGCGGAAGACTTACGCGTGTGTTTCGCGCTGCATCGCCGACATAAAAGATTCCCGAATTCTCGAGGAAGAATTCACGCTTCTCGGGAAAGAACTGGCTGAACTGAGTGAGATTGACCGTCTGCTCGTCGGCCTCGACCTGCGCGAAGTCCGGATTCACTGTCACGTCGAGCGTGAGACCGGGAGTCACTCCGTACTTGAGATCGAGTCCTGCGTCGCTCGTCGACTTGAATCGAAGTCCGCCGACTTCGCGAATAGATCGCGTCGCGGCGTAAGGCTTTATGCGGAGATTTCTGGAGATGCCTTCGTGACTGAGACCTGTGAGCTCTCCGGCAAGCGAGACACGCGCAAGCGAGAAGGCGCGTGGAACCGGTGACCAGAAATCGATCTCGTTCTTTCTTCGCACTCGTCGCGCGAAGTTGAGCCCCCAGGCGGGAGCTGTCGCAAAGTCGAAGCGAAGCGTCTTGAAGGGAATCGCAATTTCGGCGACCCATCCATCGGCGACGCGAGTCGTTTTCACCCACCACATGCCGTCCCAGCTTGCATTGATCTCACGACCTTCGTTCGCAACCTGCCTGTCAGATCGCGCGCCCTCGATGTTCGTGATGAACACATATCCATTAGTGCGATCGTGGAACGTGTCGAGGATCACCTCGAAATCATCCTGCTGATCTTCAGCAAAATCCTTTCGCAGGTCGTTCACGACGAGCTTTGTCGGATCGGTGTCGTGCATGTAGGCGCCGATGTACAGCTTGTCGGCGTCGTAAAGGACTTTGACTTCGGTGTTTTCCGTCGCCGGTGATCCGGTATGCGGCTCGCTCTGCACGAAGCCGGTGGCGATGGCTGCGTTTGACCACTCCGGCTCGTCGAGTTTTCCGTCGACGGTTATCGGATGTTGAATAGCGGTCGCAGATACCGACCGCGGTGCTGATTGAGCAACCAGCACCGCGGGGAAAGCGACAATCGCAAGTGTTGTACGAAGGATCAATGTCTGATGGAGGCTGACTTGTCTCTGACAGGCCTGAATTCGGAGGTAGTCCTATAGTTTGGCCAGTCGCGCGAATTCGCAAGCTGCCATCCGAGCGCATGAAGAACATTTACGTCTTCGACGATTCCTGACATGTCCCACGACGCGTCGTATTCATCAGCCGGCTGATGATATTCGTTGCGCCGGTACAGCACATCGGCAGAGTCTCCCGCGGCTTTGCCTCCATTCAGCAGGTCGACTCCGCTGTCCATGTACAGCATTGGAACGCCGCGCTTTGCAAGAGGGAAGTGATCGGACCTGAAGAAATATCCGGCCTCAGGGCTCGCGTCTGGAGTGATCACTCGATTCGACGACGCCAGCATTGTCTGCAGCCGATCCTCGAGGTCGCTCTGACCTGAACCGGTGACTACGACGTCATGCGCGCGGCCAACTGGCGCGAGCGCATCGATGTTGAAGCCAGCCACCGTTGTCTCGAGAGGATAAACTGGATTAGCCGCGTAGTACTCGGATCCGAGGAGTCCTTTTTCCTCCGCGGTCCAGAATGCGAACACCAGCGAGCGCTGCGGTTTTGGTCCCGCTGCGAATAAACGAGCGAGCTCGAGCACCGCGGCGATTCCCGTTCCATTGTCCTGCGCACCGTTGTAGATCGTATCGCCCTTTGCATCGGGTGCGCCGACGCCTAAGTGATCCCAATGCGCGCCGTAGAGAATCGTCTCATTCGGGTGAGTAGTGCCGGGGATTCTTCCGAGCACATTCTTCGAGCGAATCGTCGACTGCTTTACCTGATAATTCGCCGAGAAGGTCGTGTTGTTCAGAATTACCGGACGGAACTCGCGTGTCTGGGCGGATTTTTTGAGCGAGTCGTAATTCAATCCTGCAGCACTCAGCAAACGCGCGGCAACATCATGCTGAATCCATCCTTCGAGCGGGGGATGAACTTCCGCGGGATTGGGGCGCACGATATCGAACATCGTGTTCGTGTTGGAGTTCTTCACTGTCGCCCACCCGTATGACGCAGGCGCAGTTTCGTGCACGATGAGGAGTCCGGCGAGTCCCTGTCGCGCTGCTTCCTCGTACTTGTACGTCCAGCGGCCGTAATATGTCATTGCCCTGCCGCCGAAGTCCCCCTGCCCGGTTTCGAAATCCGGGTCGTTGATGAGCACGATTCCAACCTTGCCGCGCACATCCTGTCCCTTGAAGTCATCCCAGTTTCTTTCGGGTGCCTTCACGCCGTAACCAAGAAAAATCACCGGCGCATTCTCGATCGTGACATGATCGATGTTCTGCATCGATGCGCGCACTGCAACGTCATCGCTCTGCCTGAGCGAGGTGGTCTGACCGTTCACCGTCATGCTCACAGTGGGTGCCCCCACGATATCGGATTTCAAGAGAGGCACATCCTGAAACCACGATCCATTCGGTCCGCCCGGCTGAAGTCCCGCGGCAGCCAATCGGTCGCGTATGTAATTCGTCGCGAGCTCTTCACCCCGCGTCGCGGGTCCGCGGCCAAGAAATGCATCGGACGCAACCATCTTGACGTCCTGCACCATGCGATCGGCGCTCGCGCTTGCCGTAGGCGCGGCTCCAGTATTGGTGGTGACAGAAGGAGCGCATGCCGCCGCAGCAACGGCAGCCAGGAGAATTGATTTTTTCATCGGAAGAATTGGAGGAAAAAGTCCTCCTAATTCTATCGCCGGGACGGCTATTCCGAAGTCTTGCCCAGCCAACCCTTCTCGAGGCGCCGCCCGGATTGCAATCTTGAACCCACAACTATATAGGTAGCACACCCTGCGGCGGGAACCGATATGAAAGTGAAGGCATTAACTCCAATTCTGAACGTTTCGAGCTACTCGGAGAGCGTTGCCTGGTTCGAGAAACTCGGATGGAAGGAAGCATGGCACTGGCACGATCCCCCGGCGTTCGGCGGTGTTTGCTCGGGCGAAGTGGAAATTTTCCTTTGCGAGAACGGTCAGGGAGGAAAAGGACGCAGTCCGGTCACACCGACATTCGGTGAGGGCGGCTCCACTACCGGCGATAAAGGCTGCTGGGTCTCATTGTGGGTGGACGACGTCGATGCGGTGCATCAGCATTGCCTCGACACGGGAATCGAAGTCGCCTTTCCTCCGACAGACATGGAATGGAACGTTCGCGAGATGCACATTCGCCATCCCGACGGTCATGTGTTCAGGGTTGGAAATCACACTCCTGAAGAAGAGGAATGAGATCGATCAGGCGATCGATGCCTCGTCGCCGACTTTGATCTTTCCTCTCGACACGACAGTTCCGTAAACGCCAAGGCACGCGTCGCGCTCCTGCGCGACAGCGCGAAGAACGGATCCGTCCCGCTGCGTCGTTTGGGGATCGACGTTGATCATCACACACCGCTTGTCGCGCTTGTCGACGCGCAGCTGCATTCCTCCGATGGTGATGGTGTCGCCAACCCACGAATCTTCAGGCGCGTCGCCGCCGTCAATCGCGTCTATGACCACGTTCGGTCGAAAGCGGCGCATTTCGAGATCACGTCCAACGCTCGAGCTCAGTGCGCGAATCGTCTGAAGGCTGATCAATGAAATCGGAAATGCGTCGAATATTCCACGATCCTGCTTGATCAAGGTGCAGTCGTGACCGAGCTGCCGAGCGAGCTCGGTGTTTGTCACTTCCATCTCTTCGCCCGTTGGAGTGCGCACGAGCGTGGTCGAGTGATCTGCATTCTGCGGCTCGACAAAATATGGCTCATACTTCCACATCGATGGATTCTCGCGAATGGTCAGCCACGGAAATCCGCTGCGAACGTGACCTCCCCGTATGAACGCCCACCGACGATCGCCGTGAAATCCGTTCCATCCGACTTCGATCTCGTCGAGCGGCTCCGCGGCCATCGACTTTACGGGATAACGAAAGAGGGCGGCAACGCGCCCTAGTGTGCGTGGCATCGAGGGAAATATTGACGCCGCCTGGGACTCAAGCCATAGTAAGGATGGCGCCGATCCGCGCCGAACCTCAGTTGACTCCGCCCCAGCCGGAGTCGTGTGCGAGGCAAAGGGGGGCATACTCCCGGATCTGTATCGTCATCCTTTGCGTTCACCATTGGCGCGCTGCTGGGGAGTGGCCCGTGGTGCATTCAAGGGAGAAGGACGATGACACAAAACAAGGATCTCAAGCGCCTGGTTCGCGCTCGCATGAAGAAGACGGGCGAATCCTACACCAGCGCCCGCGCACAGCTGACCAGGAAAAAATCAGAACCGGCCGATTACGCGAAGCTCGCGGGAATGAGTGATGCCGTTCTCAAGGAAAAAACCGGATGCACGTGGGAAAAATGGGTGAAGGCGCTCGATTACCACGGTGCAGACAAGATGAGCCACAGCGAAATCGCGAAGCTCGTGAAGAACACGTACAAGGTTCCGTCGTGGTGGACCCAGACGGTTACCGTCGGATATGAGCGCATCAAAGGCCTCCGCGCGCGCGGACAACAGCGCAACGGAACGTTCCAGGCGACGAAATCAAAGACGTTCAATGTTCCAATCGACGAGCTGTTCGACGCGTGGTCGAATGACAAAACGCGCAAGCGGTGGCTCGATGGCGCGAAAGTAAGAATCCGCACCGCGACGAAACCAAAATCGATGAGAATCGACTGGAACGATTCAATCGTTGCGGTCGGGTTTTTCGAGAAAGGAAAAGAGAAGAGCTCCGTTGCACTCGAGCACACCAGGCTCCCGTCGCGCGACGCTGCCGAGGAGATAAAGCAGTACTGGAAGGAGAAGCTCGACGCGCTAGCCGCTATCCTCGGCAAGTAATCCTTTCACAGCCTTGATCATCGAGCGGGACAATGTCTGCCGCGTGGTCCAGTAATCACTCCATGGATCACGCCGCAGACGTTTCAGTCTCTGTTGTAGTGTGTCGATGTCGAATGCAAGCGGGTCGAGTGACGGCTTCACTTCGGCCCACGTGAGCGGAACGCTTACGGTCGCACCTGCTCGCGCTCTTGTCGAGTAAGCCGAGATCGATGTGTTCGTTCGATTGTTGCGCAGATAGTCGAGCAGAATCTTCGACTCGCGTCCGAGTTTCGCGAACTGCGTCGTGAACAAGGCGGGATTGCTTCGCTCGATCATGTCACTGACCCCGTGCGCGAACTCCAGGCACTCGCTCCAGTCGGCACGCGGAGTCAGCGGTGCAACGACATGAAGTCCGCGCCCTCCGGTAGTTTTTGGAAATGACTCGAGTCCCAGTGAAGACAGCACTTTGCGAACGAGGCGCGCGGCCTCGACAATTTGTGCGAATACAATGTTCTCGCCCGGATCGAGATCGAACACGATTCGATTCGGCTTCTCTATCGCGCGATCTGTCGAATTCCACGTGTGAATCTCGAGAATTCCCATCTGCGCGAGTCCCACGACCGACTTCACAGAGTCGGCGATCATGTATTCGCCGACTTTCTTCTTCTCCTGGATCCTCACGCGGCGAATGATGTCAGGGCCCCACAGCTTCGAGTGCTTCATGAAGCGACACTCCGCCTGAAGTCCCTCGGGACAATGCACGAGCGTGAGAGGCCTGCCTCTTACGTGAGGAACTATCCAGTCGCCAATCGATTCGTAGTAGCGCGCCACATCGAGCTTCGTAATTCCACGATACGGGTAGACGACGCGCTCCGGATGACTGATGTGAATTCCGGCGACAACTGGTGAAGTCACTGCCCGATTAAGTCGAGCGCGCGAGCGAACCACGCGGTGAATGCTGCAGAATCCCGGAGAACCCAGTCGCGAAGGGCATCTGGCGAAATCCATCTCCACTCGGAAACTTCATCACGGTCAGGCTCGGGCAGTCCCACAAATGAACCGGTGAAGACGTGGTCAAGCTCATGCTCGACGAGACCCGGTTGGACATCGGCACGGTAGACGAGCTGTCCCGCTTCTGTAAGCGCGCAGTCAATTCCCATCTCTTCGCGTAAGCGGCGCTGCGCAGCGTCCAGCGTCAGCTCGCCAGGACGCGGATGCCCGCAGCAAGTGTTCGTCCATAACCCGCTGCTGTGGTACTTACCATCCGCGCGTTTCTGAAGGAGAATCTCCCCTGCAGAATTGCGAATGAAGACTGAGAACGCGCGATGAAGCTTGCCGGCTTGGTGCGCTTCGAGCTTTGGCATGGTACCAGTCTCTTCATCGTTCTCGTCGACCAGGATCACACGCTCCGTGTCATCACTCATGTCCGTAAGCTAGTTTCACGCTACCCAGATTTGGATACAGGAGATCGAATGCGTCACTTCGTCTTTTTGGCAATTACATCGATCGCTGCTGCGACAACGGTTTGCGCACAACCTCCGGGAGCGCAGAACTCGGGCGATATAAGGATCGAAGCAGGTCAGGAATGCCCTGCGGGAACTACGGAGATTCGTCCGAGAATCTGTCGAGCCCCGCAGACACCGGCGCCAAGCATTCTCGATTATCGTCCGAGATCGACGCTCGTCACTGCAGAGCACCTCGTTCCAAAAGCAAAATTTCCGGCAATCGATTATCACGGTCATCCGCAGGACCTGATCTTCTCCGCGGAAGGACTCGCTCAGCTCAAGACCGCACTCGACGCGCTCAACGTGCGCATGATGATCTCCGCCGACGATCTCTCGGGCGCGCAGCTCTTGAAAGCCCTCGACGCGATCAAGGCGTCACCGATGAAAGATCGCGTAAGGGTTCTCGCAGGAATCGACTTCAGCAATGTCGGACCGGGGTGGGCGGAGAAAGCAGTGAAGCAGCTCGACGCTGATATCGCGGCGGGTGCAGTCGGAGTTGGAGAGCTCCCAAAGTTTCTCGGACTTCGCTACAAGAAACCCGATGGCTCGCGTCTTCGCATCGACGATCGCGATCTCGATCCCGTGTGGGATGAAGCGGCGAAGCTCGGAATTCCCGTGTTCATTCACACCGCAGATCCCGAGCAGTTCTTCGAGCCGATCGATTTATCGAATGAAAGATGGCTCGAGCTTTCTCTCTTTCCGGGAAGACGATATCCGCAGGATCAGTTTCCGAGCTTCGACGAGCTGATCAAGGAGCGGGACAATCTTTTCAAGCGTCACCCGAAGACAACATTCGTCACTGCACACATGGGGTGGCAGGCGAACGACCTTGGAAAACTTGGCAAGCTTCTCGATGAAAATCCGAATGTCTACACTGAAGTCGGAGCGGTTCTGTACGACATCGGTCGTCAACCGAGGGCGGCGCACGATTTCTTCGTGAAGTATCAGGACCGGATCATGTTCGGCAAGGATTCGTTCCAGCCCGAGGAGTATCCGTACTACTGGCGCGTCTTCGAGACTCGTGACGAGTACTTCGATTACTACCGTCATTATCACGCGTTCTGGAAGCTGTACGGCATCGACCTTCCCGATAACGTTCTGAAGAAGGTCTACTATCAGAACGCGCTCAACATCACGAAGCGCATCCCCCGAGCCGGCTGGCAGTAAAAGTGGCGCGGGTTCTGCGGGCAAAAAATTCGTCCGCAGAACCCTGGAGGGGTAATGAACCGGAAATCTGTCATACTTGCAGTTGCCCTCGTTGGAGTCGCCGCCATCGGCGCGGCTAATCCTCGATCAGTCACCACTTCGCGCGAGAAGGAAATCACGAGGCTCGAGCGACACTTCGATTCCGTCGATTTCGAGCTACGGTCGCGTGACGTCTCCGATCTCACTGCAACGCAGCGTGCGAATCGCGCAAAGCTGATTCACTGGCTCCGTGATTACAGGAGCGCCGATCAATTTCCAACGAACGACAAGTTCGATACGCCCACGCCGTTTTTCCGTGACTCGAAAGGCGTGCTGTGCGCGATGGCGTATCTCATCGATCGCTCAGGAAGTGGAGATTTCGTCAACAAGGTCGCCGCGTCACGCAACAACGCGTACATCCATCAGCTCGCCGACGATCCGTCTTTGACCGAGTGGCTCGACAAGTGGGGATTGAGCGTCGATGAAGCAGCGCGCATTCAGCCGACGTACGGTGGCGGCGGTCCGATCCTCGACGATGAGCGCCGTGGGGGAGTAGACAATGACATGGCGCTAGCCGCAGTCGGGCTCGGCGCAGTCAACGCCGGAGCGACCGTCGTGAATTTCGTGAAGCCAAGCTACCTGAGCGGATTCCTGGGGATACTTGGCGGTGGTGCAGCGATCGCGGTGGGCGCCAACAATCTCGACGAGAACGAGGCAACCGATCACGTTGCGGCACTCACGATAGGAATTGGTGCTGTCTCGATCGGGTCTGGTATTTATGGAATACTTAACGCGAGAGACCGGCACGATCGCGATCGACGCCCGTGGGATCGTCGCGATGGAAGACGGCGCGGATACTCAATGGTCGTAGCGCCCGATCTTGCGCTTCAGGACGGGAAGCCGAAGCTTGGAGTCTTCGTGAACTCCAGGTTCTAGCATCCCGTCGAAAGAGATTGCGTCACAGGTAAGCGAGACTCTTCAATGGCTCGAGCGTCGCGGTTCGAAAAAGAATCGCGACGGAATGGCGAGATATGGAATCGTCGCGCCGAAAGTGTATGGCGTGTCGATGACTACCATGAAGAGTCTCGCCAGGCGGTTGGGAAAAAATCACGATCTCGCGCTCGCCTTATGGGAGACAGGATGGTATGAAGCGCGAATTCTCACTTCGTTTGTCGACGAGCCAATGAAAGTCACGCCCGCGCAGATGGATGCGTGGGCACGTGAGTTCGACAACTGGGCGATCTGCGACAGCATTTGCTTTCACCTTTTCGACAAATCTCCCCACGCGTGGAAGAAGATCAGCGCATGGGCCCGTCGCAAAGACGAATTCGTGAAGCGCGCTGGTTTTGCGTTGCTTGCGGCCGTCGCGCTTCACGACAGGAAGGCTGACGACTCTCAGTTTCTCAAATCACTCGCGATCATCGATCGTGAGGCTCACGACAATCGCAACTTCGTGAAGAAGGGAGTGAGCTGGGCGCTCCGGACGATTGGACACCGGAATCGTGCGCTGCACAAAGCCTCGCTCGAGCTTGGGGAAAAGCTTGCCGGGTCCGATGACCCTGCGCGGAGATGGGTAGGGAAGGATGTTCTTCGCGACATAACCCGTCCGCAGATTCTGAAGAAGGTGGCCGCGCGGTAGTTTAGTCCGGATGGGGACAGTCAAGCGGCTCTGGCTCAAGCCCGCGCGCAAGGCGCCTATGAAAGAGGTTGATTCGCTCGAGCTCACCGCGACGGGCATCAAGGGAAATGCCGACAGAAGCAAGCGCCGACAAGTGACGATCCTCGAGGAAGAAGCATGGTCCGATGCAATCTCTGATCTCGGAACATGGGTCGATCCTTCAGTGCGGCGTGCGAACGTCCTCACATCCGGAATCGATCTTGAAAATTCTCGGAGCGCAGTAATCACAATCAGCGGAAAGAGATTATTGATCGGTGGCGAAGTGACTCCATGCGAAAAGATGGAGACAGCGCAGGCCGGACTTCGCAAAGCCATGAAGCCTCACTGGCGCGGCGGCGTTTTCGCGAGAATTCTCGACGAAGGAACGATTCACATTGGCGATGATGTCACGCTCACGCGTCTCGCTCCTGCGGGAAGCATTACGTACCGTCGCTGCACAGAGACAGATGCCGACACGATCGCGAGCTTTCGCGCGCAAGTCGAACCGGATGTCCCCGCGGAGAACAGGCTGGGCTCATATCTCCGGGGAGCTACTCATCCCCGGGATGCGCTCGCACCTCGCGTGATTTACGGCGCTTTCGAAGGCGATCAATGGGCTGGCTACATCGCTGGCCATCAGACAACACGCTACGAATGCGACGGCGAGCTCCAGCAGGTTTTCGTCGCGCCGAGCTACAGGGGAACCGAAGTTGCTCACGTATTATTGAGGCATCTCGCCGTGTGGTTCGTAGAGCGGAATGCGCGCCGTGTGTGCGTAGACGTCGAGCCCGACAACGCGAGGGCTCGAAGCTATTACGGAAAGCATGGTGCAAAAGCATTCAAGCCTTCCTGGATGATCTGGGACGACATCGCGGTGGTGCTGTAACGACGATGAAGAAACGCAAACTCGGAAAGAACGGCCCATCGGTTTCTGCCATCGGCCTCGGCTGCATGGGCATGAGTGATTTCTATGCAGGGCGTGACGACAAGGAATCGATCGCGACCATTCATCGCGCCATCGAGCTCGGAATCAACTTTCTCGATACTGCGGATATCTACGGTCCGCACACCAACGAAGAGCTTGTCGGAAAAGCGATCGCGGGCAAGCGCAATAAAGTTTTTCTCGCAACCAAGTTCGGGATTATTCGTGAAACGCAGTCAACGCGTCGCGGAGCGAATGGAAAACCTGAATATGTGAGGCAGGCGATCGAAGGAAGTCTCAAGAGGCTCGGCGTCGACTGCATCGACCTGTACTATCAGCATCGCGTCGATCCGAATACTCCGATTGAGGAGACAGTCGGTGCGATGTCGCAGCTCGTCACGGAGGGAAAGATCCGTTACATCGGATTGTCGGAGGCATCGGCCAGCACATTATCGCGAGCGTGTGCCGTGCATCACGTGACCGCGCTTCAAAGTGAATACTCTCTCTGGACTCGCGACGTAGAAGAAGAAATACTCGGAACGTGCCGTCGTCTCGGAGTTGGATTCGTTTCGTACAGTCCCTTAGGCCGCGGATTTCTCACCGGGGCGATTAGATCGCCAGATGATTTTGCGGATGACGATTACCGGCGTCGCAGTCCGCGCTTTCAGGCGGAAAACTTCTATCGCAATCTCGACCTGGTAGAGAAGGTCATTCAGCTTTCGGTGGAAGTGGAATGCACCCCCAGCCAGCTCGCGCTCGCGTGGGTTCTTGCGCAGGGCGAGGATATTGTGCCCATTCCCGGTACCAAGCGGCGGAAGTATCTGGAAGAAAACGCCGAGGCGGTGGATGTGAAGCTTTCGCCGGAACAGATTGCCGAGCTGGAGGCGATCTTTCCACTCGATGCGGCGGCGGGTCTTCGCTATCCCGAAGGAATCATGAGCTCAGTGAACGTTTGAAAGGAGACTTTGTGAAAGGCTTTGTGGAAGACATCGAGGATTTGACCGAAAGCAACAAGAATTTTCGAAGTGTGCTCTATACCGGTCATCATCTTCAGCTTGTTGTGATGTCGCTCAAGAAGGGAATGGAAATCGGCGAGGAAGTTCACCCGGATCACGATCAGTTTTTCCGCATCGAGAAAGGCCGCGGTGAAGTTCTGATTGGCGGAGAGACGCACAAGGTTCGCAGCGGTGACGCTATCGTTGTCCCTGCGGGTGCACGTCACAATGTCATCAACACGGGGAAAAAGGCGCTCAAGCTGTACACCATTTACGGACCGCCCGATCATCCGGATGGACTGATACAGAAAAAGAAGCCGGATGGTGAAGCGAAGGAAGCGCCGTTTGACGGAACCACTTCAGAGTAAGAGGATCACTTGGCGGATTCGAGCAATGTGGTGATTACTCCCGAGGCGCTGCTCAAGCACTGGCAGGCGCATCGCGGACTGACGCGACGAATGATCGACGCGTTTCCAGAGAAGGATCTTTTCAACTTCACGATTGGAGGGATGCGTCCTTTCTCCGAGCTTGCGATGGAATTCATCGGGATGGCGGCGCCGACCTTGAAAGGCGTCGTGAGCAGGGAGTGGGCGACGGACGACAAGTCGCCAAAGCCCACGACGAAAGCCGAGCTTCTCGAGAAGTGGGATGCTGCGACTGAAGAGATCAATCGACTGTGGCCGCAGATTCCATCCGGGAGGTTTCAGGAAACTGACACTGCATTCGGCCAGTGGACGATGCCGGTTCACGATCTTCTTCTCTATGTGATCGACAACGAAGTTCATCATCGCGGGCAGGGATACGTGTATCTGCGCGCGCTGGGAATCGAGCCGCCGCCCTTTTACGATCGGTACTGATAATTCATGAAAAGGCCCGTGCTCCTTTTCATCGCGTCGATGATTCTCGCGGGCCTCGGCGGAATGCTTGGCTCGATGGTTGGCCACGCATTCGGCGAGAAAGGCCTCTACATCGGCGGAGGATTCGGCGGGCTGCTTGGAGTTTCGGTTGCTGCGTATATCGCGGGAGCGGCAGGATGGATTGATCGCTCGCGACGTGGAAGCGCAGCAAGTGGCGGTGCAGCCGGCTTTCTGTTAGCGGCGTTCATTGCCGTCAACACACTCAGCAGTCCAATAGGTCCAATCGCAAGCACGCTGCTCGTTGGAGCGGGTGCAGTTCTCGGAGCACGAATGAGCAAGGCGACATGATAGATGCGAAGGAAGCGCTCGCGCGCTTGAAGGAAGGAAATAAGCGGTTTGCCGCCCACGTGAGCGGTGGCTCGGAGATCATAGGGCAGACGCGACGCTCGCAGCTCATCCAGAATCAGGAGCCGATGGCAATCATACTCGGCTGCTCCGATGCGCGTGTTCCCGCGGAGATCGTGTTCGACCAGGGGCTCGGCGATCTCTTCGTGATTCGTGTGGCTGGAAACATCGTCGCGCCTTCGCAGGTTGGAAGCGTTGAGTTCGCTGCAGAAAAATTCGGGACACGGCTGGTCGTGGTGCTCGGACATTCGCAGTGTGGTGCAATCGCGGCGACACTCGAGGCGATGCGAATGCCGGCGGGATCGCAGTCGCGAAATCTCCGCTCGATCGTGGATCGGGTTCGCCCGTCGATTCTCGCGTTGATGGATACTGAGATCGCGAAAGATGACAAGCTCCTTTCGAAGTATGCGGTGCGCGCGAACATTCGCGCGTCGACCGATCATCTGCGTCACGGATCCGAAATTCTCGAGCATCTCATTTTGCGGAAAGGACTGATGGTTGTGGGAGCAGAGTATTCGCTCGAGACCGGCGAGGTCGATTTCTTCGACATGCCCGCATGAGCAGGGTCGCAACCATAGAAGAAATTCGCTCGCACTTTCCGGCGCTGGAGCGAATTCACAACGGATTTCCTGTCGCGTATTTCGATGGACCGGGTGGAACGCAGGTTCCGCGACAAGTTGCCGACGCCATGGTCGACTACCTGTATCATCACAACGCGAATACCGAGTGGGCGTATCCGACGAGCAATGAGACGGATGAGATGCTCGCGTACGCGCGGGGAGCTGTCGCTGATTTTCTGAACGCGTCTCCGCATGAGATAGCGTTTGGCGCGAACATGACGACCCTCACGCTACACCTCTCACGTGCGCTTGGCCGCCAATTCAGCAAAGGCGATGAGATCGTCGTGACGGAGCTCGATCATCACGCGAATGTGGATCCGTGGATTCACGTTGCGCGCGATCGCGATCTCGTGATTCGAACGGTTCCGATGATTCCTGAAACGGGCCAGCTCGACTGGGAGGCGTTCAGGAATCTGATAAACGAGAAAACGAAGCTCGTCGCGGTTGGTGGAGCGTCGAACGCGCTTGGAACTGTAAACGATATTTGCGAAGCCACGCGAATTGCGCACGCAGCGGGTGCATTGATCTTTATCGATGCCGTCCACTATGCGCCGCACGCATTACCGGACGTGAAAGAGATTGGATGCGATTTTCTTGCGTGCTCGGCTTACAAGTTCAACGGTCCGCACGTTGGAGTTCTGTACGGCAAGCAGGATCTGTTGCAGTCGATTGACTTCCCCCGCTTACAGCCCGCGCATCACGACGCGCCGGAGCGTGCCGAGACGGGAACGCTCAATCATGAGGGAATCGTTGGGGCGGGAGCAGCAATCGACTTCTTCGCCATGCTTGGTGGTGACGGTTCATCGCGTCGCGAGAGGCTCGAGCATTTCTTCGATGAGCTGCACGTGCGGGGACGAGAGCTCGTCGGCGCTCTTTGGAATGGACTGAGCGAGATCGACGGCGTAACGATGTATGGACCAGCTCCTGATCTGCAAAGAACACCGACGGTGGGATTCACTGTGAAGGGAAAGAGCTCACGCGATGTCGCAACTGAGCTTGCGACGCGCGGGGTCTTCGTCTCCCACGGAGACTTCTATGCGATGACGGTGATCAAGCGACTCGGCGTCGCCGATCAGGGACTCGTTCGCGCGGGGTGCGGCATCTACACCACGCGCGACGAGGTCGATCGGCTTCACCGCAGTATCGCCGCCTTCGTCAGTGCGTAGATGACGGCATCGGCGCCGAGGAGTACGATCGCCATTCGTCCGAAACTTCCAAACGAAAGGGCAGGAATTCGCGAAAGGACGAGTGCAATCACGACACTCAGAATTGCGGACGCCGCCAGATACTTCTCGGGTGAAAGTCTCTGTTCGGTCATGGTGGGCTCAGAACAAGAGTCCGATGCCGGCGATCAAGGATGCGGCAGCACCTTTTATGAGTGCCTTCTCGATCGCGATTTCCCCCATCCACCAATCGTACAGTAATACTCCGACTGCAGCGGCAATGTCCGCCTTGATGATCGTTCGTGTTCTGCTTCCGATTGCATGCTGCGGGAGAAGCGGGACCGAGCCGAGCTGCACGGTCGGGAGCTGAGTTCCGCCTGTCCACGACGACTCGTTTGAAGCCCAGTAATTCTCGGAGCTGATTCCGAGCGACCCCGTAGCGAACACAGCGTTTGTCTCGAGCGAGCCGGTTCCGAGCGCGGCTTCGGCGTTGTACTCGATTCTGTTTACCGCGAATGTGTAGGCTGATGGGCTGCTGGAGTAGTCGACGGCAGCCGAAATGTCGTTCATGTAGCCCGATGCGCTCGACGAAATATTTGGCAGCTCGAAAAGCGAAGCGCGTGATGACGCGAGTGAGAAGTTCGATGCGGCAGCCTCTTCGCACATGCCATCGACGATGTTCGGATCGATTTTGATGGAGGAGCCGTCTGCCTTCTTGTACTGCTTTTGAAAATCCTTGAGCGCAGCAAGCCCGACTTTGCAGCGGTCGAGCTTGGAAAGCTTCTTGCTGGCGCGGATTTTCACGAGGGCATGCGCGAGTGCGTCGTTGTGATACTTGCCGACCCAGTCGTAATTGCCGGCGTTTGATTCAGCGGATTTTCCGAGTGTCGGCGTTGCGCCCTGTGTGCCCGGCGACGACGCGGTGTCGGTGCTGCAGGCAGCGATGAACATCGTGAAAGATCCGAGAACAATCGTTCCGATACGGCTTCGCATGACGACCTCCTGTTGCTTCGATCGAGTGAATCCCGATCGACGAGGAGGAGCCTAATTGTCGTGAGCGGAGAGAGCGTCAGCGTTCCGTTGCGCGTGACAACGCATTTCTTTCTCCGCTACGATCAACGCAATGATTTTTGTGTCGCGCGATTTCGCAGGCGAGTTTGACGACGAAAGAATGTCGAGCAGTGCGTGCAGCCATTCCGCGCGTGGAACAAATGCAGTGGTGTGGGCACGCAGGAGCGCATCGTGGTAATTGGTGAGTCGGCCGCGCATGCCCTGGCGCGCTTTGCTCGAGAGCATCGCGATCCTCGCGCGTTCGTGCGGTTTTGCTGCGCGCGTCACGTCTGCGATGAGTTGAAGGACGGTCCCCCGGATTGATGTGCGCTTGTCGCCGCTTCCATCATCATTGAGGGCAGCCGTCGACGCAGCCCATTGGCCCACTGTCTCGAAATGACGGGCGACAGTTGCGGTTGCGACCGTTCTTTCAGGGCTACCACAAACTCTGAGAAACTCGAGCACTCGTGATGGAGACTCTGTCACGTCACCATTGCTGGAGACGACGAGGCGAACGCCCGACGGGCCTTCAGTCATCGCCAGACAACCCGAAACTCTTGCGATTACACCTGCAACAACCGGAATGGGCATCTCCTCTACATCTTCGCTCCATGTCGACAGGAGAGTCCGAATTTCTTCGCTATGTCGGCGAGATTTATTCTCCTCGCTGACATCACGCGTCTTTGCCCGCAGAATGTCCTCGATGTGAATCGTCGACTCGGCATCCTTATATGGCCGAAAAGCGTGTGATACAACGCGCGAATGCCGCGAGCCGACGCGTGCGATTCTGCCCAGGCGCTGCTCGATTCGCGCAGGCGTCCATGGGAGGTCGAGATGAATCACGACCGACGCGTTCTGAAGATTCACTCCCTCACTCAGCAGGTCAGTGCTCAAAAGCAGCGTGATCTTTTCGGCGGCTTTCACATTGGTGGCCTGCGGTGAGTACTGCGCGATGGCATGAGCGCGCGTGATGGGGCCTCCTGCGACTCGACCGCCTGATGACGTCAGGGCTGCCACCCCTCCGGAAGGCGATAGACGCTTGAACATTGCGTCGATGGTGTCCGAATAGGTTGAGAACACGACGATTCGCTCGCCTGAATGCTGATCCCTGATCCGGTTTATGATCCCAGCGCGCTCGTCATCAACTGACGCCGTACTGTCGAGCTGCGAAAGGAGCGCTACTATCCCATCGCGATGGGCTTTCGCATCGTCGAGCAATCGAGCGTCATGAGGTGCGAGCGAGGCCAGAAATCCCGCGAAGGAAAGCTGCACGGAATCATCGCCGGCAATCCACTGTGAAAGGTCGGCGCGACTGGGCCAGGCTCCGTCTTCCAGGGCCGATATCAAGGCTGTTGCGCGCACCAGTCGCCGCCGCAACGCGCCCCGAAGGGCTGCATCGCTCGACGCCCATTGACGAATGAGCGAATGCGAAACGAGGATTCCCGCATCACCGCCGTCGCTCGTTGGAAGTGGAGGTGGAAGCGAGAGAATGCGCCGAGGTATTGCATCGTCTGCACTGAGTTGATGCCATACCATGCCTGCTTTCTTCGGTATATCGAGCTCGGAAGCAAGCGCGTCGCGACGGATTACACATTGCGACAAATCCGAATCAGCAAGTCGATGAGCTTCGTCACCCATAACGAGCTGAAGCAGTGATATGAGATCGCGCCGGCGATTATGAATCGGCGTCGCAGTCAGCATCAGCACTGAAGCGGTCGCTGCAAGTTGTGAGAGCGCTGCGTATCGAGCTGTAATGGGATTGCGGGCGTGATGCGCTTCGTCGAGCACTATGAAGTCGAATCGTCGTGACGGCCCGCGACGCCTGCTCAAGGTTTCATAAGAGACGAATTCAATCGGCCGCCGCGCTGCACTGCCTGCGGATTGCCACATGTCCCTCAATACCGCCGGCGCAACGACGAGAACCGATTGCGACTGACGCATGCAGCCAAGCGCAATGAATGTCTTTCCGGTTCCGACCGGATCACTCAGAATCGCTCCGCCGAAAGTCGCGATTGCGTCATCGATGCGGCGGATTGCACTTACCTGATGTGGCTTGAGCGTGATCGATCCCAGGACGGTCGCATCATCGTCTTTGTCCGCAAGGACACGCGCGGCGATAAGCGCTCGAACAGAACGGAGAGGAGCAAAGTTGAATCGTCGAGTCACGCCTCCCACTGAAGCAGCTCTTCTACGTCTTTCTTGCAGCAGCCGTAGGCCTCAGTCACAGCTGAGTCGAGGTCGTCGTCGCTCGCATTCTCAAAGCGCACAGTCGCGAGAATCGAGAGCGCGCGCGACCAGTCGCGCGGAATTGGCAGCATCGCCATCGTCCATCCGAAAAATCGGCGATAACCGCCTCGCACTGGTTCAGCGATTATACCGAGCCAGGCATTCGCGAGGGCTGATGAAAGAATCGCGGCAAGTGCTCGCGCGTCTTCTCTCGACGACGTGGGAATGACATAACAGGTGTTGAGTGGAACCGAAGCATCGCCCTTCTCGAGAATCGCAACTCGAGTACGTCGTCCGATGTCGGCCCACACGACGCGATGTGAATTCGAGCTTGCAGACTCCGTGCGGAACAGGCGCCACCACTTGTCGGTCGCGTGAAGATCGGAGCGACGCTCGAGCTCACGACGCCACCGATTCAGCCACATTGCTGCATTCGGTGGGAGTCGAGCGAGCGGACCGGCATCATTGTGCGGGTAGAGTATCAGGTCATCCGAGCTCTCAACGCGCCCTCGTCGAATTGAATCGCCTCTCAAGGCTCGCCGCAGCATCGCGGATTCAATTCCCGCCTCATCAGCTTCATCTTGCGTTAGCAGATACGCCGCATTGCAACCCGTCTTAACACCGAGCAGCGGGCGGCTGAAATGCGACTCAGCGAGTATCGGACCTGATTCCCGCAGGCGATCGAATGCACGTCGAACATCGGGAGGCACGATGACCCATGGACTTCCATCAGTGGAATCGAAAGGGAGCGAGTCTCCTTTAATCGCAAAACGCTTGACCGCATCGGCGCTGTGGGATTGAACCGCTATGCATCGTGGATTTGCATTACGCTCGTCGTCACGCCGCGCAAGAATCACTGATGGATAGACCGATGCGTCGAATTCCTGACGAGCGTGAGAGAGATCGTGCAGCTCGAGCAGGCAGGTGCGCTCGTCTATGAGTTGACGCACTCCGCCACCGGCGAGTGACCGCCACAGTTTTGACGGAACGATCAGCGATAGAATCCCACCGTTCCGGGCAACCGCTATGCTCTGCTCGATGAATAAGGCTGCAGCGTCCACCTGCGAGGCGAATCCCTTTCCTGCTCCGGCAGCTTCTCGTCCTACCCTCCAGCCCGCGCGCCTGTAAACCGTGAATCGCGAATGCAGCAGCTCACGAATTTCGCGAGGAAGATTGTGGCTGCGAATCCACGGTGGATTTCCGATAACTACGTCGAAGCCACCTCGTTGTCCTGCATCGCTAAAATGCGTTGCGTAAGAAAATGGAAGAGCGCCACCGGTTTTGAGAGACTTGAGCTGCACGCGTGATTCACGAATGAGCATGCGCAACTCATCGAGTCTGATCCTGGAATGGCGCGACTGAAAGCGATTCCCAAACAGATCGCGCGATCGAGCAATGATCACGATCTCGCGCCTCTCGTGTGAGAGTTTCAGCAACCGGTGATTCAGGTAATCGATTGCAGACTTCCGCTCGAGAGAATCGAGTGATCGTCCAAGAGCGCGCTTGCGATTTCCGGTCGCCCGCGTGTAACGCTGACGCGTGGTTGTAATGCGGCGGTTCGCGAATCCGACCTCGGCGTCGCAAAATGATCCGCCCGTGAGGGAATCGCCGATTCGAACATTGCGGTCGAGATTAGGAAGAGGACTGACGCGAAGAGGATCTGTTTCGGGATCGTCGATTGCCATAGAGAGCCAAAGCCGCAGCTCGCAGAGCCAGACTGCCACTGGATTGATGTCAACTCCGAAGATGCTGCGCGTAAGCACATCGCGTCGAATGAGATGAATCGGGCGCTCATCACCTGAGGATGCGCGGATTGCAGCAATCTCCTCGAGCGCATGAACGAGAAACGCGCCCGAGCCACAAGCTGGATCGAGGACACGGAGCCGGGCTGCAACTCGATTTACATTTTCACCCTCGATTCCATCGAGAGCGTGGTGGATTGCACCTCGCGTCACTTCGCGCACAAGAGCCTGGGGAGTATAGAAGGCTCCCGTCGCTTTGCGATTGTCAGATGACATGAGCGACTCGAAGGCCTTGCCGAGCATTTCCGGATCGATCGCGGCTTCGCTCCAGGTTGCTGCATCCTCTCGCGCTGTAAACCTGAACTTCGTCAGCAGATCACCGAAAAAGTCTCCGATCGATTCATCGCTGAATACTGAGGCACCGCAGCGAATTTCGACGGGAGTGCGAGCGAACAAGCCGCCGTTGAGAAATGGAACGCGGCCGAACTCGCGCGCGCGAGGCGATCGCTTTGCCGGCCGCGTGTTGAGAGTTCCGAAGAAAAGCGGCCGCAGCACTCGTCCATGGAACCGTCCACCGCTCAGCATGCAGTCGGCGAAGGAATTACCGAGAAATCCGCGATCGTTGTTGAGCCAGCCTTTCGCTTCCAGGAAACACAGGAAGATCAGGCGAGACGCATATAAGAGAGCAAGCTCTGCGGCATCGGCGGCACCGGGCAGGGGATCGAGCGATGAGGCGAGATGAGCAACCAGGCGCTCCAGCTCGCGAAAGAATCTGCGATTTACTGATTCACGGCCAAGGATTTCGATCCAGCGCGAATGACAGAGGGCATCGACTGGGCTCCTGGCCCCGCGCAACGCGCATAGCGTCTCGCAATCACTGTCGACGATATTCGCCTGGTCGACAACCAGCGCTGCTGCGCGCGCGCGAGTGCGGCCGCCTTCCGCTGCGGCGACAGCGAAAAGTTGTCTGGAAGGTTGAACGACGCACACCAGCCACAGAAACTGCGGTGCGCGTGATCGCAGGCGACTCGCGGTTGCCCTGATTGCTTCGCGTATGTCGGCTTTATCATCGAGCGAAAACAGAAGTGCCCGTAGTGACCCCGGGCCAACGGCAATCCGGGTGTCGGTCAGCATTTGATTCAATCCAAGAGCTTCGACCTGCCGGCTCGTGAGCTGAGGGATGGCGCTTTCGAACCCGAGCTCGGCGATAATGGTCACGAAATCTGCCGGCGTGCGGCATGCCGCGATGAGTCGTGAAGCTGCTGCTACCGAATGCATCGCCCGAAGCTGAGAGAGGCTCGAGGCGACGCAGACATCGATTCATCACGCGTCCAATTAAATTCTCGTCATGGACGGACAGGTCGCCTGGAACACAGTTCACGAAATGGCTCGCGGATTCAGCGCCGCAGTGCCCCGGCTGATTGTCGCGCTGATCGTAATTGCGTTCTTCTATTTCCTGAGCTTTCTCGTCAAGGCGATTGTCCGTCGCACGACGACGACCGATTCCGCTCATCGCACGCTTCAAATGGCGATGGGCAGAATCGCTCAGGGAATCATCATTGTCGTCGGTGCACTGGTTGCCGCTGCGGTTTCATTCCCGGGTTTCAGTCCGGGCAACGTCATCAGCGCATTGGGCGTCGGTGGAATCGCGATTGGATTCGCGTTCAAGGATGTCTTCGAGAATTTCCTCGCGGGAATTCTCATCCTCGTCACCCGGCCATTCCGTATCGGAGATCAGATCATCTACGATCGCTTCGAGGGAACGGTCGAAGAGATCCACACACGCGCAACGTGGATCAAGACCTACGACGGTCGACGCGTTGTCATTCCGAATTCCGAGCTGTTCAAGAATTCCGTCACGGTGAACACTGCGTTCGACACGCGGCGACTCGAGTACGATTTCAAGATCGCGAAGTTCGAACAGATCGAGCTGGCAAAGGAAGTGATGCTTCGCGTAATGCAGGATTCGAAAGACGTTCTGCCCGATCCAAAAGCCGATGTGGTCGTCACTGCATTCGATTCTGGAACTGTCACGCTGAGAGCGCGCTGGTGGAGTCGGTCGCGCGTCTCCGACGTTCTGCTCGCGCAGGATCGCGTTCTCTCTGCGGCGCGCGAAGCTTTCAAGGAAGCGCAGATCGCGCTGCCGTCCGGTGTTCAGTCAATTCAGATCACCGAGGCAAGCTCTCTCACGAAAAGCTCTACCGCCGTCGATTCACAGCCACGCACGATACTCGCGAAAGATGCGCCACCCCTCGAAACTCATCGCGAGACGTAAGTCCGTCCCTTCCACGTAACACGCTGTCCCCGCGTCATTGCGCGCGCGAAAATGTAAAACGTCATAATCGCTCCAATCGGGGCGAACAGCGAATAGAGCGGCGATTGCCTCATCATCACATAGAGCGCTGACCACCAGATCCAGAGCGAGATCTGCGCGATCCATGCGAACAGCACCAACGCACCAGGCACTGTAACGAACAGCGACGCAATCAGTATCAGCGCGGGAAGAAATCCAAACACCGGCGCGCTCAAAAGCGATAACGGAAAAATCGCGCGCGCGAACTTTCCCATCGGCACGGAATCACGACCACCCGCGAACACATTCTTCCCCCAGCCCTCGATGAGCTCGCGCAGCGACGTGTACATCCGCGTCGAGAGCTGGTCGATGCCTTGCTCAACTACAACGTGGCGGCCGCCGGAGAAATACCGCTGCGCCATCATGAGGTCATCTGCCACGTGCGACTTCACGAGGGAGTGTCCGCCGAGCTCATCGTACGTTGCGCGTCGCACGAAGAGACACTGGCCATTCGCAATCTTGCCCTTCGCGGATTTCGATTTCGTGATGCTCTCGCTCCCGCCGTATCTCGTCAACAACACGGAAAAAACCTGCGGCTGAATCATCCGCTCCCAGAATGAGCCGAGCTCCTGCCGGCCCATCAGCGTGAACAGGTCGGCATTGCGCCGCAGCATGGCGTTCACCGATCGAGTGATCAGATCGCTCGCATGACGCGTGTCTGCATCTGCGAAGAGAATGATCTCACCTTGCGATGCATTTGAGCCGGTCTGACATGCCCACTGCTTTCCAAACCACCCCTGTGGTGGAGCACCCGTCTCCACGACTTTCACTCGCCCGTCGTCTTCGGCAATTCGTCTGGCAATGTCACCGGTGCCGTCGGCGGACTGATCATCGACAACGACGATCTCGAAGTTGGGATAATCGTTCGTGAGAATCGATCGAACGCACTGGTCGATGTTGCGCGCCTCATTCCGCGCCGGAATGACGACGGTTACTCGAGGAGGATTATCGGGAGGCTCGCCGCTTTCATCATCGAGAGAAATCGAGTGACTCAACCTGATAGCCGTAACAGCAGGAGTGATCATCCAGGGGAGCGATGCGATTAGCGCGAGAGCATTTCCTTCCACAAATGGAAATTACGCTGCCTTGCCGCTCGCGATCTCCGAAAGAAGGAGCGGCCATCCCTCGCGCAGGCTCGGAACCCTGGGCGCCCATCCGCTCGCATTCTTGAATCTCGCATTCGATACACGCTGCGAGCGACCAAGCGTCTCCCCGATCGAACCGAATACATTCGTCACCCATCGCGGCATTATCTTCGGCGCACGCACGTGCATTGCCTTCGCGAGAAGATCGAATGCTTCTCGTCGTGGCATGGGACTATCGTCGGTGACGTTGTACACGCCTGCAGGGACACTCAATGCCGCGAGTACCGCCGACGCAGCGTCGTCGGTGTAGATCGACGACATGTAAGCGTTCGGTCCGCCAAACGTCGGAGCGAATCCACTTCGCACCGACTTCAACATGTCGAGCGTGAGAGAAGAATCAGGCCCGTAGAACATCGAGAACCGAAGCACCACTCCCGTTCCGCCGCTCTTCGTGAACTCGGCCGCGGCAGACTCGGCGTTCCTCACCGACTCGATGTATTTCGGCGGTTGTATCTCGACCTCCTCATTTATCCACTCATCGCCGCGATCGGGATACGCCGGAGCGAACGATTCCTGAATGAATCGCCGCGCGCGGGTTGAAATCGCTGCAAGCGCGAGATTCTGCGATGCTTCCGTACGGATGCGTATGTTTTCGTTGAACGCCCCGGGCGCGAACACTTTCATGCCCGATGGGATCTTCGTCGCGATGTTGATTACTGCGTCGTGGCCTGCGACCGCCACTTCCAGAGCGGCAGGATCGAACAGGCTCACGCGCACAGGGGTTGCCCCCTGCGCCTCGAGCTGCCGTTCCTTTTCACGTGATCTCGCAACACCGGTGACATTCGCTCCCGCTCCAACGAGCAGCGGGATCAGGCGACGCCCGACGACACCGGTTGCGCCTGCGACGAAGACTTTCACAGCCTATTTGTTTCCGGAATCTCCTTCGACGCCGCCCGCTCCCTGGGTGCGATCGGAATCCTTCGATTCGCCGCCGAGTCCTGTGGTGCCGCTCGATGAGGTGCTCGAGCCTCTCACTGGAGTCCCGTTGTTGAATGCATCTTTACCTGAATCGTGCATGCTTTCTTCCCGATTTCCGGAAGTCGGCGCGCTCGAGGAATCTTTTTTTCTGTTATTGTCGGACATTCGTACCTCGCAGTGGATTCAGGCAGATAGCCAGCAATGCACATACCACAAAACTCACGAGTCGCGCTCGTTGCACCTTCAGGAATTGTTGCCGATCCAAGCCAGGTCGATCGCGCCGAGGAGAATGCGCGGTCGCTTGGATGGACTCCCGTGCTCGGTGAAAATGTAGCTGCACTTCATGGTTATCTAGCCGGAACGGATGATCTTCGCGCGCGTGATTTCAATCGCGCGCTGAACGATGATTCGATCGATGCGATATGGTGCGTTCGCGGTGGATATGGTGCGGCGCGGCTGATTCCCCATATCGACTGGGATGCGCTGCGGTCGCATCCACGGCCGGTCATCGGTTTTTCGGATATCACGGCGCTGCACGCGGCGATCTGGCGTGAGTGCGGAATTGTCTCTTTTCACGGACCTACCGCGCGCGGTGAGCTGAGTGAGTTCTCGCGTGACTCGCTCGTGCGCGCAGTCATCGAGGACGTCGATTCGTGCGGAGTTGCTCCCGATGCGCGTCCACTTCGAGGGGGGAAAGTTCGTGGCCGTCTCGCCGGCGGAAATCTCGCGCTCGTTACGTCGCTGATGGGAACGCCGTGGTCGGTTGATTTCGATGGAGCGATTCTCGTTCTCGAAGACATCGATGAGGCCGTCTATCGTGTCGATCGAATGTTTCGTCAGCTTCTGTTGTCGGGTGAGCTCGCAAAATGCGCGGCGCTCGTGACGGGCGACTTTCGTCCTCCCGAAGGCGAAACATCTGCTAACAATCGATTGATCGATGAAGTGATTCTCGAAGCGGCCGATGAAGCGGGCATTCCCTGTCTCGCCGGAGTACCCGTCGGACACATCGACGATCAGTGGACTCTGCCCCTCGGTGCGACTGCTGAGCTCGATGTTGGGGAGCGGCAATTATCGGTGGTGCGTTAACTACGGAACTGCGGGATTACACCGAGGTCACCGATGGGTCACCGATGAGCACCGATGAACCACGTGGACTAAAGGGAAAAGCGTTTTATTCCCTTTGTGAATGGGATCGCGTGGAAATTCATCAGAAGGCCAGTGTGAAAAGCTGACAGTCGCATGTAGGTCAGGATCTGAGCCTCATCAAGTTCAGTGAGGGTTTTGGCGGCTTTCAGCTCGACAATCAGTTTATTCTCAACAACTAGATCAGGGCGATAGGCGACATCGACTGTTAAGCCCTCCCATTCAACCGAGATTGGTGGCTGGCTCAACACCCTGAGTCCAGTGCGCTGAAGTTCTTTCAACAGGAACTGATGGTATGGGTTCTCGAGTAACCCCACTCCTAAATGTTTGCGAATCCTTATCGCGCAACCGATGACCTGATGAGTGAGAGGGTCATGGTCCGCTCGCTGGATTGTTGCCATCCAGCGATTCTAGATGCGCGCCGACCCAATCCGTCATTCGACGATCGCAGGAAATATCCTTTTCACGCAGTTCATCGGTGCTCATCGGTGCCTCCGTCGGTGTCTTCGGTGTAATCACGCAGTACCGGACCCACCTCATTCGCGATATCATCTGCAGATGAAAACAGCCTCTGACATGATCGACGAAGCGAAGGCGAAGGTGAAGCAGGTATCGGCCACTTCGCTCGTCAACAATCCAGACCCTGACGTCGTATACATCGATTGCAGGGAGCTCAACGAATGGAACCTCGGTCACATACCCGGCGCGATCTACGTTCCACGCGGACGCCTCGAGCAGCGAATCGAAGAAGCAGTCGATCGCGACAGGAAAATCGTGATTTACTGTCACAGCGGGAATCGGTCGGCGCTGGCGGCAGAGACTATGCAGCAGATGGGATACAAGGATGTCGCGTCGATGTCCGGTGGAATTCAGGAATGGGCAGATGCCGGGGGTGAGATAGAGCCGTGATTCAGCTCGACGAGTTCGAGCTCTGGCGGGACCGCGGGGACGATGCGCCACTGATCATTCGCGGGGAGGCACGCGTACCCGATAGCCCGCGGGGCGCAGTCGTCGTTTGTCACGGGTTCAAGGGATTTGCCCGCTTCTCATTCTTTCCTCACGTAGCGACTGAGCTCGCCAACGCCGGATTCACCGCTATCACTTTCGATTTTTCCGGCAGCGGAGTTGGCGAAGACCGCGAGAATTTCACCAATCGCGATGCATTCACGAACAACACTTTCCTTCAGGAGCTCGGTGATCTCGAGGCGGTCGTCGAGGAAAGCCGGGTGCGCGACTGGATCAAGGGCGGCTACGGACTCTTTGGACATTCGCGCGGCGGAGGGACCGCGATTCTGCAGGCCGCTCGCGATCACAGCGTCGAAGCTCTCGTCACCTGGGCGGCAATCTCACATGTGAATCGCTGGGGACCCGAGGTTCAGTCGCAATGGAGAGAGACCGGGTTCATCGATGTCCCGAATGCGCGCACCGGCGACATCATCCCTCTTCACGTCGGACTACTCGACCAGGTCCAGGAGCTCGGCGAATCCGCCCTGAATATTCCCGCTGCCGCAGAAAAAATTCGCGCGCCGTGGCTGATCGTTCACGGCTCCGAGGATGAGACAGTTCCTGTCGATGAGGCCGAGAAGCTCGCGTCGCTTGCGCACGGAAATGCGAAGCTGAGAATTCTCGATAAGGTCAATCATTCATTCGGCGGAAAGCATCCGCTGACTGAAGTGACGCCGACGCTGGAATCGGTAACGAAAGAGACCGTCGAGTTCTTCGAGGAGAATCTCGCGCCGAGTCAGCGCTAGCGGATCACTGTAAAGAGCATCCACGCGGCGCCGGACGCGATCGCTGCGTCCGCAATATTGAACACCGGCCATAGACGCAGATCGATAAAATCGACGACCGCGTGTCGATTGAATCCATCGACAAGATTTCCCGCCGCGCCCCCTGCGATCGCTCCGATCGCCACGTTAGTGCTTGTCGAATTGATTTTTTCCGCAGCAACCACCGCCGAAAGCGTGAGGCAAATCAGAATCAACGTCATGATTCGAACCGCTGAGGTGGAATTCCACGGCCTGCGTCGATTCATCACGTGCGTGAAACGCAAACCAAGCAGAGCGGGGGAAGACGCTCCTTCACTCATGCGGGTGGATACAATCAGCTTGGACACCTGATCGGCTGCGAGAACGCAGCCGAGTGCAACGAGCATTGCGATCATCGAGTCGAACATGGGCGCAGCGATCGCGATGATCAAGATTTCACCGTCCAGCTGAGGCTATCTTCAATCGATGACCGATCTTCGTCGTGATGAAAGGATTGCGAGACTCGAGCGCGCGATTCACTCGAGGACTGCGCTCGACATCGAAGATCCTGCGGCAAGGAGGGCGGCGGTTGCGATACTGATTCGCGCGGGCGCGTCGGGCGAGCCCGAGCTTTTCTTCATTCAGCGCGCAGAGTACGAGGGAGATCCGTGGAGCGGCCACGTCGCATTTCCTGGCGGCCGTGAAGAGACGCAGGACGTCTCGCTCGCTGATACCGCCATGCGCGAAACGTTCGAGGAAACACACATCGACCTGCGCAGCTGCGCAGAGCTGATCGGCAAGCTCGACGACCTGCATCCGCGAACGATCCGCCTGCCCGCCGTCGTCGTAAGTCCTTACGTGTTCCTCGTATCGAATCCGCCGGATCCGGTCTTGAGCGACGAGGTAGCGAATTCGTTCTGGGTTCCGCTGTCGATTCTCGAAGATCGCTCGGTATGGCATGATGCGACGGTCAGGGCGGGGAATATGGAGATAAGCCGCTTTGCATTTCACCACGAAGGCTACGTCGTCTGGGGTATGACTGAGCGCATCCTTTCCGGCCTCCTGGAGCTTCTAACTGGCTAACCCCTTGTGTTTTCTATTCTTACACTCCCTCTTGCGCCAAATTTAGGATAGCCTAATATTTCTGTGCTTAAGGCCGTAATCGTGAAACAACCTTAATCGAACAAACAAGCCACGTGGCAACTCAACTAGCGCGCAATGAATCACGGCAGGACCAGCCCGAGCGTGAACCGGGATGGCGAAAGTCGCGCGTCACACCATCGCTGGCTGAGGTCTATAGAAGTGTCCCGGTTTCCGGGACGACATGGTGGAGAAAGATCCTCGCTTTCGCAGGACCGGGTTATCTAGTTGCCGTTGGATACATGGATCCCGGAAACTGGGCAACGGATCTCGCCGGAGGATCTCAGTTCGGCTACACGCTGCTCACTGTCATCCTCATCTCCAACCTCATGGCGATTCTCCTCCAGGGACTCGCCTCCAAGCTCGGCATCGTCACCGGTCGCGATCTCGCACAGGCATGTCGCGATGCGTATCCCGAGCCGGTCGTGTGGTTTCTCTGGATCATCTGCGAGCTGGCGATCGCCGCATGTGATCTCGCTGAAGTCATCGGATCTGCGATTGCGCTCAATCTCCTTTTTGGAATTCCGCTTCCATTAGGAATCGGAATCACCGCGCTCGACGTCCTGATCGTTCTCTACCTCCAGAACAAGGGATTCCGCGTTCTCGAGGCGCTGGTGATCACGCTCGTCGCGACCGTCGGGTTGTGCTTCCTGTTCGAAATCGTTTTGTCGAAGCCACTCGTTGGCGAAGTGATGCGCGGATTCATTCCATCCGCGCAGATCATCTCCAATCCCGCCATGCTCTACGTCGCCGTCGGAATCCTCGGCGCCACAGTGATGCCGCACAATCTGTATCTGCATTCGTCCATCGTGCAGACGCGAAAGTACGAAGAGACGGCAGAGGGAAGGAAGGAAGCGGTGAAGTTCGCGTTCATCGACTCGACGATCGCGCTTTCGTTTGCGCTGTTCATCAATGCGGCGATCCTGATTGTTGCTGCGGCGACATTCCACACGAGCGGGCACCACGAGGTCGCGGAGATTCAGGATGCATACAAGCTGCTGACTCCATTGCTTGGTGCGGGAGCCAGCACGATGTTCGCGCTCGCGCTTCTGGCGTCGGGGCAGAATTCCACTTTGACGGGAACGCTCGCAGGCCAGATCGTGATGGAAGGTTTCCTGAACATCAGGCTCCGTCCGTGGGTTCGTCGTCTCATCACGCGTGCGATTGCGATTGTTCCCGCGGCGATCGTCGCGATCCTCTACGGAGAGAGTGGAACAGCGAAGCTTCTCGTGATGAGCCAGGTCGTTCTCAGCATGCAGCTCTCGTTCGCCGTATTCCCGCTGGTGAGGTTCACCTCCGACAGATTGAAGATGGGAAGCTTCGTGAATCCTGCATGGCTCAAGGCGCTCGCGTATCTTGTAGCCTGTGTGATCGCGCTGCTCAACATCTGGCTCCTGATCCAGTTCTTCACGGGGGCGTGACATGTACAAAAAGATTCTCGTGCCGGTAGAGAATTCCCCGTACGACGACGCGGTGATCGATCACGTCCGCGAGCTTGCGCGCGTGTGCAAGTCACAGGTTCTGCTGATTCATGTAGCAGACGGCTGGGCCGCGAGAAATATCTCGCAGCTCAAGCTGCGCGAGAGCGAAGAGATGAAAAAGGATCGCGAGTACATCGAGCGTCTTGCAGAAGGCCTCGAGTCGGATGGGATCGATGCGGACGCACTTCTCGCATCTGGTGATCCCGCTGCGGAAATCTCTTCAGCCGCAACGCGCGAAGGCTGCGACCTGATCGCGATGGCGACACACGGTCACAAGTTCATCGGCGACATGATTCATGGAAGTGTGTCTCACACAGTGCGCCATTCGTCAGAGACCCCGGTGCTCCTGGTGCGAGGCAGCCCGCGCGGACGCTCGGGAGTCACGCGCACAAAATGAAAACTCCACGTCGCGCGCAGCTCCGTCTCGAGACTTCCGATGATTCACTCACCGGCCCGGTCGAAGATTATCTCAAGACCATCTACGAAATTGGTCGTGGAACAGTGGCGGTTTCCACCAACGACATCGCGCAGCGTCTTGACCTTGCGCCCGCTTCTGTGAGCGGAATGGTTCGCCGTCTCGCGGATCAGGGACTGCTTGCGTACGAGCGCTATCGCGGCGTGACGCTGACGGATTCTGGCCGTCGCGCTGCCCTCCGCACCATTCGTCGCCACCGTATCATCGAGTCGTATCTCTCGCACGCGCTCAACTATCCATGGGATCGCGTTCACGATGAGGCCGAGCGTCTGGAGCATGCGGCGTCGGACGAGCTGGTCGATCGAATGGCTGCCGCGATTGGTGAACCCGTTGTCGATCCGCACGGCGCGCCGATTCCTTCGCGCGAAGGAGTCGTGGACGAGACGGTCTATCTCTCACTGGCCGAGCTCGGCGCCGGCTATGGTGCGCGTGTCGTTCGAGTGAGTGATGATGATCCGGAAATGCTTCGATATCTTGCCGAGCTGTCGATCATTCCGGGCGCGGAGATCGTGATCGTTTCTCGCGCCCCGTATGAAGGTCCAATTTCCTTAAGGATCGCAGGGCATGTTCTCGCGATTGGACCTACACTCGCGGCTCAGGTTCTTGTCGAGCCTCTCACTGATCTGGACGCGCCGGCTCACTAAGGAAACGCTCTGCGGCAGAGCAGTTCAGAATAGAAAGCACGAGATCGTTAGCTTATCAGCGTGATCATCCTTCTCGCGCTTCTTGCTCTCCAAAATCCGCGCACTATCGCAATCGATCAGCGCCTCGCCGAGGATGCAAAGATCCACATCGGCGAAAAGCTCGTCGTCTCACCGAAGCCAGGCGGGTCAGGCGACACAGTAATTGTCGGGGCAATCCTCGAGCGCACTGCGGACCCGTCCGAGATTGCCCGCAGCGAATACCAGATTCGAATGCATCTCGATCAGCTTCAGAAGCTCGCCGGCTACGATGAGCGTGTGGATCGCTTTGCAGTCGCCACACGAAGCCCTGAAGCGACTGCGAAAGCGCTCGATGAGATCAATGCATCCGCATTCGGATTTCAGGCGTATCGCTCTCGTGACATCGCCATCGGCACATCGCGCACTTATCAGGTCGTTTCACGTTTTCACAAGGCGATCGGATTCATCACCATCGTCGCGAGCGCGATTTTCCTGTTGTGTGTGATGCTTCTCAAAGTCGACGAGCGGCGCCGCGATGTTGCAGCACTGAGACTGATGGGGATCTCGCGCGCTACAGTGGTCAAGGGGATTGTCGCTGAAGCCGCGTTACTCACACTCGTTGGATGCGCGCTCGGCACAGGCATCGGCTATGTGTCGTCGCATCTCATCAACCTTTACTACCAGGGCGTGTACCGCACACCGCTCTACTTCTCGATAATCACACCGCCCATCGTCGGGCTCGCAGTGGGATTATCTCTCGTTCTCGGTCTGGTCGCGGGATTGATCGCCTCGCTGAGACTGGTGCGAACGCCACCGCTCACTCTCTTCGGAAGATGAGACTCACGCTGGCGTGGGCGTCTCTTCGTCGGCACGCCACGCGAACCCTGCTGGCAACACTGGGAGTGGCTGTCGCGACTGCAATGCTGCTCGACATGGTGATGATGTCGAGCGGGCTCAGGGAGTCATTCCGCGAGCTCCTCTTGTCGCGCGGGTTTCAGCTCCGTCTCGCCCCGAAGGGAACACTGCCCTTCGACACCGATGCGACGATCGAGAAGGTCAGCGACATAACCGCTTTGCTGCGAACCAATCCACAGGTTCAAACAATCAGTCCAGTGCTCGGCGGAACGATTCACGTTCCAATCAATGGAAAGGTCGTGACGAGCGCCGTGCTCGGAATCCATCCGGAAGTGCAGGGTGACTACGAGCTCGAATCGGGAAGGAACCCGCAGTCAGGAAACGAGATTGTCGTCAACTCTGATTTCCTGAAAGCGTCGGGGACAAGGATTGGTGATTCGATCGATGTTGCGACTGGATATGATCCGCAGCTTCGCACGTACTCCGGCACGCGCCGAATGATGATCACGGGCAGAGCGCGATTTCTTTACGGTGCAGCGAATCAGCTCGCCACCGCCATGCAGATCGATGCCCTTCAACAGCTCGGTGGTCCGCAGCGAGCGGACGATGCGTCGCTGTTCATGATCAAGATCCGCGACGACAAACAAGTCGAGTCCGTGCGCCGGTGGATCGAGAGCAACGTTTCCGACGTGAGTGCTATCTCTACCGAGACGGCGCTCGCGCAGGTCGATCAACGGCTCAGCTATTTCCGGCAGCTCGCACTGATCCTCGGATCGGTGAGCCTCCTGGTTGGATTTCTCCTCGTCACTACTCTCGTAACCGTTTCAGTTAACGAGAGAGTTGGCGAGATCATCGTGATGCGCGCGCTTGGGGTTTCGAAGTCGCACGTCGTTCAGCAGATCGTTCTCGAGAGCATCGCGATCACACTCACGGGGGCGATCGTCGGCCTGGGCCTTGGACTGCTCACTGCGCGATGGCTCAACGGAATTCTCGCGAGCTTTCCCGGGCTCCCCGTCGCGATCGACTTCTTTCTGTTCCAGCCCAAGGCTGCCTGGACTTCTCTGGGTTTGCTGTCGTTATCGGGAATCGCGGCGGGTGTGTATCCGTCGTTCCAGGCAGCGTCACTTCCCATCGCAACGACGCTTCGCCGTGAGGCAATCGCATGAGCGCGGTTGTATCTGCACGAGATCTGGCGCGGGACTACGAGTTTGGTGAAGAGCGAGTGCACGCATTGCGGGGCGTAAGCTTCGACATCGAAGATGGTGATTACGCTGCGATCGTCGGACCTTCCGGATGCGGTAAGTCGACCCTGCTCAATCTCATCGGTGCGATAGACAGGCCGAGCAGTGGAACTGTGCGCATTCGCGATCATGCTCTCGATAAGATGCGGGATCGCGAGGCGACTCAATTCCGGCTGCGCAACATCGGCTTTGTTTTTCAGCGCTTCTACCTGATGCCGACGCTGTCAGCCCGCGAGAACGTCGAGCTTCCGATGGCAGAAGCAGGTTTAGGAAAAGCGGATCGCGCAAACAGAGCGCGGGAGCTGTTGAGCTATGTCGGGCTCGCGCATCGTGAGAAGCATCGTCCATCGCAGTTGTCGGGCGGTGAGCAACAGCGTGTCGCGATTGCGCGAGCGCTATCGAACAAGCCGGCACTTCTTCTCGCGGATGAACCAACCGGCGAGCTCGATGCAAAGACTGGTGCGGAAATCATCTCGCTGTTCGCAAAGCTGAATGCCGACGGAACGACAATCGTCGTCGTCACCCACGATGAGGATCTCGCGAATGCGGCGAAAAGAAAAATTCACATGCGCGACGGGTTGATAGTCGACTGATGCTTTCTCTCATCGCGTTCCGGAACATCATCTATCGGCCGTGGCGATCCGCTCTCTTGTTTTTCGGATTCGGAATCGGCGTTGCGGTGATGATCGTTCTTCTCTCCGTCGGAGAAGCCCTTCTCACGCAGGCACGCGATGAAAAACTCGTCGGTGGAGGTGAGATCACGGTCCTGCCGCAGGGACTCGACGTCGAAGTAATGAAAACCGGAGGAGTCGGCGGTCTCTTCTTCTCGATCGACCAAGCGCGGTTCATTTACGATCAGCTCCTCGCGTCGCCGAGGCTTTCTTCCCAGGTGAAAGCAGTTGCGCCTCAGATTGACGGACGACTCCTCTATGCGAGAACGAGGTCGGGACAGGAATATCCTGTACGCGCCGGCGGTGAGATTCCAAGTCGCACTCGACTCGTGCGCGGACCAGTCGCGATTGGAGAGGGAACGTGGACGGACGATGACAACGATCGCCGCTGGATTTCGCCGACGCTCGCGGAGCTCAGAAATACAATCGATCACTTCCATCTACCGCCCGCGGATACGCCAGACCGCGATAGCTGGGCCGAGTGGCATTACTTCAATGTCTTGTCGCCCGATCGAAAGCGGTGGGCTTTCATCTCATTCATTGTTGCCGGAGATGTGACCGGAGCGAAATGGGGTGGAAGCGTGATGGTCACGCTTCGTGAACAGGGAAAAGATTCAAGAAAGTTCCAGTCGCTGATTCCGAACAACGAAGTTCGTTTCTCTACAACCGATGCGAATGTGAAGCTCGGAAAGTCGTCGGTGACTGTGTTGCCGAATGGCGACTACAAAGTTGCGGCTGTTGCTTCGGGCGACGACGGTCCGTTGACGATCGCTTTCCAGCACAGTGGGATCCGAAGCTTGGAATTCACGTGACTTGAAGTCGCGGC